>Ga0081540_1000195_pt1 | contig 62863 bp, 55 predicted proteins | sample TabmetS2T1R1_FD_71024 | JGI IMG/M metagenome (GOLD analysis project Ga0081540, IMG submission 71024) | Tabebuia heterophylla rhizosphere microbial communities from the University of Puerto Rico - S2T1R1 | ecosystem: Host-associated > Plants > Roots > Rhizosphere ...
GTTGAGAACCGCATAGAGCCGTTGCGGGATCAAGACGGGGCGATCGTGCAATGGTACGGCGTTTCCCTCGACATAGACGATCAGGTGCGCCTTTACAGCGAGCTTGAGGAACGGGAAGGCAAGATTCGGCGGCTGGTCGATTCGGACATTATCGGGATCGTCTTCTGGGACCTGGACGGACGGCTTATCGACGCCAATGACGCGTTTCTCCGCATGGTCCAGTACGAACGGGAGGATGTGCAGGCCGGGCTTCGTTGGTTCGATATCACACCGAAGGAATGGCAGGAGGTGCATGCCCGCGAAGAGGCCGAGGAACTCGCGAGGACCGGCAAGATGCAAGCTCGCCGGAAGGAGTATTTCAGGAAGGATGGAACTCGGGTGCCCGTACTGATCGGGGCAGCGTGCTTCGAAGGGAGTTCCACGCAGGGTGTCGCCTACATTCTCGATCTGACCGAACAGAAGCGTGCGGAAGCATCGCTGCGTGAGCGAGAACGCGAACTCTCGCAGCTTGTCGACATGGTCCCGGCCTACATCCGACGTCTCACGCCGGAAGGGGAGCCGGTCTTCTTCAACAAGCGTTTGGCAGACTTCATGGGTGTGGATCTGGAGAGGGTAGGCCAGCCGCGCGCGAGCAGGCTTGGGTTGATCGTTGAGGACTTTGTCCATCCTGACGAAGCCCCCAAGCTTCTGGCGGCCGTGCGCCATTCCCTTGCGAGCGGCAAGGGTTACGCGATGAAGTATCGCATGCGTGGCACAGATGGCGTGTATCGATGGGTAGACACTCGCGCCGAGCCGGTGCGGCACCAAGATGGAACGATCGCGCAATGGTACGTGGTTTCCCTCGACGTCGACGATCAGATGCGCGCCGAGCAGGCGTTGCGCGACCGGGAGCGTGAACTTGCACAGCTCGTCGACATGCTTCCGGTCAATATCAGGCGCGTGACACCGGAAGGCGAAACGATTTTTTTCAACAAGCGCCTGGTGGACTTGCTCGGTATGGACCTGGTGGAACTGCGCAAGCGTGGCATGAACGGGCTAGTGGGGACCTTGGAGACCTTTGTCCATCCAGATGATGCAGCCAATCTACAAGAGGCGATGCGCCACGCCCTCGCCACCGGTGACGGATATGCCGCAAGATATCGCCTGCGTCGCGCCGACGGCATGTATCGCTGGATGGAGGGCCGCGGGGAGCCGGTACGGGATGAGAACGGAACGATCGTGCAATGGTATGGGATTTCGATCGACATTGACGATGAGATGCGCGCACAACAGGCGGAAGAGGCGCTGCGGGAAACCTCCGACAGGCTCGCCAAGGCCACTCAGACGGCCAGCCTTGCGGAGCTTTCAGCTTCGATTGCGCACGAGGTGAACCAGCCGCTGGCCGCGATCGTCGCCAACTCAAACGCCTGCCAGCGCTGGCTCTCTGCCGGGCCGCCGAACATCGAGCGCGCGAAAATCACGGTCGAACGCGTCATCCGGGATGCCAAGTCGGCGGCCGACGTCGTCAGCCGCATCCGCGCCCTGTTCAAACAGGCCGTGGAGCCGCGGGGCAGCACGGCGCTCGCCAGCGTCATTGCCGAAATGCGGAACCTGATGGCTGAGGAAGCGGCGCGTCGCCGCGTTCGCCTGGACGTCGATGTCGAAAGCGATCTTCCGCTCATCGCATTCGACCGCGTCCAGGTTCAACAAGTCCTGATCAACCTGATGCGCAATGGCATGGACGCGATGGACTCCACCGCGGGCGATAGGGTTCTCGGAATGCGAGTCCGCCGGATGGGAGATGTGGTCCAGACCGAAATCAGCGATCGCGGCCAGGGCGTCGAGTTTCCGGACAAGATATTCGAGGCGTTCTTCACGACGAAGCCGAGCGGGATGGGCATGGGATTGGCGATCTGCCGCTCAATCGTCGAATCGCACGGTGGACGGTTGTGGACGGAGAGGAACGAGCCGCATGGCGCGAGGTTCATCTTCACGTTGCCAGTAGAAGTGAAAACTGTGACATGACGAAGGACAATGATGTCCTGATGCGTCTAACGCTATAAGGCCAGCCGACCTTCTTCAACAAGGGGTTGATGGACTTCTTGGCTTGGGGATGTGTCCGAGTCGAACAAGCCGGGCATGAGCTGGCTGGCAGCAATCCTACAGACCCTCGTCCATCCCGATGGCGCGGCTAGACCGCTAGATACGGCTCGCCGCAACGGTTCTTGCCGCTTCCCGCTGCGATTCCAACAAAGCTAAGCGCCTACCGACCCGGCTCGTCCGGCGCGCGCCGTGGTGCGCGGGGGGGTATACATACATTTCCATAGGATGCTTAGCGATCGCCGCGGCGCTACGCTTCGGCATGAATTGGCAACCCGCGATGGAGTCGAGAGTGGTAGGCTGAATAGCGAGGCCGCGGAGGTGCGCGCGCCGGCCGGGAGCTACCAATGAAAATCCTATCTGAGGTCCTTGTTGGCGCGAAGTTCATCTTTGCACTGCCCATTGAAGCGAAGACGGTGCCATGATGAAGGAGGATCATATTGTGTTCGTGGTGGATGACGACGCGCGTGTCCGGGAGGCGCTCAGCGAGCTGCTGGAGGCGCATGGAATACGTGTCGTAGCCTATGGCTCGGCCGGCGAGTACGTGCGAGCCGACAAGCCTGACTTGCCGGCGAGTCTCATCCTCGACGTCGAGCTGCCGGACATCAACGGCCTAGATCTTCAGAAGCAAGTCGCGGACGGAGATCACCCGCCGATCATCTTCATCACCGGACACGGCGACATCCCATCGTCCGTGCGCGCGATCAAGGATGGAGCGGTCGACTTTTTGACCAAACCGTTCAGCGACAATGACCTGATGAACGCCGTCAACACCGGATTGGCTCAAGACCGGCGGACGCGACTGGAGCGCGCCGAGATGGTTGCGCTTCGTGCGCGTTATGCAGCGCTGACGCCCCGCGAGCGAGATGTGCTACCGCTGGTGGTCAGTGGACTCCTCAACAAACAGGCGGCGGCGGAATTAGCGATCAGCGAGGTCACACTCCAGATGCACCGAAGGAGCGTGATGCAGAAAATGGCTGCCGCTTCGCTCGCCGATCTCGTGCGCATGGCGGAGAGACTTCAGATTCCAGTCACTCATTCTCGGCGAACGTGAGACATATGACCGTGAGCAAACGAAAGCCTGTGATAGCCGCTGTCGACGATGATCCGAGAGTGCTCGAGTCGTTGGAGGAACTGTTTGAGTCCGCCGGCTATGTGGTTCGCATATTCTCGTCGGCCAAAGCGCTGATCGATGCTGGACCGTCTGACATTGACTGCCTCATCACCGACATCGGCATGCCAGCCATGGACGGCTTTGAACTGCACGATCACTTGAAGAAGGAGCGTCCAGACCTGCCGGTGTTCTTGATCACCGGCCGTCATGAGATCGGTGACCAGCAACGGGCGGGCGCAAAAGATATCAGCGGCTTTTTCCGTAAACCATTTGACGGTCCAGCCTTGCTGACGGCTGTCGGCAACGCGTTGCGCGTGTGAAGAATGGGAGAGGACGATGCAGCAAATTCAAATCGGGAAACTGACGTCATCCATGGCTCGGGCAAAAGAGGAACGGGCACTCGTCCTAATCGTAGATGACGATGCCCGCATTCGCGAGGCTCTTCATGAACTCATGCTCTCGGCAGGGATGCAGGCAGCATGCTTTGCCTCGACGCGAGAGTTGTTGGACGCGGAAGTTCTAGATCAGCCAGGTTGTCTTATTCTTGATGTGCGCATGCCTGGCACAAGCGGGCTCGATCTGCAGCATCAACTCGTAACCGGAGGAAATCCCAAGCCGATCATTTTTCTGACCGGCCATGGCGATATTCCCATGACAGTGCAGGCTATGAAGTCGGGTGCCATAGACTTTCTCATCAAGCCCGTTCGGGATCAGACGTTGCTCGACGCCGTCAGCACAGCTATTGAGCGGGATCTCGCTCAGAGAGCCTGCGCCCGCGTCACCGAACGCACTCTCGAGCTATGGGAGACACTGACGCCGCGCGAGCGCGAGGTATTCCAGGAGGTGGCTCGTGGTCGCGTTAACAAGCAGATCGCGTACGATCTCGGCATCAGTATAGTAACGGTTAAGCTTCACCGCGGAAAGGTGATGCGCAAGATGCAAGCCGCCTCGATCGGTGAGCTTTTCCGCGCCTGGGAGTCGATCCCTGCTGAAATGCGCACGACCAGCGCAGCCTGACGCATACCGTGTTGCTGGCTGAATCCTGGCCGCAAGCAGAGCGATGCAGTAGCCTCAGCTTGCCGAAACCGGTCGGCGGGTCCTGGATCCAGGCATCCCGTATTTCCGTGTGCGCGACGCCGCGGAACGCGTGCAGGTCCTGGTGGGAGAGCTTGAGGGAGCGGGAACGAGTTCGGGGTCCGGACCCGGCAGCCCGCCGGCGCGCAGCCGGGCCCATTCGGCCTCGATCGCGGCGTTGACGGCGCCGATCTTGATATTGGCTTTTCGCTCGTCCTTGGTTCCCAGGCTTGCCCAGACCTCGGTCTTGCCGACGAGGGGGCGCAGCGCCGCTGGCACTTTCTTGCGGATCCTAAAAAGCGTTTCGAGTTGTGCCCTCAATTGCTCCCGTGGCGAGAAAACCGATCCGCGCGATCTGCGCCAACGTCAACTGAGTACCAGAACAGACCGTGATTGATACATCCAGCGGTGCACCGGCTGTTCGTGCCTGAGATTCCCGACGCTCAAGTGGCCCTTCCGCGCAAAAGGCTAGCCCTTAGCAGACGTGAGCGACGAACTACTTGACGTCTGCTTGCCGCGGTGATGCGGACATGAGTGGGGCAGGGCCTGCTATTTGACGGCTTAGGGTCCTTTGTTCAGGTGCCGGCTGAAAAGCACTGATAGGCGGGAATTGCACCTAATTTCGTTGCCCGACTAAGCAAGCTATTGAGATTGCAAGCATCTTCTCCGCCCTCCGAGCGCACCAAACCTACGCCTGTTCGCTAGACTGCGATTTTGTGTGATGCCGTGAGCGCTGGCCTGCGGGTCCATTAAGTGGCGCGTTCGCCGCGTGTTCGTGACCTCAGCCTTGACATTGTAGGGGGTACAAGTTCGATCCCTGTCGCGCCACCACGGACCTTCAGGATTCTGGAATCACTCTGCCCGATCGCCAGCAGTGGGCACTCGGTCGTGATCTGATCGTCACTGAACGCCTCGGATCGCAACAGCAGCTTCCTGTAACGACCCGAAGCATGCACTTGCTGCCGACCTGCGCGACGATAAGGCGGACGCACCTCATCATCGGCGACGGGAGCTTCTCGACCAATAGGTGTCAGCCCCCGTTGCTGTCTATCAGGTCTTGTCGGAGCTTTACTTTGTCGATTTTGCCGAGCGACGTTAGCGGCAACTCGGTAACAATTCGAACGTGCTTCGGCGCGTGAATGGCGCCTTTGAGCGCCTTGACATGAGCGATGATGGAATCCTTCGAGACGCCGGATTCGGGATTAACGACAACGGCAGCCGCGACGGCTTCACCCCAATAAGCGTCCGGCAAGCCGACCACTGAGGCCATCTTCACCCCCGGACAGCTGGTCAGGGCGTCTTCGACTTCACGCGGATAGACATTGAATCCGCCAGAGATAATGAGGTCCTTCTTTCGATCAACGATAAACATATAGCCGCGCTCGTCCATGCGTGCGATGTCGCCCGTATGAACCCATCCGTCCCGAATGGTTTCTTGAGAGAGCTCCGGCTGACGCCAGTAGAAATCCATGGCGGCCGGCGTGCGGGCGCATATCTCGCCGGGCTCACCGACTAGCACCTCTTTACCGCTGCCGTCCAGCAGACGCACCTCGCAATCTGCGACAGGTACTCCGCAGGAGGTAAGTAGCGCTTCGTTCAGGTGGTCCTCGCGTCGAAGCACTGAAATCGGATAGCACTCTGTTTGCCCGTAACCTTGTGACAAGACTGGTCCCAACCGGGCGATGGCCTGGCGCAGCCTTTGGGGGGAAGCAGGTGCTGCGCCATAGTAGATGCATTGAAGTGAGGAGATGTCGCTCGAAGCGACGTCCAGCTGATCCAGAAGGGCGTACAACATCGTCGGCACCAGGAATGTGATGTTGATTTCCTTGCTTGCGATAGTCTTCAGGATTCGGTCCGGCTCGAACTTTGACACCATGTGAACAGTCCCGCCCCGGCGCCAGGTGGGAAGCAGCATGGTTCCTCCGGCGTGGCTGTTTGGCGCAATGGCCAGATACTGAGGTACTTGTGGCAACTCGATGTCGGCGAGAACGCTGACGCAGGCAAAGGCCACCGCGCTCCGGTTCGACCGGACCGCCCCCTTGCTGCGGCCGGTCGTGCCGCCGGTATAATGCACCAGCGCAATATCATCGGGCTCAGCAATATCCACCGCCGTATTTGCGCCGCCGTCGGCGGCGAGTCGCAACAGGTCGGGGCCCGCGTCATCCCGCCCCAACGAGAACAGTTTTGCGGCGCTCCCGCATTCGGAAGCGAGCTCCCGGCCGCGTTCGGCGTGCGTTGTCGCCGATACGAGAAGGCCGGTCGACTCACTGTCCTTGATTTGGAAGACGTGATCTGCGAGCGAGCCCTTGGGATGGAGCCATGTGACGCTTAACCCGAGCCCCTGAGCCGCGACGGCCGCGCTCCAACTTTCTCCGGAATTGTCGGAGAGCAACGCCACCCGTTCGCCGCGCCTGAATCCATTGCGGGCAAATACGGACTGAATGCGCCCGATCAGGTCGACTGCGCCGGCATAGCTGAGCGACCCGCTCTCGGAGGAAAACGCGATCCGGTCGGGGTAGCGCCGCAGCGCACGCAGCGTCTGGCCCGCAATGGTGAGGCCTGTATGCTTTGATGTGCTCATTGCCGGGTTTCCTTCTTGTGCCTTGAAAGACGATCTTTTGACTCCAAAGTCAAATCATGAAGCGAAAAATCAGCGCGGTGCAGGCATCCACGGCAGATTTGCGTCAGTCAGGTCTGCGTCGAGCGCGCGCTAATCGACTCTCGCAAGTAATCGGCGAATCGATTGGCCATTTCCTGCCCATCGTAGGCGCCATCCGGCCGAAACCAGCGGGTCATCCAGTTCACTGAGCCCATGAAGAAGAAGACGGTCAGCTTGGGATCAACCTTGCGGATGGATCCGTCTTCGATGCCTTTTGCAACAAGAGCCCGAAATCGACGGTCAAAACGGTTGCGGGCCGCCACGATCGTCTTCTTGTTCTCCGGCTGGAGCGCGTCGAACTCGGTCAGCACCGCGGATGCCCCGAATTCTCCGGTGAGGAGCTCGACATATCGCCGCGCCAGTGCCACCACCCGATCAAGCCCGCTGCCGGGCAGATTTTCTGCAAACGTCATGGCCTGCGCGCCGAGCTCGTTTGAGATCTGGTGACAGGCAAACAGGATCTCCTCCTTGTTCTTGACGTAGTAGTAAAGCGCCGGCTTGGTGACGCCGAGCTCCGCGGCAATATCGTCGAGCGAGGTATTGTAGAAGCCGCGCGCGCTGAACGCCCTGGCCGCCTTTCGGATCAGGGCAGCCCGCTTTGCCGCGAACTGATCGTCGCGGCTCTGCCCGGCGTCCTTCCACGCATCGGCTCGTCTCGGTCGTGCAGGCAATTCGACCTCCTGTCTTCTGGCGGATACCAGAAGCGGCCGATTTAGACAACGCAGTTGCCGCATCATCCCGCTCCTGTCCAAATTCAATTCGAGACGGCATATCCGCCGTTGACGGGATAGGTCTGTCCTGTGATCCAGCTCGCAGCATCAGTGCTGAGGAAGAGAATCATGTTCGCGGCATCGGTTGGTTCGCCGAGCCGTCGAATTACGTAGCTTTTCAGCATGCGGGCAACCGCTTCATCGCTGAGCAGGCCTGCTACGCCGGGCGTGCGAATTCCCGAAAGCGCGACGCAATTTGCGGTGACGTCCGATCGTCCGACTGCTTTTGCGAGCGCTCGCATGAAGCCGGCAGCACCCGCCTTGGCGCCGGAATAGACCGCAAGATGCGGCTCGCCGACTCGACCGGCATCCGAAATCACGGTGGTGATCCGGCCATATTGCCGTGACATCATGCCGGGCAAGGCCGCCTTGCAGCAGTTCAAGACACCGTAAAAGTTGGTGCCCAGCCACGTGGCCCAGTCCTGTGGTCCGGTCTCCCAGAATGGCTTGATATCGGCCACGTCCGAGGTCGGCCCGGCATTGCCGGCGTTGTTCACCAGCACGTCGACAGAGCCGAAAGCCTCTTCCGCTTTCGCGAACATTTCGCCGACCGACTGAAGTGACGTTACGTCGGCCTGAACGGCGATGGCCCTCCCGCCGATTGCGCGGACCTCCTCGGCGACAGTTTCCGCCCGGTCGAGATGAAAGTCATTGACCACGACGGCGCCGGCGCCGTTGGAGGCGAGATGCAGCGCAGCCTGCCGGCCCACTCCTTGCCCGGCTCCGGTCACGAGCGCGACGCGACCCTTCAGATCAAGAATATTGGTCATAGGCAGTCTCCCTCGAAATTTGATATTGACTTGCCATACAATTAATTTACTCTGAAGTAAATAGATGAGTGAGGCTTGATGATGCAAGAGCTCCTGATCGAGCGAGGGGAAGCTGCCGCCTGGTTAACGTTGAACCGTGCGGGCGATATGAACAGCCTGAACTGGGGCCTGCTCAAGGCGTTAGAGGCGGCCTTCAACGAAGCGCTGGCGGATCAGTCGGTCCGGGTCATCGTCTTCACGGGCGCCGGGCGTGCCTTCTGCGCCGGTGCGGATCTGAAATTCATCGACGCGCTGCCCGAGCAGGACCGCAACGAAGCAACAGGGGCGTTCCTTCTGGCCGCGACAACGTTGATCTCGAATATAGCGGCAAGCCCGAAGCCAACGATCGCCGCGGTCAATGGCGTTGCGGTTGGCGGTGGCCTCGAATTGCTGCTCGCCTGCGACATCATCCTCGCGGTGCGCGGCGCGCCGATTGGCGATGGTCATGCCAACTATGGTCTTCTCCCCGGCGCCGGCAGCAGCGTTCGCCTGCCGCGCCGGATCGGAATTGGCCGAGCCAAGCAGCTGCTGTTCACCGGCGAACTTCTGCCCGCCGAACGCATGGCGGAGTTCGGCCTTGTCAACGAAGTCGTCGATCCCGCCGATCTGAAGGCTCGGACCGATGCCGTCGCCAATGCAATTGCAGCGAAGAGCCCAATCGGGCTCGCGCGCATGAAGCAGATTGTCGGCCACGCCTTCGACATGCCCGAAGCCTCAGGCCTCGCGCTGGAGCAAGCGCTTGGCAATCTGCACACCACAAGTTTCGACAGAAATGAAGGGTTGGCCGCGTTCCGGGAGCGCCGCGCGCCGATCTTCCTTGGTCGATAACGGCCAGTCCAGGGAGCTATCTCATGAAGGAAGACATTTTCGTCATTGGCGTCGGCATGACGCGTTTCGGCCGCTGGCTGGAGCGCTCCCTGAAATCCCTCGTCGCCGAAGTCGTTGGCGACGCTCTCAAGGACGCCAATTGCCGGGCAACCGACATAGAGGCCGCGTATTTCTCGAATACGACCCAATCGATTATGGAGGGTCAGCATCTGATTCGAGGTCAGATCGCATTGCGCGAAATCGGCATCGAATCCATTCCAGTTACAAACGTCGAGAATGCCTGCGCCAGCGGATCGACGGCCTTCTATCAAGCCGTCAATCATCTTCGCGCGGGCGCGGCCGACATCGCTCTCGTCGTCGGCGCTGAGAAGATGTACGACGCGGACCGGCAAAAGTCGGTAGCCATATTCGACGGCGGCTGGGACGTGCATCAGGCCAACGTCGTGACCGAGCGGCTTGCCTCGATCGGCGCGGGCGTTCCGACCCCGGCCGGCCGGGGCGATGGCGTCGCGAGCCCGTTCATGGAGCTCTACGCATCTCTCGCCAAGGGCCATATGAGGCAATTCGGCACGACCGAGCGGCAGCTTGCGACGGTGGCCGCAAAGAACCACCGGCACTCCACGCTGAACCCGCTGTCGCAGTATCAGAATGACATCAGCGTCGACGACGTGCTGGCGGGCAAGGTGATCGCGTGGCCGCTCACGCTGCCGATGTGTTCACCGATCAGCGACGGCGCCGCGGCGGCGGTCCTCTGCACCGCGCACGCGCTGCGGCGGCATTCGGACATTCGCCCCGTCAAGGTCCTCGGCTGCGTGCTCGCGAGCGGCTCTTCCCGGGATTGGTCGGATGCCGAGAGGCATCTTTGCCGGCGTGCAGCCGACAAGGCGTACGATGAAGCAGGCGTCGCTCCACAGGATATCTCGGTTGCGGAGGTGCATGACGCATCCGCTTTCGCGGAAATCGTCCAAATCGAGAATTTGCGATTCTGCGAGACCGGCCAGGGCGGGTGGCTCTCCGAACGGGGCGAGACGGCGCTGGGCGGCCGAATCCCGGTCAATCCTTCGGGCGGTCTCGAATCAAAGGGGCATCCGATCGGCGCTACCGGTCTCGCTCAGATCTACGAACTCGTTTTGCAGCTGCGCGGCGAGGCCGGCGCCCGTCAAGTCGACGATGCGCGCCTTGCGATCGCAGAAAACGGCGGCGGCTTCATCGGGGTCGAAGAGGCGGCTGCGGTTATCACAATCCTTGGCAGATAGGCGATGATTCCCGAAAAACTGCGCCAAAGACTGAAGCTTCCGGCGATGGCTGCGCCGATGTTCCTGGTGTCTGGACCGGATCTCGTCGTTGAAACGTGCAAAGGCGGCCTGGTCGGAGCCTTTCCAACCCTCAACCAGCGCACCGCCGAAGGGTTTGAAGCGTGGCTCGTCGAGATTCGCCGACGACTGCCCAATGAAAACGCAGCTCCCTTTGCGCCGATGTTCGGCATTCACCGCACCAATCCACGTCAGGCGCCTGATCTCGCACTCGCAATCAAGTACCAGGCGCCCATCGTTATCACGACCCTGGGCATCACGCGCGAGATCGTCGATGCAATCCATGCCTATGGCGGTCTCGTCTTCCACGACGCAACGACGGTCAGGCATGCGATCAAGGCGCTGGAGGCGAATGTCGACGGCATCATTGCCGTGACGCAAGGCGCCGGTGGCCATGCAGGAACCTACAATCCGTTCGCTTTCCTTGGTGAGTTGCGACCAATCGTCGGCGAGAAGACCCTCATCCTCGCAGGAGGGGTGAGCAGCGGCCAGGCCATTGCCGGCGCGATCGCCGCCGGCGCCGACATGGTCTCGCTCGGAACGCGATTCATCGTCACCGAAGAAAGCATGGCGCCGCGTGCGCAAAAGGAGATGATCATCTCCTCGCGGATCGAGGATATCGTCTTTACGGACGAGATTTCGGGAATGGGGGCGAGCTTCCTGAAGCAGACCATCACGAAGTTCCGGCGGCCGGCACAGGGTCCCGTGCAATTCAACGTGGCTGAAGAAATCAGCCCGAAGGTCTGGAAGGACTATTGGTCGGCGGGTCAGGGCGTGGGGACGATCTCCGAGATCGTGCCGACCCGCGCGCTCTGCGAGCAACTCTTGGCCGAATACGCAAGCGGCGTCGCCCGTCTCGTCGGGGCTCAAGTCGCGTCGCCCCGAAATCTCGCTCTTACATCGTCATCATAGGCTTCGCACAGGAGGGACAAATGGCAAGGAAGCTCTTCTCGGTGGCAGCGGCAGCGCTTGCCACGATCTCAATCGGCGTCGCGAGCGCCCGCGCTGCGGATGCTCACCTCAAGATCGGCGTTCTGACCGACATGAACGGCCCATATGCGGCGATAACCGGGAAGGGGTCGGTCGCCGCAGCGGAGCTTGCCATCGAGGATTTTGGCGGCAAGGCGCTCGGCAAGCCCGTTGAACTCGTCGCCGCCGACCACCTGCAAAAGCCCGATGTCGGTGCCGGCATCGCCAGAAAGTGGTACGATAATGAAGGGGTGGACGCCATTTTCGATGGGGCCGGTTCGTCGGTTGCACTGGCGATCCTGGAAATCGCGAAAACACGCAACAAGATCGCCGCATTCTCCGGGGTCATATCGCCGGACGTGACGGGAAAGCTCTGCGGAGAGACGATTTCAAGCTGGGCATGGGACACGCATGCGATGGTTGCGACCAGCATCAGCTCCCTGATGCGGTCGGGAGGGAAGCGCTTCTTCTTTCTGACCCTCGACGCTGCCGCTGGCCGCGCACTGGAGGCGGATGCTGCCAAGATCATCGAGTCGAACGGCGGAGCCATTATCGGCTCCGTAAAACACCCAATCAACACTGCGGACTTTTCTTCGTTTCTTTTGCAGGCTCAGGCTGCGAAGCCTGATGTCATTGTGCTGGCCAACGCCGGCGCCGATACCGTCAACTCACTCAAACAGGCTGCCGAATTTGGCCTTACATCGGGGCCCAATGCGATCAAGGTTGCAGGTCTGCTCGCCATGATCAACGACATCGAAGCGCTGGGCCTCGAGTTCGCGCATGGTGTTTTCGTCTCGGAATCGTTCTACTGGGACACGAATGACGCGACCCGGGCGTGGAGCCGGCGGTTTCGGGAGCGCACGGGTGCGACACCGAACATGCTGCAGGCGGCGGTCTACAGCTCGGTGCTTCACTATCTGAAAGCGGTCGAGAACGCCGGCAAGACCGAGGGTCTCGCCGTGGCCGCGGCAATGAAGGCGGCTCCGATCAACGACATGTATTCCCGGGATGTCCTCCTACGCGCGGACGGGCGGGCAGTTCGCGATTTCCATTTGTTCGAAGTGAAAAGCAGGGCGGATTCGAAAGGCTCATGGGACGACTACAACAAGCCACTTCAAACGCTGCCGGGCGATGAAGCGTTTCCGGCCGCGGCCAGTCTTTGCCCGTTACTGAAGTAAGGCACTTCGGGAGAATGTCGGTATGGCAAGTTACGAGCATATCAAGCTTTCATTGCAGTCGGGGGTCGCGACGATCCTTCTCAATCGACCTGAGAAAGGCAACGCACTCAACACGAAGCTTGTAACAGAGCTGCTTGATGCTGCAGCGGTCTGCAGCAGGGGAGCAGCGGTCAGGGCGGTGCTGCTCACCGGAGCTGGCCGGGCATTCTGCGTTGGAGGGGATCTCGCCGAGTTTGCAGCCGCAGGCGAGAGCGGCATCGCTCCGCTGATCAAAGACCTGGTCGCGAACCTGCATCGTGCGCTGGTCTTGTTTGCGGAAATGCGCCCTTTGCTCGTGGTGGCAGTCAATGGCGCCGCCGCCGGAGCGGGGCTCGGACTCGCGCTTGCCGGGGATCATGTGATCGCCGCTGAAAATGCGCGATTCAAGATGGCTTACACTGCAGCCGGAGTAACTCCGGACGGAGGCACGACATACTTTTTGCCCCGGCTTATCGGCCTTCGGCGCACTCAGGAGCTGGTATACACCAATCGATCGCTAACTGCAGCGGACGCGCTTCAGCTGGGAATGGTTACGCAAATCGTCGCCGACCGCGATCTCGAAACTCAAGCCATGGCAATGTGCCAAACATTTGCTCGCGGTCCTTCGGAAGCTTGCGGGGCCGCAAAAAAGCTCTTGCTGGGCACGTTCCAACACAGCTTGCGCGAGCACCTTTCCCATGAGGAAGACGAGATTGCGGTCGCGGCGGTGTCGTTGGACGGGATCGAGGGCGTGCGAGCATTTGTGGAGAACCGTGCACCGACCTTCTCCTAACCGTGCAATGTCGGTTTGCAGCGATGAAGCCACGTTCAGGACGATGAGCTGAACCTCCGGTTCTGGGCCCGTACGTGACATGCGCGTTGAACGTCGCGACGCCCGATCTTGCGGACTTACTATCGAGCGGTTCCGACTACGGAGAAAAAGGGCTGACAGACCGGCCGGAAGCGCGCCGAACGCACACCGGGCTCGTGTCGAACCAGGGCAACAAGAACAACACCAGGAAGTCGACGTCGGGCATGGCGGACCTCAAAGCTCCGGCGTTTGATCCACAGAAGTTCGCGAAGATGCTCGGCTCGGGAACGACGCTCGCTTTCCAGCCCTTGGCCTCGATGTAGGCCGCCTCGTCGTCGGTCATTCCGACAAGGGCTTTTGCTTTGGAATCAAAGACGGAATCAAACGGACGGGCCGGAATAGAAAAGTCCTTGTGCGGCAACGGGTTATTGCAAGGTTCGATCCCTCCCGCCCCAGCCACCCATTCAGGTATTTGGCGAATGTCCACAACCTAGCCACGAATAGCCCGGAAGTCCCGGCGTTTTGGGGATACGCTTTGGTCTCCACGCTCCATTCGTGTCTACCGCGGGGCGCAAATCGGCAAATGTCTCCGATCCAAATCTGAAAAACTCCCGTTTTGAGGAGACTATCGGCGGAGATTAGTTCGATCACTACTGCCGCCCGAGGGACGCAGATCGGACAGGCGCACCATCTTGAATCGGTCTGACGGTTCAAGAACGTGTTCTGCATGTGAGTCTGTGTTGTGCATCGATCTCGCTCGCTTCCTAAAGCTCAAATTCAGGCGGGCGAAACCTAGGTCCTTTCCTTGTTCCCTTGAAGAGTGACTGTTCTAACGATTAAGCCTTCGCAGGCAGATATTCACAGAAATTCGGATTTGGGTAACAAGCAGCGCATGCTTAACCGCGAGGGTAACAAGGGTAACAAGCGGAATCAGGTCGAATTCGCGGAATGAGCGTAAATGGAACATGAGCCCCCAACATCGGATTGCTGATCAGCGAGTCCAGATTCGAATCCTAGTGCGCGATCATAGATAATAACTGAGGCGCCAACTCATGACGCGACTTCGACACCGGGGTCGATCAGAAGCTGCCAGCTTGTCGAAGTGCCGCCAATCATTTCTCGCGGCGCGTCGTGGTTCTGAGAATTAGTGGTGAAGTCGGTCATCTACGCCTCGGCGGCTACAGCTTCTCAAGCGGAATTTGCTTAACAAGCCTTTCTCTTCCGGCTTGCGCCGGCCTATGTACGGGCCGGTGCATCTGTAGTTGCGCCGCAGCAAAAACCCGCATTGGCGAAAAATTTCATCGCATCGATTGACACCTCGTTTGTTTAGTGAAACTCTTGAACTAAACAAAAACACTAAACATGCCTCTCGGCCACGATGAGGGCGGGACCGTCCCCGCATTCGCAGCCGGCGAGGATTGGCAGGGCAAGCAGGCGCTTCGCCTGCGACAACAGGGAGGTTGCGATGATCCAAACGGTGCGTGCGTTGGGGATGACGGCGGTTGTGGTCGCTTCGTGTCTTGGCGGGCAGGCCGCCGCCCAGACCAAACAGTTGACGTTGTGCTGGGCAGCCTGGGACCCGGCGAACGCGTTGGTGGAGCTCTCGAAGGACTTCACCGCTAAGACCGGCATTCAAATGAAATACGAGTTCGTCCCGTGGACGAGCTATGCCGACCGTTTTCTCAACGAGCTCAACTCGAAGGGCAAGCTTTGCGATCTCATCATCGGCGACAGCCAATGGATCGGCGGCGCCGCCGAGAATGGTCATTACGTCAAGCTCAACGATTTCTTCGCCAAAGAGAAAATCTCGATGGACGACTTCATGCCGGCGACGGTAGTTGGCTATTCGCAGTGGCCGAAGAACACCGCGAACTACTGGGCGCTACCCGCCATGGGTGACGCGATCGGCTGGACCTACCGCAAGGACTGGTTTGCACGGCCGGAAATCCAGGCTGAATTCAAGAAGAAGTACGAGCGTGACCTCGCCCCGCCGCAGACCTGGGAGGAGCTGAAGCAGATTGCCGAATTCTTCCAGGGCCGCGAGATCGACGGCAAGAAGGTCTACGGCGCCTACATCTATACCGAGCGCGGCTCCGAAGGCATCACCATGGGCGTGACCAACGCGCTCTACGACTGGGGCTTCCAGTACGACAATCCGAAGAAGCCCTATCAGATGGATGGCTTCGTCAACTCGCCCGAGGCGGTCAAGGGACTGGAGTTCTACAAGTCGCTTTACAAGTGCTGCACAGCACCGGGCATGAGCAACGCCTACATGTCGGAGGGGCTCGACGCCTTCAAGTCCGGCCAGGTCGCGATGCAGATGAACTTCTTCGCGTTCTTCCCCGGCCTGTACAAGGATCCCAACGTCGGCGGCGACAAGATCGGCTTCTTCGTCAATCCGAAGCAGAAGTTCCACTACACCCAGCTCGGTGGGCAGGGCATCTCGGTCGTCTCCTATTCGGAACGCCGCGACGACGCGCTTTCCTACATCAAGTGGTTCGCCCAGCCCGACGTGCAGAAGAAGTGGTGGGCGCTCGGCGGCTATTCCTGCCACAAGGCGGTGCTCAGCGATCCGGGCTTCCCGAAGAGCGCGCCGTTTGCCGCCGACTTCCTGAAGTCGATGGATATCGTCAAGGATTTCTGGGCGGAGCCCGCCTACGCCTCGCTGCTGCTCGACATGCAGAAGCGCATCCATGACTATGTCGTCGCCGACAAGGGCACCGCCAAGGAGGCGCTCGACCTGCTGGTCAAGGATTGGCAGAAGGTGTTCAAGGACGAAGGCAAGATCTAGCCTTGCATGTTGTTGGTCTCCCGGCCACTACTAGCCGGGAGACCCCCCTTATCGAGCTTCGATCCGTGGACGACAGGTCTCACATGAGCACGCTTGCCGAACGGGCGGTTGCCCGCACCCCGCGCCGACTCGCGTTGCGCCTTGGCAACCTGTCGGACAGGGTGATGGCCTGGCTGTTCATCGCGCCATCGGTGCTGTTGCTGCTGGCCATCAACATCTTCCCGCTGCTGTGGACGATCCAGCTCTCATTCACCAACTACCGGGCCAATCGCCCGAACGCGGCGCTTCGATATGTCGGGCTCGACAATTACCGCGACATATTGACCGACCCCGAACTGTGGCACGCCATGCAGGCCACTGCCCATTTCGTGCTGTGGTCGATCGCGCTCGAACTGGTGCTCGGCTTCGGCCTCGCGCTGCTGATCAACCGCCGCTTTCGCGGCCACAGTTTCTGGACCACGATCATCCTGTTGCCGATGATGCTGTCGCCAGCGGTGGTCGGCAACTTCTGGACCTTCCTGCTGCAGCCGCAGATCGGCCTGTTCAACAACGCGCTCGCGTTCCTGACCGGGGTCGACCCCAGCTCGTTCCAGATGATCGGCGATGTGCGGCTCGCACCCTGGTCCATTATCATGGTCGACGTCTGGATGTGGACGCCCTACGTCATGCTGATCTGCCTTGCCGGCCTGCGGTCGATCCCCGATTACATCTACGAGGCGGCCGAGGTCGACCGCGCTTCGCAATGGCAGCAATTCTGGTCGATCACGCTGCCGATGGTGATGCCGTTCCTGATGCTCGCGATCCTCTTCCGGGCGATCGAGAACTTCAAGATGTTCGACATGGTGAACCTGCTCACCTCGGGCGGGCCAGGATCGACCACCGAGGTCGCCTCCATCACGCTGAAGCGCGAGGCGTTCGAGAAGTGGCGCACCGGCTATTCCTCGGCGCTCGCCATCATTCTCTTCGTCACCGTATTCGGCGCCGCCAATATCTACGTGAAGGCCCTCAACCGGGTGAAGCAGCGATGAGCATCTCCGTCACCGCCCATTCAGTGGCCGAACCGTCGTCGCGATCGAAGTTCATCGCTTCGTTCGTCGTCGTCACCTACGCCCTCATCACCATTCTGCCGCTGCTGTGGATCTTCCTCACGGGGTTCAAGACGCCGCCGGACTCGATCGCCTATCCGCCGAAAATCCTGTTCGAGCCGTCGGTCGAAGGCTATGTCAACCTGTTCACGACGCGCTCGCGGCAGACGCCGGAATTTCTGGCAAGCCTGCCGCCGCCGCAGACCTGGTACGAGCGCCTGGTGCGTTCCCGCAACATGGTGATCGGCGGCCCGTCGAAAGTCGTGCCGCGCTTCGCCAACTCGCTGATCATCGCCTTCGGCTCGACCTTCCTTGCGGTATGCTTCGGTACCGTCGCGGCCTATGCATTCTCGCGCTTTCGCGTGCCGCTGGCCGACGATCTCCTGTTCTTCATCCTGTCGACGCGGATGATGCCGCCGATTGCCGTGGCGATCCCGATCTACCTGATGTTCCGTCACCTCGGACTGAGCGACACCAAGCTCGGTATGATCCTGCTCTACACCGCCGTGAACGTGTCGCTGGCGGTGTGGCTGCTCAAGGGTTTTATGGACGAGATCCCGCGCGAGTATGAGGAAGCTGCGATGGTCGACGGCTATTCGCGGCTCCAGGCCTTTTTCAAGGTCGTGCTTCCGCAGGCGACGACGGGCATTGCCGCAACGGCCATCTTCTGCCTGATCTTTGCGTGGAACGAATACGCCTTTGCGGTCCTGCTCACCAGCGGCGACGCGCAGACCATGCCGCCTTTCATCCCCTTCATCATCGGCGAGGGCGGGCAGGACTGGCCGGCGGTCGCCGCCGCAACGACGTTGTTCTTCGTTCCAATCCTGTGCTTCACCATCCTGTTGCGGCGCCATCTGCTCCGCGGCATCACCTTCGGAGCCGTGCGCAAATGACCGAACGAACGGCAATCCGTGCGTCGAGATGGCCGTTGTGGCTGCGCCGCGGCCCCTGCGAGGCCATGGCGATGATCCTGATCGGCCTCGGCGTCGTCATGCTGATGCAGCCGGTTTTCCTGCTGCTTTACAGCTATTCCTTTGTCACGATCCTGGCCGGGACGCTGGGATTTGTCATCGTCAGCCACTTTCCGGATTAGCGCCATGGCGGAAATCAGGCTTGAAAACGTCGCCAAGACATTCGGAACTTTCACCGCGGTGAAGAGCGTCGAGCTGACCGTCGGTCACGGCTCCTTCTTCGTCATTCTCGGTCCCTCCGGTTGCGGCAAGACCACGACGTTGCGGATGATGGCGGGCCTCGAACTGCCGACCTCCGGCCGCATATTGCTGGATGGCGAAGACGTCACGGCGCTACCGGCCTCGGCACGGGACATCGCCTTCGTGTTCCAGATGTTTGCGCTCTATCCCCACATGAATGTGCGCCAGAACATCGGCTTCCCGCTGAAATGCCAGAACTACAAGCGCGCCGAGATCAGGCGCAGCGTCGAGGAAACCGCGAGGCTGCTGCGGATCGATCATCTGCTGGAGCGGCGGGTCGGCGGGCTCTCCGGCGGCGACCGGCAGCGCGTTGCGCTCGGCCGCGCCATCGTGCGCCGGCCCAAGGCGTTCCTGATGGACGAGCCGCTCGGCGCGCTGGATTCCGAATTTCGCCACCTGATGTGTGGCGAGCTGCGCGAGCTGCACGGCCGCATCGATGCGACCACCGTCTACATCACCCACGACCAGCTCGAGGCGATGGCGATGGCTGACCGTATCGCCATCATGAATCAGGGCCATGTCGAGCAGGTCGGCACGCCGCAGGAAATCTACGATCGTCCGCGCAGCATGTTCGTGGCCGATTTCATTGGCGCGCCGTCGATGAGTTTCCTCGGGACACAGGCATCTCCGCGCTGCGGCGATCGCAGCATCGAAGTCGACGGCGTCGCGGTGGAAATGCCGGAACTGTTCGAGGACCGCCCCGAGGGCAAGTTTGCGCTTGGCGTGCGGCCCGAAAACGTCTCGTTCACGGATTCTTCGGCACTCCGGGGCCGCGTGATCGGGGCCGAATATCTTGGCACGACACAGATCGTGACGGTGACGACGGGAGGCGGCCAGATCAAGGCGCGGTTGCCGTCCGGCAAGCCGGTTCACATCGGCGAGAATGTCGGGCTCGCCTTGCGGCCGGACCGGCTCTCCTTGTTCGACGCGGTCAGCGGACAGGCGCTGCAGTCTGCGCTTTACGCGGGAGGACAGCATGGCTGAAGTCGCGCTCATGGATGTGAGCAAGAGCTACGGCGCAGTCGAGGCGGTCCGTAACCTCTCGCTCTCGATCACCAATGGCGAGTTTGTCGTGCTGCTGGGACCGACCGGCGCCGGCAAGACCACGACGCTGCGCCTGATCGCGGGCCTCGAGCGGCCCGACAGCGGCAATGTGCTGATCCAGGGCCGCATCGTCACCCAAGCCGTGCCGGCCGAGCGCGATGTCGCGTTCGTGTTCCAGCAATACTCGCTCTACCCGCATCTGTCCGTCTACGACAACCTCGCCTTCCCGTTGCGTTCTCCGGCGCGGCGCATGGATGAGCAATTCATACGCCGGCGGATCCAGCAGGTCGCCGAGTTGCTTCATATCGGGCACAAGCTCGGCAACCGGGCGACCGCGCTGTCCGGCGGCGAAATGCAGCGCGTCGCGATCGGTCGGGCGCTGGTCCGCGAGCCCGCAGTCTATCTGATGGACGAGCCTCTGTCTTCGCTCGATGCCAAGCTTCGGGCGGAGCTGCGGCTCGAGCTGAAGCGCATCCAGCGCGAACTGGGGACGACAATCCTCTACGTGACGCACGATCAGATCGAAGCCATGACCATGGCGGACCGGATCGGCGTGATGAACCAGGGCGCGCTGGTCCAGCTCGGCACCCCGCGGGAGATTTATGAGCGGCCGGACAATACTTATGTGGCGAGCCGGCTTGGCACCCCCGCCATCAATCTCATCCCTGCCGAACTGCTGGGCGGCGACATCGTGCCTCCGAATGCAAAAACCGTGGGCTTGCGAACGGAGCACATTAGGATATTGCCTTCGGATCATCCGGGGCCGGTCGCGCAGGTGCATTGGGTGGAGCACCTCGGTGACCAAAACCACGTTCACCTCAAGGTCGCGAGCCATTCGCTCGTGACGCTGGCGGACCCCGCCCAACCGCTCAGGGCGGGCGACCAGGTTTCGCTCGGGTTCGACGACCCGCTCTATTTCGACCAGGCGGGCAAGCGGCTGCCCGCCGGCGAATTGCGGAGGCACGCATGATGATCGATCGTGAGGCACGCAAGCTGCTGTTTGAAACCGTGGCGCATCGGGTGATCGAAAGCGCCGACGAATTGACCGATCTCGATCGCGCCATTGGAGACGGCGATCACGGCGCCAACATGCGGCGCGGTTTTGAAGCGGTCCTTGCCGCAGTCGACGAGCTCGCCGCCAAGAATCTCGGCGAGTCGCTAAAAGGGGTCGGGACGACCCTTGTGATGAAAGTAGGCGGCGCCTCCGGTCCGCTCTACGGTACCCTCTTCATGTCGCTCGGCAAGTCGCTGGCCGACGAGGTGACGCATCAGCAGGTCGCCGATGCCTTCGCCGCCGCGATCGAGGCGGTCAAGGCGCGCGGCAAGTCCGACGTCGGTCAGAAGACTATGCTCGACGTGCTGCTTCCCGTACTTGGCGTGTTGCGTGAGGGCGGCGCAGGGCTGCCGTTGCGCCTGAAGGCGACGGCGAGAGAAGCAGCGGAGAAAACCATCCCGATGCGGGCGATCCGCGGGCGAGCGTCATTCCTGGGCGAACGCAGCATCGGCCACATGGACCCCGGCGCACGATCCTCGGAGTTGATCGTCGATGCGGTCGCAGACGTCATGGAAGGATTCGCATGAGCGAGAATGTCGGAATTGTCATCGTGTCGCACTCGGCCGACGTGGCGCGAGGTACGGCGCTGATGGTCGAGCAAATGGTCGGCCGCGAGGTGCCGCTGGGCTGGTGCGGAGGAGACCCGGGTGGCGGGCTCGGCACCAGCGTCGAAGCCATCATGTCGGCGATCGAGCGGGCGTGGTCCGAGAAGGGCGTCGCCATTCTGGTCGACCTTGGCGGCGCGGAAACCAACAGCGAGATGGCGATCGAGATGCTGCCCGAAGAGCGCCGCGACCGCGTCGTCGTCTGCAACGCGCCGGTCGTCGAGGGAGCCGTCATGGCGGCGACCGAAGCGGCTTCCGGCGCCACCCTCGAGGCGGTGCGCCGTACCGCGGAAGAATTGACACCGGTCTGATGCAGGAAAACGGTATGAAGAAGCTCCGTGCATCGGTACTCATGCGTCACGAGGTCGGGCTGCATGCCCGTCCGTCGGTGAAGCTGACCAAACTCGCCAAGGCGTTCGAATCGCGCATCGATCTTGGCCTGTCGCCGGACGGGCCCTGGATCGACGCAAAGAGCATCGTCAAGGTCATGGCGACCAAGGCGCCGAAGGATTCGACGATCTATTTTCGCGCCGAGGGGAGCGATGCAAAAGCTGCATTGGAAGCGCTGGTAACGCTGGTCGATGGAGATTTCCAGGATGGACCATAGAACGCATCGGGCCGCCCAGCGCATCGAGGGGCGGCCCGCCGCCCCCGGTATCGCGTTGGGACCACTCATGCGTCTGTCCACTCCGAAGCCGGATGTGCGGCAACGCCGAGCGGCGGCCGAGGAGCATCAGGCTCTGGTCGACGCCCTGACCGCCTCGCAGGAGGCGCTCGCCTTGCTGGCGCGCGAGGCGGGCGATGACGAGGCGGAAGCGATCCTTGCCTTCCAGATTGCACTGCTCGAGGACGATAGTCTCGCAGCACCAGCGTTTGCGCGGATCGCGGCGGGCGAGGCCGCCCACCTGGCGTGGAGTGCCGCGATCGACCCGGAAATCGCTTCCTACGAAGCCGCAGAGGATGCTTATTTCCGCGGCCGCGCCTCCGATCTGCGCGATCTGCGCGATCGCGTGCTGCGGCATCTTTCCGGCGAGGCCGATCAGATCGTGCCGGCCGGCGTGATCGTCGCGGCCGATGACATGCCGCCTTCCACATTTCTTGCCACCGATTGGCGGGAGGGCGGACTGGTGCTGCGCCGGGGAAGCCCGAGCAGCCACGTCGCCATCCTCGCGCGGTCGCGTGGTGTGCCGATGGTTGTGGGCGTCGACATCGATCGTCTCGATGACGGCCCCGAGGCTCTGCTCGATGGCGACGCCGGGCTTCTGATCGTCGATCCCGACACCGATACGCGAACCGCCTATTGTCAGCGCCGTGCCGAGCAGGCGGAAGCCCACAAGGCCATGGCTTCGTTCAACGGTCCCGTCCACACCGCTACCGGCGAACCGGTTCGGGTCATGATCAATGTCACCGGGCTTGCCGAGCTCGCGACGCTCGACCCTGGCCACGTCGACGGCATCGGCCTGATGCGGACCGAGTTCCTGTTTCACGGGCGCGAAAAGCTTCCGACCGAGGAAGAGCAATACCGAATCTACCGGCGCATGCTTGAATGGGCTGGCGACAAGCCCGCGACCATCCGCACCCTCGATGCCGGAGGCGACAAGCCGATCAAGGGCCTGACGCAGCCGAATGACATGAATCCGTTTCTGGGCGTGCGCGGCGTGCGGCTGTCGTTGCGGCGTCCGGACGTCTTCCGTGCGCAGTTGCGGGCGCTGGGGCGCGCCGCGGTCGCGGGAAATCTCAAGGTGATGATTCCCATGGTGACGGTGCCGGAGGAGCTTGACCGCTGCCGTGCGCTGTTCGAGCAAGCCTGCGACGAGCTGCGGCGCGAGGGCGTCAAAGTGCAAATGCCGCCGCTCGGCATGATGGTCGAGGTTCCGGCGGCAGCGTTGACCATCGAGGATTTCAACGCCGACTTCTTCTCTATCGGCAGCAATGATCTCATCCAATATGTGGCGGCTGCGAGCCGGGACGAGCCGCAGCTCGCCGATCTCACGCGTCCTTCGCGCGCCGTGTTCGGCCTGATCGGCCATATCGTGAACTATGCCAACCGCGTCGGGCGCGAAGTGAGCTTGTGCGGCGACCTTGCGGGCGACCCTGGACAGGTCGCAGCACTTCTCGATCGGGGTTTGCGAGCCTTCTCGGTCGCGCCCGGCGCGCTTGGGCCGGTCAAGGCCGCGATCGCCTCTTATTCCGGTCCTGCGGCATGAGCACGGAAGCAACGCCAGCTGGAGCGCAGGACCTGATCGCCGCCTACAAGGCGCTCCTGCGTGATGTGCTCGACAAGCGGCCCTCCGGCATGCGCCAGCGTCTGGCTGAGGCGCTCGGCAAGAACCGCAGCTTCATCACCCAGATTGCCAATCCGGCCTATCAGACGCCAATCCCGGCCCAGCACGTCCATCCCATCATCCAGATCTGCCATTTCTCAGCGCAGGAACGGGACCGTTTTCTCGAAGCCTATCACCGCGCGCACCCACGGCGGCTGTTGCTGCTGAAGGAGCGGGAGCGAAGCCGACGTCTCACGCTGATGCTGCCGGATCTTGGAAGCGAACAGAAGAACCACAAGCTGGACACGTTCCTGAGCGAATTCGCGGAGAAAGTCGCAAGGCTGATCGAGGACACCTAACGCGAATCTCATGGGGAGGCCTGAATGAAGAAGTTGATCAACGCCGCCGAAAATGTGGTGAGCGAAAGCCTTGCCGGATTTTGCGCGGCGCATTCCGACATCGTGCGCATGGGCGAGGAGGCGCCGTTCGTGCTGCGTCGAAACAGCAAGCCCGGCAAGGTTGCCCTGGTGTCGGGAGGCGGTTCCGGACATGAGCCGCTTCACTCCGGCTTCGTCGGATATGGCATGCTGGATGCCGCGTGCCCCGGCCAGGTTTTCACCTCACCGACGCCCGATCTCATTCTTGCCGCTGCCGAGGCCGCGGATGCCGGCGGCGGCGTCCTGTTCATCGTCAAGAATTACGAGGGCGACGTCATGAATTTCGACATGGCGCGCGAGATGTGCGGAAAGCCGACTGCGGCGGTGATTACCGATGACGACGTCGCGGTGGAGACTTCGACCTTCTCGACGGGACGGCGCGGCGTGGCGGGGACGCTGGTCGTAGAGAAGATTGTCGGCGCCGCGGCGGAAGAAGGGCGCGACCTTGCCGCGCTGAAAGCCCTGGGCGACCGCGTCAATGCGGCGACCCGCTCGATCGGGATCGCGCTGACGAGCTGCACGGTGCCGGCGGCCGGCAAGCCGACATTCGACATCGCCGAGAACGAAATGGAGGTCGGCGTGGGTATCCACGGCGAACCGGGGCGGCGCCGGGTGAAGCTGCGGCCCGCTGCGGAGATAGCGGCCGAGATGGTTCACGCCATTACCACCGACCTCGGCGAACGCGCGCGGGGCGAAGCCATCCTGGTGATCAACGGCTTTGGGGCTACGCCGCTGTCGGAACTCTATCTGATGTACGACGCCGTCCGCAGGCTGCTCGAACCCGCGGGCAGCATCGTGGTTCGCTCGCTGGTCGGCAATTACGTCACCTCGCTCGATATGGCGGGCTGCTCAGCCACGGTATCGATGCTTGACGAGGAGATGAAGCGCCTTTGGGATGCTCCAGTTCATACACCCGCTCTGCGCTGGGGAGTGTAGCTTGCCAAACATTATGCTAAGCGCGCTGTGGTACTGTCTTGGCCGCGACATGGTAGATTCACCGGAACTATGCCCGCCATTTGCTAAGAAATGCACGAAGCGTTGTCAGTTCGACGGATCGATGTAGTCGCATAATGAGCGGTTATGGAATGCCCGGATCAGGAATATTGATCGGCCATCGCTCGGCGGCAGATTGCGCCGAGGCAGGCCGGCCGATCAACTCTCCGGAGCCAGTGCGTTGGCGACGGCTTCGTCCACGTTCTCCAGCCAGATGAATTCCAGCTTCTCGCGGGCGCCTTGGGGGATGTCATCGAAATCGCGCCGGTTGCGCGCCGGCAGCATGACGCGGGTGAGGCCGGCCGCGGCCGCCGCGACGACCTTCTCCTTGATCCCGCCCACCGGCAGCACCAGCCCGCGAAGCGAGATCTCACCCGTCATGGCGGTATCGTTCCTGACGGTCCGGTTCGTCAGCAGCGATGCAAGCGCGGTGAACATGGCCACGCCCGCGCTCGGCCCGTCCTTCGGTGTGGCGCCAGCCGGAACATGGACGTGAATGTCGCCCGTTTCGAACATGGCGATATCGATGCGAAGCTGCGTAGCGCGGCTCTTGACCAACGTCATCGCGGCCTGTGCGCTCTCGCGCATGACTTCGCCGAGCTGGCCGGTGAGGATCAGTCCGCCCTTGCCGGACACGCGGGTAGCTTCGATGAACAGGATATCGCCGCCAACCGGCGTCCACGCCAAGCCGGTGGCGACGCCGGGAACACTGGTGCGCAGCGCAATCTCGCCCTCGAAGCGCGGTTGACCGAGGATGCCCGGCAGATCTTTCGACGCGATCACCACTTTGGTCGTTGCGCCTTCGGCGATCTCCACTGCCGCAAAGCGTAGCGCCTTGCCGATTTCCCGCTCGAGCGAGCGGACGCCGGCCTCCCGGGTGTAACCGTTGATGATCTGCCGGAGCGCTTCATCATCCATCTCGGCCTGTTCCGCCTTGAGGCCGTTGGCCTCGAGCTGGCGGCGAACCAGATAGCGCTTTGCGATCTCGAGTTTCTCGGCTTCGGTGTAGCCGGCAAGACTGATGATCTCCATGCGGTCGCGGAGCGGACCTGGGATCGTGTCGAGCATGTTGGCGGTTGCGATGAAAGCAACGCGTGACAGATCGAAGGGGACGGCGAGATAGTTGTCGCGGAAGGTTCCGTTCTGCTCGGGATCGAGCACTTCGAGCATCGCTGCGGAGGGATCGCCCTGGATACCGCGTCCCATCTTATCGATCTCGTCGAGCATCATAACACAGGCGCGCGAGCCGGCCTTCTTGATGCCCTGGATGATATTGCCGGGCAACGCGCCGATATAGGTGCGGCGGTGACCGCGGATCTCGGCCTCATCGTGGACGCCGCCGAGGCTGACGCGGACGAAGGGGCGGTCCATGGCACGTGCGATCGACTGACCGAGCGAAGTCTTCCCAACGCCTGGCGGACCGACGAAGCAGAGGATCGGTGCCTTGCCGTTGGGCGCGAGCTTGCGCACCGCCAGATATTCAATAATGCGCGACTTGATCTTCTCGAGACCGAAATGGTCCTCGTCGAGGATACGTCTGGCTTCGCGGATGTCGATCGGCTTCTCTTCCGGAAGCGCCCAAGGCAGTTCGATCAGCCAATCTAGATAACCGCGAACCATGCCCGACTCGCCAGCAGCCTCCGGCATCCGCTCATACCGGCGCAGCTCCCGTTTCGCCTGGTTCTCTGCCTCAGGCGGCATCTGCGCCTTAGCGATCGCTGCGGCGAGCTCGGCGACCTCCTGAGCCTTGCCTTCGCCTTCGCCCAATTGGCGCTGGATCGTGGCCATCTGCTCACGCAGGATCGCCTCGCGCTGACGCTCGTCGAACACGGCCTTGGTCTGCTGCCCGATCTCGTTGGTCAGCCTAAGCACTTCTAGTCTCTCGCCAAGGAATTTCGAGACCTTCTCCATCCGCAACGGCAAGTCGATGGTCTCGAGGATCTCCTGCTTGTCCTGCGGCTTGACTTCCATATAGGACGCCGTCAGGTCGGCGAGCGCTCCGGGAGCCGTGGCCGACTGGAATAGGCCCACCAATTCCGGCGGCGTTTGCGGGAGCAACTGGATCGCCTCGATCGCCTGGCGCTGCAGATTGAGGAAGCGCGCCTCGATTTCCGGCGAGGTCGCCATCGGTTCTGGAATGTGCAGGACGCGCGCGACCGGAAAAGGCGTGCCCGGCAGAAAGTCCTGGATGCGCGCACGTTGCACGCCTTGGCAGACTATGTGATGGCTTTCGTCCGGCGCGGTGATGTAGCGGACGATATTGGCGAGCGTGCAGACCCGATAGAGGTCGTCGGGACCGGGCTCATCGACATCGGGATTTCGCTGCAACACGATCCCGACCTGCCGTTGCTCGCGCAGTGCCTGCTGGGCTGCGGCAATCGATTTTGCCCGTCCGATGGCGATTGGGGCAAACACTCCGGGAAACAGCACGAACTGGCGCACCGGGATCAGGATCAAGGCATCCGATGGGATTGCGGCCGATTCAGCCTTCGAAGCGGCGGCTGCGGGCGTTTCTTTTTCGCTCGACATGGTATCTCTCACGCAGATTTCGCCAGGCGCAGCACGACGCAGCCGTTCGTGGCGTGCCGGCTAACAGCATAGCGCCCTGCCGGCAAGGCGATACGGCGTTCGAACCGTCCCTGCGGCAGCTCCAGCCGGCGGATCAGCGCATCGTGCAGCTCTGGAGGCAGGACGCGGTGTCCTGTGATGATCAACGTGTCGCCGTCGATGGCAGCCACCACCTCGTCGGGATCGACCCCGGGCAGCGCGACGAAGATTAGGAGCTCGTGTTCGGTTTCCAGCACGTCAATGGGCGGCTCCCAGGCGGCGCCTCCGCTTTGCGGCACGGTGAAAAGTCTCTTGTGCAGCCGCTCGGCGCGTGTCAGCGATTGCATCGCTTCGGATAACATCCAGTTGAACGGATCCTTTGTCGACATGCGTCACGGCCTCTCAACTCAGTCGCTAAGCCATAGTTTACTTCCTCCCCGACAGGGTCAAGCGTCCCCTTCAAGTAGTTTCATGCATGGATTCGTCGGCAAGGGTGCGATGGCAACGGGGTCGATTCCCTGGAGCCGAACCGGGATTCGAAGGTCACCAAGACCGAGCAGGTCGTCAGTCCAAGGTGGCTGACGAACTATTCCTATATTTGAACGGTGCCGTCAGTGTGGCACCGCGCAGGTGCCAGGGCACGTACTCATAAACATCGTCGATGTCGGTTCGCCCCTACACGGACCGCTTTTGTGCAACCGCAGCAAAATGTCGCGATGGGCCAATAGCTAACGTTCATTAGCAGCGGTGAACTCAACGACTTCCTCAACCGAAACGTCGTGAAGCATAACGCCAAGAGCAAGCGCAACCGTTACTATGCGGCCCGTCGCTGGAAGTTGCCGGCTGCGTCCCGAATAACTTCGTACACGCGTCGAGGCTGGGAAAGCATCGGCACATGACTTGATGCAAGTTCCGTAACCTTGGCGTTCATGCGCTTGGCCAAGAAGCGCTGCAGCTCGGGCTGTATGGTCCGATCCTCAGAACCGACAATGTAAGATGTCGGCTTGAGCTTCCAGGCGGCACCCGGAACGGGTTGACCAAAAAGATCAGCTAGTGGCGCCATTTGCGTAGCCCAAACCATTTGCTGCTCAGGGTGCGGCAGGTCGCCTGCAAATTCGGGAACGCCTGACGGACGAAGCCATATGCGCCCATCTGTCACTTCGATGTGCTGGAAAATAGGCGTGGCTGGGTACTTGTTTTGGTCGACAAGCGTTGTGTCGCCGTCCTCCGGTGCAAACGCGCATATATAAACGAGTGCCGCCACACGGTTGTCAGTCCCAGCCGCCGTGATCACAGTGCCACCGTACGAATGGCCGACGAGAACGACAGGACCGCTCGCGCGGGCGAACGAGGTCCGTACTGCGGCCGCGTCGTCAGCAACGGTGTTGAGATGGTTTTGCGTCGAGATCACTTGAAAGCCATCCGCCAAGAGCAGCGGGATAATCTTGCTGTAACATGACCCATCAGCCCAAAGGCCGTGTACAAAGACGATGGTGGGCTTGTCGGACATCTTTGACCTCCGAATGTTGACGAGACGGCGCACAGCCGGTCATGGCAAACGAGATAGAGTTTGTCCAATCCGCGATTACCGCGATCGGTCATTTGCGGACATCTGCCGGCAGCGATCCTTGCCCTAACCCTACCATGTCCGCATCGGTGTCCCGGATCAAAAGAAATAAAACGCTGTAAATTGTTGAAGGTTACATCTATCGAGCAGGTTAGTGGCACCAAGCTATGACTGCGCCTTAGTGGAGTACCATATCTAGGCAGTTGCTCGGGCCCGCATCGCGGAAAGGTCGACCTGCTTTCCGTACATCCCCCAATTGATCTCGGGTATCTCCTGGATGGCGACGTACGCGGGCACTGTTCCCGCAGCGATGGCGGCGTGTTTGCCAATGATCGTTGTGCCTTCCTCGATCAACCGCTTCCTGCCAGGATCGTCTAGACCCCCCTTAATTGCATTGATCAGAAGAGCCATGATCGGATGCGGTGCGACTTTCCCGCCGCTGAAGAACGCATCGTGCTCGTGCTCGACGAAAACAACCCAAACCCCGGATCGGATCGCCGGCGTGTCCGAAAGGCGTTCACACGCCATTCCAAGGTCAGTGAGTTCGGCAGCCACTCGCGCGCGGGCCTCGGTGGTAAAAACACCACGGGGAACGTGAAGGAACATCTTGGGCACGCGGTCCTCCTTCTCTACGGTTAAGCTGTGAGTTCGAAGGCGTTTCATTCGAGAGGATCGAGCCGCGTCGAGCGAACGCGGCTCGAAGAGTGCTTGTCGTTCTCGCAAACGACGTTCCACTACTCCGCCGCCTTGATGATCAATTCGGCGACCTCCTTCGGGAACGACAGCATCGCGACATGACTCGATGGCACCTCGATCGCCTTAGCATTGGCAGCCTTGACTTGGTCCCTTTCCATTTGCGGCGGAATGATCGCGTCCTTCGTCGCAACGACCATGAAGGTTGGCTTCTCGCGCCATGCGGCTTTGCTTATCTGAGCGGTAAGAGTTCTGATGTGGAACGGTCCCTGCGTCGCAGCTACGACCACCTGTTCTTTCGGAGTAAGGTCAGCCGCGAAGTATTTCTTGATGCCTTCCTGGCTGATCGTGAGGTAACCGTCCGGGTCCTTGACGAACGTTTTCAGGCTTTCCGGATCTGGATACTTTGAGGTGGCGCTTTTCACCGACTCACCCTTGTCGGGCGCGTAGGCCGCGACATACACGAGCGATTTCACCTTTTCGTCGTTTCCCGCTTCGGTGATGACGGCGCCGGCCCATGAATGGCCTACCAGGACGACGGGACCTTCCGCGTTCCGGATTGCCCGCCTGGTGGCGGCGACGTCGTTGTCCAGCGAGTCGAGCGGGTTCTGGACCGCAACGACCTTGAGTCCGGCTTTTTCGAGATAGGGAATAACTTTCTCCCAGCTCGACCCGTCCGCGAACGCACCGTGGACGAGGACTGCGGTCTTGGCCTTTACTGGGGCGGCTGAAGCTGGCAGGCCGAACGCGGCCATCGTGGTCAGGAAGAGCCCCAAGGTCACAACGCCTTCATACGATTTCATTGCTACGTTCCTTCATCTGGTGGAGAAATTTTCGCCGGGGTCGTAGCGCGCGTGATGTAACTCGATGACCGTTCATTCACGTTTCCGATCGCCGCAACATCGACGAATGCTCTGGGAGCTGGCTAGCCCTAACCTACCCCGCACCGGGTCAGTGAAGGTGTAAAAGCTGGTAAATCGTCGTCAAGAGGATGCGGGGCAGCACGCTCATCGTACAAACCGCGGTATCGGTCCAATCTGCGGCGTGGAATGGTCAAGTTCGATGAATGTCTCATCGATATAACACCAGCCCCAACCTTCCGGTGGATCGTAGCCTTCGATAATCGGATGTCCGCTGGCCTCGAAATGTTTCGTGGCGTGCCTGCCAGGGGATTGGTCGCAGCAACCGACGTGCCCGCAAGAGCGACAGATGCGCAGGTGTACCCACCAGGTTCCTGCCTTCAGGCAATCTTCGCAGCCTCGTGCGCTTGGGGTAACGGTCTTGATCTGATCTCGATGCGAACACGAACGAGACATTATGCGTCCCCGTGCGTCAATTAACCTTCAGCGGTGCGCATTGCCGAAAAGAGTCCGGAATTTCCGGGGCTGCGATCGAAGATATTGCTTTGGCGCCGTGACCTGCGCGCCTAGCTCAGCCGCGGCGTGCCAGGGCCATCGTGGGTCGTAGAGAATGGCGCGCGCCAGCGCGACCATGTCGGCTTCCCGAGTGGCGACAATCGCCTCCGCCTGCTCGAAACCGGTGATCATGCCGACGGTGACGACGGGAATTCGAACCACTGCTTTAACGGCCCTGGCCAGCGGCACCTGATAGCTCGGTCCTACGGGAATCTGTTGAGCAGAATGGAGACCACCGCTCGAAATATGGACGGCGTCGCATCCTAGGGCTTCCAGCATCGTGGCGAAAACGCAGGTTTGTTCGATGTCCCAACCGCCCTCGACCCAATCTGTGCCAGACACGCGTACCGTGACCGGAGCGTCGGGGACTGCCTGGCGCACCGCCTCAAACACCTCAAGCGGAAAACGCATGCGATTTTCCAAGGATCCGCCATAGGCATCGGTACGTTGATTGGAGAGCGGCGACAGGAATTGATGCAACAAGTAGCCGTGAGCGCAATGAAGTTGCACCAGATCGACACCGATCCGCCGGGAGCGCTTTGCCGACAGCACAAATGCATCCCTAATGTCGCGAAGTCGATCGCGATCGAGGGTCAGCGGCGCGACCTCGCCTTCGGAATGGGGGATGGGTGAAGGTGCCTCGGTCTGCCAGCCATTGGGCTCGTTCGGGGGGATCTGGTCGCCTCCAACCCAGGGCGGTTCAGTCGATGCTTTGCGGCCGGCGTGGCTCAATTGAATTCCGATGGGTATGTCCGACCACCGCCGGATGCGATCGAGCGTAAGGCCCATCGCCATTTCGGTCTCGTCGCTCCATAGGCCCACATCTGCCCAGGTGATGCGCCCGTCCGGCAGCACGGCAGTGGCCTCGATCGTCAGGAGCGCTGCGCCCGAGAGAGAGAGGTGACCCAGATGGATCAGATGCCAGTCGGTCATGCAACCGTCTTCCGCCGAGTACTGGCACATCGGGGGGATGACTATCCGGTTTGACAATTCGAGCGAACCGACCTGGATAGGTTCGAAGAGCGCAGGACCGCGTGCCATGTTGGACCACCAGCATCAGGCTGATCGTGTGGTTTCGAATAGAAACCAGGCGCGCCTCTCGGCCTGATCAGTCCACTCGTCGAGAAGTCCCGAGGTGGCATTGTCCTTGGCCTGATCGACGAGGATTTTTGCCCTGCGAAGCGCGCGAACGAGCGCGAAGTTGTCTTCGCGGAGTTCGGTGAGCATGTCGCCAGGAGAGACGAACTCGGCGTCATTATCCTTGATCGTCTGCCGGCGCGCGATATCACCGACCGATCGCAATGTTGCATGACCCGTCTTGCGAACGCGCTCGGCGACGTCATCGACAACCGAGAAGAGTTGGGTCGCCTGTTCGTCCAGCAACAGATGATAATCGCGGAAGTGCGGTCCCGTCATGTGCCAGTGAAAATTCTTGGTCTTGAAATAGAGGGCGAGAAGATCAGCCACGATGATGTTAAGAGCGTCAGCGGCTGTGTCCGTATTTGGCAGGGCCAGAGCGGACGAGTTGGACGGTGTTACGTGAGCTGGGCTCATAATGGTCTCCTGGCGATACATGCGGGAAGTCACTATAGCTCCGCGAAAATCACGCGGCGTTGCCGTGCTTCACGATGGCTTGTTTGTCGATCGGCAGCGGCGCATCTTCCGCCACAAGTCGCCTCTTTCGCAGCTCGTGCCAGAAATCATTGGGAATGTTCGTCTTGAGCGCTGCGTGATCCTCCTGGATGCGCTGGGGCTTGCTGGCGCCGGGAATGACTGCAGCCGATGCCGGATGCGCCAGCGAAAACTGCAGCGCAGCCGCCTTGATGGGCATGTTGTATTGCGCGCACAGCGCCGAAATCTTCTCGACCTTGGCAGCAATGTCGGGTGGCACCGCCCCGTATTCGAAGTGACGCCCGCCGGCGAGCACCCCGGAGCTGTAGGGACCGCCGATCACGATGTCGACTTTCTTCCGTTGCGCGGCGGGCATCAGGCGCTGGAGTGCCATCTTGTGGTCGAGGAGTGTATATCGGCCGGCAAGCAAGGTGGCATCCGGAGTCGCCTCGGTGAGACCAAGCAGCAGTTCGACCGGTTCGACCTTGTTGACGCCGAGTCCCCAGCCCTTGATCACGCCCTCGTCACGCAATTTCGAAAGAACCTTGAAGGCTCCCGTTCGAGCGGTTTCGAACATCGCGAGCCAGCGATCGCCATAGAAATCCTGGGCGATATCGTGAACCCACACAAAATCGATATGATCGATCTTCATCCGCTTGAGGCTGTCCTCGATCGACTTCATGGTGCCATCAGCGGAATAGTCGGGGACGATCTTGTTGGGGCGGCCATGTTTGAAGATATCGCCCTTTTCGCCATGATCCCTGCCGGCGGAATTTTCGATTTCATCGAGGATAAGCCGGCCAACTTTCGTACTCAGAAGGAACTCGCTGCGAGGACGCCTCGAGAGTGCCTTGCCAAGACGGATCTCCGCCAGGCCGGCTCCGTAGAAGGGGGCCGTGTCGAAGAAGCGCGTGCCGGCGTCCCACGCCGCGTCCACCGTCGCAAGCGCCTCATCTTCGGGAATGTCCCGGTACATGTTGCCAAGTGGCGCCGTGCCAAAACCCAATGGTCCCGCCAGCAATGCTTTCCTGACTTCCATATGAATCCTCCGGTGAACAATGACGCTGCCAAGGTTGGCTAGCGTGAATTCGGCATGTTTACGCCGCGTGGCATGCACGTAGCAGCCTCGGACGCTAGGCTGCGAATCCGCCGCTGAGTAGTAAATTGGGATAAAATCTCATTGCCGGAAGGGACGAAGTGCAAGTCGCTCAGTCCGATGTTTTACATCTCTTTACAGGCTTCTGCGCCCAACCTCGATTATGTGTAACGGCGGCGATGTTGCCCGGCGTGTCGAACCCTTCTTGCAAGTACCAGCGCTACGCGAACAACACGCCTAAAAGCGAATTGGAGGTTGATCCTATGGCTAAGGGAAAAGTGCTTGTGGTTGGATCGAACGCTACCGAGATCGAGATCCAAGGTGGCGGTTGGGGGCCAACCGGCAACTATCTCAATGAAACGGTCGTCCCGATCATGACGGTGATTGGCGCCGGCTATGGTGTTCAGCTTGCGACGCCAAACGGCACCAAGCCGCATATGGACAAAGCCTCCGATTCGGCCACCCACTTTGGTGGAAACCTTTCCGCTTACGAGCACGCCAAGACCTTTTGGATCAATGACCCCGTGATGAACCAGGTTCATACCTTGCGATCGGTGGTCGCGGACGGACTGGATGATTTCGCCGGCGTGTTCGTGCCGGGCGGACAGGCGCCGGTTGTCGATCTGATGCAGGATCCGCTAATGGGCGAGATTCTTCGTCACTTTCACGAACAGGCAAAACCGACCGCGCTGCTATGCCATGGTCCGATTGCGCTGGTCGCGGCGATGCCGCGTGCACGGGATTTTCGCGCAGCGTTGATTGGCGGCAACGAAGCGGAAGCGAAGGAACTGGCCAAAGGTTGGCAATACGCCGGCTACGACATGACGATCTTTTCGGCCTCGGAAGAAAAGTGGGTCGAAAGCGAAATCTTGCACGGCAAGATGTACTTCACCATGCCGCAGGCTCTCAGAGCCGCTGGTGGTGATGTGATCACAGGCACGATCGATTTCGAACCTCACGTGATCGTCGATCGCGAGGTTATCACTGGCCAGAATCCGCGCTCCGACCATGCGGTCGGGGAAAAGCTGGTCGAGGCGCTCGATAAAGCAACCGCTCAATCACCCGGCGCAGCTGTTCCTGCATGATCGACGGAAGGAGTTCGTATGACCACCACGCTAACCATCAATGGTCAGGTAAAGTCTTTCGACGCTCCGCCCGAAATGCCGTTGCTGTGGGTCCTGCGCGACATCCTCGGTTTGACAGGTACGAAATTTGGGTGTGGCATCGCACAGTGTGGCGCCTGCACCGTGCATGTCGATGGCAAGCCGGTGCGCTCGTGTGTGCTCCCGGTCCGCGCGGTCCAAAACCATACCATCACCACCATCGAAGGGGTTGGCGCGACGCCGGCAGGGGCGAGCGTGCAGAAAGCCTGGCTCGATCTCGAAGTCGTGCAATGCGGCTATTGTCAGTCCGGCCAGATCATGTCAGCGGCAGCGCTGCTGGCGTCCACGTTGGATCCCGACGACTCCGATATAGATGCGGCGATGGCGGGGAACATCTGCCGCTGCGGTACTTATGTGCGCATTAGAGCTGCCATCAAGCAGGCGGCTGCGGCTCAGCGGTCTTGAGTGGCGTCATGACAGTCACCGCCCAATCTCCGAAAGTTTCCCGCCGTCAGGCTCTCGGTGGTGCACTGGCGACGGGGTTCGTGTTCGCGTTCCATCTCCCGGTTGGCGCCGCCCAGCCCGCTCAGGCTGAGCGTCCGGCGGATGGAAAGTTCGTACCGAACGCGTATATCCGCATCGACCGTGCGGGCCAGGTGACACTGGTGATGCCGCAGGTCGAAATGGGGCAGGGCATATACACGGGCGTCGCGACGATCCTTGCCGAAGAACTGGGCGCAGACCTGGCTCAAGTCGTGCTCGAGCATGCGCCGCCGGACGAGAAACTCTATGCCAATCCGTTGCTCGGCGTTCAGGCGACCGGAGGATCGACCTCGGTTCGCGCGTTCTGGACGCCATTGCGGAAAGCGGGCGCGACCACGCGGGCCATCCTCATCAACGCCGCTGCCGATCGGTGGCAAGTCAGGCCGGAAAGCTGCAGCGCGGTTCAGGGCATGGTGCTGCACAAGGAAAGCGGCCGTAGACTCGGTTACGGCGAGCTTGTCGATGTCGCGAGCAAGCTGTCGGCGCCAAACGATGTTCCGCTGAAGGACCCGAAAGATTTCGTGCTGGTCGGCAAGCCTCTGAAGCGGCTGGATACGCCGGACAAGGTCAACGGCAAGGTGATCTACGGCATCGACACCATGCTTCCCGGTTTGCAATTTGCGACACTGGCGCAATGCCCGGTTTTTGGCGGCAAGGTTGCGAACGTCGAAGATCAGGCGACAAGGAAAATCCCCGGTGTACGGCAGATTGTTGCGTTGGACGACGTGGTCGCCGTTGTCGGCGATCACATGTGGGCCGCGAAGCGCGGGCTCGAGGCGCTGAAGATCACCTGGGACGAGGGCAAAAACGCCAAGGTCAGCTCCAGGGAGATCTGGAACCACCTTCGCGCCGCCGGCGAAAGCGATGGTGTGGTCGCAAAATCAGTCGGAAATGCCGCCAAGATACCCAATGTAGGCGTTGGTTATGACGCATCCTACGAAATGCCGTTCTTGGCGCACGCGACGATGGAGCCTCTCAACTGTACCGTGCACGTCACGTCGAATTCATGTGATGTCTGGGTGGGAACGCAGATCATTGCGCGTGCGCAGTCGGTCGCCGCGAAAGCGGCTGGGCTTCCGGAAAACCAAGTGACGATCCATCAGCATTTGCTCGGCGGCGGGTTCGGACGCAGGCTCGAAGTTGATATGATCGCTGCGGCTGTGCGCATCGGCAGCAAGGTCGATGGTCCCGTCAAAATCATCTGGACACGCGAAGAGGACATACAACACGATCTCTATCGTCCGGTCTATCGCGACAGCATCTCGGCGACTTTGGCGGGCGACAAAGTGGACGGCCTCAGGTACCGCGTCGCCGGGTCATCAGTGATTGCGCGATGGCTGCCGCCCGCATTCAAGAAGGGTATCGATATTGACGCTGTCGATAGCGCCGTCGATACGCCTTATGACATTGCAAATTTCCAGGTCGAATATGTCCGGGTAGAGCCGCCTGCAGTGCCGACCGGATTCTGGCGGGGCGTCGGTCCGAACAACAACGTGTTCGCCATCGAGTGCTTCATGGATGAGCTTGCGCACATAGTGAACAAGGATCCGATTGCATTCCGGCGCGACATGCTCGGAAAAACGCCACGCATGCAACATGTGCTGGACGTCGTGGCGGAAAAGTCGAACTGGGGGCAGCGATTGCCGCCACGCGTCGGCCGGGGTGTCAGCATCCAACCATCCTTCAATACGTCAATTGCTACCGTCGTGGAGGCGGAAGTGGAATCCGGAGGGGACGTCTACTTGCGCCGCGTGACACTCGCCGTGGATTGCGGTCTCGCCGTCAATCCGGACACGGTCGTCGCGCAAGTCGAAGGCGGGATGATTTTTGGCCTGACCGCCGCATTGTATGGCGAAATCACCTTGGACAAAGGCCGTGTTCAGCAGTCGAATTTCCATGACTATCGCATGCTGCGCATCGATCAGGTTCCGAAGATCGAGGTCCATCTCGTCAAGAGCGGAGAGGCGCCCGGCGGGATCGGGGAGGCCGCCGTCGTCGGAGGGCCTCCCGCCTTGCGTAACGCCATTTATGCGGCGACAGGCGTCGCATTGCGCCGGCTCCCGATCGACCGGCGGCTGATCGCGGAGAGAAAGTCGTGATTGTGAGGCTTGTCATCGGAACGGCCATTATCGGTGCCATTGTTGCGCTGGGCGCAGTTTGGTACGTGCGCGGTCCTGGACCGCTCGATTTCGCCGGGAGCAAGACCGTCGCGCTGGCGGACTACAGGGATGGCGATCCAACCGGTGTGCCGGCGAGCGTGAGCCAGGCCAGCCTCCTCGATCGCGGCAAATATCTCACGGAGGCGGCGGATTGTGTGGTTTGTCATACGGCGCCCGGCGGCAAGCAGTATGCGGGAGGCTTTGCATTCAAGTTGCCGTTCGGAACGATGTACTCGACTAACATCACTCCCGACAAGGAGACGGGGATCGGCAACTATACGGACCAGCAGTTCCTCGACGCGATCCATCGGGGCATCCGTCGCGACGGCGCGCGGCTTTACCCGGCAATGCCCTACACCTCCTACACTTACGTCACCGATGCCGACGCGCTTGCAATCAAGGCTTACCTCTTCAGCCTCGCGCCGGTACGTGCGGTACCGCCAGAAAATACGTTGTTGTTTCCGTTCAATCAACGCTGGGCCATGACGTTCTGGTCACTGGTATTCAACCGCGATACCCGCTTCGCGCCCGATGCGTCGCAGAGCGTGAAATGGAATCGAGGCGCCTACCTGGCAGAAGCGCTGGCACACTGTGGCGAATGCCATACGCCGCGCAATATTGGTTTCGCACTCGACAACCGAAAGAAGTTTGCAGGAGCTCCGGTCGCAGGTTGGCGTGCCTTCAATATCTCTTCCGACAAGGCCACCGGCCTCGGCGGCTGGAGCGATCAGGACATCGCTTCCTACCTTTCGGCCGGGCATGTGACGGGTCATGGCACGGCGTCGGGGCCGATGGGCGAAGCTGTCGATCACTCCTTCAGCAAGATGGCGCCGGATGATATCGAGGCAATGGTCACGTTTCTACGCAGTGTCCCGCCCAGCACGTCACCCGATTTCTCGCTGAGGTCGACCGCCGCGCCCGCCGCTCACAAGGAAGGCGTGACCGCAAACCTGCTCGGCAAGAAGATATTCGAGGGCACTTGCGTGAGTTGCCATGGCTGGACGGGCGAGAGCGCGGTTTCGCCATTTGCGACCCTGACCGGAAGCGCTGCAGTCAACGATCCGAGTGCCACCAATGTTGCGCAGATCGTTATCGGCGGTACGCGACGCTTGACCCCGCATGGCGCATTATCGATGCCATCGTTCGGTCATGCGTACTCCGATGACGAGATCGCCGCGGTCTCCAACTATGTTACGGCTCGCTTTGGAGCGAAGGGCTCGTCGCTCACAGCGCGGGATGTTGCCAATTTTCGCGCGCAGGTGTCGAACTAGGCTGGAGCGAGAGTCGGCAGATGCTGAATCGACCCACCGAGAGATACAATGGGTGCGGCATACAGCAGTCGCCCCCCGAGTCTCTGGAACAGCAGCTAAATGAAGCCCTTGAGCACGAGGCGGCGACAGCCGAGATTTTGAGGGTCATCGCAAGTTCGCCTGCCGGTGTCAGCCCCATCTTCGCGGCGATAGCAGAAAGATCAAACAAGCTGATAGGCGGGCTTTCCACGGCGGTTCTGCAGTTGATCGATGGTAATTTGCATCTTGCTGCGTTCACGCGTCGAAGCGAAGCCGCGGATGCGAGCTTGATGCACCTGTTTCCCCTGAAACTTTCAGATGTCGATTGGTATGAGATAGCAATCCGGGAGGCACGGCCTGTTCAGATCGAAGATTGCGAGCTGGGATTCGCCGGCTATCCAGGTCTGCTGGATCTTTCGCGCAAGCGAGGTTTCCGAAGCGTTGTCCTGATTCCGCTCGTTCGTGATTCCGGGAGCATCGGAATCATCAGCGTGACCCGCCCGCAGACCGGGAAGTTCAGGGAAGAGCACATCCGCTTGTTACGAACGTTCGCTGACCAGGCGGTGATCGCTATCGAGAACGCGAGGCTCTTCAACGAGGTGCAAACCAGGACCATCGAGCTCGCGCAATCCCTTGAGGACCTTCGCGTGGCCCAGGATCGCCTCGTTCAGGCTGGAAAGCTTGCTTCGCTTGGACAACTCACGGCAGGCATCGCCCACGAAATCAAGAATCCGCTCAACTTCATCAATAACTTTTCGGCGTTGTCGATCGAGTTGACCGACGAACTCAATGACGTGCTGAGGCTGGCAAGCCTCGACGAGAAAATCCGTGCCAGGGTCGATGAATTGACCAGCGTTCTCAAAGAGAACCTCGATAAGGTCGTTCAGCACGGCAGGCGTGCCGACTCCATCATTGGGAACATGCTGCTGCTCTCGCGCGAACGTTCAGGCGAGCGCCGGTCGGCCGATATCAATGGGCTGGTCGGAGAGAGCCTGAAACTCGCCTATCACGGCGCGCGGGCCGCCAAGGCCGGATTCACCATCACGCTGAAGCAGGATATTGACCCCAAAGCCGGTTCGATCGAACTGTATCCGCAGGAGATCATCCGCGCGCTGCTGAACCTGATTTCCAACGGCTTCTATGCCGCTACCCGGCGCAAAGTCGAATCGGACGACGCGAGTTTCGAGCCTTGCCTCAGCGCCGTCACCAGAGATCTTGGCGAGGTCGTGGAAATCCGCATCCGTGACAACGGCGCCGGAATCCCGGCCGAGGTGCGAGAAAAGATGTTCGATCCCTTCTTCACAACCAAGCCGGCGGGAGAAGGAACAGGCCTCGGGCTTCCGATGACACATGACATTGTTGTCAAGCAACATGGCGGCAGGATCGATGTCGTGACCGAACCTGGCGAGTTCACCGAGTTTACGGTTCGGCTGCCACGTATCATTGATTATCAGATCGCGCGGTGACGCCGCGATTTATGCGGATGCATCGAGATTTACCTCAATTGACGGGGATGGAGTCGCGATCGTGTTATCGTCCGCCACGGCACGTTGCGTTATCAATGCGTGGAGACGATGATGAAGCACGAAAAGCTGGAACTCAAGGCAGCGGCTGTTTCGCGGAATCCATCCACCGGTGAGTTGATCAAAGCATATCCTCACCTGGTGCCGGCAGAAATTGAAGATGCCCTCGCGAGGAACGCTGCCGCCGCCAAAGTATGGCGCGATACGTCGATGGAGGAAAGAGTGAGATGCTATGAGCGTCTGGCTCAGACGCTCAGGGACCAGTCGGACCTCCTTGCGCGTCATGTAACAAGTGAGATGGGGAAGACGATCAAGTCTGCGCGCATGGAGATCGAAAAGTGCGTTGCGCTTCTGCGATGGCTCACCGTTCACGGTCCGTCGATTCTTGCCGACGAGCGGGTTGAGGCAGAGGGGCTCGATCGCATTCACGTGTCGTTTCTGCCGATTGGATCGGTCCTCGCCGTCATGCCATGGAATTTTCCGTTTTGGCAGGTGATGCGGGCTGCGGGGCCGATCATGCTGTCCGGCAACGGCTTGCTGCTCAAGCATGCATCGAATGTCATGGGATGCGCGTTTGCGATAGAGGCGGCCTTCGAGGCGAGCGGCTTCCCAAAAGGTCTATTCATCAACTTGAATGTCGGTAGTGATGTCGTCGCTGACGTGATCAGAGACCCTCGCGTGGCGGCGGCGACGGTTACCGGAAGCACGGGAGCCGGCTCGGCAGTAGCGTCGGCGGCAGGCAAAGTGCTCAAGAAGAGTCTGCTCGAACTGGGCGGTGCCGATGCATTCATTGTGCTTGCGGATGCCGATCTGGATAGAGCCGTGGAGGCGGGGATAGAAGCCCGATACCAGAATGCCGGGCAGGTCTGTTTGGCGGCAAAGCGGTTCATCGTGGAAAGACCGATCGCAGAGGAGTTCACGCAGAAATATGTCCGGGCCGCGGCCAAGGTAAAGGCCGGCGACCCGCTCGATGAAGCGACAACCATTGGACCGATAGCCCGGTTCGATCTTCGGGAGGAGGTTCATGACCAGGTCGATCGCTCGATCGCGCACGGCGCGAAGCTGCTCCTTGGCGGCAAGAAGATCGATGGCCCCGGGTACTTCTATGAACCGACCGTGTTGGTGGATGTCAGACCGGGAATGGCGGCTTTCGACGAAGAGGTGTTTGGGCCCGTGGCCGCGATCACGGTCGCGGACGATGCCGAACATGGGATTAGGTTGGCCAATATGAGCGAGTACGGGCTCAGCGGGAATCTGTGGACATCAGATACAAGGAAGGCCAGCGAGATGGCGCGACGCATCGATACGGGCGGCGTCTTCATCAATGGGTTCAGTGCGTCAAATCCGCGAATTCCGGTCGGAGGCGTCAAGAGGAGCGGTTATGGCCGCGAACTCTCGCATTTTGGCCTGCGCGAATTCGTCAACGCACAAGCCGTCTGGATCAGGGAAGCCGTCGCGACGAAGTGAGCGATCTCGCCAGGACAAGATCATTCGGTAGGATGTCAGGGGAATGGAGCACATGGACACTACGGCGCTGTTGCTTTCGCGGATCCAGTTCGCGAGCACGATCTCCTTCCATATTATCTTCCCAGCCTTCACCATAGGGCTCGCCGCCTGGCTGTGCGTGCTGGAGGCAATGTCGATGGCGACCAGCAATCCCGTCTATCGGCGGCTCTTCGATTTCTGGAGGTCGATCTTTTCCGTTGCGTTCGCCATGGGAGTCGTCTCGGGCATCGTCATGGCCTTCCAGTTCGGTACCAACTGGAGCGAGCTTTCCCGCCGTACCGGCGCCATCCAGGGTCCGCTGCTCGGCTACGAGAGTTTTACAGCCTTCGCGATCGAGGCGAGCTTTTTCGCGGTGTTGATGTTCGGCCGCAACCGCGTGCCGCGCTGGTTCTACCTCTTCTCCTGCATCATGGTCGCATTCGGAACGACGATGTCATCGTTCTGGATCATGGTGAACAACAGCTGGATGCAATATCCGACGGGATACACAATCGATGCGGACGGCATCTTTGTGCCGACCGACTGGTGGGCGATCATCTTCAGCCGGGTGGTGCTCGTTCGCCTCCCGCACATGCTGCTTGCCGCCTATCTCACCTCGGCCTTCTGTGTTGCCGCGACCGGCGCATGGCACATGCTGCGAGGCACGTTCAAGGCAGAGGCAAGCGTGATGCTGCGCATGGCATTGGGGTTGGCGGCAATCCTTGTGCCTGTCCAGTTGATCTTCGGACACCTTGTCGGAGACTATACGCATGATCTTCAGCCTGCAAAATTCGCAGCCATCGAGGCGCGCTGGCACGATGAAAGTCCCGCCTCCGAGGTGTTGATTGCGTGGCCAAACGAAGAGGCCGAACGCAACGACTATGCGATCAGCATTCCCTATTTGGGCAGCCTGATCGCTTCGATGAGCCTCACCTCCAGGGAGGTAGGTCTCACCAATTGGCCCAAGGCGGATCGGCCGCCGGTGGTGATACCGTTCTTTGCCTTTCGAGTGATGGTTGGCTGCGGGCTCCTGATGCTGGCACTGGCCTGGTATGGCAGCATTCAGATACTGCGTAATCGGCTTTACGCTCAGCATTGGATGTTGTGGAGCGTCTTCCTTTCCTTTCCGCTTGGCTTCATCGCGACGCTGACCGGCTGGTTCGTCGCCGAAGTCGGGCGGCAGCCGTGGACAGTTTTTGGCGTGCTGCGGACCGCGGACGCTGCCACGCCGTTCCTTCGCGCACCCGAGGTCGCGGTGACCCTGGGAATCTTCTGCGTCGTCTACGGCGTGATCTTCGCTTTCGGAACGGTTTACATTTATCGTCTGCTGCAGCGCGGGCCGGTCCCCGTGGCCGAGCCCAAGGTCGGTGAGACCAATCCGAAGCGCCCACTTTCGATCCCGAACACGACAGCTTTGGAGGCCGCAGAATGATCGAGTTTTGGACCGCCGCGCTCGGGCTCACAATCTTTCTTTATGTGATCCTCGATGGCTTCGATCTTGGCATCGGCATGCTGATCCCGATGGCCAATGGTGAAGCGCAGCGAAGCCACATGCTCGCGACGATCGAGCCGGTATGGGATGGCAATGAGACCTGGCTGGTGCTCAGCGCGACTATTCTCTTCGGCATCTTCCCGCTTACGTATTCGACGCTGCTCTCCGCCTTCTATCTCCCGCTGATCGTCATGCTGACTGCGCTGATATTCCGCGGCGTTGCGTTTGAGTTCCGCAGCAAGTCAAAGCGAACGCGCGGCTTTTGGGACGGCGGGTTCGTCATCGGTTCGTATGTCGCAACCTTTATCCAGGGCACTGCGGTCGGCGCGCTGGTTCATGGTCTGCCGATGTCGGGCTACCGTTATGTAGGCGGTCCATTCGGCTGGTTCTCTCCGTTTGCATTGCTGTGTGGGGCGGGTCTGTGCATCGGTTATGCGCTCATGGGAGCGGGGTGGCTTACTTACAAATCGCGGCCCGAAGTCCGTGACTTGGGCTTCCGGCTCATTCCGAGGCTCCTCGCTGCACTCTTCGTCTTCCTGGCGCTGATCTTTGCCCTCTCGCTCTCGAGCGAATTGTGGGTCTTGCAACGCTGGATTCAAATGCCTGCGCTGGCTGTTTTCCCACTATTTGGCGTAATTGCTTGCGCGGTCATGCTGTGGGCGGTGCAAACCCGTCGCGAACTCCTGCCGTTCTTTTGCAGCATCGCTCTGTTCGCCGCCGCAATGGGGACCCTCGCGGTATCGTTTTATCCTTACATGATACCCTTTGCGATCACGACCACGCAGGCGGCAGCGCCACCGTCAACACAATCGTTCTTGTTTTGGGGCGCGGGCGTTTTCGTGCTGCCGCTGACCCTCGTCTACACGCTCACGATCTATTTCGTATTCAAGGGCAAGGTGAGCGCCGAGGAGCAAGGCTACTGAAGCACGTTTTGAATCACGCTCGCTCGACGTGGAAGTCGGCGTTGAATCGGAAGGAAATTCCCGTTTAGGATGCGATGAGGTTGACGCCAGGTCAATATCGCGCGCTACGCTAACATATGGAGAGTACTGGGACGCACGGTTCCTGATCCCCCACAAAGCAAGATTTGCGCGGGGTCGGCAGAATTCGGTGGTACGCGGCGGTTTTTCGGCGGTAGTATTAAGAAGGCTTTGCTCAGGCCCGCGACGGCGCGTTGCCGCGTCACTTGCGACTGAACCGATGTGAACCGGCGCTAACATGGATGCAGTTCGCTTGTCCGACCTCGCAAATGGTGGCTTCCACGTAGCGTGGAGGGATGACGAACGTATCTTCTACCGAGTGCGAAAAGAGGACTCTGACGGTAGCCGCGCCGCCATACTTGCTGTTCGGCCCGGTTCGGAGCACCCCCATCCTGCCATCATCGATCGCCTTGCTCACGAGTACGAATGGAAAGACGAACTGGATCGCGCGTGGGCGGTGCGGCCGCTGGATTTCGTCCACGAAGGCGGTCGGATCACATTGATCCTGGAAGATCCCGGCGGCGAGCCGCTCGCGAACCTGATCGGCGCACCAATGGAGGTCGAAAGCTTCCTGCATCTCGCCATAGGTATCGCGGCGGCAGTAGGCAACGTCCACAAGTGCGGCTTCGTCCACAAGGATATCAAGCCGGTCAATATTTTGGTGAATTGCACGGACGAACAGGTGCGGCTCACAGGGTTCGGTATCGCCTCGCGGCTGCCGCGCGAGCGGCAGAAGCCGGAGCCGCCCGAACTCGTTGCGGGCACGCTCGCCTACATGGCGCCCGAACAGACCGGACGGATCGATCGTTCGATCGATTCCCGTAGCGACCTCTACGCGCTCGGCGTCACTCTTTATCAGACTCTCACGGGCACGCTGCCATTCACCGCGGCCGATCCCATGGAATGGGTCCACTGCCATATCGCCAGGAAACCCTTGCCGCCAAGTGAGCGGTTGGAGAGTGTTCCCGCTCCAATTTCCGAAATCATCATGAAGTTGCTCGCGAAGACTTCTGAGGAACGCTACCAGACCGCTGCCGGCTTGGAGCATGATCTACGACGCTGCCTTGCTGAATGGCTGCGGCTCGGGCGCATCGCCCTGTTTGCGCTCGGAAAGCACGATGCGCCCGATCGCCTGCGGATCCCGGAGAAGCTGTACGGTCGGACACGCGAGATCGAGACTCTGCTCGCCGCTTTCGATCGGGTAGTGGTTGAAGGCGGACCGGAACTAGTGCTCGTGTCCGGCTATTCCGGCATCGGCAAGTCGTCGGTGGTGCACGAGCTGCACCGCGCACTGCTGCCACCGAGTGCGCTGTTTGCTGCCGGCAAGTTTGACCAATACAACCGCGATATCCCTTACGCGCCTCTGGCGCAGGCATTGCAAGGTCTGATCCGTCCACTGCTCGGCAAGCGCGACACCGAATTGACGTCATGGCGCCAAGCGCTTGCGGAGGCGCTAGGCGCAAACGGCCAACTCATGGTGCCCCTGATCCCCGAGCTTGAGCCGCTCATCGGCTTGCAGCCGCCGGTGGCCGAACTGCCTCCGCAAGACGCGCAGCGGCGTTTTCAGCTCGTATTCTGCCGGTTGCTCGGCGTATTCGCTCGGCCGGAGCATCCGCTAGCGCTATTCCTGGACGACTTGCAGTGGCTCGATGCGGCCACCCTCGATCTGCTCGAGCACATCACGACCCAGCGTGAGTTACGCCACCTCCTGCTGGTTGGCGCGTATCGTGACAACGAAGTCACCCCTGCACATCCGCTCATGCGACGGCTCGCGGCGATTCGCAACGCTGGCGGACGCTTGCAGGAGATCGTTTTGACGCCGCTCGGGCTTGAGGATGTAAGTCGGCTCATCGCCGACGCGCTACGCTGCGAGCCGGCCAGCGCCGCTCCCCTGTCCCGTCTGGTGCACGAAAAGACGGGCGGCAATCCTTTCTTCACCATCCAATTCCTCACCGCGCTGGCCGAGCAGGGGCTGCTTGCCGTCGACCAAGCCGCGACGCGCTGGACCTGGGACCTGGAGCAAATCCACGCGAAGGGTTACACCGACAATGTGGTGGATCTCATGCTGGGCAAGCTGCGCAACTTGCCTGCCGAGACCCGAGAGACCATGCAGCAGTTGGCCTGCCTGGGCAACAGCGCGTCAATCAGCACGCTCGTCATGGTCCGCGGCGGAAGCGAGGAAGAGCTTCACGCTGTGTTGTGGGATGCGATACGGGCCGGGCTAGTGTTGCGGCAGGAGAGGACCTATCGCTTCCTGCACGATCGCGTTCAAGAGGCAGCCTATGGGCTCACCGCAAAAGAGGAGCGGGCGGTCCGGCATTTAGCGATCGGAAGACTGCTGGTGGCGCACACACTGCCGCACAAACGAGAGGAAGCGATTTTCGAAATCGTGAATCATCTGAACCGTGGTACCGCGCTGATCAACTCAGCGGAGGAACGGGAGCAAGTCGCCGAGTTAAATCTGACAGCGGGCCAGCGTGCGAAGCAAGCGACAGCCTATGGCTCGGCGCTGACCTACCTCGCCGCGGGTCGCGCGCTTCTGCCAGAGGACTGTTGGGACAGGTGCAACACTCTCACCTTTGCACTGGAGCTTCAAACTGCCGAGTGCGAATTCCTGACCGGCGCATTGGAGGCGGCCGAAGCGCGTTTGTCGATGCTGTCAAGCTGCGCTGGCCGACTCGTCGACGTCGCCGCGGTCACCCGGCTGCAACAGGAGCTCTTCCTGACGGTTGGCCAGAACGACCGTGCCGTTCAGGTCTGCCTCGACTATCTACGGCAGGCGGGCATCGAGTGGTCGGCGCACCCGATGAAGGACGAGATTCAACAAGAATATGAGAACCTTTGGCGCCGGATTGGGCGTCGCTCGATCGAGGAACTTGTCGATTTGCCGCCAATGACTGATCCCGATTGTTGCGCGACCATGGACGTTCTTGCAGCAGTCGTGACGGCCGCATTGTTTACCGACGAGAACCTGCATTGTCTCGTCATCTTCCGGATGGCGAATATCAGCCTCGAGCGTGGCAATAGCGACGGGTCGTGCTTCGCTTACGCCTGGCTCGGCGCGATCCTCGGGCCACATTTCGGTGATTACAAGGCCGGCTTTCGTTTCGGTAAGCTAGGTCTGGACCTGGTCGATCAGCGCGGGCTGCGTCGTTTCGAAGCTCGAGTTTGCGTCATTTTTGGGCACCGCGCTCTTCCCTGGACCAAGCCGATCCGTACCGGCCGGCCGTTAGTCCGGCGCGGCTTTGATGCCGCCAACAGAATCGGCGACCTCACCTTTGTAGCATTTAGCTGCGAGAACATGACCACAAGCCTCCTTGCCACCGGAGAGCCGCTCGCCGAAGTTCAGCGCGAGGCCGAAGCCGGGCTCGACTGCGCACGCCAGACGCATTTCGGCCCCGTTATAGACCGTATCAACGCACAGCTAAGGTTCATCCGCACCCTGCGCGGCCTGACTCCAGACTTCGCCTCTTTCAACGACACAAAGTTCGATGAGGTTCAGTTCGAGCAACAGCTGGAGGCGCCGCACCTCGCGACCGCTGCGTGCCGGTATTGGAGCCGCAAGCTGCAGGCGCGCTTTTTCGCCGGGGCATACGATTCCGCCCTGGCGGCTGCAGCAAACGCCGAGCGGCATCTTTGGACGTCGTCATACTATTTTGAATTGGCGGATTACCATCTTTTTTCAGCGCTAACGCGTGCCGCACTCTGCGATACGGCATCCGCCGCTGAACGTGCCACGCACTTGGAGGCGTTGGCCGCCCATCATCGTCGCCTTCAAGAGTGGGCAGAAAACTGCCCGGAAAACCTTGAGAGCAGTGCCGCAATGATAGCCGGCGAGGTCGCACGCTTCGAGGATCGCGCGTTCGATGCCACGACGCTCTATGATCAGGCAATCCGCTCGGCGCAGGCTAACGGCTTCGTTCACAACGAAGCGCTGGCGTACGAATTGGCCAGCCGTTTCTACAAGGCGCGCGGATTCGGCCAGCTGGCGCACCTGTATCTGCGAAAGGCCCGCTCGTGCTATCTGCAATGGGGCGCAGATGGAAAGGTGCGCCAACTGGATGAGTTGTATCCCCGCCTCATGGAGGAAGAGCCGTCGACACCGGGCGTGACGAGCACAATCAGAGCTTCCGTCGAGCACCTCGACCTCACCACCATCGTTAAAGTCTCGCAGGCCATCTCGGGTGAAATCGTTCAGCAAAGGCTGTTCGATACTCTGATGCGCATGGCCGTAGAGCAGGCAGGCGCGGAGCGGGGTCTCCTGATCGTTGCGCGTGCGGGCGGTCCGCAAGTCGAGGCGGAAGCCACGAGTGGCGGTGACACGCTCATCTTCCAGCCAGGTGGTCAGCCCGTGACCACTGCTATGCTGCCGGAATCTGTGCTTCACTATGTGATGCGCAGCCAGGAAATCGTCATACTTGGTGATGCCGCAACTGAAGCCCCATTCGATGTCGATCCTTATGTCCGTGAACGTCGAGCGCGATCCATTCTTTGTCTGCCTTTGATCACGCAGGCGGAGCTCGTTGGCGTGCTCTATCTTGAGAACAATCTCACACCGCACGTCTTCGCACCGGCGCGCATCGCGGTACTGAAATTGGTCGCGTCCCAAGCGGCAATCGCGCTGGAGAATTCGCGTCTTTACAGCGATCTGCAAGAACGGGAGGCGAAGATCCGGCGCCTCGTCGACGCCAACATCATTGGAATTATCATATGGGACTTTGAAGGTCACATCATCGAGGCCAACGATACGTTTCTCCGCATGCTAGGCTTTGATCGAGACGATTTCGTTTCTGACCGTGTGCGCTGGACGGACTTGATACCGCTGGAATGGCGCGACAACGCCGCACGGGTACAGGAGAAATTAAAAGACACAGGTACGATGCAGCCGTTTGAGAGGGAGTATTTGCGGAAGGATGGCAGCCGAGTGCCCGTGCTGATCGGTGCGGCGCGCTTGGAAAAAAATGAGAACCAGGGCGTCGCGTTTGTCCTCGATCTGACTGAGCGCAGACGCGCGGAAGCCGAGGCGCGTGAGAGCGAGCGGCGCTACCGCGAGACGCAAATGGAGCTGGCGCATGCGAACCGCATCGCGACTATGGGCCAACTTACGGCGTCTATCGCCCATGAGGTCAATCAGCCGATCACCGCGATGATTGGCAACGCCGAGGCGTCATTGCGATGGCTCGCCCATCAACCGCCGGATTTGGACGAAGTTCGCCGTCTACTTGAAAGGATTGCCAAAGATGGCCGCCGCGTGGGCGACGTCGTCGACCGCACGCGCAAACTCGTAAAAAAGACGCCACTGCGGATGGAGCGTACGGAAATCAACGGCCTGATCGGCGAGGTGATCGAACTCACGCGCGCCGAAGCGGCAAAGAGCAATATCTCGGTCCGGACGCAGCTTGCAGAAGGTTTGCCTCTGGTTGAAGCTGATCGAATCCAATTGCAGCAAGTGCTGCTCAATTTGATCGTCAACGCCGTGCATGCCATGCATGAGGTCGAACTAACGCAGCGCGAATTGGTGATAAGCTCTGCGATGAGCAGTTCGAGCGACGTGATCCTATCGGTCCAGGATACCGGAAAAGGAATAAGTCCAGAGCAACTCGAACGATTGTTCGACCCGTTCTACACGACGAAATCGGACGGGATGGGGATGGGGCTATCGATCTGCCGTTCAATCGTGGAAAGCCACGGGGGAAAGATCTGGGCAGCCGCAAACCCTCCACAGGGCGCCACGTTCGAATTCACTATCCCGCGGCTGGTAAACTAGGAGGAGATCATTGGTAACTCACATGAAAACAACGGCTTTGCTGAAGGCTCTGCCGGGCAAAGTCGCCGAATTGATTACTCTGTTACGCATTTTGGCAAGCCATAGCCGCTGCGAGCCGGGCAACCTTCGATGGGATCTTTGGCAGGACCAGCATGACGAGACGATTTTCATCGTCGACGAGCTTTACAAGGATGCCGCTTCTGTTCAAGCTCATCGCGCAACGCCACACTTCCAGGATTACGCATCGAAGATCGGCGAGCTTGCAACCCGGACGGCCGTGACATCGCGTCCCCTGGACGTGGTCTCATAGAAGTTTCCGGCGGGCGTCCGGCGGATCTGAGAAGGAGGCGAACGGTGATAATTAGCGCTTCCGGCGGCATGCAACAGCCGCTTCCTGATTCTCTCGAACGGCAACTGAGAGAAGCCCTTGAGCGCGAGGCTGCAACAGCCGAGATAGCAAGGGTCATCGCGCGCTCGCCGACCGGAGGATTCGACGCCATCTTCGCGGCGATAGCAGAAAGATCCAACAAGCTCGTAGGCGGATTGTCTACCGCGGTGCTTCGGTTGATCGATGACACGTTGCATCTTGCTGCGTTCACACGACGAAGCGAGGCCGCGGATGCTTTCCTGACGAAAGTCTTCCCCATGAAGCTGTCAGACGCCGATTGGTATGAGCGGACGATCCGGGAGGCAAGGCCGGTTCTAATTGAGGATTGCGAAGTGGGGTTCGCAACTCATCCTGGCCTGTTGGAGCTCTCGCGCAAGCGAGGTTTTCGGAGTGTTGCCTTGATCCCGCTCTGTCGAGATTCCGGGAGCATAGGCATCATCAGCGTGACTCGCGCCGGGACGGGACTATTTCCGGAGGAACACGTTCGTCTGTTGCGAACGTTCGCCGATCAGGCGGTTGTTGCGGTCGAGAATGCCCGGCTTTTCAACGAAGTGCAGGCCAAGACGACCGAGCTTGGCCAATTGCGCGAGGATCTGCGCGTGGCCCAGGCTCGTCTGGTGCAGGCACATCGCGGTTGATGGATTGACGGTCGTCTCAACGGGAACCCGGAAAAGGTCGTCAGCAGGACACGAGGGCCGATTCCCTTATCAAGAATATGCCGCATTCGTGCGAGGGCTCTGGCGAACGCTGATCGAGGAACATACACCGTCCTGAGAGCTCGACAATAGCGTTCGGTAGAACTAATCACTTAATGCCTTCTCGATGCAGCCAACCAGCATTTCGACGTCCAGGGGCTTGCGGAGGAAGGCCATCGCCCCGCTTGACAGAGCCTTGTGTTCGAGATCGGGTTCGGTAAGGGCGGTTATCATGATAACCGGGAATGTTTCATCGCGCTGACGAAGTCGCGCATGAAGCTCGAATCCGCTCATTCCCGGCATCTGGATATCTGTGATGGCGCAGGAAAATCTTCCAAAATCGGCATATGCAAGGAACTCCTCGGCCGACGAAAAGCCAAGCGCATCGTACCCAAGTGACCGCGTCAACGAGACGAGCATTTCCCGCACGGCCTCGTCGTCGTCAATAATGGAAATCATTTCTGTCGGCGCGTGTTCAGGCATCTGAAGCTTTCAGTTCCCTCTCGGCCTGTTCGAATTTTTGAGCGCATCTGCCATACGAACCAGATCCGCAAGAGAATGGGCCTCCATTTTGCGCATCACGGCACCGCGGTGCATTTTGACGGTTATCTCGCTTAATCCGAGTTGCCCGGCGACTTGTTTATTCAACTTCCCCGATGTGACCAGCATCATGACTTCACGCTCGCGCGCCGAAAGCTTGGCGAACCTGTTCGCCGCCGCGCTGGCCCATTCCTCGTTGGTGCGACGCTGTTGATCTCGGTTGATGGCCGCAGTGACAGCATCGATCATGTCTTGATCCCGAAACGGCTTGGGAAGAAAGTCAACCGCGCCGGCTTTCATTCCTCGCACAGTCATCGGAATGTCCCCGTGCCCCGTCATCAGAACCACGGGTAGACTTACGCCCATTTCCTGGAGCTGCTCCTGAAAGTCCAGTCCGTTGATCCCCGGAAGGCGGATGTCGAGGACTATGCATCCAGGGCCGTCCAGACTACTCGCTTTCAGAAACTCCTGAGTAGAGCTGTAGCTGCGAACGCTTAGCCTGACCGACCGCAGCAAGCTGTCGAGCATTAATCGCACAGAGTCGTCATCATCAATGACGTGTACGGTAGGTCTGCTATTGGGCGCTTGGGCCATACAGCTGCTGCCGCAGATTAGATAATCATGAAGTTGAGTCCGAGCGTACTAAACGAACGGGCATCCGTCATCGGCAAAAGTACATACCAAGGTATGGGGCATAGAGACCCTTGCCAACTTGGTCTGCGACGGGATGGCTATCATAGTCATCGAGCTGGTCCTCATACTGCGCGAGGGAGTCGATGACCCTGCTAAGCGAACAACCAGTCAGAACCGAGCTCTTTGACGGGGGCTCCAGCTCGACAGCTCAGCAGCGCGGAACGCTGGCCGCGTTGCCCACGACGGAGTGCGTATCGGACGGGTCCTATGAATTCGCAAGTTTTCGGTTGTTTCCCAAGCGGCGAACGTTGCTGCGCGGCGACCAGCGCATCGCGATTGGCGGACGGGCGCTCGACTTGTTGCTCCTGCTGGTGACTCGGGCCGGCGATGTTGTGAGCCTCGATGACCTGATGCGCCTGGTGTGGCCCAATGTGACGGTCGAGGAGGCAAATGTTCGCGTTCAGATGGCGCTGCTCAGAAAAGTTCTGTCGCAATGCGACGAAGCGAACTTTGCCATCGATACGGTCCCAAATCGCGGGTACTGCTTCGTCCTGTCCGTGCGCTATCATTCAAATAAGGCGGAGCCGGACAACTCCCGGCTCCAGAGGCATCCCTTACTTCCAATCCTGCCCGACCCCCTGGTGGGCCGCGATGAAGCGATTCAGATCATCGAGGCCGCGCTGGTGCAACATTGCCTCGTGACAATCACGGGACCGGGAGGAATCGGCAAGACGACGGTCGCGGTCGCAACTGCCAAGCGTTACGCAGAGAGGAGCCAGGGCCTGATCAGATTTATTGATCTTTCCCAGGTCGTTGACGGTGAGGGAGCGACTCAGGCCATTTCTGACGCCTTGCATCTGGAGCCGAACGGCGATCCACTCGACGCGCTCTGCGAGTACCTTGGAAACCACGAATCCCTCCTGATACTCGATACGTGCGAGCATATCGTGGAGCCCGTCGCCACGCTTGCCGAGGTGATGCTGGGCCATTGTCCCGATCTGAAGCTGCTAGTGACCAGCCGGGAAGCGTTGCGCGCAACGGGCGAATGGACCCATCGGCTTCCATCGCTCGCATTTCCGGCGGAGGGAGAGGAGATTGCGCAGAGAGATATTGCAAACTTCTCAGCCATTGCTCTCTTCATCGACCGTGTGCAATCGTCGATGCGTTTCGAAGCTCAGAGGCGAGATTTGCCGATGATCGCCGAAATATGCCGGAGGCTCGACGGAATACCGCTTGCGCTTGAGTTTGCCGCTGCTCGAGTGGCAGAGCTCGGGCTTCGCGAAATCGCTGTTCGTCTCGACGATTGCTTCGCTATCCTCACACGAGGGCGCCGAACTGCTTTGCCCCGGCACCGCACCTTGGCGGCGGCTTTCGATTGGAGCTATAGCCTGCTCACGGACGACGAGCAGCGTATGCTGGCTCATCTCGCCGTTCTCCGCGGCCCGTTCACGGCCGAGCGAGCCATCGCAGACTGTCGGGATGGCTGCAAACGTCCATCCGAGGCGTTCTACAGTCTTTTCGATAAATCGTTTCTCGGCATCGAAATGGCTAGCGAAGGGCCGATGTTTCGGTTGCTTGAGACCACGAGAGCCTACGCGGCGGGAATTGCACGTTCGCTGCAACGTACGGACCATGCGCTCGCAAGAAATGCTGTGGCGCAAAGCCGACTTTGCCCTGGCAATGGACACTTCGAGGATGCGGGGCGGCTTCCACCCGGGATCGAAGTCAGGAACGTGGCTTATGCGTCTGAGCTGAAGTGAAACCAAATGCGCTAACTTGCGCTGCATTGATCGGGAAAAGCCATGAATGGGGCCACGAACTGGCGAGGATGGCTGCTCGGAAGCGGACTGGCGCAAACTGAGGAGGGCGAGCATCGTCGCCCGGTTGGTTTTTGCCTCTTTGCGCTGAGTGGCTGGTCTTTCGGGCTCCGGACGTGGATCGCGACAATGACGGCGCTTTACGCGGCGTTCTGGCTGCAGCTTGAAAATGCATATTCGGCGGCGGTATGCGTTGCCATCCTGGCGTTGCCAACTCGTGGACAGGCGTATGAGAAAGCCATCTACCGGGTAGGGGGGACTTTCATTGGATTTCTGGCTTCGCTCGCAATAGTCGGGATTTTCAACGGTACGCGTGAACTCTTCATCCTGGCTTTCGCTATCTGGATGGCGGTCTGCGGTTACGTTGCGAGTTTCCTTGACGGTAATCGAGCCTATGGTGCGGTCCTCAGCGGCTTTACGGCAGCAATCGTTGCGTTTGCCAACATAGATACGCCGCAGAATGCGTTTTTAGTCGGAATTGATCGCTGCGCGGCTATTCTGGTCGGCGTTTTGGCTGTGATGGTGGTCAACGACCTCTTCGCCGTGCCTGATGCGTTTCCTGATTTGGCCCGAAGGCTCGAGGAGACCCATCTTCGGATTGTCGAATTCGCACAAAAAGTGCTGCGTACTCGAAATGTGGAATCGAGCGAAGTTGGAGGGCTTCTCGAAGCGATAGTTGCCTTTCGGGTCGAGGTTGCCGTGTTGCCGGCTGAATCGATTGTCGGCAGAAGCCGCGCTGCAGCCGCCCGCAGTGCCATCGCCGCAATGATGCGCGAGGTCGCCGCCGCTCGCGCGATCAGTGCCCTTCTGCCCGAAACCGGTCACAAGGCAGATGCTCTTGTCGATGCGGTGTCGCGAGGGCTCGTGCCAGCCGTGACGGACGAGAACAGAAACTGCGAGGTCCCGCACCATACTCTCGGCTGTTACGACGCAAATAGCCCGCTTTTCCTGGCAGCCACAGCAGCTCGGGTTCTTCTCGATCAGAACAGGAGAGCGTTATCGTCCTTCGACCTTCTGCGGATGGGAACAGCGGTCCATGGGCCAGTGTTGCCGCTATTCAGGTCACGTGAAGCAGCGCTCCGTAATGCGTTGCGCTTGTTTGTCGCTATTTTGATTGCATCCTATTCGCTGAGTCTGTTGGGCTGGCCGTCGGTCTCCACCGTCATGCTCATGTTCGCTGCAGTGATCGCGATTAGCACAAACGTACCCATCCCGAACAAATTCGCCAAGGACGCGCTGGTCGCAATCCTGCTGGCATGTGCGGTTTCCGGAATCACCGAATTCGTGATCCTCGATGGAGTCGATTCGTTTCCTCTCCTGGCCATCGGCCTTGCGCCGGCCGTCGTTGGTCCGGGCCTGCTTGTCGCAAGCGGAAACCCCAAGATCGCGCCGGTCGGTACCCTCATGCTGATCTTTACGCCATTGGTGTTTTTGGTCAGCAACCCGCCAAACTACGATCCGCGAATTTATCTCATTGCGGGAAGCATGAACATTATTTCCATCATCTTTCTCTTCATCACGACGACCGTGTTGTTGCCGACGAACGATGACAGGAAGCGAGCGTGGCTCCTCGGCTCGCTCCGGAGAGATTTCCGTCGAGCGCTCGACGAAAAGCCTCTCCCGTACGATGTTGACGGGGCTACCTTTCGCGACGCCGATCGGGAAGTGCAGCTCAATGCGTTGCGATCGCCCGCCTCGAGTGGGGATAAGTGCGAGCAACGTCGAGGACTGTGCTGGGTTGAGTTGGCGTCGGCAGCCTGGCGGATGCGCCTTGCGCTTCGTGATCTGCAACAAGGTCCGGATATCGAGAAGGAGGGGTGTCTTGCACTGGCGGCTGCTGACCCGGTCAGTTTGCGTCAGTTGGCTGGCCGTTTGCTGACACAGAAACGTACGGCGAGCGGGGGCAATGAAGCACGACGCGATGCCGCCGCCGCGATAGCCTGGATGGCATTCCTCATCGAACGCAATCCGCACGAAGTCGTGGCGCTGAACAAAGGCCTTGGAAGATGACCCACGGCTTTCCAGAACTGGTCATCGGCGGCGTGCTCATTGCGCCCTTCGTGACCTATGCGTTGGTTGCTCTGGTCATTTTCGTGTTGTTGCGGCGTTTGCTGCTCGTGGTCAATTTTGAAGACTTCTTCAGCAATGCTCCGGCCGCATTGCTGTCAGTATACATCATGGTTCTGGCAACATTGATTGTGCTGTTTTGAGGGAGAGACCGATTGAGCGCGACGGACACATCAATGCCTCTGCAGCGTGACACAGAGGGCGAACGGCAATCCCCCAACGCGCCATCTGCGCCGCGACGGGTTCCATTTCCTGCTCCGGCAATCTTAAAGGCTGGTGCGACCTTTTCAGCGCTGGTTCTAGCCGGCCTCGCGGCCCTTTTGATTTGGAGTTATTACGTTACTGCGCCCTGGACACGCGATGGTCGCATCCGCGTTCAGGTTGCGAGTATTGCTCCACAGGTGTCCGGCCAGATCGTGGAGATACGAGTAGCTGATAATCAGTTCGTCAAAAAAGGTGATATTCTCTACGTGATTGATCCGTTTGATTTTCGGGTGGCGGTGGATCAGGCAAAGCAACAGGTGGCAATGAGAGCTGCCGATGCGGAGGTAAAAAAACAGGAGGCCGAGCGCCGGAAAAAACTGTCTGACCTCGCAACCTCTCCAGAAGAACAACAGCTGTATATAGGCAACGCCATACAAGCTCATGCAAGTTTCGAGGCGGCCCAGTCGCAGTTGGCCCAGGCCGACATCAATCTGAAGCGTACCGAAGTAAGAAGCCCGGTGAATGGCTTCGTCACCAATCTTCTCATGAGGGTCGGGGACTACGCTCGCGCGGGCACCACGAATGTGTCAGTTATCGACGCAGAAAGCTATTGGATCGACGGCTATTTTGAAGAAACCAAACTGGCGGCTATTTGTGTTGGAGATATCGTGGAGGCGCAGCTGCTGGGCTATGCACAGCCCATCCAGGGCCGCGTCGACACAATCACACGCGGCATCGGTGTTTCGGACGCTGCACCCGGTACCCAAGGACTACCGAACGTTGACCCGATCTATACCTGGGTACGCCTTGCGCAGCGCGTGCCGATCCGGATTGCTATTACCGACGTCCCGGCCGGCGTGCCGTTGGTATCGGGCCTGACGGTCACCGTGACCGTCAGAGGATCCGCTGCTCAGCAATATGAAGGCTGGATCGCTCGGCGATGGCACGATCTTGTCGATCGGACGAGCAACGTGTTTCGGAGTCTGAAAGCGCGGCGATCTTGCGTCCCACCGGCTAACCCAGCCGGTGGGCCCGTTACGACGTTAGCGACGCCTGTTCCACCTTCTCGAAAGACTCCGGAGGAGGTGGTCCCAGGTGTCGCTCCGGGTGTTGACGTGGCACCGCGATGAAAATGGTCAGTTTCAACTTGCGCATCCGCGAGACCAGCAGCCTCGAGGACGCCACAGTGTGCAGCAGAAAAAAGACTTCTCATCGTCGATTGGCGCCCGCGGGCAGTCACCTGTTTTGATCGGAATTTCTCGATCTTTGCATCGCTTTACTCGCGCCGAGAGTCCTTGTCGTGTACCAACAACGTCACGGTGCTTGGCTGCCCGGCGCCTTCCCTCCCAGATCCCCCAACGTCGGGCTTGCCGCGGTCGGTCCTTCTCCTCCCGAGGACCGGCCGCCCACCAGGAGGCCGAACATGACCCAGGTATACTTCCACTGCTCTAACACGAAGAAGGTTTTCGTCGATTATCGCGGCGCAGTAGTGGAGGATCTCGCTGAGGCGCGTGATCATGCGACGCGTGTGGTACAATCCGTCACTTGCGAGCGCAGCCTCGATGATTGGCGTGACTGGGTTCTGCATGTCAGTGACGATCGGGGTGATGAGCTCTTCATTGTCCCTTTTACTTTCGTGCTCGGCAAATCGCACTGACGTCGACATGCGCCGAACTCAGTCAGATGAGCGATCGTTGCGTATCGTTTCGGGGGCTGCCTGATCAATCCACGTGCGAGGTGATGGAGGCGCGGACGTGCAGTCAGCGTCGATGTCAGGGGCAGGCCAGGAAGACACGGCCCGATCAGGAGAATCGGCCGAGGAAGTCCCCATCGGTCGGCACGGACAAAAGGAAACTAGCCTCATGATTTATGATCATTTCTTTTCCGCAGCACTTGCCCAGCTGCACAAGGAGCGGCGCTACCGAGTGTTTGCGGATATCGAGCGCATCGCTGGTCGTTTCCCGCACGCAATATGGCATTCACCGGACGGCCCGCGTCGGGTCGTGATCTGGTGCTCGAACGATTACCTTGGCATGGGCCAACACCCGAAGGTGATCGGCGCCATGGTCGAAACCGCGACCCGCATGGGCGCTGGTGCGGGCGGCACCCGCAATATTTCCGGTACCAACCACCCGCTGATCGAGTTGGAGCGTGAGATCGCCGACTTCCATGGCAAGGAAGCGGCGTTGGTCTTCACCTCCGGCTATGTGTCCAACGAGGCCGGAATCGCGACTATCGCAGGGTTGCTGCCGAATTGCGTGATCCTGTCGGACGCTTGGAACCACAATTCGATGATCGAAGGCGTACGCCGCGCCGGCATGGACAAGAAGATTTGGCGTCACAACGATGTTGGCCATCTCGAAGAGATGCTGGCGGCAGAGTCTCCGGAGCGACCAAAGCTGATCGTGTTTGAAGCTCTCTATTCAATGGATGGCGACGTCGCGCCGGTGAACCGCATTTGCGACCTCGCGGAACGGTATGGCGCCATGACCTATATTGACGAGGTCCATTCGGCCGGTATGTATGGACCGGGCGGTGCCGGTATTGCCGCGCAGAAAGGTGTCTCGCACCGCATCGACGTGATCGAAGGCACTTTGGCGAAGGCGTTTGGATGCCTGGGCGGCTACATCGCGGGAAGCGCCGACGTCATCGATGTGGTACGCTCTTACGCGCCGGGATTTATCTTCACCACCGCACTGCCACCAGCAGTCTGCGCCGCCGCTACCGCTGCGATCCGGCACCTTAGGTCCTCGCAATGGGAGCGCGACCGGCATCAAGACCGCGCGGCGCGGGTAAAGGCCGTCCTCAATGCAGCAGGCGTACCGGTAATGCCCAGTGAGACGCACATTGTGCCCGTTGCGGTAGGTGATCCGGACAGGTGCAAGCAAGCGAGCGATCTCCTGCTCGCCGCGCACGGCATCTATGTCCAGCCGATCAACTATCCGACCGTCCCGCGCGGCACCGAGCGGCTACGCATCACGCCGACGCCCTATCACGACGACGCGATGATCGATGTGCTGGCTGAAGCGTTGGTCGACGTGTGGGGGCGAGTGGGCTTGCCGCTGCGATACCGTGCTCTTGCGGCAGAGTGAGCGGCTGACACAGCAATCTGCAGGGGCCGCGCTTTCGAGTCATGCTCGCGCGATACCCGCTGCCGGCAGCCAAGATCGTCCACCAATATGCCGCCCCAGTGAGCGAAGCTTACGCGTGAAGAACCGCTGCCGATACCCGACGCTTACGGGATCGGCCGCGGATCGGCGGCAAATCCCTGCTAACGGATTGGAATTCCCTGTTCTTTGGAATTTTTTCCCTGTTGTTTTGCGTAGGGAATCCATGAAGAAACGCCTGCAGCACAGGGACTTCTTGTCCGAGCGGGTTCCAGAACGCCCAAAAATCGCGAAATTCCTTGAAAAATTCCCTGTTTGCAGGGATTTTGACTGGAGACCGGTGCGATCAGTACTGCGTCGCCAGCCAAGGCACGGGCATCTCGTGCTCACGATTCCAGCGAGGCACATCGCGGACATCGTCAAGGGGCTCTTGCCTGCCTGGACTGAACCAGCTCAAGGAATTGACGAACATTCATCAGCCATTGACGCTGTTTCTCGCGGTAGGTCTCATGCAGTGAGGCCGGCAAAACGAGTTGCAGCTCCTTTGCCTTCATCTCGTCCGTTTGGTTCTCCGAGATTCCCGGCTCAAGTGTCAGCAGATGCTTGTGCGGAATCTTCTGGGCCTCCGATAGAACTTGCCGCCAACGGTCCTTACAGGTGCTCTTGGCTCCAAGCATAGTCAGACGTGCGGAAGGAAACTCCGTGCTTCGGTATTCGGTTGCGCCAGGAAAGAGAAAGTCGGGCTTGTTGCGGTTCTCCGTCTCAGCACCGCGGGTGAATTTGATTTCTCGCGCCGTGAACAATGCGTCAAGGTGATGCTCGAGCGAATAGCCGGCGCGGGATTTCCGCCGATTCTGCACACTGAGCGAAAACGCAATAAAGCCTTCGACGTCGGGTTCATTCAGTGAAAGGAAGCCTGCCTTGAGCTGTTCCCCAACGACGTGGCGCTCCAATCTTCGGAACCGGCAGAACTCGAAACAGAAGCAAACGACCGTGAGTACAACTTCGCGAAAAACAAGCTGACGGCCAAGAACTGCGGCAAGGATTGCAGCATCGTCGTTACCGGTTTTGACAACCGGCGCGAACTCGATACCCGGATCAAGGTGTGGAAACATGCGTAGAACAATTAGACTTACGGGACGCAGACAGCTTCCTACTTCCTGCGCTGACGTAAACGTCCGGGACGTCGGGCAAAAGCGCCTCGTCACGATGTCCATCAAGGACCCGGCTGCATTCAAGGGATTTCCTTCGAGTGCGCATGTCACGCTGCGCCTTGTTGAGAACAAGCAAATGGAGTTGCTGGATTTCGGTACCATCGGCGCACCGAAGGCCATCGTCGAACTAGAGAATTCCTCGTTCGGAGATCCGAGCTGCCAGTTGCGGGTCGCCGACGTTGGCGCCGGCGCTGATCACCTCGGACTGCTGTTGGGAAGTACAAAAACCTGGCGATTGAATTCTGACCGCGCTCCTCAGCAGGGAAGCGTCAGAGGCATCCTTCGCTTTCAGCCAGCGAATATTGCGCCGCGTGCGTGGAAACTGGACATCCAGGAAAACGCCCACCCCATTGTGATGGTCGACAAACGCATTGACGACCCGCGCACTTGGGCAAAGACCGATCCTGTATTCGTGGCGTGCGTGCTTCCGGCGATTCTTCACATGGTGTTTGACGATATTCTCTCGAAGCCAGATCCCTCCGATACCGAATGGATGGCCGACTGGCTGCGTTGGGCGGATTCACTAATGCCCGGAAACCGGCTTCCTGATGATCATCAGGACATGAAGGCGCGGCTCGAGTGGATCGAGCAACTGATCGAAAGCTTTTGTAACCGGCACAGGCTCTCGGACAGGATTGTGAATGAACTTGCGCGGGAGGCTGCCGAATGACCACGTACCACGCGCTATATGAGTTTACGTCAGCGGGAATGGTCGCCTTTCAGGATGCGATGGAGGGGCGCCTCGACGACGCCGCGCTGAACCCAACCGATGGGAGATTTGTAACCCGCATCGCCGGGACCGCGCCCTTCACGACTGGCGAATGGACCACTTCCAAGGAAATGGCTCAAGCGATCATCGATGCGTGTGGAACCGTACCGCTGAATGATCTCCTCCGGCGCAACGGCTTGTGGGCGTGGTTGGGGTTTGTGATGCGAGACGAGGTCTATCCGCGCCGCGCCGACGGAAAGCGCAAGCTTGGCGAAGTGCATCGTTGGCTGCCAGCCGATCTCAATGACTTTCAGAAGGGACAGCGACACCTCATCAGAATGCCGGTTATTCTCCTGGACTCGTTTGGTGCCAATGCCGATCATGCCCTTTGTGGCATTCCGTCGGTTCCGGGCGAAATGCGCGAGCAGATGACCAGTCAGCAGGACATGTTTCACCCCACCATTCAGGCCGCGGCGCGACAGCTCTACTTTGACGATGCGACGGGCAGGCTGCGCCGGGGCGCCGCAAATAAAGGTGGTGGTACCGCCCGCCGCTTTACCCAGGTTCGCAAGCAGCTCGACGTGACGTGGGACCTGTTCGCACTCTCGCCGGAGCAGTTCATCGCGAAACTTCCCAAAGAGTTTGATCGCTGGAAAATGTCGTCGCAAAGACCTGCCACAATTAGGGATGCGGGTAGTCGTGCTGCGGCTCAAGCTTAATTTGGTCTAATCGCGTCGCCTCCGACCGCCGGCTTCTAGTCGCTTCGCTCGCCGCGTTGCGCGAGTAAGTGTCAAGACGTCAAAAATTGGTGCGACATGTAAGTCTTAGAATGCTGTCAAGCCCCACAGAAGAAAATATTTCTCTTTACCAGAATTCCGATTTCCGTTATAAATCGCCCCATCCCGTGCCCCTCAGGAGGGGCGTTTGCGCAATCGTCACGTAACGTTGGGCGCGGGATGCGATGGCCGCTGCGGGTGACGGTGATCCTCACCAGGCGAAACGCTTGCGCAGCGGACGGCGAAGTCGTGTGGTCCTGGCGCCGCGACCCTGGCGTCTATCCCCGCCGGCCCGTGCTGGCGGGGCAACGGTGACAACAAAGGCCGCTCACCGGGG
>Ga0081540_1000196_pt1 | contig 62801 bp, 57 predicted proteins | sample TabmetS2T1R1_FD_71024 | JGI IMG/M metagenome (GOLD analysis project Ga0081540, IMG submission 71024) | Tabebuia heterophylla rhizosphere microbial communities from the University of Puerto Rico - S2T1R1 | ecosystem: Host-associated > Plants > Roots > Rhizosphere ...
GATAAATTCCCTCTGGCTCGGGTTCCAATTCTGTCGCATGGCGCTGCGTGAGAGATCTCGGGCGCAGCTCCCCCTTTTCGAGACCAATTATGCGGAGCGCTTTAAACACCTGGTTGCGCGTAGCGCCAGGGAAAAACCGCTGTACGCGTTTAAATCCGCACCAAAGTTCAAGCAGCCAGCCGGTCGGATCAACGAATCTGCAATGCTCGCCTTTTCCAGCACAAACCACAAATAGCGCGAGCCAGGAGTTAGGATCCATGGCAGTCTTCGATATCTGCGCTTGGGTTAATCCAGTGTAATCGGCAATATCGCCCGTCGTGAAGTAGCGCCTCGCAGCGATTTTTCTCGGCATTTCGCGCCAAACTTCTTCACATTGGTTGGCGACATAGGGAGCCTCAGAGTCGCGAACCGGAGGTTGGCGGCGCACCCGATGATCGCTTACGTTCAAGCGTCTAGGCATCAAAGGGGGAACTTGGGGAACTTTCCTTTAACCTTTTCGGATTTGCGAGAATACGTCAAGCAAATTCTTAGCATCCTGCCTATCCTAGGCCGACAGCAGAGCCGCCGAGGATCTGGGGCCTACGGGCCACAGTCTGGATTGTTGACGCGCATCGCGACGGAAGGCGTTTCGTCGTGCGTGCGTATCGCTGCTAACGATGTTTCCTTTTTAATCGGTTAAAAGGGTTTCGTCAGCGCGATCCAGGCGCAGTTTTCGTCAGCGCCACGGTAGCTCGCAAAAGACTTGCACCTCAGGTTCGTATTCCAAAAAAGCTTCCGCCGCGAAGGCGATGCTCTTTGCTGACGGCGAGAATCTGCTTTTCCGTTACGAAGCAAAACTCGGGAGGGGAGGTAAGCCGAGACCTCAAACCACACACTCCCCGGGGTTTTGATATAGAAAAAATATTGTGGAGCCTACGGGATTCGAACCCGTGACCTCCTCAATGCCATTGAGGCGCTCTACCAACTGAGCTAAGACCCCGTTTTACCTATGAAAAACGACTGAGAATTCGGCGACGAACATATCGCTTGTCCACCGATTATCCACGGCCGAGCACATGGGAACGCGGACAGACAAGGTCGGCGGCAGTTGAATGCCTTTATCGTTATTCATCGAACGGCGTTTATTATGCGCGGATTAAGAGTGACGGCAAAGAGATTCGCCGCAGTCTCGAAACGACGCACCGGCCGCTTACCAAGCGCAACGTAAAACGCTCAAAGAGGAACAATCCCAGATTGATCGCTCAAGAAGCAAAATGACTCTCGCCAACTGTGTGACCGATATTTGAGTGTCTTCACCCAATCGGCATCTGCGCGGCCCGAATACTCCACACGGCAAAAAGTAACAACCCCGATACCATTTAGCACGTTGTGGAGGCCCGATAATCGCGTGGAAACTCTGCGCATGACAATCAATCTTCACTGGACCGAATCACCCCGGGCGATATTCGCCGCCTTTTGCCACACACTCGGATCCAAATTTGCACTCGGCCTCACCGTACTCGCGCTCTGCGTGAGCTCCCATACGTCCCAAGCGCAAGCGTTGCCGCCGAGCGGCACGCCACCCAACACCAAGAGCTTCCCCATTCGAGCAGGCAGCCAGCCCTTCGCGATCACAATGGGGGCGGATGGTAATTTTTGGTTCACTCTTTCCAATAGTAATGAGGTCGTGCGCATCACTCCCCGTGGCAAGTTTACTTACTTCCGTACCCCGACCTTGAGTAATCCAGCTTTCATCACTCCGGGCCCCGACGGCAACATCTGGTTCGGCGAAGGGTCGACCGGGAAGATTGCAACGGTCACACGAACTGGCTCGACACCAAACAACACGATCGCTGAGTTCCAATTCTCCTTCTTTGGGGTGAGCGTGGGTATCACTACCGGCTCTGATGGCAATATTTGGTTCACTGATCAAACCGATCATGCCGTTTGGCGCTACAATCCATCGACCGGCGTTTTTGCGGAGTTTCAGACGCCGACACCGAATTCTTTCCCGGGCGACATCACCACGGGCGCGGATGGTAACATGTGGTTTACCGAACAGGCAGTGGACAAATTCGGCAGGATCACGCCGAGCGGAGTGATCACTGAGTTTAGCGGGGTAAATTCTCCCAGTTCCATTGCCGCGGGCCCTGACGGCAACATCTGGATCTCGAGCGCCTTTCTGCCAGAGGTGGCGCGAGTCACTCCGACGGTCGAGATTACGATCTTCCCGACGCCGAGCCCGCCCACGATCATCCGAACCGGCAACTCGAATAACCTTTTGTTCACCGAATTCAGCGCCAACAAGATTGCCTCTATCACGACCGATGGTGTTGTGACCGAATCAGCAGAATTCCTTGGGAGCGGGCCGACGGGTATTACCGCCGGCGTCGGCTCCCGCGTTTGGTTCCTAGGCGCCAGCAACAACCGGGTTTACAACACCGTGGTTCCTTAGTAAGGAAAACGCGCGACAACAAACATCTTGGCTCTTGGCGGTTATTCCTTGGGCCGTTCCGAGACGTTAAAGAAGTTCCATTCCCACGTCTTGCCGTTATCTGGCGAAAACGCCTGGCCCCACACAGGACGCCCTTTGTTCCGCGCATCCCAGCGGAAAACGACGAGGATCGGTTTGCCATTGAGCGTGTCTTTCCCAAAAAAATGGCCCACGCCGTTTTGGTCGAACGAACCGACGACGGGAGGATCGATCTTTCCCGTGTTGCTCGCGATCCAGTAGAGACTCCAAAGTCGTGTCTTCGGATCGAATAATCGCAAGGTAAGACCTTCGAAAAGTTTGCCTCCCATTCCGGGAAACTGCGTGGTCGAGTATGTATCCATGTCGGCCGCACCGTTTAGAATCTTCGTATTCACATCCGAGGAATCGAACTCCGTCCAGTCGCTGCAATTGGCCAGCCGCTTATCCAGGTGCCGGTTGTGCATTTTCCATTTCCCGACCAGGAAATCGAAGTCGTTAGGCGAGGAATTCGGCGACGCGGTGATCTTGAGCTCGCCCTGAGCGTCGAATTCCACTTTGGGAATCGGGATACTTTCGTCCGCCGTCAACTCTTTATTTTGTGCCGGAGCAAAATGCGAAAGCGCCAAGACCAGACTGATGATCAGGCAATTTCTGGGAACGAAAGTGTAGCGCATCGCTCAACCTAAAGGTAAAGCCGGGCGGCTAGCAAATCGCCGCCGTTGCTCCAACGGCCAGAAGGTTCGTTTCATGCAGGAATCGTCGACGAGATACTGGCCGCATCATTTTGCTGTCTCGCATTAATCGTCAAGGGCAAGCGCATATCGCGTCTACCGCGTCACGATTACGAGCATGGTTTTCCATTGATCCGCAGCCTGCGAGCATCAACCCAACGATCAACATCAGTATTGTTTTCATTTGTGATTTCGTTGTTGATTGTGGCCGGATCATTCGCCATTCGGCAATCAAAAGACCCCGATAAAGAATCACAGATTGTAGATTTCGGATTGCGGATTGCAACTGCCCTGTCTGAATAGTTTTGAATCGGTTCCAGTCGAAACTTGCAACAAAACGGAATATATGATGTTTAATGGGCAGAGGCAGTTAATGAACCTATCAAGATGCTCGGCGCTTTGTTTAGTCGCAGTGCTCGCGATGGGGACTTGCATTAGCACAGCGCAGACGAGCGCACCTCTGCCACAAAACGTTCCTCGTGCAGCACCGGCCAATGGTGTTCGAGGCAGTAACGTGCGTCCCAATAACTCGACCCTCCCGAAGGTTTCCCGTGGGCCAGCCAACGCCAGCCAGCGCCGACCCGGAATGCCCCCGAATCAAATGCAAAATCAGCCACCGCCGACTTTTCGACCTAATTATCCGAGGTTTCCCCGGCAATTGAATCGTAGCCTGGCGGCAGTGGACGTTCAACAGCAGTCGCGAACCGACAATGTGCAACCGACCGGCAACCTGTCACCACGAACCGAAATTGTGCAAAACCCGCCGTCGATTACGGACGATCAGCGCGCGGTGAGAGTCGACGATCCAAAGCCGACCGGCGAGGTATTGGCGAAGCGAGAGATTTCGGAAGGCTTGGAGACAATCGACGAGCCTGACATTGCACGAAATGGCCATATGCAACCGATCGTACGCGATTCGGCCCGTGATTCTAAACCGCACAAGATCAGGAAAAATCATCAAACTGGAAATAATCGGTTCAGCTATTCCGATGCGCTCCGTCGTAATTGGCACGAATGGCATAATCGCGATTGGTGGAAGCAACATTGCAACAACATAGTTTTCGTCACCGGCGGATATTACTTCCTGGACGCGAGTTATTGGTATCCGGCTTACGGGTATGATCCGTATAACAGCTATTACGATTACGATGGACCAATCTACACCTATGGAAATCTGCTGCCTGATCAGGTAATTGCGAACATTCAAACCGCGTTGCAAGACGCCGGCTACTACTTCGGGGCTGTAACTGGATCGCTAAGTGTCGAAACGCGGGCTGCTCTGGTAAATTTCCAGCGCGATTATGGTTTGATCGTCACTGGAGCAATCGACGAGCCGACTGTCGAGGCCCTGGGATTGTACTAGAAAAAACGTTAGCGTTGTAGCTGCCTCGAAGCACCGAGGCCTTTGCGAGAATACGGCGTCACAGCCCTATTGCCCATTGACTGTCCGGTAAAAAGCAGGATTCGCTTGATCGTACCGCAACAAACGTTTTAGGAAAGGTATCCATGAGCGACCTGAGTTTTAAAAATAATGTACCGGACCCCCTGCTTTCCGGGAAAGAATTGCCGACTTTCAAGTTCGAATTGGAGAAATCCACCGGAAAAGTAATGGGCCACAGCTTTGGCAAAGAAGTGACTGTCGAACAACTTCCCATCTCGAAGGGAATAGCCGGTGTATCAATGCAACTCGAGCCCGGCATGATGCGCGAGCTTCACTGGCATGCTACTGCCGCCGAGTGGGCGTTCGTTCTCAAAGGACGCACGCGCACTACGGTGATCAATCCCGCTGGACAGACAGAGACGAACGACTTTGAACCCGGCGACGTCTGGTACTTTCCACGTGGCCACGCCCATGTGCTCGAGTGTCTCGGCAACGAGCCAACACATTTCATTTTGATCTTTGACAACGGCTATTTCTCTGAATTCGGTACATTCAGTATTACCGATTGGATTGGGCATGCGCCCAAGCCGCTCCTGGCGAAAAATTTCAGCCTGCCTGAATCGGCATTTGATGGCTTTCCAAAGGAGGAAGTCTATTTTGCCCGCGGCGCCGTTCCGCCCGAACCCATACCGGAAAATCTTCAGGGCCCGCGTATCGCGCCACCCGAGACGCATAAATTTCGGATGCTTGCGGGTGCGCCGCACGCAATTTTCAAAGGAGGGCGCGAATGGCGCATCGATTCCACGCGCTTTCCAATTTCTACAACAGTCACCGGCGTAATCCTGGACCTCGAACCGGGCGCGTTACGCGAACTTCATTGGCACCCAAACGCCGATGAATGGCAATACGTTATCGATGGCGACCTAACCGTGACAATGTTTGGGTCACACGGTCGATTCCGAACGGAGCAACTGCACGCCGGCGATGTTGGTTATATTCCACAGGGATTTGGGCACTCGATCGAGAATGTCGGCGGCAAGCCAAGTCGGATATTGATCGGTTTCAATACCGGAAACTACCAGGCGATTGATCTTTCCGCATGGATCGCCGGTAATCCACTGGATGTTTTGGCCACGAATTTCGGCACGCCGGCATCCTTACTCGAGAAGTTTCCGCGCAGGGACGTTTTCATATCGCCGAACCAATAGTGGTTGGTCCGGCCAAGGCGTCAGCTTATCGTTTCCGCGCGAACAAAACTTCCAAAAATTTGCGACGGTCGTGGACCGCTACTACAGGAAGAACTGTCAAAAGACTTTGGAGTCATGCAAAAATTGATCGAATGCGTCCCGAATTTTTCGGAAGGTCGCGACCAAAACGTCATTCGGCAGATCACCGAGGTGATTGAATCGGTAGACGGCGTTTCGCTGCTGGATGTTGATCCCGGCGCGAGTACCAATCGAACTGTGGTAACGTTTGTCGGCAGCCCTGATGCAGCGGTGGAAGCGGCATTTCGCGCGATTAAGAAAGCGGCCGAGTTAATCGACATGCGCAAACACAAGGGAGCGCATCCACGCATGGGTGCGACCGATGTTTGTCCGTTTATCCCGGTGAGCAACGTGAGCTGGGAAGAAGCAATCGATTGCGCGAATCGGTTGGCGACACGTGTCGGCGATGAATTGAAAGTACCCGTCTATCTCTACGAAAAAGCGGCGAAAAATGAATCGCGCTCGAATTTGTCTTTGATTCGAACCGGCGAATACGAAGGGTTCTTCGAAAAGATAAGACAGCCTGAATGGAAACCAGATTTCGGCCCCGACACATTCAACGAAAAATCCGGGGCAACTGTAATCGGAGTTCGCGATTTTCTTGTCGCTTACAATGTGAACCTGAACACGAGATCGGTGCGGCGTGCGACCTCCATCGCGTTTGATGTGCGAGAGCAGGGGAGAGTGAAAACCGAAGATGGCACACCATCTGGAAAACCGGTGCTGGATGGAAATGGCGAGCCGGTTCGGATTCCCGGAATGCTGAAGCGCGTCAAGGCGATTGGTTGGTTCGTGAAGGAATACGGCATGGCGCAAGTCTCGATGAACCTGACGAATATCGAAGAAACGCCGTTACACATGGCGTTCGATGCCTGTTGCGAATCAGCAGCCAAACGTGGTCTCAGGGTGACCGGCTCGGAGATCGTCGGCATGGTACCGAAGAAATGTCTCGTTGATGCGGGGCGATATTTCTTGCGCAAGCAAAAATGGTCCGAAGGCGTGTCCGATGAAGAATTGATCGACATTGCCATTCGCTCAATGGGCCTGAACGAATTGAGGCCTTTCGATCCAAAAGAAAAGGTGATTGAATTCAAAATCGAATCTGCCGAGAAAAAGATTTCGCTGGCGAAGATGAATCTGCGCGAATTTTGCAATGAAACGCTGAGCGATTCACCGGCGCCGGGCGGCGGCTCAGTCGCAGCGCTGATGGGCGCGTTGGGTGCCTCGTTAGGCGGAATGGTCGCGAACCTGTCTGCGGGAAAACGTGGCTGGGATGACAAGCTAGAATATTTCAGCGATTGGGCGGTAAAAGCGCAGCAACTCAAGGACGAATTGCTCTCGCTGGTGGACGAGGATACGGCCGCGTTCAACAAAGTGATGGACGCTTTCGCGTTGCCCAAAGCGGCAGCTGAAGAAAAAGCTGCGCGCACGGCTGCGATTGAACAGGCGACCAAATATGCCGCCGAAGTTCCGCTGAAGGTCATGGAGACAGCGTCGAAATCTTATGAATTGCTCGCTGAAATGGCCGAAAGGGGAAATCCGGCGTCCGTCTCCGATGTCGGTGTCGGCGCGCTGGCGACTCGCGCCTGCATCGAGGGGGCGGCATTAAACGTGAGAATCAATCTCGCACAATTGAAGGACGAAAAATTTAAGGGTGTGCTTGAGGAGAGAATGCGAAGCGTCTGCGCACATTCGGTAGCAAAGTTCAAAGAAGTCAGCCAGGCAGTCGAAAATAAGTTAGGCAAATCGTGAAGGCGCTGGCTGTTCTTCACGCTTCGCAATTGATCACGCTCGCTGGCCCGAAGCGGCCGCGCATAGGTGCGGAGTTGTCTGAGATGGGGATTATTCGCGATGGTGGACTGCTGATTCGCGAGGGCAGAATCGAGCTCGTCGGCTCCAGCAGTGAGATCGAGAAGAAGACAGGCGACGCGGAAGTTATCGATGCTCGCGGGAAAGTCGTTCTTCCTGGATTTGTCGATGCTCACACACATTTGGTTTTTGCCGGGAATCGACTGGACGATTTCGAGCGCCGTGCGCAAGGCGATACTTACGAGCAAATTGCAAAGGCGGGTGGCGGAATTTGGTCAACTGTTGAAAAGACGCGAGCAGCAAGTGAAGCCGATCTTTTCGCCCAAACACAGCGACACGCAGATTGGTTTCTGCGATGCGGAACGACAACTGTGGAGTCCAAATCGGGCTACGGACTTACCCTCGAAGACGAACTAAAGATCTTGCGGGTCATGAGACGGCTCAATCAGGAAACGCCGCTGGAAATTGTGCCGACGTTCCTCGGCGCACATGCGGTACCGCGTAAGATGGACGCCGATAAATACGTCGATCTCATCGTAAACCAGATGTTGCCACGAGTGACTTCGGACAGTCTTGCCGAATTTTGCGACGTATTTTGCGAGCGCGGCTATTTCGATTTCGAACAATCAAGGCGGATTCTTAATTCCGCGAAAGGCCTTGGATTGAAACTGAGGATTCACGCGGATCAACTGAGTAATTCAGGCGCGGCAAAACTGGCGGCCGAATTGAAAGCTGCGACAGCAGATCATTTGGAAAAGACCGATGAACAGGGAATCGCGGCGTTGAGATCTGGCGAGGTGCAACCGGTTTTGCTGCCGGGCTCAGTCTATGCGCTTGGATCGACGTGCTATCCACGGGCGCGAGAAATGATTGAGGCCGGTCTCGCGGTCGTGATCGCGACTGATTTCAATCCCGGTTCATCGCCGACCGCGAGCATGCCGATGATTTTGTCGCTTGCCTGCACGCAAATGAAAATGTCGCCAGCGGAAGCTATTTCGGCCGCGACGATTAATCCGGCTTATTCGTTAGGCCGGGGTACTCGGATCGGCTCGCTCGAATCCGGCAAGGTGGCGAATTTTTCAATTTTCGATTGCGGGGATTACCGGGAGCTCGCGTACTGGTTTGGATTTCCACAGACGCACTCAGTGTATGTAAAAGGGAGAAGAGCTCGCTAAACGCACCAAAGAAGCCAAAAGAAATGGAAGAAGAACTGTTAAAAGTGGAGAAGGGATTTGTCGACGCAATCGCCAAAAATGATCCGGAAGCAATCGAACGATTTGTTACCGATGACTGGATTATAATCAACGCCGATGGAGGAATCATTGATAGGGAGCGTTTTCTCGGAGTGATCAAGTCGGCAGCGCTAACGCATCAGATGATGGAATCCAGCGACATACGAGTCCGTGTCTATGGAGACAGCGCTGTGGTGAGCGCGCTCACTCGCTCGAAAGGGAAATTCATGGGCCAGGAATTCGCTACGCATGAGCGGTCCACAGATGTTTTTGTGAAGCGCGACGGACAATGGCGGTGTGTCCTGACGCAGCTCACCGCATCTACGAAACCGTGACGCAGCGTGCGATGCCAGATTCGCGGTAAATTTTGCGACGCATGCTGAGCGCCGCTACAGTGATTTGATGAAGGTCGAAGTTGAAAAGCAGGCGGGATCAGTCTCGACGCTGCAAATTGAACTGCCGCCGGAGGAAGTCTCAAAGGAATGGGACGCAATCGCCAGCAGTTTCGCGCGTTTCGCCAAGATTCCTGGTTACCGGCCGGGCAAAGCACCACGCGCGGTGATCGAGAAGAGATTTCGCAAGGAAATTCAGGACGAACTGACCAAGAAACTTGTTTCCAAGAGTTACCACGAAGCAATCGAGCAGGAACAATTGCGCGTTGCTTCCCTGGCCAATATTGAAGATGTCCAGCTTGGCGAAGACAAGTCGATGCGGTTCCGCGCGACAGTTGTTACAGCGCCGGAATTTGAGCTGCCTGAATACAAGAACATTCCGGTGCAATTAACGGAAACGACGGTTTCCGAGCCGGAGATCGAAGCATCACTTGAGCGCTTGCGCGATCAATCCGCTGACTTCGTCGATGTTCCTGAGCGGGGCCTGGAGATGGGCGACTTCGCCGTCATCGACTTTGAGGGGTCCAGCGATGGCAAACCAATCAGCGAAATTGCGCCCCAGGCGAGCAAGAATCTTCAAGGCGGGAAGAAATTCTGGTTGCGTCTCGCGTCCGATAATTTTCTTCCAAAATTTTGCGAGCAAATGATCGGCCAGAAGCCGGGCGAAACACGCACGGTAAACGTCGATTTCGCGACAGATTTCCCGGTAAAGGAACTGGCAGGAAAACAGGCAAATTACAACGTCACTGTGCGCGAGATTAAGCAGAAGGTGTTGCCCGCTCTAGACGATGTGTTTGCGGCTAAATTGATCCCTGGAAAGACCATGGACGATCTGCGAAAGATCATCGAACACGACCTGGCGCACGAAAAAGAGCATGAGCGCGAACGAGCGAAAGAAGGGCAGGTCGTAAAATACCTGCATGAGCGAATTCAATTCGAATTGCCTCCGGCTCTCTTAAAAAATGAGACGCGCCGAATTTTGGCAGACCTGGTGCAACGGAATCGGGAACGCGGTATTACTGATGAGATGTTAAAGGACAAGGAGAAAGAGCTTATCGAAAGCGCGGCCGGCCTTGCGGCACACCGGTTGAAGACAAATTTCATTTTGCATCGGGTTGCCGAACAGGAAAGCATCAAGGTTTCGCGGGACGACGTGAACGTGCGGCTTCGAGAAGAAGCGGCGCGTTATAACGTTCCGGTGGAAAAAATGCGCAAAGAACTCCAGGAACATGATGGCTTGGACGCATTGGCAGAACAGATTCTGCTGGGTAAGACTCTTGATTTCCTTAGGGCGAATGTTAGCGTCGAGACAGCGCAAGAACCCGCTGTAAAAGAAGGAAAATCATGAGCGTATCGAAGGAAAATCTCTCCCAGGTGCTGATTCCGATGGTCGTGGAGCAGACTGGCCGGGGCGAGCGCAGCTACGATATCTATTCGCGATTACTCAAGGACCGAATCGTCTTTATCGGAACGCCGATGGACGATCACATAGCTAATCTCGTCATTGCCCAGTTGCTGTTTTTGCAAATGGAGGACTCCAAGAAGGACATCAACATTTATATCAATTCACCTGGCGGCTCTGTCACAGCCGGGCTTGCGGTTTATGATACAATGCAGTTTTTGACCTGCGATGTGACTACTTACTGCCTCGGAATGGCCGCGAGTATGGCTGCGGTCCTGCTTTGTGCAGGAACGAAAGGCAAGCGTTTCGCGCTTCCAAATTCCGATATCATGATCCATCAGGTCTCCGGAGGCGCGCAGGGGGCGGCGAGCGACGTGGAACGCCAGGTCGATTACATGTTCAAGCTGAAAAAGCGCCTTATCAAAATCATCGCACAGCACACCGGTAAGTCAGAAGAACAAGTGAGGGTCGATTCGGATCGTGACTATTATATGTCCGCCCAGGAAGCAAAGGCCTACGGTTTGGTGGACGAAGTGATCAAGTCTCGCAAGGAGGTGAAGCTACTCGACGGGGCGATTCCTCCTTCCGGCGACCGGTCGGTGGAAGTGGCTGAAACCGCTTTGCCGCGCAAAGTCGGAGTATAGGAGAGTTTCTTAAAATATGGCCCGCGCTTCCAACCTCACCATGTGCTCGTTTTGTGGCAAGAGCCATGCGGAGGTTCGCAAATTAATCGCCGGACCAGGCGTCTACATCTGCGATAGCTGCATCAACGTTTGCAAAAGTATCCTCGATAAAGAACTCAACGAGGATGCTCGCCGCCAGTCCTCCAATATCCGTGTTCCCAAACCGGCGGAAATCCGGCGTGCCCTGGATCAGTACGTCATCGGGCAGGACACCGCGAAGAAAACGTTGTCGGTAGCCGTCCACAACCACTACAAGCGGGTATTGCAAGCTGCCCAACCGGCCGATCCGTCCGCCGCATTTCAGCCAGATCCCTTCGCTGACGTTGAGATTGAGAAGAGCAACATTTTGTTGATCGGCCCTACCGGCTCCGGAAAAACGTTACTGGCCAAGACGCTCGCTCGAATTCTCGATGTACCATTTTGCATCGCCGATGCGACGACGCTGACCGAAGCAGGCTACGTCGGCGAAGACGTCGAAAACATTATTCTGCGACTCCTGCAGAACGCGGATTACGATGTAAAACGAGCGGAGATCGGCATCGTTTACATCGACGAAATCGACAAGATCGGCCGCAAGACTGACAACGTCAGCATCACTCGCGATGTCTCCGGCGAAGGCGTGCAGCAGGCTCTGTTGAAAATTTTGGAAGGCAGCACGTGCAATGTTCCGCCACAGGGCGGACGCAAGCATCCGCATCAAGAGTACATCCAGGTTAATACGGAGAAAATTCTCTTTATTTGCGGCGGCGCTTTCATCGGCCTGGAAAAAATTATTCAAAAACGCATCGGCCAAAAAGTGATGGGTTTCGGCAGCCCGACACTCGAAGTCGAAGATGCGCTACGAAAGCAAGCAGTTCGCCATGTGGAACCGGAAGATCTGCTCGCTTTTGGGATGATTCCGGAATTCATCGGTCGATTGCCGGTTGTCAGCTCGCTTGATGCGCTAACCGAAGAAGAAATGGTCGCGATTTTGACTGAAACGAAGAACGCGATGGTGAAGCAGTACACGAAGCTTTTCTCGATGGAGGGCGTTCGTTTGTCAGTGACTAAGGATGCCTTGCGCGCTCTGGCGGCGCAGGCCGTTACAAAGGGAACCGGGGCCCGCGCTCTGCGTTCCATGCTCGAACGCATCATGCTCGATATTATGTACGAGGTGCCGAGTCGCGAAGATATCGCTGAGGTCACAATCAATCGGGCAGTAGTGGAAGGCAAAAAACTTCCTCTCATTCGCAAGAAACAGGACAAAAGCGCGGCCTAATGGTCTTCGGCCGGAGTCAAAGAGTTAAAAGAGTTACAAACTTAAAACGGTAAAATCTTCCGTTGTAACGTTGTAACTTTTTAACGTTTCACTTTTCGTCATGAGGGCCGCACTTCTCAACACCGGGACGGAGCTTTTGCTTGGCGATGTGCAGGACGCACATCTTGTGTTCATTGCCCGCGAAATTCTTTCGTTAGGTTTGCGCATCGAGGAACGACGCACGGTCGGCGATACTGAAGCGATTCGGCAAACGCTGGCCGAACTATTTTCGCGTTGCGAGATTCTTTTTGTGACCGGGGGCCTCGGTCCAACCAGCGACGACATAACACGCGAGATGGTTGCCGAACTATTGGGGTTGGAGCTCCGACAATCTTCTGAATTGTTGGCTTCGCTCCGGCAAAGACTGCGCGTGCGCGGAATCAAATGGACCCCCGGCATCGCCCGGCAGGCCGACGTTCATGCGGGCGCAGACGTACTGCCGAACCAGAATGGAAGCGCGCCTGGCCTTTATTTGCGTGCGAACATCAATCCGGAGATTCAATCTCCGCATCTTTTTTTGCTGCCCGGCCCTCCGCGTGAGCTTCAGCCAATGTTTCGGACATTTGTGATACCGATCCTGCGTTTAATCGTCCCGGATTCGGCTTTGATCGAGCGACGCCTCTACAAAATTGCCAACAAAGGCGAGTCGCTGGTCGAGGAGGCGATCGGCGAACGCGTGCTTGCGATTCCCGGCATTGAGCTGGGGTACTGTGCGCGCCCGGGCGAGGTCGATGTGCGCATTGTCGGGAAAGCAAAGGCCATCAACCAGGCAGACATCATTATCAGATCGGCGCTGGGCTCCTCCATCTTTTCCGCAGCCGACGAAACGCTCGAAGAAGTGATCGTAAAACTACTGGCGCAGCGCAATCAAACGCTGGCGGTTGCAGAATCCTGCACCGGCGGCATGCTTGCCGATCGTATCACAAATGTGCCTGGGGCATCGGCAGTTTTTCTAGCGGGCTATGTTTGCTATGCGAACCAGGCCAAGATCGGCATGCTGAATGTCGATCCACAGCTGATCGAGGAGCATGGTGCCGTAAGCCAGCCGGTTGCGCGTGTGCTGGCAGAACATGCGCGTGCGTGTGCGAAATCCGATTATGCGCTCGCCACGACGGGCGTTGCCGGACCGAGCGGTGGCTCGCCGGAGAAGCCGGTCGGAACCGTTTATGTTGCGCTTGCAACGTCGGGCGAAACGATCGCGAAGAAATTCTTTTTTCCAACTGACCGAGAGACTTTTAAGCAGATTGCTACGCAGGCTGCGTTGGAATTGCTGCGCAAAAAACTGATCAAAGAGTGACACCTTCCTGGCCCTCAATTTTGAAATCAACGGCTGCTCAATCCGTTGTTCCTTGGCTCAAAGTTTGAGGGGGCAAAATTGGGAGCTTCAGTAGTCACCAACATCTACTGACGTGCCGACCTTGGCGTAGTCGTAAAACAACTTTGCTCCGTCGACGGATTCGCGGATGCAACCATGCGAGGCGGGGTAGCCAGGCAAAATTCCGATGTGCATTCCGACACCTTCGCCCGTGAGGCGAAGAAACCATTTCATCGGCGCGCCGGCAAAGTGCGTTCCGCTCGGTGCGGAGTCGCTGCGCGCACTGACCCCGGCCCGTACAGTGCGGCCGGAACTGTCCACGAAATCCCCATAAAGACTGGAGTGATGATCGGGGTCCTTTTCCATCACATTGAAATGTCCCTTCGGTGTTTCGTGTCCGCGCCTGCCGGAGGAGATTGGGCCATCGGCCACAACTTGGTCTCCGATCATGAGGTAAGCTCGCTGTTTCGGAATCGAGACAACGATACGTGTGTTGTCCGGCGTCGCCTGTTTGAGCAACTTTTGATTCACCTTTAAGGGTGCCTGCCTCTGAATGAAGGTCGACGCTTTGCGCATCGGCGGCGGGGTAGGACTGGGCTGTCGCGGCTTCGGTCCCAAATGGAATTGACCGCGGGCAGAAGACACAACCGCAGCGAGCAAAACCAGCCGAATCAACGTCGAGAGTCGCATAGATTAGCCGCCATTGTAGCTATTTACGCGCCGAATCCAACCCGATAACCATCGGGATTCGTGCCGTTCGGTTGGAGAGTTTTGCACCCGCCGAGTCAACACTGCCTTCGCCGCGCTCGCGAATTCGTCAACCGCCCCGGTATCCGAGGTGCCATGCATGGCTTCCAACACCTGAAGCAAGCCCCAGCCCTGACCCTGGTAACGCTCTGTATGCAGGACCCCTTCTCCTTTGAAATTTACGTAATCGATAAGCGCGTAACATCCCTGGGGAGTTTTTGTAAGGCGCCCGAATTGCGTCTTCACGTTGGCTCGATCAGCAGGCGCGGCTTCGGCAAGCATTTTCGGCAGCGCGTTTTCTAAGCGGGCGATAAGAAATTCCGCCTGAAGATCGATCGTATCGACAAGAAACTGGCGCAATTGATTCATCTCGGTGGAGTGTTGGGCTGCGACAAATTCCGTGCGCGAATTCCAGGGACAAGGTTTTTCGCCAGCTCCTAGGAGCAACGTTGGGAGTTTCGCGCCGCGCTTTGAGATAGAGCTCACGAGCTTGGGAAAACTTTCCTCGAATGGTCCCCGGCGGCCCTTTGGGTACCAGATGAAGTGGCCAATGCCAAGCGACGCAAAATCTTCGCCTTGGTTCCACGAAGTGAGGCCGGAGATCGTTCCGTTGCATTCGTTTTGCCAGATTTTTTTTCCAATTCTCTGGACGTCAGCGTGCGACAGAGTCATCGCGTGGAGCGGCCTTGGGAGAGAGGCAATGAGCGTGGCAAAACCCAACGCCATCAAGAAGCGCAAGCCTTCGAATCGCGAGCCCCGCTCTGTTCTTGACGGGCTGCGTTTATTTATTAGCGTCCCAGTTTCCGCGGCGACCAATTTAACCGAATCCGCGCGAAGAACACCTTTTATGAAACAACTTATCGTCATTTTCAGCGCATCCTTACTTGCATTGCCTTTGTTTGGGCAAGAGAAATCGACACAGCTCAAGGATCAAAAAGACAAGGTCAGCTATAGCATCGGACTACAGATCGGATTCAACCTCAGCCGGCAAAAGGTGGATATTAGTCCCGAAATGCTCGCGTCCGGCATAAAAGACGCCCTCGCGGGGAAACCGCAACTGACCCCTGATCAAATCAAGGAGGTCATGTCAACGTTTGAGAAAGATATGGAACAAAAACAAAAACAAGCAGGGGAGAAGAATAAGACTGAAGGCGCGAAATTTCTGGAGGAAAACAAGAAGAAAGAGGGCGTGAAGACAACCGCCAGCGGGTTGCAGTACAAGGTCCTCAAAGATGGGAACGGGGCGCAACCTAAGGCCACCGACACGGTTACGGTCAACTACCGCGGAACTCTAATCAATGGAACTGAATTCGATAGTTCATACAAGCGCGGGCAACCAGCGTCATTTCCAGTTAATGGCGTCATTAAGGGATGGACGGAAGCGCTTCAGCTCATGAAAGTGGGATCAAAATATCAATTGTTTATCCCGTCAGAGCTTGCCTACGGGGAAAGATCTGTCAGTCCAGACCTCGCGGCCAATTCAACTCTGATTTTTGAGGTGGAACTGCTGGATGCCAAGCCCGCTCCCACACCTGCGCCAGTGAGCGCGGCGAAAGCCCCCAGTCCGGCAGCCCCGCCGTCGCCAAAGAAATAGGTTGTCAAGGTGCTTGTGATAAGCACCGGAACCACAGGCGAGACGGGTGCTTAACAGAAGCAATTCTAGGAGCAAGCAATCAGCGCGCTGCGGCCGCTTCCCATTCGAGGCGTGGCGCGTCGCCCCATAGGTCTTCCAAGCTGTAAAAAGATCGTTTGTCCCGATGAAAAACGTGGACAACGACTTGCAGATAATCGAGCACAATCCATTGGCTGGCGGGAAACCCGTCAATCGCCACGGGCCGGAGGGAATGGTCCTCTCTTAGACGCGTTTCAATCTCGCTTGCGATTGCTTTTAGCTGCGGCTCGGACGTAGCCGAGCAAATCACAAAAAAATCAGTGAACGTCGAGATCGCGCGCAGGTCGAGGACGACGATGTCTTCAGCCTTCTTATTTGAGGCCAGCTCGGCGCAGGTTCTAGCTAAATTTTCCGGGGTTATTTCCGTTGCTCCAGGTAAAGTTTTTCGCGGCGAATGATCTCTTCCACTGCAGGCGGTACGAAATATCGAATCGACCGGCCAGTGGCAACTCTCTTTCTGATTTCCGTCGCAGAAATGTCGATTTTACGACGAATAACCGGGTAGACGTGGCTCGGTTGTTGGCCCGTGCGATCCAGAACAACAAATCGAACCATCTTTTCCAAGTCGGCGAAGCGACGCCATTCTGTAAGCTTGGCAACGTTGTCTTCGCCGATCAGGCAGTAAATAGTTGCAGGCCCTTTGGGTCGCCGAATTTGCTCGACAGTATCGATGGTATAGGAAGGCGGCGCGCGCCGCAGTTCGCAATCGTCCACAGCAAATCCAGGTTCTTTTTCAATGGCGGCTTGTATCATCAATAACCGTATTTCGTCTGTCGCAACAGGCGCGGTTTTTCTGAGCGGTGATACTCGAGCGGGAATAAAGATCACCTCGTCAGTGCCGAGTCTCTCAAGCGCCTCGCGTGCAACGATCAGATGGCCGTGATGAATGGGATCGAACGTGCCGCCGTAGATTGCGATTTTTTTCAATGCTCAATGCTTAACGCTCAACGCTCAAGGTTCAACTGAAAGCGTCTTTTATAATTGGGCGTTGGACGTTGAATGTTGAGCGTTGGGCGTTACTCTTTGCCGCGCATGAAAGGGGATTTACTTGGTCAGTTGATCATGACCGGTGTGCCCGGCAAGGAATTGGATGGAAACACCGCCAGGTTATTCCGGAAAGTGAAACCGGGCGCCTTCATTCTGTTCGGCCGCAACATCGAAAGCGCGCCACAGTTAAGAAAACTGATCGATGATTTGCGCGATTTAAGCGAGATCGAACCAATCATTACGGTGGATCAGGAAGGCGGCCGCGTTTCGCGTCTCCGATTAATCGGCAGCGAGCCGCCAAATGCGCAGCAACTGCGCGACAGAAGCGACGTTGAACTCATCCGGCGTCATGGCGACATCACGGGGCGATTGCTCCGCCTTTTCGGTTTTAACCTTGACCTGTGCCCGGTGCTGGACATTTCCTTCGATGACGACGCCGAAAATTCACTGCGGGGGCGATGCTACGGGAAAACAGTCGATCAAGTTGTTTCTAACGCTGGTGCATTCAACGGTGCGTTGAGAGGGAAGGGGATCGCAAGCTGCGGCAAGCATTTTCCGGGCTACTCCGCTGCGGGTTCAGACGCTCACTACGAATTGCCCCGCATCGATCGCAGCCGCGAACAACTGGATCGGAATGAGCTCGCCGTATTTCGCGAATTCGCCCACGAGGTGGACAGCATGATGATCTGTCACGGCTGGTATCCTTGTTTCGAGCGAGAAAAGACGCCGGCAACTTTATCACGCCGGATCGTTACCGATTTATTGCGCAACGAACTCGGTTTCGATGGTCTCATCATGACGGACGATCTTGATATGGGCGCAATTCTTACCGGCTATCGACTTGAAGATACAATTCGCCTGGCTATTGCAGCAGGAAACGACGTGGCGATGATTTGCCATCGCATTCCCGAGATCGAGAACGTGCAACGAATCCTCACTACGCTGCCACAAGATCAAATCGATCGCGCTGTGGAAAGCGTCGCGCGATTTAAGAAACGACTCACGCCACCTGACGAATTTTCCGAAGACGCTTTCCGCAAGATCGACGACGAGATTTGGGATCTGCGTGTCGCCGTCCTGGGCGAACAGCGCGCGAAGCAGATCACTTCTCAGAGCGTACAACGCTCGCCTGTAGAGATGTTCTGATCCACGGAGCGCATTTATCTCGCTCGAAGGCGGTACGCATCTTGACCCGTTCGGCGACTCCAGACTATTCTCCGCTTTCTGTGCGCGTCGAACTAACCATTCGCGGGATAATCATAGGTGTCGTCATCACGCTGATATTGACCGCCGCCAATGTGTATTGCGGTCTAAAGGCCGGTCTCACTTTTTCCACATCGATTCCAGCGGCGGTGATTTCAATGGCGATCCTGCGGAGTTTTCGCGACGCGACCATCCAGGAAAACAACATCGTGCAGACGGTTGCTTCCGCGGCAGGAACGCTGTCGTCAATTATCTTCGTGCTGCCGGGTCTGATCATGATCGGCTGGTGGACCGGTTTTCCATTCTGGATCTCTTTCGCGATCTGCGCACTGGGCGGCATTCTGGGCGTGATGTACTCAATTCCGCTGCGTCGTGCGTTGGTGACTAGCTCGGACCTGCCGTACCCCGAGGGCGTGGCCTGCGCCGAAGTACTCAAGGTCGGCAGTGGTGGGGATGCCAAGAACGCTTCGGACGTCGAACATGGACGCGCAGGTCTGTTGGCCGTCTTATGGGGATCGATTGTTGCAGCGGTGTTTGCAGTCATCGTTGCCACGCAAATGTTCGCGGCCGACGTAGCGCAGACCTTCCGAATCGGCCGTAAAGGTGCCGTGAGCGGGTTCGATTTCTCGTTGTCCTTCTTGCTGCTCGCAATCGGGCACTTGGTTGGTCTCTCGGTTGGTATTGCGATGCTCATAGGCGCGGTGATCGGTTGGGGCTGGGGTGTGCCGCATTACTCAGCTCTCGCGCAGGATGTGACGACGGCCGCCGGCGCGCTGGCACAAAGTACCTGGAGCCGCAAAGTGCGTTTCGTGGGCGCCGGGGCGATCGGCGTGTCGGCGATTTGGACATTGCTAAAACTGGTAAAGCCGGTTGCGAGTGGTCTCGCCAGCGCGATGGCTGCTTCGCGCGCACGTAAGGCTGGCAAGACCGACACGCTGCCAATTACCGAGCGCGACATCCCAATCGGTATCGTCGGTCTCGTCACGTTGGTTTGCATGCTGCCGATTGGCTGGATCCTCGCTTATTTCGGCAATGAGAGCGGCCTCGGCGCGCAGGTGACCACGCTCACTATCGGCGGCGTGGCGTACGTCCTGTTGATGAGCTTCTTTGTCTCGGCGGTCTGCGGATACATGGCGGGTCTGATTGGATCTTCCAACAGCCCGCTGTCTGGCATTGGGATTCTGGTGGTGATTGGCGCCGCATTGCTGCTGGTGCTCGGTGTAAAACCGTACGTGTCGCCGGATTCGGGCAAAGCATTGATGGCATTCGCGCTTTTCACTACCGCTGTGATCTTCAATGTCGCAGCAATCGCAAACAATAATCTCCAGGATCTCAAGACCGGCCAACTGGTCGATGCGACACCATGGAAGCAACAGGTGGCGCTCGTGATCGGGGTCATCGCGGGCGCGCTTGTGATTCCGCCGGTGCTTGATCTGATGAATCACGCTTATGGTTTCATGGGCGCGCCTGGCGTCGAGCTGCGTCCGAATCCACTTCCAGCGCCTCAGGCCGGACTAATCTCGTCACTCGCGCAAGGTGTCATCGCCGCTGATATCGATTGGAGTCTGATTCGGACCGGTGGATTGATCGGCCTTTTCATTATTTTGCTGGATGAAATCCTCGCGCGGACGACGCGGCACATGCGCGTGCCTCCGTTAGCCGTGGGCCTGGGAATTTATTTGCCCACGCAGAGCACACTAATGGTCGTGGTCGGCGCGGTGGTTGGATGGTTTTTCGACAAGCAAGCCAACCGCAGCCCGCGCCCGGAGGCGACGAAACAACTGGGCGTGCTGCTCGCATCAGGTTTGATCGTTGGCGAGAGCGTGATCCTCGTTGTGATCTCTGCAATCGTCGCGTTCTCCGGCGTAGCTGCACCGCTGGCGTTGGTCGGTCCGGGCTTTGAAACCCCTGGCAAAATCATCGGCGGTATTGCCTTCATAGTCATCGCGGCGCTGCTATATCGCTGGATCTGGCGGATGGCGACGGCGAATAGTACAGCCCGATCTTGATCACGAGCATGAGCGCCAAGAAAAACTGGAATTGGTCGCTGTGGATTGGGTTTCTGCTCGCGCTGGCTGGTTTTCTCAGTTACACCTTCTTCGCTCAATTCCCAATCACCCGTGATTTCCCGTGGGTGAATCTCCTGCTGTTTGCGGTTGGCGGGATTTTACTCGTGCTGGGTTTATTCCGGGCGTTTGGTAAACCGCAGGTTTATCGGGGCAAAATCTTCGGACTAATTTTAAGCGCGCTGGGGATATCGATGTTCGTTTTGTTTTCTTACATTTTCTTCTACGAATTGAAACAGGTTCCGCCTTCTACTGGAGCGCCGCGAATTGGACAAAAGGCACCTGAGTTCACGTTGTCGGATCAAGATGGGAAAGAGGTATCTCTTAGTGACCTCGTTGGCCGATCGAAAGCCGTCGCACTGATCGTTTATCGCGGTTTTTGGTGACCATTTTGTAACTCCGAGTTGCGCAATATCATAGTAGAGTGTGTCCAGAAGTGTGCCCAGAACGGGATAGGGTGCGGGACCAGTTGACAATGGCTTTCCTGAGGCGTTCCAGGGGCTGTTCGTTGGAAGAGGCTCGGTAGTAGGTAGTGATACTAAAAACAGCCAGTAAACCGATTCGGGAAATCCGCCTAGGAAAGCCGGAGCTTCATATGATTGGGTCGGGCCGGGACTCGAACTCCGGAACCAACGCCTTAAAAGAGCGTACGCTTTCCCTCGTGTAAAGATTTCCGTTGCAAGTCTGTTGCTAGAATTTCACCTATGCCCGCCCGCTTCACAGGATCGCGCTAGAATGCGAATTGAGTGCAACGCAACGGCTCTGCAGCCGCATCGATCGCCCTGCGTTCAATTCGCACGGCGGTCATTCAAGATTCCGAACGCTACTTAACCACGTTCCAGAACCAAAGTGCAAACAGCCCGTGCGTGCTTGGATTTGGATGCAACCCATCGGCGACCGTACCTGTTCCATTCCAAACTCGAAAGACGTCAACAGTAGCGTATTTCGTGTTGCGATGGCGTCGCCTGAAATTCTTTATCATCCTGCTGTATTGCGCGTTGAAACGCGTGAAGGCTTTGCGTAACGCGCGGAGTTTCTTGCGCGAATAAGTGCGCTGGTAGAGGATCGTCTTGGTCAAGTCCGGCAGGTTCGGCATTAACACCGAGCGGAAGCCTTGCTGGTAGGCTATGTCTATTCCCGATGTATAAGCGGGAAGGTATTGCGCCACGCGCAATGGCTTGTCTAATGCAGGAAACAACCATATAACGAGCAACGCACCGGCCTTTGATCCAGTCGGCATACTTTGCAACTGAGCAATTAAACCTGGGCGCGGCGGCGATGTGATGGTCAATAGCTCTGCGCTCGGTTGGGCTTTATTGTTGGCTTGGATATAAGTGAAGGCAAGCCTCTGAGATAATTTCCCGGGCCACGCTTGATAGCCAGTCGCTTGCGTTGCTGCGCTGTAAGAGTTCCCGCAGACATAAAGCGATGTGATTTTTGTGCTCATTGAAGATTCCGAAAGGTTTTACTCAGCATGAAAATCCAGATAAATTTCGTGTCATCTTTCGGCGTCGCAAGCTATTTTCAACATCTTCGTGCTTCTCTAACATGCAGCGATGAACGCCGCCGATTTCGACGACCTTAGCGACGCAGAAAAAGAGAACTTCTACAAGTGCAAGCAATGCGGCGAAGGTCGATATGCGGCAACTGGATGACGTGCTCTTTCATGAGGATCACGTACCCCGGCCGGACATTCCGTACGGCGGCTCTGAACGGCTTGGACAGTCGCCGAACAAGTAAAGACCTTACAGGACAGGCTTAAACTCCGTACATTTACACCGAGGGCATCTACCGGCGGCTTCCAGCGTAACAGGTCTCGTAAAATTTTTCATGTAGCGGCATGCCTTACCTGCCCAACGCATCGATTGCTGCTCCTGTGGCTGCTCGATCTGTTTGAGCACCAAATCAGCCTGGTCGCGAATCGATCTGAGCGAAGCGATCATCGCCTGGTGCGTCGAGTCCATAGGTTCAGTTCCATCTGGTAAGGCTTGCCGCTTAACCTGCGCGATATTCGCGCCCATAGACGCCGTAAATATGTCTTCATGTTCAGGTGAACATATTGCAAGCTTAAAGGTCTGTCGAGATAAAAAAAATTGTGGCGAGATTGTGGGGTGAACGTCGATGACTTTAACGAGTTACCCGACTCGGAGAAAAAGCACTTCTACCGCTGCGAGCGATGCGGCGAAATGGTGGACATGCGGCAACTTGATGATGTTCTGTTTCACGAAGATCACGTCCCAAGGCCGGACATTCAGTACGGCGGATCACAACGGTTCGAATCGAACGAATGATAGCAATGCACATTTACGAAGTCCGCCCGCGCAAAGATAAACGCGGCGTTGACCTGATCTCAGACGCGCTGCCCTTTGGTGGGCTGTGGTATTTAGAAGTCAGCGATGCGATCGAATACGCGAAGCACTACAGCCGCGCGCACGATGCAGTGATCCACGTTTACGATGCGGCTGGCAAACTGATCGAAGTACACAGGCGCAAAGGCGATTTCAAAGAGTGGTGACCCCACGACCAAATCGTTTGTTGCTAACGAAATAATAGAGCGGCAAGTGCGAGCTTGCACTCGGTGCCGGAGAGGCGGTTTTGGAGGCCGTGCTAATTCATAAACATCACGCTAGGTTTTAGTCCCCGTAATTCCTAGCTGCTCCCCTCGCACACGCCGCACACGCGATACATACGAGCACAACGACGTTTCAAAGCACTGCCAGATTGAGTTCTCCGTTAAATTCTTGTTCAGGCGCCGCAACTCGTTCTTCTTCCGTAGGCGCGAAGGTGGCGCCCGGAGCGTTGTTCGGGGTCGCCAGTAGAGCAGCCGCCCAAATGATGACCAACCTCGTGGGAGTGAGTGAGCAGGAAAAATAAGATCCCAAAATAAGTTTAGTTTTCATTGGCAAATTCATATTCATTGATTGCTGTTGTTATCATCCTTGTTCTCCGGAGTCTGTGCGCCGAAGTTCTTTGCGGGGCCGACGTTCCCAAAAATGCTTTACAACTCATCGACGTCCGCGGTCCGCCACTCCAAAGTACGTCAGCGAGTTGTATGGGTTCTGGTCTGGGCAGCTGAAACCGAGTTCGACGTGCCAGGAGAACGTCGCCGGATTCGCCGTCGTATCGAGCGTTGCCGTCGCGGCGTCTCCAAAGCCCGAAAATACGTAGACGCCGTTGACGAATGACACTTGCATCAAAGCGTTGTACCCGAACGCCAGGTGGTGGCCGCCGTTGTAGAATACGTTGAGCGTAACCTGAGCCGGCGTTTGGGCATCGATGTTGACGTTCCACGTACCAGTGACGATGGGACCGTTAACTGGAGTGCCGTCACACAAGAACGTTCCACCCGTAAGCGTGCCATGATACGTCTGTGCAGGCTCGGCCTGCGACGAACTAGCTATGCTCACGAGGACCAATAGGATGACCGCTGTTAGAGTGAGAACATTTCTTTCGTTTTTCATTTTTTTCATAAGTCTTATTTCTTTGCTATTTTACGTTTTATTGTTCTGACGTTCAGGGACTCCTCGTCGTGAGGAATCATTTCCGACCGTTGCTGGTGTACTGCAGGAATCCCGGCGCGAGGTTACGGAGAAAGTTTGAGAATCCGCCTTTTGGCTACGTCGTGCCGTGGCCGAGGCGACACATCCTCAGCTCCTTTTCCCCAACGGCGGCACAACAGTTTCTCTGCTCGGTTGCGCTTTAGTCCGCTTGGCTGGCTTGCGGCGGAGATTGGGTTGCTAGGACGGGGTTTCGTAACACGGCATGTATTTAACTACTGGGCCATAGCCATATGTCCCCAGTCAGGCCCTAGGCCCTAGTGTGTAAGGCTATGTCGGCTCCAGTCGCCCGATGGGCCGCCGCCGGTTGAGGTAGGGTTTGTAGTCTGAGTGGTCGCGCAGCCCATGAGGGCGACACAGAATATAGCGATGAGGTATTTCATCCTTTACCTCTCTTCTCCGGTTTTTTCGGCATGAAGTTGCAAAAAACGTCCAGAACCGCTGTGGGATCGGCGAATCGCGGCTTCCAGCTCCACAAACGCAGTTAGCTTTTCATTGGCGTGTACGACGTAACGCTTCCCGTCGTTGCGATTTGCGTCAGCAACCCATATTATTCGCCCCTCGCTGGTCACTGCTGAAACGCAACCCCAAGTCCATCCGCGTTTGCTGAGATTGTCGGCTATGATTTCTCAGTACTTCACCGTCAGGCTGCCTTTTACAGGCTATTCGAAACCGTTTGCGATGCGGGTTTACCCCTTCTTGTGGCGCACACGTATTACGACACCTCACGTGTAAGCCGCTCCGCCTAACGTACCGAATCTTTCCTCATCTCACAGTTTCTTTTCAGCGGCCAATTTTTGAAACCGTGGATCGTTCCGGATTTGCTCGAATGTAGGATCGATGCGCAATTTCGCCGGAGTGAGTGACGCCGAGTAGGGTATGCGAAGCAATCGATCGAGGATAGGAATGGCTTGGTCGGCGTCGCCGAGTAACGCGTAGATTCGTGCCATGTTTTGCTCGTATGTGGGACCAATGTACGCGTCCTTCGAACTTGGTATTAGGGTCATGGCCTTCCGTCCTTCCGCGATAGCGGACTCGGGTTCACCGAGAGCGGCATAGGCCCAGCCCAAATTCGCATGCGCTTCCGTCTCGGCATGAGAACCGGGCGGCACCGTCTCGAGCGCGTGCCGTGCATCCCGCACCACCTGTTGATAGGTGGCACGCGCGGCGGCAATATCTCCGGAGCGTTGTTGAGCAAGCCCCAGCGGAAGCAGGAGTATCTCCCACTCGTCTAATACTGGGCTGTTCTGGTTTCTTGACATCGATTCGTCGGCTAGCGCCTTCGATAATATGTCTTTTGCGTCCGCATAACGGGCTTGGAGCAGGGTTTGGCCAGCACGGATGAACGCAACGCTATAAACGGATCTGTGACCAGGGGAACTGAAGTCCTGAAAATTTCCCATCGATAACAACGCATCGGCTCTCATTCGCCCCAAACTTTTCCACGCGCAGTTGCAATCGAAATTCGCCGGCTCCCAGGTCGAAGCGCGATCAAAAGTGGCGAGGGCTTCCGGAAAACGCCGCAAAGCTTCGTAAGTCAGCGCGAGGTTACTATAGCCTTCGATGTCTCGAGGATCGAGTTCGACCGTACGGCGCAATCCAGCAAGCGCTTTATCCCATTGCCCCTGTCGTCGCTGGATAAAGGAAATTGTCTTGACGACATCAGTGTCATTGGGACGGGCCTGCTCGGCTTGTCTAAGCTCAGCAAGAGCTCCGGTAAAATCTCGCTCCACGTAGTAGCGGTAATAGGCGAGAGCAAGATGAACTTCAGGCAGGCTCGGATCGAGTGCCAGCGCACGATTGACCGCAGTTTTTGCAACCGTCAACCGCGCCGGACTGGAGTCAACTTGCCAGTAAGCCTGGCTTTGCATGCTGGAGAGACGCGTCCAGGCCAGCGCGAAATTAGGATCCAGCTCTACTGCCTTGCGATACGAGTTGAGCGCCTTCTCCAGGTCGTTCTCCTCGCTGGCGAAGACCCGCCCATGCAGATATGCATCGTAGGCAGCAACATTGTTCGTGGGCTTGGCTGTCACCTGCGCCCTCTCCTGAGGGCTCAGTGTGGCGCCCACCGCCGCAGCAATCTCCGTGGCCAGTTCGCCTTGCAAAGTCAGTGAATCAGCCAGCGTGCGATCATAGTTCTGGGCCCAGATGTGGCGATCAGTTTGCGCATCGATTAGTTGCACTGAAACACGGACATGGCCTCCTGATCGGCGGACGCTGCCTTCGACCACATGGTTTACACCTAGTTTCTGCGCGATTTCTTTCAGAGTGCGCGTGATGCCGGCCTTGTACTGCATGACCGAAGTGCGGCTGATCACTTTCAACTCTTTGACCTTCGAAAGGCTGGCCAGCAGTTCATCCTGGATGCCATCGGCAAAGTAAGCGTTCTCTTTTTCGCCGCTCAGATTTTCGAGCGGCAGTACAGCGATGCTTTTCTGAGGGATCGACTCGCCAGTCTGTCTGTAAAACGGCCGTCGGCCTACAATCAGCATTGCAATAACCAACAGCAGAGCCCCGATGATGATGAAGTCGAAGATCCGGCCGGTGGCGCGCCGAGCCGATCTCGCCTGTACCGGATCGAGGTCTTCGGTCCGTACTACTCCTTCGGGAGTGAATTCGTAGACCCAGGCGAGTAGCATCGCGATTGGAAATCCAACCGCGAGCGCAATGACAACAAAACGCACCGCGGAATTAGGTATTTCAAAAAACGGGAAAACCTGCGTCGTGAGCTGCGTGAGAAACCATGCGACGACTCCGTAAGCGACCGCAGCGCGGTAAACGTTCCGCCGCTTCAGCTCAGTGAAAATGTTCTTTGCGTTCACCCTGCACGCGTTACGAAGTGCTCGTCACCAATCTGATTGTGCCTGTTTTGCTCTCCACATGACAACGACAAAATGATATGAAGAGGCGCAAATGAGGCGGGCAAAACCGGGCATTTCCCAAGGGAAACTATGCAAAACCGTTCAGAAACGTGCTAGGTAATATTCCTCCGAGTTGCGGAGTTTTCAGCAACGGCTTCAAGAGCTTGAATCGAGCGGGATTCAAGTGGCCGCGATTAGCGTGGACCCGCCGGAAATCAATCGGCGTCAACGGCAAAAACTTGGCTATACCTACACATTCCTCTCTGATCCGAAGGCGGAAGTGATTCGGCGTTACGATCTGTTGCATCATGGTGCGGGGCCTAAAGGCGCGGATATCGCGCGCCCGGCGGAGTTTCTCATTGATTCGAGGGGAATAATTCGCTGGGTAAATCTCACCGAAAACATTGCTGTGCGTGCGCGGCCCGAACAGGTGTTCGAAGCCTTTGAGCAAACCAAGCAACCTGCGCTCAGTAGTGGTAGGTGAAAGCTGTTGCCGTCGCGGATTGACGGAGCCTAACCGTATCAATACCTTGTGCGCTCGTGAATCCGGAACTGGAACAACTTCTCGTCCTTCAAGATCGACAGCAGAAGATCAGGCAAATCCAGACCGAAATAGCGACCGTACCGCTGCGACGGAAAAGTCTCGACGCGCAGCTGGCAGCAAGCGCGAGTGCGGTTGATGCGCTGAAACAAAAGGCGCGCCAGCTCGAAGTGGACCGAAAGAAGCTCGAGCTCGATGTGGGAACACGCACAGAGAGCATCTCGCGTTTCAAGACCCAACAGTATCAAACCAGAAAGAACGACGAATTTCAGGCGCTCGGACACGAAATCGAGCGGTACGAAAATGAAATTCTCAAAATCGAGGACGAAGAGCTCGAGCTGATGGTGCAGGCCGACAAAGTCAAGGTTGATCTGGCTGAAGAAGAAAGGAAGGCAGCCGACGTTAGAGAATCAATCGCACGACAAACAACAGATCTAGACGAAAAATCGAAAGCTTTGCAGTCGCGACTGGACGAATTGACGAGGGAACGCGCAGACTTGGAGGGAAAAATCGATGAGGATTTGCTTGGTCTCTTCGAACGCCTTTTTAAGAGCAAAGGCGACGCCGCAGTGGTTGCCATCGAACATGGGGTTTGCACCGGTTGCCACATGAAGGTGACGAGTGCAACTGCGGCGGGCGCCAGGGCTGGGAAAGAGATTGTCAGTTGCGAGAATTGCGGCCGTATTCTGTATGAAGCGTGATAGTTAAGAGGTCAAAGAGTTGAAGAGTTAGGATGGTGCGAAGCCGCAAGTATTCCAACCGGCCTGTTTTAACGTGCTTAACGTTTTAACGCCTTTAACTGCCTTTAGTTCACACATTAAACCGGAAGGAAATCACATCGCCGTCACGCACGACATAATCCTTCCCTTCGAGGCGAACCTTTCCTGCTTCACGAGCTTTCGCCATCGAACCCGCGGCGATCAGGTCATCATAGGAAATCGTTTCGGCAGCGATGAAGCCGCGCTCGAAATCCGAGTGGATCGTTCCGGCAGCGGCTGCCGCTTTGTCGCCGGCGTGGATGGTCCACGCGCGCGACTCTTTTTCGCCGGTAGTAAGAAACGTGCGAAGACCAAGCAAGTGATAAACGGCCCGGATTAACGCGTGCACGCCAGTGTCTTCCACACCCAAGCCACGCAAATAATCCAGGGCCTCCTGCTCACTCAGATCGACCAGTTCGCTTTCCAACTGCGCGCTGATGACGATTGCTTCCGTGGCAAAATGGTGCAGCGCGTATTCGCGAACCGCCGCTACATACTTCTTGGCACCGTAGCCGGGACCGTCGATCCCGGCGTCCGACTTCTTCGTTATCTCATCGCCGCGGTCAGCCCCCGCGGCTACAGACGCCAAATCCGATTCCGAGACGTTGCATGCGAAGATCGTCGGCTTTGATGTGAGCAGAAAGAAATTGCGAACGGCCGCTTTTTCCTCCTGGGTCAAGCTCGCGCTGATCACCGGCTTACCCGCATCCAGATGGGGTAATAGCTTCTCGACGATGGCGTTCTCGTTCTTTGCTGTTTTATCGCCAGCGCGGACTTCTTTTTGCAATCGATCGTGTCTTCTTTGTAGCGACGCCAAATCCGCCAGCACAAGCTCGGTATTGATGATCTCAATGTCTCGAATTGGATCGATGGTTGCGCTGACATGATGGACGTTGCTGTCTTCAAAACAACGCACCACCTGAACAATCGCGTCCACTTCGCGAATGTGATGAAGAAATTGATTTCCCAGGCCTTCGCCTGCGCTGGCGCCTTTGACCAGGCCAGCGATATCCACGAATTCGATCGCAGTTGGGACAATTTTTTTGGAATGCGAAATTTTCGCCATTTTTTCCAGGCGCGGATCAGGCACGGTCACAATGCCCAAGTTTGGATCGATGGTGCAAAAGGGATAATTTTCCGCCGGCGCCTTATGCGTGCGTGTGACGGCGTTAAAAAGCGTCGACTTTCCGACGTTTGGAAGACCAACAATTCCGGCGCTGAGCATGATTTTTTTGTTGCGGCCATGTCTGACCGCCGAAAGCGAGCGACACTCAGAGAGCGCCGCAACAGTTAACAATCGGGCCGCCGGGATTTGAACCCGGGACCTCTTGAACCCCATTCAAGCGCACTACCAAGCTGTGCTACGGCCCGTTGGAGCGAATACTGTTTGCCACTTCCGGGTCGGAGGCAAACCTTTCCGTCCGATGCCATGAAAGCGGTCATCCTAAAACGTGTATGCATTTGTCCTCTCGCAGTCGCAATTCTGTTCAGCGCCACCGGCATCACGCTTGCTCAAACGCGCAGTCGCCTCAAGCTAAACGAAGACGCTTTCACCTTTGCCGTGCAACTCATTAAACAAGGGCACTTCATCCCGGATCGAAAAGGCTCGTGGAGTCAGCATCGGCCTTCGACCGGGCTCGAGAACGAGTTCATTCGGCAGCATGGCTTCGGCCAGTACGCAAAGTGGCATTTAGCAATCGACGAGCGCTATGCCGAGAACACCAAACGAAGGTACAAATTTCCCTATGGCGACTTCAAAAACGTTCATCGCTCCGGCGTGCTTGCTGTCCAGAATAGAGCAGCTGAGTACAGCTATTCCGAAATCGAAAATGCGGCGGCCCAGCTGAGGCAAATGATCGAGGCGACTCGGAATTCAGTACATTGAGGGTTCGTTTGGTTCGCTTTTATTTCGATGCCAAGGAGGTCAAGAACGCATCGATCAACTCTGGCAGTTCGTCGCTGTAACCACCTTCGAGGATCGTGGCTACGGGAATGTCGAGTTTTCTAAGCCACTCGCCGAACGTGGAAAAGTCTTCCCTTTCGAGCGTCATTTGCAGAAGTGGATCCTTCGCGTAGGCATCGAAGCCTGCCGAGACAAGGAGCAGATCGGGTTTGAATGCGACCAAGTTGTCCAGCGCCCGCTTCGCCACCTCGACATGGTGGTTCCGCGGTGTTCCGGGGCCGAGTGGATAATTCGCCACATTCGCGAAAGACTTTGTGCCCGTTCCAGGGTAACCGGGAAATTGATGAATCGATGCAAAGGCGATTCGCGCATTGTGCGCAACGATCGCTTCAGTCCCGTTACCATGATGGGCATCGAAATCCCAAATCGCAACGCGCTGGACCTTTGTGGTAGCCAGGGTTGGTGACTCCGGCCCGCTGGCATCTCCGCTATCGGATACAGCTAGCGCATCAAGCGCGGCGATGGCAACGCTGTTGAAGTAGCAAAACCCCATTGCCCGGTCTCGAGTGGCGTGATGTCCGGGCGGCCGCATGAGACTGAATGCGTTTTCACCCCGCAGCGCTGTTTGCGCCGCGTCGATCGCCGCGCCGGCAGAACGCAAAGTGTGCTCGTAAATCTTTGGGTAAACAGGCGTGTCCGCGTCGAAGTCGCGTGTTGCGTTTTTTATCCTTTCCAGGTGATCGCGCGAATGCGCCCGCAACAGAGCCATTTCACTGGCCGGCTCTGGCGGGCGCCATTCCCAATCAGGATGTCGCTCCTTCAATAATGGAACGCTGCGCCCAACTCTGGCTGGCCGCTCCGGATGGCTGGGCGCAGAATATTCCAGACAGGATGCGTCGTGAAAAATAATCATGGTAGTTGCAACGTGGCGCTTCAGCGGATATTCGGCTACGACGATGCTGAACAGCCAGAAAATTGTAGTGGTAATGCCCGCTTATAACGCCGCCCGCACTTTACAACGCACTTACGACGAAGTCATGGCGCAGGGAATTGTCGATCTTGTGATCGTCGTGGACGACGCCAGCCACGACGATACAGTGGCCATAGCGCGTACACTTGAGCGTGTGCAGGTGGAGGTTCATCCAGAAAATCGCGGCTACGGCGCAAATCAAAAAACCTGTTATCGCCTCGCACTGGCTGCGGATGCGGACATTATCGTTATGATTCACCCCGATTATCAGTACACGCCGCAGTTAATCCCGGCGATGGCGGCTCTGGTGGGGAGCGGACTTTATCCCTGCGTGCTCGGTTCGCGCATTCTTGGCGGCGGCGCGCTGCGTGGTGGCATGCCTTTGTGGAAATACATCTCGAACCGGTTTTTGACGCTTGCTGAAAATGTTCTTATCGGCGCGAAGCTCTCGGAGTATCACACTGGTTATCGCGCTTTTTCGCGGGAATTGTTAGAGCGCCTGCCGTTGGAACGAAATTCTGATGATTTCGTTTTCGATAACCAGGTGCTCGCGCAAATCATCGCACTCGGCTACGCGATCGGCGAAGTAACCTGCCCCGCGCGCTATATGCCCGAAGCTTCATCGATTAATTTTCGCAGGAGCGTGCGTTATGGCCTTGGCTGCCTGGCGACAGCGCTGCGTTTTCGTTTGGCGTGTTGGAAGATCGCATCACCGATTGTTTAGGTCAGCGCAAACAACCGCCGGTTCTTGGGACTCAATAGCGCACGCGAACCAGAAATAATCCTTCGGCAGGAGCGGCAAAGCTAGGAGAGCCCACCTGGCCGGAGTCCAGCCGCGCAGTGACATCCTCGATGCGCATTTTGTCGAGTGCGCATTTCACCAGGGAACCCACGATCAATCGAATCATTTTGTAGAGAAAACCGTCGCCATCGAACTCGATTGCCACACACGGACCTTCTTGCCGGACGCGCACGGAATAAATTGTCCGGATCGTGCTCTTTTCCTCCTTACCGCGATTGGCCGCGAACCCCGCAAAATTATGAGTGCCGACAAACTGTTTCGCTGCCCGCTTCAGGATTTTGAAGTCGATCGGACGCGGAGTATGCCAGGCCCGATGACATTCAAAGGGAGGCAGAACAGGGGCCAACCAGATTCTGTAACGATAGATTTTTCCTTTTGCCGAGAGTCGCGCGTGAAAATCATTCGACACAGATTGGCAGCGAAGCACGCGAATAGCCGGAGGCAATAACGCGTTGAGCGCCTCGGTCCAACGCCGGGCCGGCAAACGGTCGTCAGGAAGATCGGCGTGCGCGCATTGAGCGAGTGCATGGACGCCTGCATCCGTTCGTCCTGCGCTGTGAACGCGAACCGGTTTGCCTAGAACCCGTTCAAACGCGCGCTCCATGTGATCCTGAATCGTGTTGCGATGAGATTGGCTCTGCCATCCGGCGAATGGAGTGCCGTCGTACGCGATGATGAGTTTCAGCCTTCGTGCCATTGATCCTGGTGATCTGCGATCAGTGAACCGTGATCCGAAGCAAGATTTCGTTGTTCACGGATCATAGATCACAGATCATTGATCGCTTTTGCTTCCCATATTCGCGACGCGCCAGTCCAAGTAGCTCTGCAAAATCATCTGAGCCGCCACCTGGTCGATGTAGCCGCGAGTGTCTCGCGTCTTCTTACCTGCGTCACGCAATGCCCGGTGGGCCGCCACGGTGGTTAGGCGCTCGTCCCATGTAACGACCAGGCATGGCAGGATGGCACGCAATTTTTCGACAAACTGAAGGGCTTCGGTTGCTGCAGCGCCAATCTGGCCGTTCATCTGGCGGGGAATGCCGGCTACCACGTGATCGACCTTTCTTTCCCGGACGATTTCCGCGACACGCGGCACTGCCTGCTCGTTTGCCGGGATGGTCTCAAGCGGGTGCGCAAGCAACTGTAACTCATCGGATATTGCAGCTCCGATGCGCGCCTTACCAAAATCGAGAGCTAGAATCGGATTCATCGCGCTTTGAGTCATTGCAGCTCAGGCGGCAGCTTGCCGATCAAATTTTTGATCTTCTCCGCTTCGTGCCGGTGACAGACCAAGAGCGCGTCCTTTGTTTGCACAACGATAAGGTCATGAACTCCCAGTAGTGCGATGGGCGTCCGCTCCTCCTCGAAAACGATGTTGTTGCTGGAATCGAGCGCGATGACGGCGCAATTCGCAGCGTTGCCCTGTTTGTCTTTCTCAAAATAATTCGACACAGCCCTCCAACTCCCGATGTCATTCCAGTCGAAACTGGCTTCCACCACCAGAACGCGGTCTGCCTTTTCCATGATCGCGTAGTCAAAGGAGATGCGTGGCAATTTGCTGAAGCGTTCACGCAAAGCCTTCTCGAAATTCTTCGGCGCGCGCAATTGAGAAATGAAGTCCGCCAGCTCCGGAGCGTGCCGGTTGAATTCGCGGAGTACTGTCGGCACCGACCAGACGAACATCCCGGCGTTCCAGCGGAAATTTCCCTTCCGCAGAAATGACTCGGCAAGATCAAGGTTGGGTTTCTCGCGAAAGCGCACGACCCGGTGAATGGCATCGTTGGCTGGACGCATCCGCAAACGGACCGGCTTGCCTTGCTCGATGTAGCCGTATCCCGGACAGGCCCAGGTAGGTTTGATCCCGATGGTTACCAGCTCACCCGTCTCTTCGGCTGCGTCCGCGGCGACTGCCAACGTTTCCTGAAACGCGGCCCGGTTGGAAATGACATGATCGGCGGGCAGAACGAGCATGGTGGCTGCGTGATCGCGAGCCACAACCCATCCGGTGCCGAGCGCCACCGCAGGAGCGGTGTCACGTTTGGCGGGTTCAGCAATGATATTCTCTTTTGGAAAGCCCCCCAGTAATTTGCGAACTGCGCTCTCCTGCTCGGCATTCGTCAGGATCAAAATACGTTCGTTCGGAACAAGACCCTCAAGACGGGCCAACGTTTCTTCGAGCAGAGCTTTGTCAGAAACGAGGCGCAACAGCTGTTTGGGCCGGGCACGGCGGCTCAATGGCCAGAAACGTTCACCGCTGCCGCCAGCGAGAATAAGCGCGTATATCGGGGTGGGCATGTAAAAGTGGGAGGGTCTTCCGGGTCGCGAAAATTGCCGTTTCTTTTTCCCAAACGCGACGTATATGGTAGGCGATGTCTTTCCCGATATCCATTTCAAAAACTGCCGAACAGCTTCCGGTTGACCCGCTACTTGTCGTCACACGGGCTGCTATTGGCCTTGGCTTGGGCCTAATGATGGCCGACAAGATCAAACCCTCGATTCGCCAGGCAGCAGCGATCGCGCTTGTTGCGATTGGAGCGTTGGCGGCGGCGCCGTGGCTTGTAAAAATTACGCTGGGCCAGATCAATCGGCCGGAATCAGAGTGGGGGAGTCGTGCCCGTTTGCGTTCGATTCGTGGCGATTCCGGTTATACGTCCGATACGGATATCTATTAATCGAGGCAGCCGTGTCGGCTGCAACGTCTGAAGATCATGCGGGCGACACGCCTGCCGCTACAGCCGCTTGATTAATCATTCACGACCATTTGCGACACAGAGTTGCGCGTTTGCATCTGCGCGGTCACTCTTTGGATCTTTTCCTCCTGCTCTTTTAGGTGAGCGACAAGGGTGTCCAGGTCCTTCTTCAATTGAGTGATAGTCCCTTCCTGTTTCTGAATCTTGCAATCTTGTTCTTCTACCCTGGCGTGTTCTTTAAGGAACTCGTTGAGCAACATTGCGTTCACTGCGTCATAGCGCACGGTGAAAATTTCCCCTTTCTCGTCGCGCACTACCAAGTCGGGATTTACCTCAGCGACTTCTTCGGCGATCAAACCAAACTGGGATGTGTCGGTCTTGTCGCTTTTGTAGCTGAAGATGACCGGCTTTAACGCCAGGATTGATTCGCTGGCGCTTTCCATCGCTGTGATCTTGTGTTTGAAGCGGCGTGAGGAATTCATTGTGCCTAGCTGACCGTTGGAGTCGATCAGCACGTTGACGGCATTCGCGACTCCGGTTGTCGCCCCGCGAATCCCAGCTATGAAGGTTTGCGTCTGAGTCCCCTGAAGGCCGATACGGATGGTCTCGGTGTCGGCACTAGCGCCACCGGTACCAATGTGGATATTGTTATTGCCAGCGAGAACAGCGATACCAGCGCTCTCGCCCAAAGCAATATTGCCGGCACCAGTGGTCTGCTTAAGAGAATTAGCCCCGACTGCAGTGTTGCTGTTGCCAGTCGTATTACTTTCGAGTGCCCCAAAGCCGACTCCAGTATTGTTGCCGGCGGTTGTAAGGCTATGCAGAGCTTGATAGCCATCGGCTGTGTTATTGTTAGAACCGATATTGCTAAACAGGGCTTGCCAACCGGTCGCGGTATTGCGATCACCACTGGTGTTGGAAGACAGAGCCTGAAAACCATTGGCAGTGTTGTTGCTTCCTGTGCTGTTGTTGTGCAGCGCAGAAGAACCAGTGGCCGTGTTTTGGGTTCCGATCGTATTATTAAAAAGTGCGACAGCCCCGACCGCCGTATTGTCGTCGGCAGTGGTGTTTTGCGATAGCGCGGAAATGCCTGCAGCGGTGTTATTATTGCCGGTAGTATTTTCTGTTAGCGCACCGGCACCAGAGGCCGTGTTCGAGTTGCCGCTGAGGTTGTTAAAAAGCGCTCGGTCGCCGAAGGCCGTGTTGAAGCTGGCAATAAAGACTCCACTTGGCGTGCTGAAGTTTTCTAAGCCCCCTCCATTGTTAAAGAGAGCAAACGTTCCATTAGCCGTGTTGGCAGATCCGGTGATATTGCTGAAGAGTGCTCCCGCACCAGTAGCCGTGTTTTCATCGGCTGTTATATTTACAAAGAGCGCCCCGGCGCCAATGGCGGTGTTGAAGTTTCCTTCGTTGTTGCTCCCCAGTGAAAACCAACCAACTGCCGTGTTGTACCCGCCTGTGGTCAGACCCAGCAGGGCATTGTATCCTTCCGCTGTGTTGCCGCCGGGATAGCCGCCGTCCGGCGGCGGATTAACGGCCTGTGCTAGCTCGCAGAGCGTGAAGAAGCCAAGCGCAAAAAGGACTAGAAATCGTGAAACTGGTGGATCTTGTGTTTTCATAGGACACAAGTTTCGAAACAACTCCGTGAGCTTGTCGAGATCAAAATGTGGACGCTGCCGGCTGTAGCCGAAATCGACTTTGCCACGGTCGAAGCGGTAGGCGAAGGCGGTTCGTCCCGGTCAGAGAATGCTACAGGAATGCTTCCGCAACGGAATCAGCCAGATTTCTGCCTTTCCGAGTTAACAAGAAGTTACCATTCGATTTTCGAAGCAATCCTAGTGAAATAAGTTCTTCCGTTTCTCGTCCAAAGCGTTTCAATTCTGACCCAGCGATCCCTTCGCGCATGCGTAACGCCAGCGCGATTCGCTCAGAGCGCTTCATTTCGTTGGTGAGATTTTCGCTGAATCCCCGCGGCGACTGGCCGGAGAGAACGCGATCCGCGTAACTGCGATAATCGCAGACATTCTGCCAGCGCTGCGTGCCGACGGTCGAAAACGCGCTCGGACCGATACCGAGAAAATCTTCGCCCAGCCAATAAGCCCGATTGTGAACTGACTGGAAGCCGGGCCGTGCGTAGTTGGAAATTTCATACTGCTCGTAGCCGGCTTGTTCGAGCATGGACATGGCCATCTCGAAATACGCGGCGTCTGCGTCTGTGTCCTGCCGAAGTTCACCCCGTGCGTGGCGCATAAAGAATTCGGTGTCCTCCTCGTAGCTGAGACAGTAGGCAGAGATGTGGTCGGGCTGAAGTGCGATGGTTTTCTCTAGTGTGAATTTCCATTGCTCGATGCTCTGGCCTGGTAATCCGAACATGAGATCGACACTGATGTTCTCGAATCCGGCAGATCGTAGAATATGGAACGATTCCTCTGCCTGGCGTGAGTTGTGCTCCCGTCCTAAAACCTTCAGCAATTTGTCGTCCCAGGACTGAACTCCAAGGCTAACTCGGGTTATTCCAAGTTTGCGAAGCAGCGCAGCCTTTCGCGCTGACACGCTCCCGGGATTCGCTTCGATCGTGGATTCTGCAAGCGATGACAGGTCGATCCGCCGACGAAAACCTCCGAGCAAAAATTCCAACTGCGAAGTGGTGAGAGCCGTAGGTGTGCCACCACCGAAATAGATGGTTCCCGTCGATAGCGCAAAAGTTGCGCATGCTTGATCGAGATCCCGTAGCAGAGCCTCGCAAAATCGCCACGTCTGCGAGCGATCGAGCAAATCTTTGTAAAAAGCGCAGTACGGGCAGATACGCGCGCAAAAGGGGAGATGAACATAAATGTGCCGAATTGGGTTCATCGCACTTTTCACGAAATTGTGAACGCCTGAGGGATGTAGTTGTGATTCGCAGCGTTACTCATACAATCGCTTGGTCTTCGCTCGCATGACAGGACTCCGGAACGTAGCGCTCATTCTGTTTTGCGCCATTACCTCCGGGCTGGCGCAAACGCCGCCGCAGCCAGCGCCGACTCCGTCGGTCGTCTATTCTGTGCACAACCCCGCAGCGATCAAAGATTACAGGACGAACCCGCGGATCGTACGCGAGATGGTGAATCGCCTTGTCCTGGCCGTGACCGGTCAGTCTGACGTAGGGAAAGCATGGGCTTCACTGGTGTCGCCCAATGACAGGGTGGGAATCAAAATCTGCGCAGCCGGCGGCGAGCTTTTCACGACGCATCACGACATCGTGAACGCGATTGTCGACGGACTCGCCGCGGCGGGACATCCACGTGCCAGCATTATTGTCTGGGACCGCTCTCTTGGAGGAGTCAAAGAGGCCGGGTACCGTCCGTCCGTCGATGGCTATCAGCTAAAGGCGGTCGCACCGCGCGACGGATACGACCCAAAAGCAGTCCTCTCCGCTCCTTTACTTGGGAAATTGATTTGGGGCGATCTCGAATACTTCGGTGACGTGGGCAAAATGCTACCTCTGTCCGATACCGAGAACACCAGCAACGTGAGTCATTTTTCCAAGATCGTTTCCACTGAGGTCGACAAAGTTATTAATGTTCCTGTGATGAGTATCAGTGAAACGAATGGGATCGCGGGTTGCATTTACAACATGACAATTCCCAACATCGATAACTGGCGTCGCTTTGCAAGGGGCTCTCGTTTTGGCGCGGAAAGCCTGGCGGAAATCTACGCAAATCCAATCATCGCGAAGAAGGTGGCCTTCAATCTAATGGATGGACTGATTGCGCAATACGCTGGGGGACCACAGCCTCAACCGAACTACGCGATTCATCATGCGACGCTGTATGCAAGCAAAGACCCAGTGGCTTTGGATGCAATCGCGTTGAAGTATTTTGAACAATGGCGCGTACGCGGTGGTCTGCCCGCGATCGGCCCAATGGCTGCCTATGTCGGTTACGCGGGTCAGATAGGCCTGGGTAACGCTGCGCCGAATCGGATCGAAGTAAAAAATATCGGACGATGAAATTTCGCGCTGTAGCCGGGATCGATGGTCCCGGCCCTGGATGATGATCATTTGGCGGCATAGAACCTTCGCCGACGGCATCATCGATGGCGGCTACAACATCTTATGAGCGGTCAGTCACCTTCTCATGCCGCATTACGAACGACCATCCTGCGTTCGGTCTCCCGTTCGTTTTATCTTTCAATACGGCTCTTGCCACAGCAGTTGCGCGAACCGATTGCTCTCGCGTATTTGCTGGCGCGCACAACAGATACTGTCGCCGACACAACTCGAATCCCTGGGAGCGTGCGAATAGAGAGTTTGAAAATGCTCGCGGACGGCATTCAAGGTAAGAGTTCACGAGAGATGGTTATCAATCAGATGGCCTCGTTCGTTCCGTTACAAGACAACGCGGCGGAGCGGACGCTCCTGAATTCCTTGCCCGACTGTTTGGAATGGATCAAACAAAGCGAGGAAGCAGATCGCGACGATATTCGGGCGGTGCTTGAGAAGATCACGCACGGCCAGATGCTTGATTTGCATCAGTTCGACAACCCGGCACAGGTTCGCGCGCTCCAGACCGTTGCCGATCTGGACGAATACACGTATTTGGTTGCAGGCTGTGTGGGCGAATTCTGGACGCGACTTTGCTTCCGACATCTTCGGGACTTCGCCAGTTTGACTCAGGACGAGATGCTTGCACTCGGCCGGCGCTATGGCATGGGGCTTCAGTTGATCAATGTCTTGCGCGACGCCGGCGCCGATCTCCGAGCGGGTAGATGTTATTTTCCTGATGACGAGCTTGGTACAATTGGTCTAAGTGCGGCGCAGATTTTGTCTGAACCGAATCGTTTTCAACCGATCTATCAAAGATGGATGGAAAAAGCGCAGGTTGGTTTGGCGTGCGGGATGCAGTATTCGCGTGCGATCCGGAACCGGCGAGTGCGTGCAGCCACGGTCTTGCCGGCATTAATTGGCGCGCGCACGCTTGCGTTGTTACGCCAAGCTGGCGCAACAGCGTTGCACCAAACGATCAAAGTTCCACGCAGCGAAGTGCGTGCGATGATTTTGTCGCTCGCAGTTACGCTCGCGTCCCGTGCGAGGACCGACGCAATTTTTCGAACAAGCCAAACTGTAGCGGCGATCGCGTTTCTGGCGCTCATTCGGCATTTAGAAAGTGCGATGATTGGGATGTGATTCTTAAGTTCGAAAAACGCAGTCAGCTTTTCGTCGGTGGGCACAACGAAGTGTTGCACTGTCGCTTCGATGCGCGTCAGCAATCCAGATTCTTCACTCGTGACAAGTGCGCGGACAAGGCTCAGTCCTAGAACAAGCCGAGCAATTTAAGCACGATTACGATAACGACAATTACCCCGATTATGTAGAAGATGTTTCTGTTCATGCTCTGGATTGTTATCAGAGTTGGATCATTTTCCCGAGCTTTAACCTTTCTTCACCTTTTGCAAGTCTCGGTGTTGAAAGCGTGCCGTCAATCCCTACGACGATTTCTTCCTTCCTGCTGTTGGTCGCTTCTGTTTTCGAGGGCTGCGCGAGCGTTTTGTTCTGGTGTGCGTTCCATTTCCACCAATTTGCCGCAAGAAGCCGCCAAAATTAAATCCAAATAATTCTGTGATCTTTGCATTGAGTTCCGGCAGGACAAGACGCTGACCGAGATGAGAGATGTCATTTACGACTGTGTCAGTGAATTTGGCAAACTGTGAGCCTCTCTTGTTCTTGGCGAGCTTGTGCGAGTAACCGACAGAATACCCAACGGCAAATCCTGCAGAGAGAGCACCTAAGGTCCAGATAACCGGCTCTTTCTGGAATTCTTCCCGATAATCAAGTACATCCGAAACTGTTTTTTTCACTGCCTGATACTTTTGTTCCGCTGTATCTTGTATCTGTTCAACGGTATCTCTCACTGAGTCACGCGTCTGTTTAATTTGGCGTTGAAGCCCTTTCTTATGTGCGTTCTGCGATGCTGTTTCTTCTACCATAATATTTTCCTCCTTTTTGTTGAATCCCCAAAGACAATTACATTTCTTGCTGCAGCCACTGCTTATCACGCTCTAGTTCAAGCGCACTTCTCTTCGGAATAATTTTCTGCTTCGCCAGGCGGCTTTTCGCCGCCAAAATGATGAGGGCTCCAATAACCAGATATAATAACGCTGTAATAACAAAGCCGAGCCCGTAGCGAACGGCGGGACTCAAATCTGCGCTGTTGAATAACATGGAGACAAGTAATGCCACCCCTACATTTAGAAGGGCAAAACCAACTACCGCCACCACTGCCCCACTCATCATCACTGCAGCCCCACGCGTATAGGAAATCACCTCTTCTTTCAGCTCCGTTTTTAAAAGTTCGAGTTTAGCGTCAAAGAGATCAGTCAAATTATCTGTCAGACGGCTAAACAGCGTCGTCAGGCTCTGATCTGGCCTTTCCAATGCCCGATTCGCTGTATTTTCTTTAGGCATGTTTGCTAGTACTCGTGTCTCGGAAAGGCTTCGCACCTAGACTGAGCGTTGGTTTCCCCAAATTGAGCAATTATGGAGGCTTATCTACCAACCCTAGAAAGTCCGATGGTCGTAAAAGAAAACGTCCTAGGAACCGTTCAGCGACTACAGAAAATAGCCTCGTTGTTTTTCGCTGATTGGTTTTTCGAGTCGCTCGAGCACTTGCAGCATGTCTTCCCAGACTTTTCGTTTCTCGGAGGGCGACTGGTTCCGCAGCAGGTAAGCTGGATGATACGTTATCATCAACGGGGTGCCGTTGTATGAGTGCCAGCGTCCGCGCAATTCTCGCATCGTCCCCCGCGCTCCGAGCAGACCTTCGACCGCGACCGCGCCCAGCGCGACCAGCACTTTCGGTTGAATAATGTCGATCTGTTCGACCAAGTAAGGCCGGCACATCTGCATTTCTGCCGGCGTCGGCGCGCGGTTCCCAAATGACCCTGCCGGCATGTCCGGCCGGCATTTAAGAATGTTTGCGATATAAACGTCCTGGCGCGCGAAGCCCATCGCTTTAATAATTCTGGTTAACAATTGTCCCGCCCGGCCGACAAAGGGTTCGCCCTGCTGATCTTCGTCCGCGCCGGGCGCTTCGCCGATGAACATGATTTCAGCGTCGGGATTGCCCACGCCAAAAACCGTTTGAGTGCGGGAGCTGGCCAGATGCGCACACTTTGTGCAGCCACAAACGCGTTCGCGAACGGATGCGAGGATCTGCGCTTTATCCGATGGAGTTTGGTGTAGCTGTCGCCCTGTGCGCGACACACTCGCTTCCCGCGGGGAAGGAGCTAAAAAACGTGCGGATTGCAATTGCTCCAGCGCGTTTCTCGATGCGCATGGGGCGCGACCATTGGTCTCTCGAATTTTTTCCAACGCAGCGATTACGAGGTCGAGAGCCGGCTGGATCATTGTGTCCGCGATCATCGGAAATTTTGCGCGCGGGTGCAATTTATTTGTGGGCAACCCGCACGAAATAGACGCGCCGATTGTAGCTGGGCGCGCTGACCGCGGGGGTCCTGTTCGTTCCAGGCTCCAAGGCTGCCAGGGTCCGGGCGGGCCCGGCTACAGCACCGGATTCACGTGGCCCGCTAGGCGTTGCGCGTGTTGAGCCATTGCAAGGCGAAGCGCGCGACTTCGCGCGAGTTCTTTAGATCGAGTTTGTCTTTGATGTGCGACCGATGGGTCTCAACAGTTTTGGGGCTGAGATGCAGCAACTTCGCAATTTCACGCACGTCCTTGCCTTTGCCGATCAACTCCAAAATTTCCAGTTCGCGATCGCTAAGCCTTTCTACCGCATCCACCTCGCCTTCGTTTTCGCGATGCGCGAACTTGGTGATGACCTGCGCTGCCATGGCGGGACTGAGATAAGGCCTTCCGTTAAAGACTTCGCGGATAGCCGAGATCACATTGGCCATTGCTTCATGTTTCATCACGTAGCCTTCCGCTCCAGCGCGCAACGCTCGCAAAGCGTAAAGCGATTCGTCGTGCATTGAGAGAACTAAAATTGGCAGTTTGGGAAATTCCGCGCGGACATTCTTGATTAGCTCAATACCATTGGCGCCAGGCAAACTAAGATCGACAATTGCCATGTCGGGATGCAATCTCCGAATCACATCCATCGCTTCCGAGGCGTTGTCGGCTTCGCCACAGATCGCGAAGGTCCCATCGGAATGAATCATTTCCTGAAGGCCTTTTCGAAACAACGGGTGATCGTCAACGATCACGATGCGTTTTGCGTCCGGTTCGTCGCAAAGTGGATTCTCGTTGGTTGAACGAGGCCGGCCGACTCGCTGTGCAGCTCTCTCAGGATTTTTTTCCGAATGGGTTGAATGAATTTCCGTTGCCTTTGCAGTTTCCGCACGTCGAGCCATTGATTTACCTTTATTAATGTTCGCCGCTCGGCGGCGCGCCAGATGCGACAATTTTAGATTACTGCTGCCAGCGACTTCAACGTTTTGCCAGGCGTCGCTGCGTTTGACGGTTTTGTTTTCGGCGTGATTTGCCTAACCGCGGCGTATGATTTGGCAAATAACAGGACACACGCGTGCCTGTGTGTTTTGAGGAATCGATTTCCAAACGACCCCCGATCAATTCAGCGCGATAATTCATAATGTGAAAACCAAGGCCCTGCCTCGGTCGCAGTTGATCGGAAAGTCCGACGCCGTCATCAATTATGCGCAGTACCATTTCCTGTTGGCATTTCTCCAGCCTAAGCACGATTTCACGAGCTTGCGCGTGTTTGTTGGCGTTAATGACCGCTTCGCGCGCGATGCGATACAGATGGGCCGCGACAGTGTCGTCATCGAGATGAAATGACGGGTTGACCTCCAAACGACACGGCGTTCTCCACATCTCACGATCCACCAAATCTTCCAATGCTTCCACAAGTCCGGCCGCGTCCACATCGAAGCGATGCAAAGCGCGGGAAAGGTTTCGGGTATCGGTTGCAGCGTTATTCACGAGCTCCGCGATTTTTTCGATGTCTTTCACCTCGATCACTCGATGATTCTTTAATCGCAGCCCGACCGATCGGGCCATGAACGCAACTGCCGTTAGGTGCTGGCAAATCCCATCGTGCAATTCCTGGGCGAGTCGCTGTTGTTCGCGATCGCTGATTTCGAGGATTTCACTCTCCAGGCCCTTCCGTCGCTCTATCTCCGACTGCAATTCTTTGTTTGCCAGATCTAATTCCCGTGTTCGCTCGCGCACATTCTCTTCCAAAAGCTCTTTTGATTTCTGCAGTACGGCTTCCGATTGTTTGCGCAGGCCGACATCGATGAGTGATGCGAACCACCCCACGATGTTGCCATCAGAGTCTTGGTCCGGCACATAAACGCAGTTTATCCAGCGAACTCCCGCGCTTTGGAATGGCACTTCCATTTCGTATTCTACATTGTCGCCTTTCAGCACTTTTTTGATATGAGGCAAAATCGTCTTTAAAGCTTCTTCGCCGATAATTTCAACGATCGTCTTGCCCGCGAGTTCTTCAGGTTTGCGGCCAAGCATTTCTGCATAGGCGCGGCTGACATAACGATAGCGCAAGTCGCGCGTGCACCGCGTTAACATGAACGGTGTTTGTGTGACGACCTGTTCGAGCTCGGCTTCTTTTTGTTGCAGGGCTAACTCCGCCTGTCTCCGCTCAATCGCCTGCGCGAGCTGGGTGGCAATTGTGGTCGCCAGTTTCAGCTCGTCGTCGTTGAACACATGTGGCGCGTCATAATAGGTCATGAATTTGCCGATCAATTTTTGGCTGCTGACCAACGGAATGAATGTCGCCGCGCGAATGCCTTCGCTTCGAATGGTCGATTTCAGGCGTTTCGGAATATCGGCAATATCGACATCGTTAATGCAAACCGGCTTGGGATTCTTTGCATCCGCTTTCCATGGCGAATGACCTTCCACTGCTTTGCGATATCTCTCTGACAAACCGCGCCAGGCGACAAAGCGCATCACGTTTTTTTTATCGAAAAGCAAAATCGAGGCACGGTGGCAGCCCAAAGCGGAAAGAATCGCGTCCAGCGCCGCGGCGTAAATTTCAGCAACCTTGGGGAAACTGTGTTGTACTTGAGCAAATTGATAAAGTGCCTGCTGTTGTTGCTCTGCGCGTTTGCGCGCCGTGACATTGGTGTTGGTTTCGAGAATGGACGTCGGCCGTCCGCGCGCATCCCGATCCAGGCTCCATCGCGAAGAGACGGTAATAGTTTTGCCGTCCTTTCGGGTATGAAGCAATTCGCCCGACCAACGATTATCGCGCTGCAATTGTTTTTGAATGCTTTTGTAAGTTTCCGGGTGCGCCGTTTGTAGCAGTTCGTGCGTAATTTTTCCGAGCGCTTCTTTGGCCGAGAAGCCGTAGATTTCCTCGGCGCCGCGGTTCCAATAAACAATCCGGTTTTGAGGATCGCGGACGATGACTGCATCGTTGGTCAAATCGAGCAGACGCGCCTGTTCAGCCAGGCGTTGCGTCATTTGTTTTTGTTTGGTGATATCGCGAGCAATTTTGGAAACGCCGAGAATTTCCCCTTTCGGACCTTTGATGGGCGAAATCGTCAACGAAACATCGATCAGCTTTCCATCCTTCCGCTGACGAATCGTTTCGTAGTGATCTAATGATTCACCGCGGCTAACTGTTCTCAGAATCGCCTGTTCTTCACTTTGCCGATCTTTGGGAATCAGAGTCAGGATCGATTTGCCGATGATCTCTTCTGGCTTGTATCCAAATATGCGTTGGGCACTTTGGTTCCAATCAGTGACGATTCCATTCAAAGTTTTTGCCGCAATCGCGTCGTGCGACGATTGAACTACCGCAGCCAGGCGCATTGCGGCTGTCTCCGCGCGCTGGCGCTCGGTGATATCGAATAAACAATTAATGGCGCCGGTGATTTTGCCATGCACATCAGTCATAATGCTTGGCGCCGGAATGACGTGCCGCCGTTCGCCGCTCGGGCGTTCGATGATGATCTCTAAATCGTTCGGCGTCAGTTTTTCGCCGCGCAGCACCCGCGCCATTGGGCACTCCTCGTGGGGCATCGAGCGCCCGTCAGGATAATAAATCTTATGGGAACCACAGAACTTTGGCTGCTTACCGTTGAGGCTGGGCTCACGTCCCCATAATTCCACAGCCCGCTCATTGTACTCCCGAATATTGCCATCCGCATCGCAGACGTAGATTGCGACGGGAACCAAATCGAAGAGGGCGCGATAGCGCTTCTCTGATTCCTGAATCGTGTCTTCAAAACGTTTGCGGTCGGTTAGATCAATAATTGCAGTCTGGTAGAGACGAGCGCCATCTTTTATCAAGCCAAACGTGCCGGTGGTTGACAACAGGACCGGAATTTTTTTGCCGTCGATGCGCTTCAGAGATAACTCGGTGACCGCTTCGTCGTCCGATGAACGGCACTTCATCAGATGATCCAGAAAAAGCTGCGTGTCTTCTTTCGCAATACAGACAGCGAACGTTATTCCGATCAATTGCCGTCGCGATCGGCCGAGTAACCGCGCGGCCGCGAAATTAACTTCTTCGATGCGGCCAACGCGATCGAAGGTGATGTACCCCACTGGAGCGAAGTCGAAAAGTTCGACATAGCGTTGAATGGCCTGCTCCAATTCCGTCTTTGGCTGACGAAAGAGCGCCTTCGGCTTCGATTTTGCCGCTGCGACGGTCCTTTGATTAGTCCGGTCCGCGCCATCGCGGAAAGCTCGCTTCCCGGCATGTATGGTCAATTTCTCTCCTTTCATCGCATATCCGACTAGCTTTCGTGAACGCGCGCGACCAGAGGCGCTAATTCCATGCCTGACCGATCGCTTGTTATTTTTGCGCTCCGGTCTGTCTGCCGCGTTTCGCTGCTTTTCTGCCATCAGCTTCTTGCCTTCCTTCCTCATCGATATCGACCAGCGTGATTACCGCGCCGTCAATCTTGTTCTCGGTGGTGCGATACGGCCGCATGCGGAGCAAATAGTGGCGACCTTCTCTGTCAATTACCCTTCGCTCATGCATGCCGAGCGTCTCGATCACTTCCCGTAAAAGCTCTTCCAGATCGGGAACGTCAACGTTCGGCTTAAAGTCGGTGATCGGCCGGCCAACATCGCCTTGCAGGATATTAAAACCGGTACGGGCCGTTGGCGTCGCTCGCCGCACTAACAGATTATTGTCCACCATCACGATCGGCAACTGAATGCTGGCGAGCAGATTGTTCAGATCGCTGTTCATCTGCACCATCTCCAGATTGCGATTGCTTAACTCCTCATTGAGCGTTGTCAGCTCTTCGTTAGTTGACTGTAGTTCCTCCTTGGCCGTCTCCAGTTCCTCATTGGTGGATTGCAATTCTTCATTGCTCGATTCGATTTCTTCGTTGGCCGACCGTAATTCCTCGTTGGTAGCTTCCTGTTCTTCGATGATTGCTTGCAGTGATTCTTTAGAAGTGGCTAGCTCCCTGCGCAGCTCTGTGATCTCACGGTGCGCGGCCGTTTTCCCAAGCAATCGGGGCACTTTGCCCGGCTTGGTTCCCCTGGTAGTTTCGTCAAAAATGACCAGCAGCCATTGTGTGTCAGTCGCAGGGATTTTAAAGGGCACGACCTGCATGTTGATCTCGCGCGACTTGCCGTCGTGTTTCATGAGAGCGCGTTCTGTTCGCGCAGATTTTTTCGTTTGGACGGCGCGTCGGATGATGTTGCGCAAATCGGCCGCCAGGCTTGGCCGCACCATTTGCAGAAGATTGAGCGTAGACGGCCCGGGATGATGCTGAAGATAAGAATCCGTTCGCCCGCGAAACTGATGCACGTGCAGATCAAGGTCGATCACCACAGCTGCCGGCGCGTAAGCGTTGAGCATGATGTGATCGGCCGACCGCACTAGTTGTTCGCCAAAGCCCGCCGCCTTGGCGGATACGCGTCTTACGGCGGGAGGGGCAAAGCGCCCTCCTCGGTAATCAGGTAGGTCGGCCCGCCACGGTGCTGTGGCGATTTTCTTTGCATAGATTTTGTTCTTCCTGTCCGCCAGTTCGAAAAGTTCCTCGAATAAGCCGACCGATTCAGCCGGCCCGAGTATTAGAAAGCCGCTGGGAGTGAGCGCGTGATGAAATTGCGGGATGCAATGCTTGTGCAACTCCGGCGAAAGATAGATGAGTACATTGCGACAACTGATCAGGTCCAATCGTAAGAAAGGTGGGTCGGTCACCACATTTTGCCGCGCAAATGTGCAGATTTCCCGCACGCGGCGACCAATCTGGTAAACACTGTCGCGCCTGTCAAAAAACCGTTTCAAACGCGCCGGCGTCACGTCCTTCTCAATTGCTCTCGAAAAGATGCCTGTGCGGGCATGATCGATCATGGCTTCGCTCAAATCAGTCCCGAAAATCTGAATGCGCATTTCTGAAGCGCGCTCCCCAAGCGTTTCAAGAATGCAGATGGCCAGCGAATAGACTTCTTCGCCAGTCGCGCAGCCCGGCACCCAGGCGCGCAGCTCACCATGGCGATCTTTATTTTTCAGGATTGCAGGCAGGAAACGCTTGCGCAACGCGGTGAAGAGCTGCGCGTCACGAAAAAAGCGCGTCACATTGATGAGCAAATCGTCAAAAAGCGCTTCAATCTCTGTCTTGTTGTTGCGCAAAAAGCGCGCGTAATGGCTTAGCTTCGTGATCCGATGCAGCGCCATGCGTCGTTGAATGCGCCGGTTGAGAGTGCCCACCTTGTAACCGGTGAAATCGACGCCCATCTGTTTTTTGAGTGACAAAAAAATGCGGCCCAGATCGTCTGCTTTTTGGTATTCCGATTTGGCAGCTCGCTCGGTGTCGCTGTCGGTCATTGGTCGCCGAATGTATGGATGCTCGACGATGTGGCGGATTTCGCTTGCGATCTCGCGCGGAGAACGCACAGCATCGACGAAGCCGGCGCGGATCGCGTTGCGCGGCATCTCCGCGAACTTCGCGCTCGCTTCATCTTGCGCGAAGGTAAGACCGCCCGCGGCCTTGATCGCACGAAGCCCTGCTGTACCGTCGCTGCCCGTGCCGGAAAGAACCACACCGATGCCGCGGCTGCCGCATGCTTCAGCAAGCGATTCAAAAAACTGATCGATGGTTATGTTTGGTTGCTGGCTCCGCCGAACCAGCGCAAGCTCGCCATCCTTAAAGACCACGCATTTGTTAGGCGGCTGCACATAAACCGTGTTCGGCTCCGGTTTGGTTGTCTTTTCGATCTCGATCACCGGCATGGCGGTCACTTTGCCTAACAAGCTCGCCAATTTGCTGGCATGATGCGGGTCGAGGTGTTGCACGATCACGAATGCCATCCCATTCTTCGCCGGCAAATGCCGCAGCAATTCCATCGTAGCTTCGAATCCGCCGGCTGAACCACCGATGCCGACCATCGGACAGCCAACATTTTTTGCCGTTGATTTTGTCCGCTCTTGTTTGCCTGATAAGCGTGCTTTTTTCCGTGGGGGTTTTCTCGCAGGCATGAGTCTCTTTAGTATGAATCGCAACAGGGCGGCACACAAGATGGAACGCACTGGTTGAATAAGGCGGTACCGGTATTCATCCTGGGCGTTGATCGATTTCATCCTCCTCGGAAGAGCGATCCGCCCACCCCAACATCGGGCCGCGATTCATTAGATGAGGGACGGCTTTCCCCATGACCAAACATAACATCATCGTCGTCGGCACTTCGGCCGGCGGAGTGGAGGCTCTTTGCGAGCTCAACAAGCATCTGCCTGAGAAGCTTGACGCTTCAGTCTTTGTAGTCATGCACGTCGGCACCGAAACAATGTTGCCGCAAATCTTAAGTCGCTGTGGAAATATCCCCGCTGTCAGTGCCGAACATGAGAAACGTTACAAACGCAACTGCATTTACTGCGCGCCGGCGAATTGTCATTTATCGATCAAGGATCACATGACTATCCTCACGCGCGGCCCACGCGAAAACGGGCATCGGCCCGCAGTCGATGTTCTGTTTCGCAGTGCCGCGCGCGCACATCGCTCGAAAGTTGTTGGAGTCGTGCTGAGCGGCGGGCGCGACGATGGCTCGGCTGGGCTTTACGCTATTAAAGCACGCGGTGGCATCGCCATTGTGCAGGACCCAAATGAAGCCATCACGCCGAATATGCCGCAGAATGCTCTAAGCATGGTTGACGTCGATTTTTGCCTTCCCGTCCGGCAGATCGCCGAGCTTCTCGTTCAACTGGCGAACGGAAAGGCCACCAATATCACAGAATCGCCAAATGGAGGAACCAGTATGGAGGGTCAAGCTACAGCCGATCATCCAACCAGTGAACCACCGGGCAATCAAATCCCGGTCACCTGCCCGGAATGCAATGGACCGCTCTATTTAGTTAAGGACGGTGAGCTTGCGAATTTTGAGTGTTTCGTCGGGCATCGCTTTTCACCGGAAAGCCTTGGCGAACAGCATACCGAGGCGCTCGAGCGCGCGCTTTGGACGGCCATCCGCAAACTAAAAGAACGGACGGTGCTGCATCAAAAACTGATGGAGCAAAAACGCGATAAAGGTGAGAAGGAGCTCTTCAAGCGGCTCGCGGAATCCGTCACGACTGCTACAAGGGACCTCAAACTGCTGCGCGAGATTTTGGACCGCATGTAGGTTGTGCTTGGCCGGTTAAATTTTCCATGCAGCCAGCCGCTGCACCCCAAAAAAAGGTTATCGGCCAATAAGGGCCTTGCGTTCTTCGATTAGATCGCGCTCGACTTCCCAATATCTCAACGACGAAAGGAGGAGGCTATGTGTTGGCTTAATCTGAGTAACATCGTCATTATCCGTCGTAACGCGCCCGGGCTTGTGAGGTTTGCCCGTGGGTCCGTGTTTGGACTTCAAACGCATCCGTCTTCGTCGTCCCGATCGCATCAACGATTCTCCCTTCTCGTGAGTCCTTTCCTATTCACATTTTGGTTCGTGTCACGATGTAACACCGGTTGTGACAGACTTGTTGCGGCGATTCGCGTTTTATCTCTCGAGATGGGGATAGGCGACCGCGGAGGACGCGCAGCCCCTTGGTTGATAGTTCTGAGCCGCCTCGGTGGACGGAGGCAATCCTGCCAAATATTGTACGTCAAACGCGCGGAGGGCGGCCGTAACAGTGGACCCAATGCCAATGATTCCTTCTTCCACGCTTGGGCCGAGCAGTGCGATCCAAAGCTCACCGCGAACAAACAATCTGGGCTGGCGCACCGCCGACGGGCTCCGAGGATGGGCCAAGCAGTAAAGCTCCATCTGCTCCATCGCCGCCAATGCATGATCCGTGATATGGAGCTTATGTAGAGATCGACTGTTTTTCTTCATTCGTCTCTAGAACGCACAATTCCGTGGCATTGGATGTGTGTTTCTGTGGCCGGATCACCCGTCCCGCCGGCCGCCCAGCCGGACGTAGGGTTTTTTCCGATAAGAAAATCCGCCACGCGCCTGATTGTGCTGTCGCATGGCGTAGGAGTATATGTCTTCGCATGAGCTTGTCTCCTCTCGCTCCATTGTCCGACTCCGAAAAACTGGACGCCCTGCGCCAATTCGACCAATTCCGGGAGTGGCGGTCTCTTGATGACAAACGTTTCTGTCTCGTTTGCGGCAGAATCATTACTGGCCGGCAAATCCAAGTGACAGGCGGCACACGGGGAAACGGACCACGGCTAAGTTGTCCAACAGAGCGGTGTAACTCAATTCCAATGGATTGGGTGCTGCCAACGGACGAAAGTCTGGCCGTGGCGGAAACAATGGCGTCTGGAGAAGAACGCAAGGTTGCTTCTCCAACAGCGGTTGATCATGGTGGTGCAGAACATGGCTCCGCATCCCAATTAAAAAAATTGGCTATGCATTTCAAGTTCGCGTTCTAACGCCTTGCTCCGCTCCGGCTACCGCGGGTCCGAACCGGAACGGATTCGCACACCTTGGCTCTTACTCGATAGGCGAAACCTGGTAGGAGTTTATCCAGCGCAAGCGCGGCGTTCATCCTAGCCGTGACAGCAATAACATGCCCCTTAGCTACAAGGTCCCTCTGTAATACCAAACGAGATACCTCCGTAGGGTTTTCTCTGATTACTCAATCATCCTGCGTCCCGATTGTTTGTTTCGATGTCATGCGCACAGTGCTTTTCACATATGACAGCCAATTTTGAACTGAATAATCCAGCGCCGATTCTGCATGCGGCGGGATCGGTCACACAACTAAGGGGTGATCGACTATGATTGGATCAAACCTTGATCAACCCGGGGTCTCTTCAGTGCCAGATGAGGCGCTGATGAAAGCAGTTTCGCGCCGTCGCTATGACGCGCTTGCCGAGTTGTATGATCGGCATGGTAAACGGCTGCGCGCAACAATCGACGGAGTTGTTCACGAAGAGGGTGAAGCTGATGATGTGTTGCAGGAAATCTTTATCCAGATTTGGAAAGAAGCAGACCGCTATTCCCCAAAAGCGGGTAAGCCGCTCGGATGGATGGTTACAATCGCGCGCCGGCGTGCCATCGACCGGCTACGCCGGCGTCAGGCTTATGCTCGGGCGCGGGAGCGTTATCAAAAGGGGATAACTAATGAGACGTCAAACTCGACGCGCCAGGTAGACGAAGTTTTCGTGTTAAACGATCTGCGTCACTTTCTAAAGGAGTGCATGCGAATCCTGCCGCGACTTCAGCGCGAGGCGCTCGAGCTGGCTTTTTTTAAGGGACTCAGCCATAGGGAAATTGCCGCTGCCACGCAGGCTCCCCTTGGCACAGTGAAAACCCGGCTGGAACTTGGTCTTCAAAAACTCACCCACGCTCTGAGGCCTCTGCGTCATAAGGTGTGATATAGGTCAGCCTAAACGTGAAACGGCTTCTCCGAGGACGAGGGAAACGCAAGATCTCAGACACGAGAAGATGAAGCGAAGTACTCGCGGCAACGCTGCAGTTAGCTTACCAACGCATGGAGTAGTTGCCGCGGCGACCGTTCCACTGTTTGACGAACCGATGTCCGCCGTCCTCTGCTGTGATAGCTCGGCAGGGACTAGCGAAGTAAAACAACAAGCAACACGATTAACAAAATTAAACCCAAACCCCCGCTGGGATAGTATCCCCAACCGGTGCTATACGGCCACGTCGGAAGCGCGGCGACTAACACCAGAATCAGTATGATGAAGAGAAGGAAGCGCATAGTTTAGTTAATTCGCATCTGGTTGGTGCCCCACGCGTAAATTATTACTAGTGCGGATTCGGCGAAGTGTTTGTTTTTCCTGTTCCTGTAGATTTGTCTGATGTTTTTTTGATGGGGTCGATTAATGAGCTACGTGGGTAGCAGGGATTTAGATGACCCAAAGATGGAAATTTAAGCGTGCGGATCGTATCGCATTCAATCTGGTCTGGCTCTTCGTGATCCTCATTGCATTCTCAGCGGTTACATTTCTCCGCGGATGCGCCTAGTGGCAAGCGCGGACGTCGAAATGAGAATGTTGATCCGTGCGTAAATGCTTGCTCAAAGATTTTTATAGGATTGCATTGTGATGGATGCAGACGCTGCTAACTGGATTGCATGAGTGGCAATGGCTGGGCCCCTTCCTTGCGCGCCTGGCGATTGGCCTGCTGTTCTTCCTTTCTGGGCGCGCCAAACTCTTTATTCCTGAACGCCGGGAACAAATGCGCGAAACTTTGGTTGCCGCCGGAATTCCTTTTCCCAGCATCAACGCGGTCCTTACCTCTGCGGTTGAATTCGTCTGTGGTCTTCTTCTCATTCTCGGCGTACTAACGCCGCTTGCATGCATCATGCTTGGCTGCGTAATGATCGTAGCCATCGCTACGTTCGCGATCAAAAATATCAAAGCACCACCACTGCTCGGGTGGCTCTCAGAATTCTTATACCTTCCCGAAGTGCTCTACTTGGTGATTCTCTTCTGGCTTTTTGTCTCTGGCCCCGGCTGGTTCAGCGTCGATCATTTGCTCTTTTCTCGATAAACATGAATTCTCTTTTGGCTGAGCCGGCGTAACTGCTAGTGAGGCGCAGCGGCGCAAATAAGCAGGGGTTCTTTTATGGGCGGCCGCTTGATTTGCATCGTCTCATCTGGGCGTCGCTTTTTCGGGACTGGCTCGATCCGCACGGCATACCCGATTTCAGCCGATTCATAGATGGCCTACGTGAACATCTGCCAAGCCTTCGTTTCCTGACGGCTCTGGCGTGCGCGCATCGATTTATTTTGCGCGAGACAACTGATCGCGGCTCCGCCTGCGATCTCTCTAACACTATGACGAAACTACAATTGAAAGGGAGTTGGAACGAAGCGAAGGGCAAACTGAAACAAAAATACGCGCAGTTGACCGATGATGATCTCGCGTTTGCAGAAGGAAAAGACGATGAGTTGCTGGGGCGGCTTCAACAAAGACTCGGCAAATCGAAGGACGATTTGCGAAAGGAGATCGAAGATCTGTAAACCTTAGCTTCCCACGTAAGACGGTTACTGGTTGGTCACGACCAGGCCCGCTCGCCGTGACCAGGGCGCGCCCCACTTTAGACCTCTAATCGAGCACGCCGGGGTTACAATTTTCGAAGTTGTGATATATTGGTCCAATGCAAACGCCTGAAATCACCGCTTATTTGAAGACCTACTGTGGTTGGAGCGCCGGTGTGCGCGCCGTGCTGGCCAAGTATAATCTTCCGTACACAGAGAAAGACATTATCCAGAACCCCGCGTTTCGCTGGGAGATGGAAACCAAGAGCGGGCAACCGCTCTCGCCCTGTGTGGAAATTAATGGGCATACGCTGGCGGACGTGAGTGGTGAGGAAGTTGAGCAGTACTTAATCGAGCAGAAAATCGTTCAGCCCAGCGATGCTGCGACGGAGGTACCCACCAATGCGCCGTGTCCGACCGAGCAGCACGAAGGCGTTGTGAAGCTCAATTTGTAATTTATTAAGGGGTTACAACGTTAAATGGGTTAAATCGTTGAACCGCTGAGAGGGTTAGAGAGTCAGAAAGGTTAAACCGCTTTTAACCTTGTAACTTTTTTAACTTTTCAGCGATGCAATTCTTCGCTCGTCTCCGATCGAGGAAAAAGAAAGGCGGAAGCCGTCTTTTCCGCTACGGCTGGAAAGTTACGCTGCTTGCCCTGTTAGCGGGAGCTGGCTTCGCGGTTTTTCTTTTTTACGGCACCTGGGCGTCAAGTTTCGACATGAAGAATGTCGGTGAAATGCCGGAGCGAAATACCGTTTACGACGTCGATGGGAAAATTTATAGCCGCCTGGCGGGCGCAAACCGGCTAAAGGTTTCGCTTAGCGAGGTATCGCCGTTTTTTATCACTGCCGTGCTGGCACGCGAGGACAGCCGCTTTTACGATCACAAGGGGATTGATTGGCGCGGGATCATGCGCGCTTTGGTTCGCGATATCACAAGCGGTTCAGCCAAGGAAGGTGCCAGCAGCATTACGCAGCAGCTCGCTCGAAATAGTCTACCACTCGGTGGCCGCACTCTCAGCCGGAAATTGCTGGAGGCAATGGTGGCGCTCCGAATCGAGCGCCAGTTTACCAAACAGCAGATTCTCGAGCTCTACGTAAACCGGATTTATTTCGGCAACGGTTGTTATGGAGTTGAGACGGCGTCGCAAGCATATTTTGGCAAGAGCGCTTCAAAACTGAATCTCCCTGAAGCAGCCCTCCTGGCGGGATTGATCAGGAGCCCGAATCGGCTGTCGCCGCTGAAAAATCCGGAAGGCGCGAAGATCCAACGCAACGCTGTTCTGGATCGGATGGTGGCATTGAAAAAACTTTCCCCTGCGGATGCCGACGCTGCCAAGCGGGCGAAGGTCGCTACCAACCCCAGGCGAATGCCTTTCGTTCAGGAGAATTACGCGATGGACGCTGTGCAGCGCGATTTGAATCTGTTGCTGACACAGGACCAGATAGATGACGGTGGTATGTCGATCTACACCACGCTCGATTCGGGCGTGCAAAACGCCGCACAAGACGCGCTTGAAACGCAACTCACGAAAATCGAACGTCAATCCAATTTTCATCATCCAGTAAAAGCGAGCTACCATCCTCCTGAAAATGGGGAAGGGGATTCGGCCATGCCTTATTTGCAAGGCGCGGTGGTTGTAATCGATAATGCCAGCGGCGGAATTCGCGGGCTCGTCGGTGGGCGCGATTACGCGCAAAGCAAATTCAATCGCGCGCTGACCCCAGCAAACCGGCAGGTTGGCTCCGCATTTAAGCCATTCGTCTACGCGGTCGCATTCACTCATGGCCTATTGCCGGGCGCTGCGATCAGCGATGGTCCAATTCGACCAGGCGAAATCGAAGGCGCCGGGAATTGGTCGCCTGGAAATTCCGATGGAACGTACGGCGGGATTTTCCCTTGCTCCTACGGCCTGATTCATTCACGCAACACCATGAGCGTGCGCGTTGGCCAATTCGCCGGGCTGGACGCTGTTCAAAAAGTCGCGAACACGCTCGGCATTTCCCAAAATGTTACGCACGGTCCGGCTATCTACATCGGTTCGTTCGAGACGGACTTGAAAGATTTGACTGCGGCCTATTCGGTTTTTCCAAATGCGGGAGTGCGCAAGCAGTCTTACATCATCGAACGAATCGACGATGCGAACCACAAACCAGTTTATCGGTCCGCACATATCACGGTACCGGCGATCGATCCAGGCGCGGCTTGGATGACCTCGCAGCTAATGGAAGAAGTTTTGACGCGCGGAACCGCTGCGAACTCACGGTCACTGGGGTTCCGACTTCCCGCAGCTGGCAAAACGGGTACGACGAACGATTACAAAGATGCGTGGTTCCTGGGTTACACCAGCACGCTGACGTGTGGCGTCTGGGTTGGGTTCGACCAACCGGCAACAATTATTTCACGTGGTTACGGCGCCGCGCTCGCGCTGCCGGTGTGGACGCAGGTCATGAACAAGGCGGCGCAACATTATCCAGCCGAGCCGTTGCAACCGACGATGCCGGTCCAGCACGCCAGGGTCTGTTCACTCTCGAATCAACTCGCCACGACGGGCTGTATGTCCGCCGGGACGGCGTACGACATCGATTTGCCCACCGATAAGGTGCCAAGCGGCGCCTGCCAGATTCATGGTGGCCAACAGTGGCCGTTTGCTCAACAATTCCAGGGGGCGCCCCAAAAAGCCTTCTCCTTCCCTGGCCGTGTCTTTAAATCGTTTCGCAAATTTTTTGGTGGGAGATGAGCTTGTCATCCCGAGCCGCACGTAGACGGCGAGGAGTCTCACAATCAGTCCGTAGAACGCGTAATCTAAATAGCGTGATCAATCATCAGGATCGTTTACGTCGTTCAGGATGACCAAGGCCAGTGAGCTTTTCCCAATCTTGCCAAGTGTCGACGTCGACCGCGCCTTGCGGAAATGGTAATCGTGCAACACGCTTGGGGTTTCGCAGAATAATCGATTTCGCCCCACCGTCGTCGCCTAGTGAGAGCAATTCCTTAAAAAGCGAACGATTAAAAAGGGCAGGGACACCGACTGTATCCGCATAGCTGCAGGCTACGACGTCTTTCTTTGTTGTCTCGCGCGTTTCGATCAAACGCTCGATGAAAGGCGCGTTCACAGCCGGCTGATCGCAGACCAGCAGAAGGATCGCCTCAACATTCGGCGCGTGACCTGTTAAAGCCCGCACACCGCTGCGAATCGAACTTCCAATTCCGCTCCGCCAGCTGGTATTTCGAACTTCCAACACATTCGCGTGCGCTAACTCGGCATGAATTGCTTCGCCGTTGCTACCGATTACTACTACAACTGGTGAACATCCAGCTTCGCATGTTGCGTCGATGATGGTGCGAACGAGTGTTTTACCGCGAAATGGGAGCAGCTGCTTTGGTTGCCCGAATCGCGACGATCCGCCGGCAGCCAGAATTACCGCTCCGATTTTCTGCATTCGTTAGGCAAGCAATGCGCCTTTTATCGGACGGTGGATCGACACTTTCCGCTCTCGCAGCGATTCGCCAGAAGCGCCCGCAAATACCCGCTGAACCTCGGAGACGATTGCAAGCGCAATTTCCTCTGGTGTCTCCGCGCCAAGATCAAGACCGGCCGGCGCAAAGAAGCCGGCATTGATCGTCACCCCCAGCTCCAGAAGATCGCTCAGCAATTGATTTCGTCGTCTTCGTGGTCCGATCAAACCGACGTAACGCAAGTCAAGCGGCAACAATGTTTGCAGCGCCGCGAAATCTCGTCCGTAGTTGTGCGACTTTACGATCGCTGCTGTCCATTCGTCCCATCCGCTGGGTAACTCATGGGCAAGCTCGACTGTGACTGTTTCCCAGCCTAACAAGTCAGCCAGCGAGTGAAGCGGTGCGCTATCCGGCCCTCCGCCGAAAAGCATCAACCGAATCGGCGGGCGAATCTTCTGAACTAACTCAGGCTCGCTTGCCGTGTCGTCGCTGCGCGAAGGCGGGTGTTCATAATCACCTTCCACAACCCGACTGCCGGTCTCGTCACCGCTGAATCGTGTAATTACGCTGCAACTGCGTCTTGCATCCAAACGCCTTGCAATACCGGAAAAGAAATTCTGCGTCGCACATTCAATGAAAATGTCGATCTTTCCGGCGCATCCGAACCGTTTGCGCGTGTCGAAACTCATCAGAACGGGTTGACCAGTTCGCAAAACGTCTCGCGCCTGTAGGGCGATTTCTTCCTCCAAACATCCGGCGCTCAATGAGCCTACGGTCTTTCCGTTTTCGGATATCAACATTCGCGCCCCTGGGCGGCGATAACTGGAACCTTCGGCACGCACCAAAGTCGCGAGCGCGAACTGTTCCTCACGCCGTTTCTTCCATTCTCGTAGAATATCGTAAATGTCTTTCAAATTAGTTTTTCGATTGTGATTGGCAGCTCGCGCACACGAACGCCGGTCGCGTGGTGGGTCGCTGCCGTGATGGCCGCAGCGAAACCGGCCAAACCGATTTCACCGATCCCGCGTGCGCCGAGTTGGTTAATTTCCTTGTCAGGATAATCAAGAAAATGAACGTCTAATTTAGGCACATCGGCATTCACCGCCATGATGTAGTCGGCCAGATTGCTGTTGATCGGTGCACCATTTTGCGGGTCGTAAGTGGTGTGTTCCAAGAGCGCCATTCCGATGCCCATCACGATTGCGCCTTCGATCTGGTTGCGTCCCGCCAATGGATTGATAATCCGCCCTGCGTCGATGACCGTCACCACCCGGTTGACGCGCAACCGCGCAATCTCTGGCTGCCATGTGACCTCGACGAAATGACATCCGAACGAGTGCGTGGAGAACTTCGGGTTTTTCTCACCGAACGTCGCTTCGGATTTACCATTGCGTGAGACGAGACGAAGGTTGGCGCGTCTTAGCAAATCCGCGAATGGCACACCGCCAGCTGAACCATTTGCTTTCACAAACACCCGGCCGCCTTCGAACGCCAGCTCCTCGGGTCTGCGTTTTTCGAATGGCGATCCTGGCGTTGTTGTTGCAATGGTCAGCAACGACGCGATTGCTTTGTCAGCCGCGGCGAAGACTGCAGGGACCACCGATCCAGTCGCCATCGAACCGCCCGAAATCGGACCTTCGGGAAGAATTGTATCACCAAGCGCCACTTCGACTTTGTCTAGCGGCACGCCAGTCTTGTCTGCAGCAAGTTGCGCCAGAATCGTGTATGTACCGGTGCCGATGTCCTGCGTGCCGCAAGCGATGCGCGTGGTGCCGTCGTCGCGAAGTTGTACATTCGCCTCGGCCGGAAATCGTGCCGCAAGCCACGCACATCCAGCCATTCCCCAGCCGAGCGTTAAGCCATCGCGTTTCATCGAGCCGATCTCTGGGTTGCGTTTTGACCAGCCGAATTTTTCTACGCCAAGCTCGAAACACTCTAAATAATGACGTGATGAAAAGGGAATTCCGAGCCCCTCGTCGATCTTCGGCTCATTTAGTATACGAAGGCGCACGGGATCGATCTTTAGTTGATCGGCTAGTTCGTTCATCGCCGACTCGGTAGCATACAGACCCGGGACGGCACCTGGCCCGCGCATGTCGGATGGCGACCCAATGTTGCGCTTGGCGCGTCCGAATTTTACCCGGAGGTTCGGCACGCTGTAGTGATATGCGGTCTTCTCGCCGCAATTCTCGTGGTAATTATCGAGCATCGACCTTTCATAAACGTAGTCGTGCTGCAACGAGACAAGTTTACCGTCGCGCATGGCGCCGAGCCGCACACGCTGCTGGGTCCGCGCGCGATGGCCGGCAGACTGGAAAGTCATCTTACGACTGAGCACAAGCTTTACCGGCTTGCTTAGCTGTCGCGCCGCGGCGGCCGCGAGCGGGCAATGTGTCCATGGCCACAGCTTGCTGCCGAAACCTGATCCAACAAACTTCGTGATGACCCGGACGTTTTCTTTCGGCAAACCAAACATCTGTGCGAGTACGCCCCGCATGTTGAAAACTGCCTGCGACTCCTCGTAGAGCGTTAAATTTGCCCCTTCCCAGATTGCAATTGTCGCCTGCAGCTCGATGGGATTGTGCGTTTCGGACGGCGTGACATAGGTTTGATCAAGTTTGACCGGTGCGCTTGCGAAAGCGCTTTCGGGATCTCCGCGCTCGCTTTGTAGGCGGTGCTCTGGGCCGTACGAGGTTTCAACCACATCTGGATCATCGTCGGCTTTGAGATCTGTCTCGACGTTTGGCTCCTGCTTGTCATAGGTGATGAGGACCGCGTCCGCAGCGGCTTTAGCGGCTTCAAAAGTGTCCGCGACGGCGAGCGCGACGTATTGACCGTAGTAACGAACCACATCATCCTCGAACGGCGGGCGCCGCTCTATGCAGATTCCTTCGAATCCGGGTCCTAAAGTGGAGCGGAAGATCTTGCCGATGTTCGCACGATGAAAAATTGCTTGAACTCCGGGCATCCTTTCGGCCGGGGCAGTGTCCAGTTTCAGCACACGGCCATTGGCGATCGTCGCTTCAACCGGGACTGCATAGAGCAAGTCAGGAAAATGGTGATCTGTTGCATACATCGCCAGGCCGCTCACCTTTAGCGGACCGTCAATACGAGGTTGCGGTTTTCCAATAACTGACATCTGTGCGCTTTCAGGCATGACCAAGAATCAACTCGTTAGGCGTTTTGCGTCGCAAGTTTTAAAGCGTGTACGAGACAGCGTTTGGCTAATTCCACTTTGAAGCCATTTTGGCTTTGCGGTTTTGCATCGCGCAGCGCAGCATCCGCCGCTTTTTGGAAAACTGCTGGCGTCGCAGGTTGGTCTGTTAATTCACTCTCGGCCTCTGTCGACCTCCAGGGCTTTGTGCCCACTCCACCCAGTGCGACGCGAACACGGGTCAGTTTTCCGTTTCCAACCGTGACTACGACCGCGGCGGAGGCCAGCGCGAATTCGTAGGAGGCGCGGTCGCGCAATTTTAGGTAGAGCGAGCGGCTTCCCGGCGAAGGTGGCGGCAACATGACATGCGTAATCAAATCGCCCGGTTCCAAAATGGTCTCACGCTGCGGTGTGTTTTCGGGAAGGAGATGAAAATCGCTAATCGAAACGCTGCGTTCGCCTTTGGTTCCACGGATATGAATGATCGCTTCGAGCGCAGCCAATGCCACGTTCATATCAGATGGATTCGTGGCGATGCAGTGTTCGCTGGTGCCCAAAATGGCGAGGCTACGGTTTACTCCGGTGATGGCGGCGCAACCCGAGCCGGGTTCCCGTTTGTTGCAAGGCATCGCCGTGTCGCGGAAATACATACAGCGGGTTCGTTGCAAGAGGTTACCGGCGGTGGTCGCCATGTTGCGAAGCTGGGTGGATGCGCCGCTTAAGATGGCTTCAGACAGGACGGCGTAATCTTTGCGGACAATCGGGTGATACGCGAGGTCCGAATTGCGGACCATAGCGCCAATCGTTAGGCGGCCGTCCGACAGACTGTCGATCTTGTCGAGCGGCAGATGATTTACATCGACGAGTTTTCGAGGCGTCTCGACGTTCAGCTTCATCAAATCAATCAGCGTTGTTCCCCCGGCGATGAAACGAATATCAGCTCCCTGTTGTGCCGTCGTCGCCTTCGCACCCGCGGCCACGGCTTGATCGGGATCGTCAACGCGCGAGAGCTCGAATTGCTTCATGCTTGCTTTTCCTTTGCCGTGCCTTGCCGCACGCTCTGAATTGCCGCCACGATGTTTTGATACGCACCGCACCTGCAAATGTTGCCGCTCATGAATTCCTTCACTTCGGCATCCTCTGGTCCGCATGGTTCTTTCAACATCGCTACCGCCGACATGATTTGGCCGGAGGTGCAATAACCACATTGATAGGCATCGTGCGAAACGAACGCTTCCTGCATCGGATGTAGGTTTTCCAATTGGCCAATTCCTTCTATCGTCGTGATTTCGTCACCTTGATACATTGCGGCGAAGCAAAGACACGAATTCACGCGCCGGCCATTAATGTGCACCGTACACGCTCCGCACTGGCCATGGTCGCATCCCTTCTTCGATCCAGTGAGATGCAAATGTTCGCGAAGACAATCGAGTAGCGTCGTGCGCGGATCGATTCGTAAGTCATATTTCTTTCCGTTTATCCGGAGGGTGACGGGAATTGCACCTTCGAGTTCAGGCGTTGATGGCGTCGGCGATTCGGCGCGCGCGGGTTCACCAATCATAGGGCCGCTTGAGACCAGTAAGCCGGCCATACCCAACCGGGAAAGAAATGTGCGCCGCGTCGATTTTGCGAAGTGAGCGCCGCCTTCCAATTCAGATTCTTTCTGGTTTTGGTCGGACATCGAATCCTATTGCAGCAGTACTCTATTTCCAACACAAGCGGTAAGACGAGCCGCTCGCGAGGTACAGCCTGCTCCTCTCTTTGAGATACGCGCTCTGAATCGGCCCGCTCATATTAATTTGTCTGGCGTGATCGGCAGATCGCGCACTCGTTTTCCAGTTGCGTTAAAAACTGCGTTCGCGAGCGCGGCCGGCGCACCCACAATGCCGATTTCGCCAATGCCGCGCGCTCCGAGATCGGGCATGTGCGGATCAGGTTCGTTGATGAAATCGATGTTGAATTCCGGCGTGTCGGCATGCACTGCGACGTGATAGTCCGCTAGATTGCCGTTGACGATACGGCCTGTCTTCTCATCGGGAACGGTGTCCTCCATCAACGCCATGCTGAAACCAAACAACAGTCCGCCCACGAT
>Ga0081540_1000197_pt1 | contig 62537 bp, 63 predicted proteins | sample TabmetS2T1R1_FD_71024 | JGI IMG/M metagenome (GOLD analysis project Ga0081540, IMG submission 71024) | Tabebuia heterophylla rhizosphere microbial communities from the University of Puerto Rico - S2T1R1 | ecosystem: Host-associated > Plants > Roots > Rhizosphere ...
GCCGCCCGGGCGCCCGCCAGCTCGCGGTGGCCAACGCGGGCACGATTCCGGACCGCGGCCTCTACGGAGTACATCTCCCAGACGGCCGCCGAGTCGGCGAGCTCGACGAGGAGATGGTCTACGAGGCGAGGCCCGGCCAGACGTTCCTGCTCGGCGCGAGCACCTGGCGGATCGAGGAGATCACCCGGGACCGGGTGATCGTCACCCCGGCTCCGGGCACTCCGGGCGCCGTCCCCTTCTGGCGCGGCGACGGGATCGGCCGGCCCGCCGAGCTGGGCAAGGCGATCGGCGCGTTCTCCCGCGAGGCCGTCAACGCCGACCCGAAGAAGCTCGCCAAGGAGAACGATCTCGACAGGCTCGCCGCTCAGAACCTCGTCAACTACCTGACCGAGCAGCAGGCGGCCACGCGCGTCGTCCCCTCCGACGAGGCGATCGTGGTCGAGCGCTTCCGCGACGAGATCGGCGACTGGCGTCTCTGCGTCCTCTCCCCCTGGGGTGGCCGGGTGCACGCCGCCTGGGGCCTCGCGCTCTCCGCCAAGATCCGCGACGACCAGGACCTCGAGGCGGATGCGATCTGGTCGGACGACGGGATCGTCGTCCACCTGCCCGATGCCGACGAGCCGCCGCCGGCCGACCTGGTGATGATCGAACCCGACGAGATCGAGGATCTCGTCATCCGGGAGCTCTCGAGCTCCGCCCTGTTCGGGGCCCGCTTCCGGGAGAACGCAGCCCGCTCGCTGCTGATCCCGCGCGCCTGGCCGGGGAAGCGCACACCGCTCTGGCAACAGCGCCTCAAGTCGCAGAGCCTGCTCGAGGTCGCGCGGGACTTCCCGCGCTTCCCCGTGATCCTCGAGACCTACCGGGAGGTGATGCGCGACGTCCTCGACCTGCCGGCGCTCAAGGACCTGCTGCGCGACCTGCACTCTCGCCGGATCACGATGGTCGAGGTCGAGACGCCCACCGCCTCCCCCTTCGCCTCCTCGCTGCTCTTCGACTACGTCGCGACCTACATGTACGAGGGCGACACTCCGAACGCGGAGCGCCGCGCGGCGGCTCTGGCCCTCGACCGCGACCTCCTCGCGGAGTTGCTCGGCCAGGAGGAGCTCCGCGAGCTGATCGATCCGGAAGCGCTGGAGGAGGTGGCCGAGCAGCTCCAGCACCTGACCGAGGCCGGCCGGGCGAGGGACCGCGACGGCCTCCAGCAGGTCCTCCGTCGCCTCGGCGACCTGACCGAGGCGGAGGCGCAGGAGCGTGTCGAGGAGGGCTACTCGGCGAAGTCGATGCTCGACAAGCTGGTCAAGGAGCGCCGCGCCGCCCTCGTTCGCATCGCGGGGGAGGAGCGCTACATCGCCGCCGAGGACGCCGGCCTCTACCGCGACGCGCTCGGTGTGCCGCCGCCCGCCGGACTCCCGGAGAGCTTCCTCGAGCCGGTGGAGGACGCCCTCGTCTCGCTGGTCCGCCGCTACGCGGCCACCCACGTCCCCTTCCCAACCCGGCAGCTCGCCGACCGCTACGGAGTGGATCCGAGCTCCGCGCTGAAGGAGCTCGAGCGCTCCGGCGGGGTCGTTCGCGGAGAGCTGCTGCCTGGAGGCACCTCGCGCGAGTGGTGCGAGGCAGACGTCCTGCGCCGACTGCGGCGCGCAAGTCTGGCCCGCCTGCGCCAGGAGGTCGAGGCGACCGATCAGCGAGAGCTCGCACGCTTCCTGCCGAGCTGGCAGAACGTCGACGCCCACGGCCGCACGGGCGCGGGCCCCGACCGCCTGCGCGAGGCCCTCGTCTCGCTACAGGGAGTCGCGCTCACACCGAAGACCTGGGAGCGGGACGTCCTGCCGCGAAGGCTCGGCTCCTACAGCCCGGCCTGGCTGGACGAGCTCTGCACGAGCGGCGAGCTCGTCTGGGTCGGAGCGGGAGCCATCGGCCGCAACGACGGCAAGGTCGCCCTCTACTTTCGAGAGGACGTGCGGCTGGCCGGCCCTCCCCCCGGCAACGCGAAGCTCGACCGGCCCGAGGGGGAGACCCACGACGCCATTCGCGAGCGCCTCGCGGAGGGTCCCTGCTTCTGGCTGGACCTGCTCGAGCTCGACGGCTCGCCCGAGGAGCTCCACGAGGCGCTCTGGGACCTCGCCTGGTCCGGCGAGGTGACCAATGACGCCTTCGCGCCTCTGCGGGCTCCCCGCCTGCGCACGGCACAGCGGAGCGAGCGAGGCGGCCGCCGCTTCGCGCGCCGGCGAGCCGCGGCCTCGGGAACGGTGCTCGGACGTTGGTCGCTGAGCGCGCCGCTCTTCGCCGAGGCACCCTCGGCCGGCCCGCGCATGCGCGCACTCGCCGAGCTGATGCTCGAGCGTCACGGCATCGTCACCCGGGAAACGGCGATCGCCGAGGGCATCCCCGGCGGCTTTGCCTCGATCTACGGCGAGCTTCAGAACCTCGAGCTGCTCGGCACCACGAGACGCGGCTACTTCGTGGAGGGGCTCGGCGGCGCCCAGTTCGCCCTGCCCGGCGCCGTCGAGCGGCTCCGGAGCCTGCCGCACTCGGAAGGCGGCCTCCAGGTGCTTGCGGCGACGGACCCGGCCAATCCGTACGGAGCGACACTCTCGTGGCCCAAGCTCGAAGGCCAGCGGCGCCCGGCGCGCACGGCGGGTGCGTACGTCCTGCTGCGCGAAGGCGAGCCGCTGGTCTACGTCGAACGCGGAGGGAGGGGACTCCTGCGACTGCAGAAGATCGACGACGGGGAGCTGATCGAATGCCTCGGGGCACTCGCCGAGGCGGCACAGGCGGGTCAGATCGAGAAGCTGGCGGTCGAGCGCGTCGACGGCGAGGCCGTCATCGGCTCGGGGATGGAGGCGGCGCTGATCGAAGCCGGCTTCCGCCGTCAGCCACGCCGCCTCGTGGCCTAGAGGATGGCGGAGGGCGATTCGATCCTGCGAATGGCGCGGAGGATCGACGGCGCTCTGACCGGAAGCCGCGTCTCGGTCACAACCCCCGGCCGTCGCCGGCCCGAGGGTCTGTCTGCCTCCTCACTCGACGGACTCGTGCTCGAGCGGGTCGAGAGTCGCGGCAAGCACCTGCTGCTCCATTTCGAGGACGACCTCACCCTGCACAGCCACCTGGGCATGCACGGCGGCTGGCACGTCTACCGGCCGGGACAGCGCTGGCGCCGATCCCCATCGCAGGCGTGGATCTCGCTCGCCGGCGACGGCGCGGAGGCGGTCAACTTCGGAGGCTCCTTCATGCGCATCGGCGGGCGAAAGCGCCTGCTCCGTGACCCGCGCCTGGTGCGCCTCGGGCCGGACATCCTCTCGCCGGAGTTCGACCCGGCCGAGTCGATCGCCCGGATGCGCAGATCGGATCCGGGCGGCGAGCTGGGCGAGGCGCTGCTGGACCAGAGCCTGGTCGCGGGGATCGGGAACATCTTCAAGTCGGAGGGAGCGTTCGAGGCTCAGCTCGATCCGAATCGGCGGCTCGAATCGCTGAGCGACGGCGAAATCACGGCCGTGCTCGCCGCCACCCGCGAGCTGATGCTGGCCGCAGTGGAGTCGGGACGGCAGCCGAAGCGCATCTACCGCCGCGCCGGCGAGCCCTGCCCCCGCTGCGGTACGAGGCTCGAATCGCGCGCGCAGGGAGACGACGCGCGCATCACCTACTGGTGCCCGGGCTGCCAAACGACCTGAACCCGTGATAATCAGGAGTGGGTAATGGAGAGCGGCGTCAGGCAACAGATCGTCGAGCTTCTCGGAGGAGTTCCGCTGTTCTCGGAGCTCTCACCCGAGGAGCTGGATCGCGTCGCCCAGGTGGCCATCCCCCGCAGCTACCCGAGAGAGACGCGCGTCTTCCACGAGGGCGACCCCGGCGACGCCTGCTACATCGTCAGCCAGGGCAGCTGCCGAGTGACGCGGCAGCACTCCGACGGCCGGGTGATCACCCTGGCCACTCTCGGTCCCGGCGCGATCTTCGGCGAGCTGGCGATGCTCGACGGCGAGCGCCGCTCGGCGAGCGTCGAAACGGCCGAGAACACCGAGCTGCTCGCGCTCCCCGCGAGCGACGTGCGCAACCTGATCCGCAGCCACCCTCAGATGGCGGAGAAGCTCGTGGTGGCGCTCACGCGCCGCCTGCGGGAGGCGAACGAGCGGATCGCCCGCCAGTCCTTCCAGACCGTTCCCAGCCGCGTCGCCGGCGTCCTCAATCAGCTGCTCGCCGAAGAGGCGGTCACACCGCTGGTCAAGGACGGGGTCACCATCCGGCTCCGCCAGTCCGACCTGGCGCAGATGGCCGGCACCTCCCGCGAGAGCGTCAGCCGCTTCCTCGCCACGCTCGAGCGCGCGGGAGTCGTGCAGGTCGGGCGCGGCCGCGTCACCGTGGTCGAGCCCGAGCGGCTCGATGCCTACATTTTTTGAGTGGCCCTCGGACGCTCCACTCACTTCACCGAACAACGCCATTCGATGGTCGAGCGGCAGCTCCGCCGTCGCGGCATCTCCGACGAGCGCGTCCTGCGGGCGATGGATGCCGTGCCCCGGGAGCACTTCGTCCCGGAGCGGGTGCGGCGGAGCTCCTACAACGACTCGGCTTTGCCGATCGGCTACGAGCAGACGATCTCCCAGCCCTGGGTGGTCGCGGCGATCTGCCAGGCACTCAGCCTCCGAGGCGACGAGCTCGTGCTCGAGATCGGGACCGGATCGGGCTACTCGGCCGCGGTCCTCTCACAGCTCGCGGACCACATCGTCAGCATCGAGCGGGTCCCCGAGCTGGGTGAATGGGCGGGTCGGCGCCTGGACGAGCTCGGCATCAGGAATGTCGAGGTCGTCATCGGGGACGGCAGTCGCGGTCATTCCGAGCGAGCGCCGTATGACGCGATCGCGGTGCACGCCGCCTCCCCCGAGGCCCCGCACAGCCTCCTCTCGCAGCTGGCGCCCGACGGACGGCTGGTGGTCCCGATCGCGACCGGCTCCGCCGACCTGCTCACCGCGTTCATCAGGGAGAACGGGGATCTGCGCCAGGAAACCATCGGGCCCTGCCGCTTCGTCCCGCTGATCGGCGCCGAGGGCTTCGACGCGTCGGACTGAAGTAGGCTCGGGCCGTGAACGCGGCTCTCTACGTCCTCAACTTCTATTCGCCCGTCTTCGTCGATCAGCTGCGCAGCGGCCGCAAGACGGCGACGATCAGACTCGGCGACAAATCCCGCAAGTACAAGCGCGGCCAGGTCGTCTGGATCACGATCGGATACCGCCATCAGCCGCGGGAGAAGATCTTCGCCGCCGTGATCGACGACGTCGAGGTGAAGAAGGTCGGGGACCTCTCACCTCGGGACATCGAGCACGACAATCCCGAGTTCCGCCGGCCCGAGGAAACCGTCGACTTCCTCACCAAGATCTACACGCGGACGATCTCCGACGACGACACCGTGACGGTGATCCGCTTCTCCCAGATCGTCGAGCGGCCGTCCACCCAGTTCGGGAACGGCGAGACGCCCTCGCGCAACTAGCTGACGAGCACGCCCAGGCACCCGCCTCGGCTCGGCGAACGTAGATTCCCCAGATGGCCGAGTACCGCTTCCTCACCACCTGGCTCCTCGAGGCCCAGCGCGAGCGAGTCTGGGAAGCGATCTACGACTCCGAGCGCTGGCCGGAATGGTGGAAGGGCGTGCTCGAGGCCGACAAGCTGGAGGAGGGCGACGAGAGCGGCGTGGGCCAGTACGGCCGCTACATCTGGAAGTCGAAGCTCCCCTACCGGCTCGAGTTCTTCGTGCGCACGACGAAGGTGGAGCGCCCGGAGCTGCTCGAGGGGACCGCGAGCGGGGAGCTCGCGGGAACCGGCCGCTGGCGGCTGTTCGAACAGCGAGGGGTGACCGCCGTCCTCTACGAATGGAACGTGCGCACCACCCGGTCCTGGATGAACCTGCTCTCGCCCGTCGCCCGCCCGCTCTTCGCCGTCAACCACGACTACGTGATGCGAAACGGGGGAAATGGGCTGGCGAGGCTCCTCGGCGCGCGCCTGCTGGCGATCGACTAGGGCCGAGATTCACAGGAGGGCCACAGCCGGGCGCACGGCTTGGCTAGACTGACTCTCTGGCACTCTCCCATTGAGAGTGCCAAATCCCCAAAGACAGCTTGTACCGCCTATTTGACCCCAGGAGGAATGCCAATGAACCTGAAGCCGCTAGGCGACCGCCTGATCGTTCAGGCGGTCGAGGAGGAGGAGACGACCGCAAGCGGGATCGTCCTCCCCGACACCGCAAAGGAGAAGCCCCAGAAGGGCAAGGTGCTCGCCGTCGGTGACGGCGCCGTCAACGAGGACGGCTCACGCCGCCCGCTCGACGTGAACGAGGGCGACGAGGTCCTCTACTCCAAGTACGGAGGCACCGACATCGTTGTCGACGGCGAGGACCTGCTCGTCCTGCGCGAGGCGGATGTGCTCGCGAAGGTCGCGTAGGCAGAACTTCAAAAGGAGGAAGTGAACAGATGGCTCACAAGGAGCTGAAGTACGACGAGGAGGCGCGCGCCGCGCTGCAGGGCGGCGTGGACGCCGTGGCCGATGCGGTCAAGGTGACCCTCGGCCCGAAGGGCCGCTATGTGGTGCTCGACAAGAAGTTCGGCGCGCCCACCATCACCAACGACGGCGTCACGATCGCTCGAGAGATCGAGGTCGAGGACGTCTTCAAGAACCAGGGCGCCCAGCTGGTGCGTGAGGTCGCCACGGCGACCAACGACGTCGCCGGCGATGGCACCACGACGGCGACCCTGCTCGCTCAGACCATCGTCCGCCATGGCCTCAGGAACGTGGCCGCCGGCGCCAACCCGCTCGGGCTGCGCCGCGGCATCGAGCAGGCCGTGGAAGAGGTCGTGGAGGACCTGCGCGAGAAGCAGTCGAAGGACGTCGGCGGCAAGGAGCAGATCGCCCGTGTGGCGGCCATCTCCGCGGCCGACGACGAGATCGGGAACATCATCGCCGACGCGATCGACAAGGTCGGCAAGGACGGCGTGGTGAACGTCGAAGAGGGCCAGACCTTCGGGATGGAGCTCGAGTTCACCGAGGGCATGCAGTTCGACAAGGGCTACATCTCGCCCTACATGGTCACCGACCAGGACCGCATGGAGGCCGTTCTCGAGGACCCGTACATCCTCATCGCCAACCAGAAGATCGGCTCGGTGCGCGACATCCTGCCGGTCCTGGAGCAGGTGATGCAGGGTGGCAAGTCGCTGCTGATCATCGCCGAGGACGTCGAGGGCGAGACCCTCGCGACTCTGGTGGTGAACAAGCTGCGCGGCACGTTCACCGGCGTTGCGGTCAAGGCGCCGGGCTTCGGTGACCGCCGCAAGCGGATGCTCGAGGACATCGGCATCCTCTCCGGCGGCGAGGTGATCACCGAGGAGATGGGCCTGAAGCTCGAGAACACCACGATCGAGCAGCTCGGCCGTGCCCGTCGGGTCGTCGTGGGCAAGGACAACACCACGATCATCGACGGTGCCGGCGACTCCGAGCAGATCAAGGGTCGCATCAAGCAGATCAAGCAGGAGGTCGAGAACACCGACTCCGACTTCGACCGCGAGAAGCTGCAGGAGCGGCTGGCCAAGCTGGCCGGCGGCGTCGCGGTCGTCAAGGTCGGCGCGGCCACCGAGACCGAGATGAAGGAGAAGAAGCACCGCGTCGAGGACGCCCTGCAGGCGACCCGTGCGGCGCTCGAGGAGGGCATCGTCCCGGGCGGCGGCGTAGCGCTGCTGAACGCCCAGGACGCGATCAAGCTCGACGACTACTCGGATGACGATGAGCGCACCGGCGCGTCGATCATCCAGCGGTCGCTCGAGGCCCCCATCCGGCAGATCGCCGAGAACTCCGGATTCGAGGCGTCGGTCGTGGTCGAGAAGGTCCGGGAGATGAAGGCCGGCGAGGGCCTGAACGCCTCGACCGGCGAGTACGGCGACCTGATCGCCGACGGCGTCATCGACCCGACCATGGTCACGCGGTCGGCGCTGCAGAACGCGGCCTCGATCGCCAAGAACATCCTCACCACCGAGGCAATCGTGGCCGAGCCGCCCGAGAAGGAGGCGGCCGCGATGCCCGGCGGCGGTATGCCCGACATGGGCGGGATGATGTAAGCGATTCCTCATGTCGGCCTGATGGGCCGCCTGAGAACGCGTTTTTCGGAGAGGCCCGGCTTGCGCCGGGCCTCTTTCGTATCCAGCCTGGCCCTGATGGGGAGGACGTTGGGGTTGGTGGCGGTCGTCGCAATTGTCTGGCTAGGGACTAGGCTCTGTCCCAACAGGCGAGTGTTCTTTCCGAAGGGCCCGGGTAACCGGGCCCTTCTTCTCTCAGGAAGCGGAGTGGGCCGGCCGATAAGGGCAGCGTGCGGATCGCGGGCCTGCTACTCGTCGCCGGGGCGGCCATCACCCTGTCCCTTCATGCGCTCGGTGCGCCCGAGGAGCTCTTTCGCTGGCTCTACGACCACCTGCTCTCGGGCCGCGACGTCCCAGACCACCCGCCCCAGGGGGGCCTGAATGCGATCTCGTACGTCTCGCTGATCGGCGGACTGCTGGAGCTGGCCGTCGGCCTCGTTCTGCTGGCGATCGACCGTCTGCACCCCGCCTAGCCGCGAGCGCCGAGCACCGCCGCCATCGGCCGCGGCTCCACCCCGAGCCCCTCAGCGTCGGCGCTGCCGCGCACGGTCGTCATCGGCACCTCCATCAGCTCCGCCTCCTCCCAGGTGGCGAACACCGAGGGACCGGCGAGCAGCTCCAGCGCCCGCAGCCCGACATGCACCAGCGCCAGCGGCACGTGCAGCAGGGGGCGCTTCCTGCCGCTGGCCTCCACCACCACCTCCACGATGTCGTCATAGGAGAGGACCTCCGGGCCGGCCAGCTCATAGCGCCGGTCCGAGTCCGAATCCGAGCCGTCGGCACCGAGGGAGGCGACCACGCAGTGGGCCACGTCCCGAGCCCAGATCGGCTGATACAGCGCGCGGCCCGACCCCGAGACGGGAACCGCCGGCAGCAGCGCGAAGCGCTGGAGGAGGGTGATCCAGGGATCCCCCGGCCGGTAGACGATCGAGGGCGCGAAGACCGTGGACTCCAGCGGCGACTCACGCACCGCATTCTCGGCCACCGCCTTGGAGCGGAAGTAGCGGGTGCGCTGGAATCGCGTGGCTCCCATCGCCGAGAAGAAGATGAAGCGTTCCGCCCCCGAGCGCTCAGCCGACCGCAGCAGCCGGGCCGTGCCCAGCCCGTTCACCTCTTCGATGGTCCCGCCCGGTTGATCACGAATCGTGGCGGCGAGGTGGATCACGGTGTCCACTCCCCGCATCGCGTGGCGCAGGGAGAAGGGATCGCCGATGTCGCCGAGGGAGATCTGGACGTCGACTCGGTGCTCCCCAAGCCTGCGCGGGTCGCGGACCAGAGCCCTAACCTCGTGTCCCTCGGCAAGCAGTCTGGGCAGCAGCTCGCTACCGACGACGCCGGTCGCTCCCGTGAGCAGGATCACGGCGCCACTCTAGCCAGACGGCGCGACCGCCCACCGGCGACGCGCCTGGCCTAAAATGTCGCGTCCCGCGGCGCCCCTGGGCGCCGGAAGTGCAATCGAGACTTTGGGAAAGGACAGCGCCCTGTGGCATACGTCATCGCAGAGCCCTGCATCGGCGAGAAGGACAACTCCTGCGTGGAGGTCTGCCCCGTCGACTGCATCCATCCGACTCCCGACGAGCCCGGCTATGACGAGGCGCCGCAGCTCTACATCGACCCGGACGAGTGCATCGACTGCGACGCGTGCGTCGAGGCCTGCCCGGTGGATGCCTGCTTCGCGGAGGACCAGCTCCCCGAGGAGTGGTCCAAGTACACGGGGATCAACCTCGAGTACTACAAGTCGAAGGCGTAGGACTCGGTCGCCTGATTGATCGCCAGTTCGGCGGTCCAGAAAAGGCCTCAGCGGCTGCGCCGGCTGATCGCCCCGGTCAGGCCCTCATGGAAGGAGCGCCATCCGCTTGCGCCAATCGAGCGCTATGTGACCTGGCGCCGTGGCGCTGAGCACCTGCCGGATCCCTGGATGCGCCTGCACAAACAACTTCCTTCCCGATGCGCTCTGGCCCTTCGAACGGGGGAAGATGACCACAATGCTTCGCCCTGCTACGCCCGCCGACCGCTCCGACCTGATCGCGCTCGCGCGCGCTGAGGACTCAGCCTCGTCCGGCGAGCCCGCGGTCTCTGCAGAAGAGGCCTCCGAGTGGGTGGATTTCTATGACCACGGCGTGATCTTCGAACGCGACGGTCGCGTTGCCGGCTATGCCGCGGTTGGCGCGGGCGGCGAGACGATCCTGCTTGCAGACCCCGGCGAGCCCGTCCCCGCGCTGGAAGCGCTCACCCCATGGCTCGGCGAGCGCGGCCATCATGAGGTGGACACCTACGCGGGCGACGTGCAACGGATCGCGTGGCTCGAGGCGCGCGGCTTCACACACAAGCGCTCCTTTTTCGAACTCAAACGCGGCATCGACCGGCCGCTCGCGCCTCCGTTCTGGCCGACCGAGGTCACGATCGCGCTATATAGGCCCGGCGAGGACGACGATGCCGTCTACGCCCTTGTCTACACGGACGCAGCGTGGGGCCAGGTGCCCGGACACACGCACCAGCCGTTGAGCGCGTGGCGGTCGATGCTCACGCCCGACTACCGCGGCTGGATCGCGCGTCGCGACGGGCATCCGGTCGGATGGGTAGTCGGCCGTGTGTTCCCCGACGGGCGAGGATGGATTCAGCAGGTCGCCGTCGCCCGCTCTGCGCGGGGCCTCGGTCTCGGGCGTGCGCTTCTGCTCCACTCGCTCGCCGAGCTTCGCTCGCTTGGTGCGACCTCCCTCGCACTTGGGGTCCAGGCCGCCAACGAAAACGCGATCGATCTCTACCGCGACATTGGTTTCCAGGTCGCACGCGAATGGCGCGTCTATGCGGGACCGGTGGCCTGAAGCGACGCCGGCCACTCGGTCTCAGGCCGCCTCCTTTGCGCAAGAAAGCGAGTGCCTGGTCGAAATCCCTGCTCTCCATGCAAGGCAGTAGTCCGCTCAGTGGCTGGCCGCGCGACTCGATCACATCGCCTCGAGCGATGGAGGTGGCGGACAAGGCGTAGACCTGACCAACGGATGTAGGGGTCGTGGCGGGTTGCACGCGGGTCGCCGCCCGCGGCGCGGAATCCTGGCAATCGCTCGTTCTTAGTGATTTGCAGGGATTTAGTCCCCGCTGCCAGCGCCCGTCGGCTCCAGGGCCTCGACATTTGTCGCACTGAAGTCCCGTTGTGCGCCGGGGTCCGCGCGACTACCTTCGTGGGCAGACCTGATGGGGGCCGAGCTTGGGGGACCCTGGCGGGAGCTACACCGGGGCCGCAGCGGCCGCGAGGGAACGATCTTCTCCCTCGCGGCCGCGCGAGGCCTCGGTCCGCCGACGGAAGACCGGCGCCGCGACCAGTACCAGGTAGCCGAGCAGCAGGGCGTTGCGGATCGCCAGCGGCCAGACGAAGCTGCCGGCCAGGCTGTCCACGCCGTCGTAGTGCTGCAGCTCGATCTGGGTGAAGAGGATCGCCAGCAGCAGGACGACGTTCTCTCTGCGCAGCCCGTAGGCGCAGGCCGAAACCGGCAGCAGCCAGAGCAGGAATTGCGGGGAAAGGACCGGCGCGAAGACGACGAGCACGGCGAGCAGGGCGCAGGCGAGCTCGAAGTTCGTCGCTCGCGAGCGCCATCCGGCCAAGACGATCCAGAGATAGCCCGCGGCGCCGATCACGACGAGGATCCAGCGGGCGGCGGCCGCGCCAGAGGTGGAGAGTTCGAACCCGCCGTGGCCCACCTCCGTCGCGATTCCGGATGCCCCCAGGACATGAGCGACCTCGAAGACGCTCGCCCCGAGGCTCTCCACCTGCAGGGTTCGCTCCGTGTGGTAGGTGATCGCCGACCCGAACTCGTCGCCGGTCACGATCACGGCAGCTGCGCAGAGGAGGAGCGGGATCGCACCGGCGACGATCACCCGCCGCAGGTTGCGCTCGCCGCGCAACAGGGCCGGATAGAGGAAGACCGGAAAAGCCTTGATCGCCGTCCCGATCGAGAGCAGCCCCGACCAGGTGGCCGACCGGCCCCGATCGCGCGCGAGCACCGCGGCCAGGACGAAGAAGGCCGGGACGAGATCGAAGCGATCCAGCGCGAGCGGCCCGTAGTCGATCAACGAGTGGTCGAGGATCACGCCCGAGAGCGTCACCAGGCCGACCGTGTAGATGCCCAGCCCCTCGAGGATGCGCCGGCCCTCACCCGGCAGCGCGACGGCGATCAGCACCACGATCGCCAGGTCGAAAACGAGCATCTCCCACATGAAGCCGTCGACGAACCCCTGGGTGCTGTCGTCGACATAGGCCGGGGCGATCAGGACCGGGATCGAGAGCGGCGGGTACTCGATGTCCTGGTCCCGATATGGCAGGTCCCCGTCCTTGATCGCCCTTGCCTGCGGCGCGAAGTCGTTGACCAGGATCGACGACCAGTCGCCGATCGTCGGGACGAAGAGAGCGAGATGGAGGGCGCAGACGAGAACCGCGGCGGTCGCCCGCCAGCGGGGCTGCATCCGCCTACTGCACCATCGGGAGCTCGGTGCCTGTGACCCCTGATCCGGCGGCGGTGTTAGTGGCCGCCGTTTGTGAGGTGGGAGGCGCGGCCTCGACCTGTGCGACCTGCATGACCGGCAGCTCCACCGGTGTGGCGGCGATGATGCCTCGCGCCGCCTCGCGAATCATCTGTGAGGCGGGGGCGTCCGGTTCGTCGATCACCAGCGGCCTGCCCTCGTCCGCGTGCTGACGCAGCTCGGTCGAGAGAGGCACCTTGGCGAGCAGCGGCACTCCGAGCTCGTCGGCGAGCAGCTCGCCTCCGCCCTCCCCGAAGATCGCAACGCGCTCGCCGTCCGGGCCGGTGAACGCGGACATGTTCTCGATCACCCCGAGCATCCCGAGGTCGACCTTCGAGGCCATCTCGGCGGCGCGGCTGGCGACGCTCTGGGCCGCGGGCTGCGGGGTGGTGACGAGCAGGATCTTGGCCTGGGGCAGCAGTTGGGCGAGCGTCATCGAGACGTCGCCGGTGCCCGGCGGCAGGTCGAGCAGCAGGTAGTCCAGCTCGTCCCAGGCGACGTCCTCGAGGAACTGCTGGATCGCCTTATGGAGCATCGGCCCCCGCCAGACGACGGCGGCGTTCTCCTCGACGAAGAAGCCGATCGACATCACGCTCGGCCCCGCCGGCGACACCGGCGGGATGATCTTTCGCTCGGGCGAGACCTCGGGCTTCTGGTTGATCCCGAGCATGCGCGGGATCGAGTAGCCGTAGACGTCGCAGTCGAGCGCTCCCGCCTTGTGCCCCTCGGCGTGGAGGGCCGCGGCCAGGTTCGCGGTCATCGTGGACTTGCCGACCCCGCCCTTTCCGGAAGCGACGCAGATCACGTTCTTGACCTGAGCGAGTGCGCCCTCCGGGAGCTTCGGGCGGCCGAGCTGCTGCTGGAGCTCGGACTTCTCGCCCTCCGAGAGGACGTCGAATCCGACCTCGACCGAATTGACGCCCTCCAGCTCGGCGACGTTCTGGACGACGGCCTGCTGGAAGTGGGAGCGGATCGGGCAGCCGGGGGTCGTCAGCGAGACGATCACTTCGACGCGCCCGTCGTCGCGGATCTCGACCGAGCGCACCATGCCGAGCTCGACGATCGACCGCCGCAGCTCGGGGTCGATCACGCGGGTCAGCTTCTCCGTTATCTGTTCCTTGGTGGGCACAACCGAGAGTCTAGGGACCACCGGCGGTGTGCTCGGCCAGACCGCCCAGGAAAGCGAAAACCGGGCCACAGGGGCCCGGTTTTCGTGGGAGGAGAGGTACTGCTTTCCGCCCGTCCTGACATTGGGGGCGGAACTTCTCCGGGCGCGCCGCTCCTCGCGACGGCCCGGGCTAAGCGGCTAGACGCGCTCGACGACCCTCTTGACCGTCGGCTCGATGCGGTCGCGGTAGACGGGCTCGACGCGCTGGCGCGCCTTGCGGGCACGGCCGACGAGCTGGTCGGTGACCTGCCGGCGGACGTCCCCGCCCTTCGCCTCGGCCTTCTCGATCTCGGCCGCCAGGCGCTTGCGGAGCGTCTCGACCTCGCGCTTGCGGGCCTTGGAGTCGCGCAGGGTCTGGACCCGCTTCTGGAGAGCGTCGATCTCGTGCGAGCGCGCCTCCGAGTTGGTCCAGGTCTCGGCGGTCTGACGGACGTTGTCAGCGACCGTCGGGCCGGCGCCGATCGCCACGTCCACGGCCTGCAGCGCCTGCTCGGAGGGCTTGCGGCTGGTGGTGGTGGCGGCCTGTCCGTTCTTCGCCTGGGTCTTGGTCTGGGTCTTGGTCTTCGTGGTGGTGGCCATCTCGGCTCTTGATCCCTTCAGCTTGCTTGCGTCGGACTCTCTGCTTGACGAGTTCGGCAGGCTAGCACCGAACACATGTTTTGGCGAACACATGTTCTTAACCCGTTTTTGGGAGCGGTTACACGCGACCGAGAAGCGCGAGCAACCGGCTCTCGCGAGCGGGTCCCACCCTTTCGACCCACCGGTCGGGCCGCTCGAGCTCATCGGGCGCCGGCAGCGCCGCGGGCTCGGTCCAGGCACGGTTGAGCGTCCGGATCCCGTGCGAGCGGACGACCTCGTCCGCGAATGCCTTGCCGCGCCGGTACTGGGCGAGCTTCATCTCGAGGCCGAGCACCTTCGAGACGATCGAGTCGAGCAGACCGCGGCGGTCTCGGTCCCGGTCCAGCGCGCGTCGCAGGTCGGAATAGCCGGGATCGAGCTGGTCGCCGACGGCGTCCATCACGTGCTCCGCGTAGCCCTCGACGAGGGTCATCACCGCCGTCAGGCGATCCACCAGTGCTCGCTGGTCGGCCGGCAGGAGCAGCGTGGCCAGCTCGCCGCTCTTCACCGAGCGGAGGAGCTCCCGCGGGTTCAGGCGAGCGAGCTTGGCGAGGATCTCGGTCGGCTTCACCTCGACGGCGGCCTTCTCGAAGAGCTCCTCGGCGATCCCCCCGATGTGCTCGCGCAGCCACGGCACCGAGGAGAAGTGGACGGCGTGCGTGGTCTCGTGGAGCGCGATCCAGCGGAGAAACAGGTCGCGGTCGACGCCGAGCCGTGCGCGGGCCGCCGAGAGGTTGGGGCCCACGAAGAGCAGTCTCGGTGCCCGGGCCGGGCCGATCAGCGCGAGGTCGTACTGGCCGATCACGCGCTGGGAGAGGTAGCCGACGGCGAGGCCGACCTCGGCGCCGGTCGCGGTGCGGACGATCGTTCTCTGGATGCCCGACACCCTGCCGTTCTCAGGGCCTGACATCCGCCGCTGGAGGTGCTCCTCGACCCTCGCCGAGAGCTGCTGGAACGACTCGAGATTGACCCTGGCCCACTCCGCCCTGCCGACCAGTTCCGCTTCGGGCAGCGGCGTTCGCGGACGCAGCCCCGTATAGCGGCGAACCAGGCGCGCGGCGCGATCGGACTCCGAGCGGAGCTCGCCCTCGCTGCCGTCCCACTGCGGGCCGGACCCCGTGAGGGCGAGGGCGAGCCGGTCGGCGAGATTCCAATCGACCACCATCACACCCCTCCGGCCCCCGGGCTCGCCGGCCGGCGGCTCAGCCATGCACCGCGTCCTGCGCCCGACGCAGCACGCGCAGGTCCTCGGCCGTCCGGGCGGCCGCGACGTCGTAGCGGGCACTCAGATCCAGGAATGCGTCCTCCAGCCCGCCGCCCGAGAACTCGAGAGCCGCGCCTGCGCACCTGGCGACAAGCTGGCCCGCGGCGGCGTCGACCGAGCGCGCGTTGCGGGTGGTGATCATGCCGTCGTAGCGCCCGGCCGCCACGTAGCAGAGCGCGACCGCGATGGAACCGGGGACGCGGATCCGATACGTCAGTCCCTGGAGCAGCTCCGCCGCCTTGAGGACGCGCTCGGGCTTCGTCGCTTCCAGCGCGATCACCTCGAGTCCTTCCCCGGTGGCCACCTCGAGCGGGCGCCCGTCCAGGAGGGCGTCGCCGTCGATGCTCGCGACGAACTCCTCCCCCGCGCCGAACTCGTAGACGTAGCCGAAGCTGACGGCGTCCATCGAGCCGCCATCCGCCACGGCGACGCTGAGGCTGTGCAGCGGAATCGTGCGGCGCGCGTTGAGCGAGCCGTCGATCGGGTCGATGATCACCCGGAGGGCCGACTCGCCATCGCCGAAGGTGACCGAGCCCCGCTCCTCGGAGACCGCCGTGAAGCTGAACCCCTCCCGGTGCAGGGCCTCGAGCTCGGCGAAGACCGCGTCCTCGCAGAGCCGGTCGATCGTGAGCGTCCGGTCGCCCCCTGCGCCGACGTCCTCATACTGCGTGCGCTGGGCGATCGTGCGGTGCTCCTCGAAGATTCGCCGCTGGACCTCGACCGCCCGGCGGCAGGCGGCGGTCCACTGCTCGTCCGAGGGGCCGACGGAGGCAGGCGCCTGTGCCTGCTCCCCGCCTGTTCCGTCACTCATGGGCGACCATCGGGCGAGATTAGCGGCTGGCTTTCGCCCGCCCAGCCGGTTCCCGGGCCGGGGCGCCTGACGCATGATCTAGCCTGACTTCGGATGGGAGACGAGGGCGACCCCGGAGCCCCGAGGCTGAATGAGAGGCAGGAGGCGGCTGTCGACTACGGCGACGGCGTCCTGCTGGTCGCGGGGGTCGCCGGGAGCGGCCGGACGGAGGCGATCGCGCGCAGGCTCGCCCGCCTGGTCGGCCAGGGCGAGCGAGCCCTGGTGCTGACGAGCTCGATCGCCGCGGCGCGCCGGATCAGGACCCGTGCCGACGCGAGCATCGAGATGGGCTACGAGGAGCTGGTCGTCCACACCCATCCCGCCGCCGCGGCCCGGCTCCTCCGCGAGCACGCGACCGAGGCCGAGATCGACCCGTTCTTCGAGTCCCTCAGCCCGGCCGAGCGGCTGGCCATGTTGCTCGACCGGATCGACGAGCTTCCGCTCCGCAGGCACGAGATCCGCGGCAACCCGGCAGGGCTGCTCGCCCGGATCGTCGACCGCATCGACGCTCTCAAGTCGGCGGGGGTGACCGCAGAGCGCTTCGCCCACTGGGCCGAGGAGCAGGCGGGCGGGTCGCGCTCCGAGCGCGACTCATCGGCGCGAGAACGGGAGTTCGCGGAGATCTACGAGCTGCACGATTCGATGCTGCGCTCGGCCGGCGCGATGGACGACATCGACGGAGTCCTGGAGCTGACGCGGCTGCTCGGCGAACGACCCGCGCTCAGGGGCTCTGTCGCTGAGCGCTTCCCGCACCTGCTGGTCGACGAACTCGAGGACGCTTGCCCGGCGGAACGCTCGCTGATCGAGGCGCTAGCCCGGGGCGCGCGCTCGACGGTGGTCTCCTGCGACGACCAGCAGGGACGGGGGCCCTGCGACGCCGCCTCCTCCTGGGCGCGACAGGCGCTCGGCGCGGACGAGATCGCCCTCGAACCAACCTGGCGCTACGGCGGCGACCTGCTCGACGCCTCGCACGCGGTGGTGGCGCCGGTGGCCCGCGGCGCCGACCTCCCGCGTCGCGCGGCCGGGCCGCCCACCCGCGTGCGCTTCTGGTGCGGGACGAACGAACGCGCCGAGGCCCAGGCGGTCGCGCGGGACATCGAGGCCGCGCTCGCGGCCGGCGAGCTCAAGATGGACGAGACCTGCGTCGCCCTGCCGCGCGGGGGCGGGCCGGCACGGGCGATCGCGGCGGCCCTCGAGGAACGGCGGGTGCCGTACCGGATGAGCGGCCCCGGCGCCTTCTTCCAGAGGCCCGAGGTCCGGGACGTCATCGCGTGGCTTCGCCTGCTGGCCGATCCGACGGACGCGGCCGCCGCGGTCCGCGCCCTGAGCCGGCCGCCGATCGAGCTGCGCTCTGTCGATCTCGCGCGCATCACGACGATCGCGCGGCGGCGGAAGCTCGACATGGTCTCCGCTCTCGAGGCCTCGCTCGAGAGCCCTCAGATCCCGCCCGAGGCACGCGACCGGATCAGGGAGTTCCTCCAGCTTCATCGCGCAGCTTCGCGCGCGATGGGCGAGATGCGAGCAGACGTCTTCGTCAGGCGACTGATCGAGCGAATCGGCTTCCGCCGCCACCGGCTGTTCGCCGCGCACCCGGAGGCGGCCGAGCGGCTCCGGAACCTCTCCCGTCTGGGCGAGCTCGCCGGGGCCTGGATGCGCCGCGAGCCCGGCGGCTCCAACCGCGACTTCGTCCGCTACCTCGTCGCCGTCTCGGAGGCGGGTGTCGCTCCGGTCGAGGAGGAGAACGAGCCGATCGCCGAGGCGGTCCGGGTGATGCCGCTGGAGCGCGCCAAGGGGCTCGAGTTCAAACGGGTCTACGTGGTCGGCCTCCACGCCGGCGCCGTTCCGGGCGCGGCGCCGGCCGCCCCGCCGGCGGTCCCAACCGGAGTCGGAGGGGCCATTCTCTCCCATGACGAGCAGATGCGCCGCCTGCTCTACGTCGCGATGACGCGCGCCACCCAGGATCTCGTCCTGGCGAGGCCGGCCGCGACCGAGTCGGGCGAGGCGCGGCCCTCGCCCTTCTACGAGGACGCGCGCGCCGTCCTCGATGCCCCGGAGCAGGAGCATGGCGAGGAGCTCTTCGGGCCCGCGGAGGGCCTGCAGGCGACCTACCGGATGATCCAGGACGAGGTGCTCGAGGAAGCCTGGCGCGCCGGCGGCAAGCTCCGCGAGCCCCGGCTGGACACCTACGTCGACGTCAACCGGGCCGTCGCGCGCTTCCTGGAGCTGGTCAAGCTCGCCGGACTGATCCAGGGCTCGAGCGAGGAGCCGGTCTCGGACTCGCTCGCCGTCGTCAACGACCTGCTCGAGCAGGCGATCTCGCCAGAGCAACGCGCGGCGCTGCGCGACTCCGGCCTGGATGCCTACCTGCTCGACGAGGAGGGCGCGGCCAAGCGCCGCCGCGAGCTGATCGCCCAGAGGGATGAGCCCTCTCTCGAGGCATTCCTGCCCCGACGGGGCGAGGGGCTCGCGCTCTCGGCGACCGACATCGAGCTCTATCGGACCTGTCCCCTCAAGTACAAGTTCGCCCGCGTCTTCGGCATCCCGCAGGAGACCACCATCAACCAGCGCTTCGGCATCGTCATCCATCAGGTCCTGGAGCGTTTCCATGGGCAGCAGACGGGAGACGACCCGAACGCCGGCAGCCTCGAGCGGCTGATGAGCCTCTTCGCGGTCGCCTGGCGGCGCTCCGGCTTCGGCGAGTCCGACGACGAGCTCCAGTTCCGCGAGAAGGCGATCGAGGCCCTGCACCGCTACCACGCGCGGGAGGTGTCGAGCGGATCCCAGCCGCGCTGGGTCGAGCGCAAGTTCGACTTCCGGATCGGGCCCCACCACCTGCGTGGCCGTGTGGACCGCGTGGACGAGCTGCCGAGCGGCGGCTACGAGCTGATCGACTACAAGACCGGCGACCCGAAGCCGCCGCGGGAGCTCGAGTCGGACGTGCAGCTCGCCATCTATCGCCTCGCCGCGCGGGAGGCCTGGCGCCTCGAGGGAGCGGCCGGCAGCTACTGGTACGTGCTGGCCGACGAGAAGGTCGCGGTGGGTGGTTCACCGGACGACCTCGAGCGGGTCGAGGGAGTGGTGCTCGAGGTCGGCGAGGGGATCCTGGGCCAGGACTTCGAGCCGCGGCCCTCGCCGGAGATCTGCTCCTGGTGCGACTTCCGGCTGATCTGTCCCGCGTCCGAGGCGTGACCGGGGAGGCTGTACATATGTACAGGAATATGGTACATTTGTACACATCATGTTGGCTTGGATCTATCTCTCAGCAGCAATCGCGACCGAGGTGGTCGGCACCGTCTTCCTGCGCTACACCGACGGCTTCACCCGGCCCGCCCCCTCGATCCTCGTCATCGCCACCTACGCCGCTTCGCTCTGGCTCACGGCTCTGGCGCTGAAGCAGCTCGAGATCAGCCTGGCGTACGCCGTTTGGGCAGGAGTCGGGACGGCCGCCGTCGCGGTCATCGGCATGGCCGCCCTCGGCGAATCGGTGACGACGCTCAAGCTCGCCAGCATCGCGCTGGTGATCGGCGGGGTCGTGGGACTGAACCTCTCCGGTGCCAACTAGCCTTGCGCACATGGAGCAGGCGACGGCGAGCCGCCGCGAGCAGATTCTCGAGGCGACCCTCCGGGTGATCGGAAGGTCCGGGCGCCAGGCGGTGACCCATCGAGCGGTGGCCGAGGAGGCCGGCGTGCCCCTCGGTTCCACCACCTACTACTTCGATTCGCGCGACGACCTGCTCCGGCAGGCGCTCGAGCACGTGGCCGCCAGTGAGGTCGAGAGAAACACGAGGCGCGGCGAGGAGCTGCGCTCAGTGGGGTCCGCGCGTGAGCTGGCGGACCGACTGGTCGACGACCTGGTGGCCGCCGCCACCGACCGGGTCGCCTACATCGCCGAGTACGAGCTCTGGCTGGAGGCCGGGCAGCGACCCGAGCTTCGCGAGGCCGCCCAGAGCTGGTGCGACGCCGAGCAGCGGTCGGTGGCCGGCGCCCTGGAGACGCTCGGGAGCAGCGATCCGGCGACCGACGCCAGCCTGGTCGTCGCGGCGATAGACGGCCTCGGAGAACGCACCCTGGGTCGCGAGGACGATCCGGCCAAGGCGGCCGAGGAGTTCCGGCCCGAGCTGCGCCGGCTGATCGAGCGCCTGGTCGGCTAGCCGCCTCTAGCCGTCGCCGTGCTGGCGCAGGTAGCGCTCGAAGTCGCGCGCAAGAGACTCGCCCGAGGGAACGTCCTCGTCGACGTCCAGCCGCTCAGCCTGCTCCTCCTCGAGGCGCCTGACGAGCTCCTCGATCTCGGGATTGGCCGCGACCGCCCGGCTCACCTGGCTCTCGTACGACTCGGTCTCCTCCTCCAGCCCGGAGGCCTCGACGGCCACCCCCACCAGCCCCTCGAGCCGGCGCAGCAGCGCCAGGGCCGCCTTCGGGTTCGGGACGGCGGCGACGTAGTGAGGCACCGCGGCCCAGAGACTCGCCGACGGGATTCCGCGCCTGCGACAGGAGTCATGGAGCACCCCGACGACCCCCGTCGGGCCCTCGTAGTTCGAGCGCGCGAGGTCGAGCTCCGCGACCAGGTCCTCGTCGGAGGCGAGGCCGGTGATCGGCACCGGCAGGGTGTGCGCGACGTCGGCGATCAGCGCTCCGAGCGTGACGACCATCTCGACGCCGAGCATCTCGGCGGTCTCGGCGATGCCGTCGGAGAAGGTCCGCCAGCGGAGGTTCGGCTCCGTGCCGGCGAGGAAGAGCAGGTCACGCTCCGCCTCGCCCGGCGTGGCGGCGAGGAGCACATTGCCCGGCCACTCGATCTCGCGCGTCTGGCCCTCGGTGAGAGTGATCGTCGGCCGGTTCGCCTGGAAGTCGAAGAACTCCTCCGGGTCGATCTGCGCGATCACGTCCGCGTCGAGCGACTCGGCGGCGGTCGTGAGGGCGGTCGTCGCCGACCCGGCGGCGTCGTTCCAGCCGGCGAATGCACACACGAGGACAGGTGATCTGAGCTCCGGGGGCTCGGCCTCCCAAGCGAGCGCGTCCATCGTTCGAGACTAGCGAGTCGAGGACTCCGAGGTGTCCGGTTCAACCTCAAGACTCAACGGTCGGTGGAAGCGACCGCGCAGACGACACGGATCGCCGAGCTCCGGCCCGGCCAGCACTTTCACGGGGTCTACGCCTGCGTCCGCAAGGACCGGCTCTCGGCTCGCAACGGCTCGATCTACCTGTCGCTCGAGCTGCGCGACCGCAGCGGCTCCATCCCCGCCCGGGCCTTTCGCGACGTCGACCGCCTGGCCGCGCGCTTCGAGCGCGGCGACGCCATCAGCGTCTCCGGGAAGGTCGAGCGCTTCCGGGGGGAGCTCGTCGCCGAGGTCGAGGACATCCACCCGATCGAGCCCGGAGAGCTCGACCCGGCCGAGTTCCTGCCGGCGGCCTATCGCGACGCCGCGGAGCTCGAGGGATTTCTCGAGCACCTCACCCGCGAGGTCCACGACCCGGCGCTTCGGCAGGTCGTCGAGCGGGTGCTGTTCACGGAGCCGGTCGCGTCCGAGTTCCGCCGCGCGCCGTGCACCCGCGCGGGGCATCACGCGTACGTCGGCGGCCTGCTCGAGCACACCGTGGCGGTGGGCACGCTGGTGGGCGAGGTCTGCCAGCTGCACCCGCGGCTGGACTCGGACCTGCTGATGGCCGCCGCGCTCGTTCACGATGTCGGGAAGTCGCGCGAGTTCACCTACGGGGCGGAGTTCGGAATCAGCGAGGAGGGACGGCTGCTCGGACATCTGGCCCTGGGCGCCGAGATCGTCGGCTCCGCGTCGGGCGAGCTGGAGCCCGGCCGGCGCGCCGCGCTGCTGCACTGCCTGCTCTCCCATCATGGAGCCGAGGGCGGGCGCGGCCCCGGCGGGAGGGGCTTCGGGCTTCCCGAGGCGCTCGCGCTCCAGCGCCTGAACGCCCTGGACGCCGGCATCAAGGGCGCTCTCGAGCAGGGTCTCTAGCGGCCGCCTGACGGCAGCGCGACTACTCGGCCGGCCGCAGAGCCCGGACCACGAGCTGCGTGGCGATCACGAGCGCCAGGCCGGCGAAGATCAGCTCGAGAGCTCGCTGGGAGATCTCGTTGGAGGTGACCACTCCGATCGCGACGCCCACCGGGGAGAGGGCGCCGATCACCAGCCCATCGCGGACCCGCACGTTGCCGTAGCCGAGCTGGCGCCAGACGGCGACCAGGGCCACGGGGACGATCGCGAGGAGCGAAGTCGCCTCCGCCCTGACCTGGGTCTCGTCCATGAAGATGACGAGCGCGGGAACGAAGAGAACGCCACCCCCCACCCCCAGCAGCCCGCCCACCATGCCGCCGCAGAACCCGAGGATTGCCGCCGCGACCTCGCTCACGGCACGATCAACTCGATGGCGATCGCGATCAGGAGGACGGCGAAGAGCACAGCGATCAGCCGCTCCGAGATGCGCTGCTGCAGAGCCGTTCCCGCGAACGCCCCGGCGATCGCGGGAATGCCGACGAGGGCCGCGTTGGGAGGGTCGACGTTGCCGTAGAACGCCTGCAGGGTGACCGCGACGGCCGCGATCACGACGATCGCCATCATGCTCGTCCCGGTGGCCTCGCGGGCGCCGTAGCCGAGCCAGATGATCAGCAGCGGGACGATCACGCTGCCACCCCCGACTCCCAGCAGCCCGCTGAAGATCCCACCGGCCGTCCCGATGGCTGCCAGCTTCAGAGTCCGAGACGTGGCGACCGAGTCCCTAGCCGGCATGGCGGGCGATACTAGAGCGCGTGAACGGCGGGAGCGCAGAGGGCGACGACGTCGATCGCGACCGGCTTGCCGCCCTGATCGCGCCCCTGCTGGAGAGACCGGAGCGCTCCGCGATCCTCACCGACATCGACGGCACCATCGCTCCGATCGTGTCCGAGGCTTCGCAGGCCGTGGTCCCCAACGGCACTCGCGAGCTCCTGCGCCGGCTGGCGGAGCGCTACGCGCTCGTCGGCTGCCTGAGCGGCCGCCGAGCGCTGGACGCTCGCCGGGTGGTCGGGCTGGACGAGCTCTTCTACTCGGGCAACCACGGCGTTGAGCTGCTGCTGCCGGGTGACTCCGAGGTTCGCCCTGACCCCTCGCTCGACGGCCACCAGGACGACGCCCGGAGCTTCGTCGACGGCCTCGAGCGGTCCGAGCTCGAGCGGGTGGGCCTGCGCACCGAGGACAAGGGGCCCATCATCGGGCTCCACTGGCGCGGGGCGCCCAGCGAGGAGGCAGCCGAATCCCTCGCGCATGAGATAGCGAGCAAGGCTGAGTGGCAGGGGCTCGTTCCCCATCGGGGGAAGAAGGTCCTCGAGATCCGCCCGAACGTGCCGATCAACAAGGGCATCGCCGTGGCGGCTCTGCTCCCGGCCCGTCCGGTCGACGCAGCGCTCTACGGCGGTGACGATCGCACCGATGTGGACGCCTTCATGGCACTCCGCACCCTTCAGGACGATGGGAGACTCGAAACCTCCGTCTGCATCGCGGTGGGCTCCGACGAGTCGCCTCCGGAGGTCTCGGAGGCCGCCGATCTCACCGTCCCGGGCCCTCCGGGGTTCGCGCGCGTCCTCGAGGCCCTCGCCGAATAGCTCGCGATGGCGTTCTGCGACCTGCTCCGGACGACGGTTCTGCTCGCGGCGGGCGCGGCGACCGTGCTGGCCGCGGTGACCGCCATCGTCGTCGGGACGACCGGCGACACCCTCACCCTCTTTGTCGCCCTGGCCTGGTGGATCATCGCCCTCATCGGCGGGCTCATCCTCGGACGCCCCTCCCAGGCGGCGGAGGCGATGGCGCCCGTGCTCGCTCAGGCGCGGACGTCGACCGCGATGCCCGAGATCGGCAACCCCGCGCGGGCGGCCCTTGCCCGGCTCTGGCCGATCGGCGCCTTCGCGGTGATCGCCGGCGGGCTTGGCTTCGTCTTCCCGGGCGTCTCGGCGGTCGGCGCCGGCTTCGCCCTCGCCGCCGCGTTGCTCTGGCGGGCCCGCGAGGGCGCCGTCGCCGCGATCGAGGAGCGCGACGGGATCCGCTTCTACGTCGAGCCCGGCTCGGCCCTGCAGCCCGTCAGGCTGATCCGTACCCCGGGCCTGCGACGCGACCGCCCGCCGGCCGGGCATCCACCGGAGCCGCCAAGCGCCACCGCCTGACGGCTCCGGCAGCGGTGGCTAGGCCCCGGCGGGTGCGGCCTCGGCCTGTCCGCTCTCGGCGTTCGACATCTCCACATGTGCCCGGCTGTCCTTCGTCCGGATCAGGACCAGGGTGGCCACGACGCCCAGCGCGGCGATCACCGCGCCGCCGAGGAAGGCGGCCTGGAATCCCTCGGTGAGCGCGTTGGGGAGCGTGGAGGTGCCCGTCGCCATCACGTCGTCCGTCCGGCTGGTCGCGATCGTGGAGAGCACGGCCAGACCGAGCGCCCCGCCGATCTGCTGCGAGGTGTTGATCAGGCCGCTGGCCAGACCCTGCTCGCGCTCCTCGACACCGGAGACGGCAGCGATCGTGGAGGTCACGAACCCCAACCCGAGCCCGATCGCGGCCAGCAGCGACGGGCCGAGGATGTCCGTCAGGAAGCCGCCGCCGACGGAAACCTGGCTCCAGTAGAGAAGGCCGGCGGCGACGAACGCCATCCCGGTGGCCAGGACCGGCTTGAACCCGACCCTGGTGACGAGCTGGCCGCCGACGCCCGCGGCGACGATGATCGTCACCGCCAGCGGCAGGTACGAGAGACCGGCGTGGATGGCGCTGTAGCCCAGCACCTGCTGCATGTAGAGGGAGATGAAATAGAACATCGAGAAGAGGGAGGCTCCGAGGAGCAACCCGACGACGTTCGCGCCGGTCAGGGTCCTCAGCCTGAAGATCGAGAAGGGGACCAGGGGCGCCTTCGACCGCTGCTCGATCAGCACGAACGCGCCGATCAGCGCGACCGAGACGGTCAGGAGGGTGATGATCTTGGTCGATCCCCAACCGGAGCTGCTGGCGTCGAGCAGCGCATAGGCGAGCAGCGAGAGACCGGCCGTGATGGTGATGGCTCCGGCGGCGTCGTAGTGCCGTGTCGCGGACTCGGCGCGGCTCTCCGGAATCAGGCCCGGCGTGAACGCGAGTGCGATCGCGGCGACGGGAACGTTGACCCAGAGGACCCACTCCCAGCCGAGCCATTCCGTGAGGATGCCGCCGAGCAGGACGCCGGCGGCGCCGGCCGATCCCGCGACGGCGCCCCAGGCGCCGAGCGCCTTGTTGCGCTCGGCCCCGTCCTTGAACAGGCCCGTGACGATGGAGAGGGCGGACGGGGAGACGATCGCGGCCCCCAGGCCCTGGGCGGCCCGGGCGGCGATCAGCTGGCCCTGGGTGGCGGCGAAGCCGGCCGCCAGCGAGGCGATCCCGACGACGACGAGGCCGGTCATGAAGACGCGGCGGCGCCCGAGGAGGTCAGCAGCACGTCCTCCGAGCAGCAGGAAGCCTCCGAACGCGATCACGTAGGCGTTGACGATCCAGGGCAGGTTCTCTTCGGAGAAGTTGAGTCCCTTGCCGATGCTCGGCAGGGCGACGTTGACGATGGACGCGTCGAGCACCACGATGAACTGAGAGACGCAGAGGAGGATCAGCGCGGTCCATCTGCGGTCGAGATAATCCTGTTCGGTTGTCATCCCCCTTGACTCCTTTCGGTCGCTGCCCGGCTTCCGTAGCCGGTCTCACCTGGACGACGAACCGGCTGGGTCGAAATGGACATCTTCGTCATGTAAGCTCTCAATCGGAACCGGAGTTCCGCTTTCGCTACGAACTATACGGAATTCTCATTCCGTTTGCAGAGTGAGCATCAACACACTCCGACAGCATCCCGACGAAGGCAAGTCGATCCAATGACACCCGTCACAGAGACCACCCCCGGCGCCGACGCGACGAACGGGAACGCTCGTGGCCTTCGTGCTGACGCCCGGCGCAATCGCGAAGCGGTCCTCGCCGCCGCGCGGCAGGGCTTCGCCGAGGAGGGCCTCGACTGCCAGATGGAGGACATCGCCCGGGCAGCGGGCGTCGGGGTCGGCACCGTCTATCGGCACTTTCCCAACAAGGAGAAGCTGGTGGATGCGCTTGTGGAGGACCGCTTCGAGCGGCTCTCCGAGCGCGCCGCGGAGGCCCTCGAGGAGGACGATCCCTGGGAGGCCTGGTGCGAGCTCATGCGGTGGTCGGCGAGGCTCCAGGCGGAGGATCGCGGACTCTCCGAACTGCTCGCCTCCCGCCCGCTGGTCGGGGAGGCTGCCGCCGCCAAGGCCGGGCTCGTCCAGCTCTCGGACAAGCTGATGCGAAAGGCCAAGCGCGCGGGGAAGATGCGCAAGGACCTCATGGTCGAGGACATCCCGACGATGATCTGCGGCCTCAGCGCCGTGACGGGAGCTGCCGACGGCAGTCTCTCGGCGATGAACTGGGAGCGCTTCCTCGAGGTGATGCTCGACGGGATGCGGGCTCCCGGCAGCGCCAAGCTGCCGCCGCCTCGCGCTCGGATCAACGAGCCGCGCTAGCGCGGGATCGTTTCCGCAGCGGCGCGAAGGAACGCCAGTTCCGAGTGTTCGCGATCTGCTTGGCGCTCAGCCAGGCTCTCCTGGCCGTTGCGACCGAGTAGCGGATGTTGGCGAGCGTCTCCGTGCCGTGGGCGTCGGTGGTGCAGACGATCCTCGCCCCGGCCTCGGCGGCCAGCTTCGCGTTGTGCTCGTTGAGGTCACGCCGGTTCGGATTGCCGTTGATCTCCATCATCGTCCCGGTGCTCGCTGCGGCCTCGGCGATCCGGGGCATGTCCACCGCATACGGCTCCCGTCGGAGCAGAAGGCGGCCGGTGAGATGCCCAATGCAGTCGACGAGGGGGTTCTCCATCGCGGCGATCACGCGATCCGTCATCGCCTGCTCCGAGATCGCAAACGAGGTGTGGACGCTGGCCATCACCCAGTCGAGCTCGGCGAGCAGCTCCTCGGGGTAGTCGAGTGATCCGTCCAGCCCGATGTTCACCTCCGATCCCGCGAGCAGACGGAAGCCCCGCGGCGCGGATTCGTTGAACGTCCGGATCTCCTCGATGCGCTTCGCGAGCTGCCCGTCGGTCACGTGGTTGCCGAAGCCGTGACTCGCGGAGTGATCGGTGATCGCCAGGTAGGCATAGCCGCGCCGGCGCGCCTCCCCCGCCATCTCCTCGAGGCTGTTGCGGCCGTCCGAGAGGGTCGTGTGGCAGTGCAGATCGCCGCGGATGTCATCGACCGTCACCAGACTGGGCAGCTCGCCGGTGTCCCCCGCCTCGATCTCGCCGCGGCCCTCGCGCAGCTCGGGCTCGATGTAGGGGAGGCCGAGGAGCGCATACACGCCCGCCTCAACGGAGAAGCGATGCACCTTCTTGCCCTCGGCCTCCGCCACGCCGTGCTCGCTCACCGAGTACCCGCGCTGGAGCGCGCGCTCGCGCAGCTCGACGTTGTGCTCCGCCGAGCCGGTGAAGTGCTGGAGCAGGTTGCCGAAGGTCTCCTCCGTGCCGATTCGCAGGTCGACCTTGAGGCCGGCGTGGGTGAGGACGCTCGCCGCGACGTCTCCGCCCCGCCGCGACTCGGCCGACAGCCCGTGCGTCGCCAGGGCCTCCACGAGCGCAGCCGGGTCGTCCGTCGTGGCGATCAGGTCGAGGTCCTTGCAGGTCTCGGTCCACCGCCTGGCGGAGCCCGCGATCTCGATCCGGTTGGCGACACCGAGGCCGAGCAGATCCGAGCTGATCTCCTCGGCCACGGGAAGGACGTTCGAGAGCAACAGGCGCTCGCCGATGCCGTCCTCGGTGACGCCCTCGAGCGCGGAGAGGATGCTCTCCTCCTTCTTCGCGCCGAGACCACGCATGCCGGCGATCCGTCCCTGCTCGGCCGCCTCCTTGAGGTCGGTCAGGTTCTCGACTCCGAGCTCGTCATAGATGCGCCTGGCCGTCTTGGCCCCCAGGCCCGGGACCCGCGTGACCTCCACCAGGGTGGCCGGGAACTTCGCCTTGAGCTTGTCCGCGGAGGGGATGCTGCCCGTCTCGATCAGGGTCTCGATCTTCTCCGCGAGCGTCTTGCCGATCGCCGGCAGCTCCGTCAGCCGGCCCTCCTCGGCCAGCTGCTCGATCGAAACGGGGCTCTCGGCGACGGTGCGGGCGGCCTCCCGGTAGGCCTGCACCCGGAAGCGGTCGGCCCCGTCGAGCTCGTAGAGAATCCCGAGCTCCCGCAGGGCGGCCGCGATCTCAGCGTTGCGCATACGGACAAGTTTGCCGCTAACTACTCTGCCGCCGTGGCCGCCCCCCCTACCGGGTCCGCAGACGCCTGGGTCATCCTCCCCACGTACAACGAGGCGGAGAACCTGGAGCGAATCGTCTCCGCCGTGCTCGAGCAGCTTCCCGACACGGGTCGAGTGCTCGTGGTGGACGACAACTCTCCAGACGGCACCGGTGAGATCGCCGACCGGCTGGCTGCCTCCAACGCCTCGATCTCGGTGCTGCATCGGCAGAGCAAGGAGGGGCTGGGACCCGCCTACCTCGCGGGCTTCGAGGTGGCGCTGGACGGCGGAGCCCAGCGGATCGTCGAGATGGATGCAGACTTCTCCCACGATCCGGCCTACCTGCCGCAGCTGATCGGCGCCGCCGATCGCTTTGACCTGGTGATCGGCTCGCGCTATGTCAACGGCGGCGGAGTCACGGACTGGGGAGCGATGCGGAGGTTCATCAGCCGTGGCGGCAGCACCTACGCGCGGCTCGCGCTGCGCGTCCCGGTCAGGGACCTCACCGGGGGCTTCAAGTGCTTTCGGCGGGAGGTGCTCGAGGCGATCAACCTCGACACGATCGAGGCGCGGGGCTACGCCTTTCAGGTCGAGACGACCTACCGCACCCTGAAGGCAGGGTTCAGGGTGGTCGAGATCCCGATCGTCTTCAGGGACCGCACCGACGGCAACTCGAAGATGAGCCATTCGATCGTCGCCGAGGCGATGTGGCGGGTGCCGGCCATGAGATTCCGCCGCTGGTGAGCTACTTTACTTTGTATAGTGAAGGTGCGACCCGGGGCTAGACTGGGTATCGACTTCCAACCACGACCGAGGAGATCACCGTGCCGGGCAAGCTCGACGATGTAACCGACGCCACCTTCCAGTCCGACGTGCTCGATTCCGACGGTCCCGTGCTGGTCGACTTCTGGGCGCCGTGGTGCGGCCCGTGTCGCGTCGTCCACCCGGTCCTCGAGGAGATCGACTCCGAGCGAGACGACCTCAAGATCGTCAGCCTCAACACCGACGAGAACCCGCAGACGGCGGCCAAGTACGAGGTCCTGTCGATTCCGACGATGATCGTCTTCAAGGACGGGGAGGTCGCCACCCGCCTGGTCGGCGCCCGGCCGAAGGCGCGGCTCGAGTCCGAGCTCGAGCCAGTGCTCGCGTAGCGAGCACGGTCGCCTGGCTCTGTCGCCTAGCCGAGCTTCTTCTCGAAGCCGTCGAAGAGGATCTTGAGGCCGCGCTCGAAGCGCCGGTCGTTCGCCTGCTCGCCTGAGAAGCTCTCCATCAGCCGCTCCATGGATTCCCTCAGGTCGCCGGGGAAGAGGGCGCTGATGTGCGGGTATTCGCCAGTCTCGAGCTGAGCCTCGAAGAAGGCGATCGCGGAGGCGGTCATGTCCGGATCTCCCTCTTCCTCGTAGATCTCCTGGAGGATCTCGCGGAGGGCAAAGCCGAACACATAGTCGTCGACCATGTTGATCAGCTCAATCCGCTGACGGACTGGGACCCTCAGGCCGCTGACCGCAGCCAGGGACTGCTCGAAGTGCCGGAGCCCATTCGGCCCTGAACCGACGGGCTGGCTCATCGCCTCGAAGATCCAGGCGTGGTTCTTGAATCCCCGGCGAGTCGCGCGAGCGATCTTGGTCAGTGCCTGGCGCCAGTTTCCCGACAGCTCCTTTTCGGGGACGAGGAGGTCGCCCATCACGACGTCTCCCATGAGACTGAGCAGCTCCTCCCTGTTGTGAACGTAGTGGTAGAGGGACATCGTCCCGGCGTCCAGCTCCCGGGCGAGACGACGCATCGAGACCTCGTCGAACCCCTCTGCGTCGGCGATGTCCACGGCCTTCTGACCGATCTGCTCGCGAGACAAGCCGGCCCTCCTGGCACCGGGCTCCTCTCGCATCCAGATCAGCCGGTCCGGCTCTTCGCGCCGGCGCCCTCGCCGACGCTCGATTCGCGGCTTCACGGCCCTGGTACGGGATCTGTTGGAACGTGGGGACATTTCGTACAGCGTACTGCTACAGTGCCCGTACATTGTACGACGACAACGTACGAGGTACGAAATGAACGACACAGACGCAATCGTCGCCAGGGGGCTGAGCAAGCGGTACGACGAGCTTTGGGCCCTCCGCGACGTCGACTTCAGTGTTCCCGCCGGATCCGTGCTCGGCCTGCTCGGGCACAACGGCGCCGGCAAGACGACCGCGATCCGCATCCTGACCACGCTGGCGGAGCCGACCTCGGGCGAGGCCCGCGTCGCCGGCTTCGACGTGTCGACCCAGGGCGCCTGGGTCCGTGAGCGCATCGGCGTGGCCGGCCAGTCCGCGACGGTCGACGACCTCTTGACCGCCAGGGCGAACCTCGAGATGGTCGGCCGCCTCTACCACCTCCCCAAGCAGCAGCTTCGAAGCCGGGCGGATGAGCTGCTCGAGCGGCTCGGCCTTGCCGACGTGGGCGACCGCTTGGTCAAGACTTTCTCCGGCGGCATGCGCCGCCGGCTCGACCTGGCCGCGAGCCTGGTCGCGGATCCGCCCGTCCTGTTTCTGGATGAGCCGACCACCGGGCTCGATCCCGAGGCTCGGGTCGAGCTCTGGGACCTGCTTCGCGAGCTGGTGGGCGGCGGCACCACCTTGCTTCTCACCACGCAGTACCTGGACGAGGCGGATCACCTGGCGGACTCCATCGTCGTCCTCGACCGCGGACGGATCATCGAAGAGGGATCCCCGGCCGAGCTCAAGTCGAGGGTCGGCGGGGAACGAGTGGTGATCAACGTCTTCGGGACGCAGGAGATCGCCCCGGCCGCGAGCGCGCTTGCGCGCTTCGCGGACGGGCACGTCGACAGCGACCACGACGAGCTGCTCGTGTCCGCACCGGTGCAGCGCGGGACACGCCTGATCGAGGTCGTCCGGGCCCTCGACCAGGAGGGGATCGACGCGGCCGACGTTCACCGTCGCGAGCCGACTCTCGACGACGTCTTCCTGACTCTGACCGGCACTCGACGAGTCGAGCCGGCACAAACCGATGAGCGCGAGCTCGAGGAGGTGGCAGCGTGATGCAGGACACAGCGACCACAGTCGATTCCGGCATGCATACGCGCCTAAGGTGGTTCGTCTCCGACACGCTGGCGATCGCCAGGCGCAGCGCGGCTCACATCCGGCAGACGCCGGAGAAGCTGCTCGACGTCACGATGCAGCCGCTGATGTTCGTGCTGCTGTTCGCCTTCGTCTTCGGAGGCGCCATCCACATCGCCGGCGGCAGCTACCGGGAGTACATCGTCGGCGGGATCCTGGTGCAGACCATCTTCTTCGGGATGATCGGACCGGCGATCTCGATCGCGACGGACCTGAAGGAGGGCGTCCTGGAGCGCTTCCGCTCCCTGCCGATGGCGCGTTCCGCCTACCTCTTCGGGCTGCTGACGGCCGAGTTCGCCGCGATGCTGCTGGCGGTCGTGATCATGACCGTCAGCGGCCTGATCGTCGGCTGGGGCATCAGCGCGAGCGTTCCAAGCGCGATCGCCGGGTACGGGCTGCTCCTGCTGCTCGCCGCGCTTGCGATCTGGATCGGCGCTCTGCTGGGTATCGCCGTGCGCTCGCCGGACGCGGTGATGGGACTGGCGTTCATCGTCATCTTCCCCCTCACCTTCGTCTCCAGCGCCTTCGTGGGCACCGGGACGCTGCCCGACGGCCTGCGCCAGGTCGCGGAGTGGAACCCGATCAGCGCCATGGCGGCCGCTGTGCGCACCCTGTTCGGCAACCCGACCGCGGTGCCGAGCGACGCCGTCTGGCCACTCGCGCACCCGGTCCTGGCGTCGCTGATCTGGTGCGTCGCCGGGCTGGCGGTGGTGATCCCGCTGACCATGCGCGTCTACCGGCGCAAGACCACCGGTTGATGCGAGGGTGCGCCGCAAGGCGCACGCCGTTCCGTCACTGGCTCATGCGCGCCTAGGATGGGCGCGCATGAGCCTGGTGCGCTACTACGCGGCCCAGACCCTCGACGGCTACATCGCCGAGGCCGACGATTCGATCGACTGGCTGACGGGATACGAGGGCAGCTATGACGAGGCCGACTCCGACGAGGGCCAGGGCGGCTACGACGCCTTCTACGAGGGCATCGGCGCCATGGTGATGGGGTCAGTGACCTACGAGTGGGTCCTGGCGCACGCCAAGGGCTGGCCCTACGCCGGCAAGCCGGCCTGGGTGCTGAGCACGCGCGAGCTCGACCAGCCGGAGGGCGAGGGGGTCGACATCCGGATCGTCGACGCCGAGGTGCCGGATCTGATCGAGGAGATGAAGGGCGCGGCGGGCGAGCTGGACCTCTGGGTCGTCGGGGGCGGCAACGTCGCCTCCCAATTCGCCGATCACGGGCTCCTGGACCGGGTCGAGGTGACGCTGGTCCCTGTCGTCCTCGGCGCCGGCAAGCCCCTCTTCGACCGGCGGCTGCAGGGCGGGGCGATGCAGCTGCTGGCGGCGCGCACCTTCTCCAGCGGGATGGTCGGCCTGACCTATGAGGTCGAGCGCTAGCCCGGCTCTGCGAAGGGGAAAGCGCTCAGACGATCTGCCCATCGATGAACCCGGCGAACAGAACGGGCGAAGCCGACGAGTTCCTCGACGATCAGCGACCACATGAACTGGTGCAGGCCCGCCGGGCCCTCGCCCCGCCGAAACTGGTTCTCGGTGTCCCGCTTCAGCCCGTGCACGACGTAGGCGCCGATCGCCGCGACAAAGAACGCGATCACCGCGAAGGCAGCGATCAGGTTGACGGCGGTGCTGAATCCCGACAGCTCGACGAAGGTCGCGACGAGCAGCGTCGCGAACGAATAGAGCAGCGCCGCACGGTGCGCCGTGTCGACGTAGGGGTGTGCGAGCCCCTCCGGGCTCGCCGCCATCTGCCGGTACTTCCAGACGCCGAGAAGCAGCGCGCCGAGGAAGATCAGCCCGGCTGCAAACAGCACGGCCTTGGTGTCTCCCCCGAGGTCCACCGGAGCCGAGTCTATTGGCGGGCCAGAGCCTCGACCCGCTCGGGGGAGAGCTTCTCGAGCGAGTCGAGCTCCAGATCCGCCAGCGCCAGGGCGTCGCGCTCGGGCGGGAAATCCTTGTTCGGGATGGCGATCACCGTCATCTCCGCGGCGTGTGCGGAGCGCAGGCCGTTGCTGGAATCCTCGACCGCAGCGCACTCGGCCGGTTCGACGCGAAGCCGGGAGGCGGCCTCGAGATAGACGTCCGGGGCCGGCTTGCCGGCGGGAACCTCCTCCGAGGAGACGGTCGCTGCGAAGCAACCGGCGATACCCGCCTCGTCGAGGACGAGGTCGATCACGTTGCGGTTGGATGACGATGCGAGTCCGAGCTGCCACTCGGAGGCGAGCGCCCTGACTGACTCGACGGCGCCCGGCAACAGCGGTAGGTGCTGGTGGTAGCGGGCGACCACGCGGGCGGCCACCTCCTCCGAGATCCGCTCGGGCGCAACGGGGACGTCCAGCTCATCGTGCATGTAGCGCGACCATTCGATCGAGCTCATCCCGAGCATGTCCCACTGCGCGCTCTGCTTCCAGTGTCCGCCCGACTCCTCGGTGAAATCACGCTTCGTCTCGACCCAGACCGACTCCGAATCGAGGATCACCCCGTCCAGGTCGAAGATCACCGCGGCGATCTGGCGGTCGGGATCCACTCAGGCCCTGCTGAGCGCGATGCGGAGCTCCCGGCCCTCGATGGTTGCCTTCTCGCCCGCGCCGTCTGCGCCGTAGCCGACCGAGGTGGCGAGGGTCTCACCGGCGATGTAGGACTCGTGCTCGCGCGCCGCGTCGAGCAGCTCCGTGTCACCGGCCAACTCCAGGGAGATCCGGTCCGAGACCTCGAGGCCGGCCTGCTTGCGCGCCTCTTGAACGGCACGGACCACCTCGCGGGCCAGCCCCTCGCGGCGCAGCTCGTCGTCCAGGTCGAGCTCGAGGGCGACCGCGTGGCCGGCCTCGGCCTCCACCTGGTAGCCGTCTAGCGGTTCCATGACCAGAGTCACGTCGTCGGCGCTCAGCGTGTGGTCCCTGCCGCCGACCTGGATCCCCACCTCCTCGCCTCGGCCAAAGGCGTCGGCGACCGCACTCGCCTCGAGGGCCTCTACGGCCGCGGCCACCTGCGGCATCTCCTTCCCGAACCGGGGGCCGAGCGATCGGTAGTTGGGCTTCACGCCATAGGACACGAGCTCAGCCTCGGAGTGGACGAAATCGAGCTCCTTGACGTTGAGCTCGGAGGCGACCACCCCACCCAGTCGCTCGATCGCCTCGCGTTCGCTGTCAGAAGCAACCACCACCGCCTTGCGGAGCGGCTGGCGGAGCTTCACCTTCGCCTGGGCCCGGGCCGCCCGGCCGAGCTCGATGGTGCGGCGGACGGCATCCATGCCCGCCTCGAGCTGGGCGTCGACGAGGCCCTCGTCGTACTCGGGGTAGTCGCAGAGGTGAACCGAGTCCGGATCCACGCTGGTCCACTGATCCACCGGCTTCTCGAGCCCGGTCTCCTGACCGAACAGCAGGTTCGAATAGATCTCGTCCGCGACGAAGGGCGTGAACGGGGCGAGCAGCTTGGCCGTCTCCCCGAGACAGAAGCGCAGCGTCTCCAGCGCCGCGAAGTCCCCGTCCCAGAAGCGCCGCCGGTTGAGCCGGACGTACCAGTTGGAGAGCTCCTCGGTGTAGTCGGCGATCACGCGGGCCGCGGTGGTGCAGTCGAACCTCTCCATCTCCTCGCGCACCTCGGCGATGGTGCGCTGCAGCCGGGAAACGGCCCAGCGGTCGAGCTCGGTCACCTCGGATTGATCGTCCGTCGCCCACTTCGGCAGGTAGGGCAGCTCGCCCGTCTCCAGTCCCGACGCGTTCGCGTAGGTCACCCAGAACGCGTAGGTGTTCCACAGGGTGAGCAGGAACTGGCGGACGGCCTCGCCGACCGTCTCGACCGAGAAGCGATAGCCGGCCCAGGGTTGCTGCGAGGCGAAGTAGTACCAGCGGAAGGCATCGGCGCCGAAGCGGTCGATGACCTCCCAGGGCTGGACGACGTTGCCGCGGCTCTTGGACATCTTCTGGCCCTCGGGGTCGAGGATCAGCCCGAGGCAGACGACGTTGCGGAAGCTCGAGGTGCCGAAGAGGAGCACCGCCTCGGCGTGCAGCGTGTAGAACCAACCGCGCGTCTGGTCGATCGCCTCGCAGATGAAATCGGCCGGGAAGCGCTGCTCGAACAGCTCCTCGTTCTCGAACGGGTAGTGGTACTGCGCCCACGGCATCGATCCCGAGTCGAACCAGGTGTCGATCACCGAGAGGACGCGGCGCATCGTCCCCTCGCATCCCTCGCGCTCGCAGCCCCAGCTCACCTCGTCGATGTAGGGGCGGTGAAGGTCGTCGGGGATCTCGCCGGCCCGCTCGCGGACATCAGCCATCGACCCGGCGCAGAAGCGCTCGTCGCAGTCGTCCGCGTCGCACTCCCAGATGGGAAGGGGCGTGCCCCAGTACCGGTCCCGGGAGAGCGCCCAGTCGACGTTCCCCTCGAGCCACTTGCCGAAGCGCCCGTGCTTGATGTGCTCGGGGTGCCAGCCGATCTGATCGTTGGCTGCCAGCATCTCGTCGCGCACGTCGGTCGTCCGGACGTACCAGCTCGCCTTTGCGTAGTAGAGGAGCGGCGTATCGCAGCGCCAGCAGTGCGGGTAGGAGTGCAGGTACGTCTCCGCCCGCAGCAGCTTCCCCCGCTCCCGGAGGGCATCGATGATGTCCGGATCGGCGTCCTTGACGAAGCGGCCGGCGAAGTCGGTCACCCGCGCGTCGAAGCGCCCGCGGTCGTCCACCGGGTTCTGCAGCTTGATCCCGTACTGCTCGCCGAGCCGGAAGTCGTCCTCGCCGAAGGCGATCGCGGTGTGGACGAGGCCGGTGCCCTCGTCGGTGGTGACGAAGTCGCCCAGCAGGACGGTGTGCCCGCGGGGGCCGTAGTCGGTGATGTAGGTGAACGGCGGCTCGTAGGAGGTGCCGGCGAGCGCCTCGCCGGGAAAGTGGGCGAGCACCTCCGCCTCCTCGCCGAGCACGTGCTCGACGCGGTCACGAGCGAGGATCAGGATCTCATCGCCGAGCCGGGCGCGGACGTACTCGATCTCCGCCCCGGCCGCGATCGCGGCGTTGGAGATCAGGGTCCAGGGCGTCGTGGTCCAGACCAGGAGGTTGTCGCCCGGCTCGAGCGCAGAGTCGGGGATCGCGTCGCTCGGCGCCGGATGCAGGACCGGCATCTTGACGTAGACCGAGGGGTCCTCGACCTCGCGGTAGCCGAGGGCCACCTCGTGCGAGGAGAGGGCGGTGCCGTCACGCGGGCAGTACGGGACGACCTTGTAGTCCTCGTAGAGCCGGCCGTCGTCCCAGATCCGCCGCAGCGCCCACCAGACCGACTCGATGTACTCGTTCGTCATCGTGACGTAGGGGTCGTCGAGGTCGATCCAGAAGCCGATCCGCTCCGTCAGGCGGTCCCACTCCTCGACGTAGCGGAAGACCGATTCGCGGCAGCGCTGGTTGAACTCCGCGATCCCGTAGTCCTCGATCTCCTCCTTCGAGGTGATCCCCAGCTCCCTCTCGACCTCCAGCTCGACCGGCAGGCCGTGACAGTCCCAGCCCGCCTTCCTCGGGACCATGTTGCCCGCCATGGTCCGGAAACGGGGATAGATGTCCTTGAAGACGCGGGCGAGGACGTGGTGTGAGCCGGGGCGGCCATTGGCCGTCGGCGGGCCCTCGTAGAAGCCCCAGAGCGGTGCGGACTCCCGGTTCTTCAGGGAGCGGCGGAAGACGTCGCGTTCGCGCCAGCGCTCGAGGATGTTCTCCTCGAGCACCGGGAAGGACTGCTTCGGGTCGACTGGTCGAAACCCGGCCATGGAGCCGGATTCTCGCAGTCGGTCGCAGCGCGGCCGCGCTCGCGGCGGTCAGCCCTGCGGGAGAGTCACAGAGCCGTCCGCCTCGATCGTCCAGCGCGGGTTGTGGGCGACCTCCCAGGGGTGGCCGTCCGGGTCGATGAACACGGCGGAGTAGCCGCCCCAGAAGGTCTCGGCGGGCTCGCGTCCGATGGTCGCGCCGGCCCGGCGGGCCTCCTCGATCACCCGGTCGACCTCCTCAGTCGAGTTCGTGTTGTAGGCGAGGGTGACCCCGCCCCACCCCGGCGAGTCGCTGACGGCGCTGTCCTCCGCGAGTTGCTCGCGGCTCCAGAGCGCGACGACCATGCAGCCGGCTTGGAAGAAGGCGACGTCTTCGCCCTGCTTCGCGCCCGTCTTCCAGCCGAGCGACTCGTAGAAGCTGCGGGCGCGGTCGAGATCCGAGATTCCAAGTGTGATCAGGCTCAGTCGCTGGTCCATTGGGGGCTCCTTCGGTTGGGTCGGAAGGCGACGGTATGCGGGATTCCAACCCCTGCCTTGAACATTTCGGACGTTCGCTAGGTTCAGGTCGTGGGTCTCTACCACGAGCTCGCGCCGTCGCCTGCGCTGCACGCACTGGTCGCCTGTCGCTGGCTGCGGGCCGTCGACGACGCCTCGGGCTCCACGACGCTGGTCCTGCCGGATGGCTGCGTGGACCTGATCTGGCGGGACGGCCGGCTGCTGGTGGCCGGCCCCGATCGCGGCGCCAACCCCGCGACCGTCCGACCTGGAGGGACGATCCTCGGCTTGCGCCTGCGTCCCGGTGTGGCGGGAGCCGTGCTCGGGATGCCGGCGAGCGAGGTGCTCGACGGCCGCTTCGCCCTCGACGACGTCATCGGCGTCGAGGCGGCGAACCTCGCCGACCGAATCGGTGAGGAGGGTGACGAGACGGCCTTCACCCGTCTCGAGGCGCTGGTCTCCTCGCGGGTCAGGGATCGGAGGACCGACCCTCTCGTTCTCGCGGCGAGCCGCCGGCTGGGTTTCCCCGGTAGCCGGGTGGAGCGGCTCGCCGAAGCGCTCGGGATCAGCGAGCGCCAGCTTCGCCGCCGCTTCCGGGCCGCCGTGGGCTACGGGCCGAAGACCCTCGATCGGGTCCTGCGCTTTCGCCGCTTCGTCTCACGGGCCCCCGCCGTCGCCTCCGGCGAAGAGGACCTGGCGCGGCTCGCCGCCGACCTCGGGTACGCGGACCAGTCCCACCTGACGAGGGACTGCCGGCGGCTGTCGGGACTGACGCCGGGGCGGCTCGCGGAGCGCTGGGTCGCGTGAGATCACGCGACTGGGTTTGAGACGCGCCCTGGCGAGCAGCATGACGTCATGACCATCGGGACATCACTGTTCCTCATCGCCGTCGGGGCGATCCTGCGCTACGCCGTCAAGGACGAGTGGAAGGCCGTGGACGTTCCGACGGTCGGCCTGATCCTGATGATCGTCGGCGCCGTCGGCCTGATTCTCGGCCTCTACCTCACGTTCGTTCGCGGCAGGCCCGACCCGACCTTGGGCGAGGACGATGTGGTGGTGCGGCGACGCCGACGCCGCTACTAGGCCGCGCGGTCCAGCTTTCGGCAGAGGTCGGCGAGCTGGCGTTTCTCGGTCTCGTCGAGGACCCCGAACGCTTCGCGGACACGCTCCGCGTGGGCCGGGAAGGCGTGGGTGACGAGGTTGTAGCCCGCCTGGGTGAGGGCGACGGCGACCGCCCTGCGATCGCTCTCCAGGCGGCTGCGGCTGACGAAGCCCCGGTTCTCGAGCGTGTCCAGCACCTCCGTGGCGGTTGCCTTCGAGGCGCCGAGGCGACGCCGCATCGTGCGCAGCTCGAGGCGTCCCCCGGCGCTGGTCAGGAGGACGAGCATCGTGAAGCCGGTCGCCGAGACGCCGATCCTCTCCAGATCCGCGGCCAAGCGCCGGGTCAGGTTGGCCTCGGCTCGCACCAGCGCCTCCAGAGCACGATGAGCCAGCGGATCGATGGGGCGAATGGGCGTCGCCTCGTCGGTCACGGCTGACCAAGTTATGGCCCACGGCGGACGTACGTACGATCCGGGTGTGCCGAAGCGAATCGCCGCCGCGCTCCTGACCGGGGCGATCATGCTCATCGCGGGCTGCGGGAACAGCCAGGACGACCAGGCCCCGGCCGTCTGCCTGCTGGGCAATGAGGCCTACCTCAAGGCCCTCGAGACGGCGCCCGCACCGGTTCTGCTCGGGGGCACCACCCCGATCTCAGACTGCCTCGTTCCAGAGCAGGACGCGGGCCAGCTCGCAAGCATCGGCCAGGAGATGATCGTCGCGGCAACCAAGCTGAACGCCCAGGCTCGACGGGATCCGGGTGGATCAGCGTCCGTCGAGCTCGGCTACCTGATCGGCGCCGTCAGCAAGGGTGCCGATCCGATCCACACCGACCTGGTGAGGCGCCTCAACGCTTCCGCCCGCTTCAGCCAAAACGGCGGGGCGCTGCCGGCGAGCTTCGAGCGGGCCTTCGGCCGTGGCTACGCGGCGGGCCGGAGCTCCGGCTAGGTAGCCTCCGAGAGGATGGAGGCCAAGACGACCGAGCAGCTCTGGGGCGGCGAGACCACCAAGGCCGTCGAGAACTTTCAGATCTCCGGGCAACCGGTCCCGGCGCCGGTGATCCACTGGCTCGGCCGGATCAAGGCGGCAGCGGCGCGCGCCAACGCCGAGCTCGGTGAGCTCGACTCCGACCTCGCGGAGCGGATTGCGCAGGCGGGCGACGAGGTCGCGAACGGCGAGCATGACGACCAGTTCCCGATCGACGTCTTCCAGACCGGCTCCGGGACCTCGTCGAACATGAACGCCAACGAGGTGATCGCGGAGCTGGCGGGTGACGAGGCCCATCCCAACGACCACGTCAATCGAGGCCAGTCCTCCAACGACGTCTTCCCGTCGGCGGTGCACCTGGCCGCGCTTGGGGAGGTTCACTCCGATCTGTTGCCGGCCCTGGACGAGCTGCGCGCCTCACTCGAGCGCAAGGCCGACGAGTTCGCCGACCTCGTCAAGACGGGCCGCACGCACCTGATGGACGCCGTCCCGGTCACGCTCGGCCAGGAGTTCGCGGGCTACGCCACGCAGATACGCCTGGGAGCCGATCGGATCCGCGCGACGCTCGGCCGGGTGGGTCAGATCCCCCTCGGCGGCACCGCCACCGGCACCGGGCTCAACACCCATCCCGAGTTCGCCGCCAAGGTACGCGAGAAGCTTGGCGCCGAGACCGGCCTGGACATCTCCGAGCCCGCAGACCCCTTCGAGGCTCAGGCGAACCGGGATGCGCTCGTCGAGCTCTCCTCGGCGCTGAAGACGGTGGCCGTGTCCATGATCAAGATCGCCAACGACCTGGCCTTGATGGGATCCGGCCCCCGGGCGGGCCTCGCCGAGCTCAGGCTCCCGGAGCTTCAGAAGGGCTCTTCGATCATGCCCGGAAAGGTCAACCCCGTGATCGCGGAGGTCGTGATCCAGGTATCCGACCAGGTGATCGGCAACGACGTCGCGATCACGATGGGCGGAAGCCAGGGGCAGTTCGAGCTCAACGTACGCGTGCCGCTGATCGCGCGGAACCTGCTCGACTCGATCAAGCTGCTCGCGGCGGCGTCCCGCGCACTCGACGAGAAGTGCATCAGCGGGATCGAGGCGAACGAGGAGATGCTCGAGCGCCACAGAGAGGCGAATCTGATCGTCGCCACGGCGCTCAATCCCCACATCGGCTACGACAAGGCGGGCGAGATCGTCAAGGAAGCCGCGGCCTCCAACCGCTCGATTCGCGAGGTGGCGAAGGAGATGGGGGTCTCGGACGAGATCCTCGACGAGGCGCTCGACCATCGCAAGATGGCGCGCCCGCACGACTGATCCGGCTCAAGCGTCGATCCCGGCCGGTCGATGGATCGGCATGCGACATCGGATGGCGATTGCGTGCACGTCGGCGCTGCTGGCGGGTTTGATGCTCATGGGGTGCGCGGGCCTAGGCGACACGACCACCACCGTCGTTTCGCCGACCGTGACCGTTCCCGGCGGGTCTGCCCCCACCACCTTCACCGGGACGACCGAGCAGGGCCTCCCCTTTGTGTTCGCCGCGACACCGAGTGCGGTCGTCGAGCTCACCTTCGACTGGCGGGCGCCCTGCGCGGACGGCAAGGTGAGGTCGAATTCGATCCGGCTCGGCGCCGCCTCGATCCGCGATGGATCGTTCTCGTTCGACAGCACCCTGGAGACGGGCGGCGTCACGGAGGTCGACGGAGCGATCGAGGGCGATCACGCCTCGGGGACGTTCTCGCGCAGCAGGGGCACCTCGTTCGGAGTCGACTGCGAGGTCTCCGGCGTCCACTGGGACGCCAGCGCTGCCTCCGCCCCCGGCCAGACCTCCTGAATCAGCTTTCGCGGGGAAGCCCTGCGCTCACTTCTTCTTCTTCTTCTTGCCCTTCTTGCACTTCTTCTTCGCGGACCGGGCGGAGTGCTTCCTCTGCTTCTTGCACTTGGACTTCTTCGCGGTCACCACCGGCGAGGGAGCCGGAGGACCCGGGCCGACAGGCACCACCGCCGGCTCGAGCTCGAAGGCGCCGGCGTCGCAGGCGGCTCCCTGGGGCCGCGAGACGCCGCGCGCGTCCGTCGCTGGGCAGGCCCCGCCGCTCGGAACCGAGTCGATCGCCGGGCTCCCCGCGAGCAGGGCCCGGGTGAGCGGGGAACCCGCCGCGGCGCCGTTCAGGGCGAGCGGTCCGAGCAGCGGGGAGACACCGGTCTGATCGCCACTCGCTCCGAGGAGGCACTGCGTGGGCGCGGTGCTCTCGATGTTCTCGCCGAGGGACACGTACGGGACGATCCCGGTGAAGTTGGGGCCGCAGTTCTCCTGTCCGGACAGGCCAGTGCCGCCGGAGACGATGGTGCCGCGCAGCGAGATCGCGGGGACGCCGGTATCGGTACCGATGACCATGAGGTTCCCGCCGAAGCCGTTTCCGTCCAGCGGCGGCCCGGGAGCGGCCTCGTTGTCGGCGATGGTCGAGTGCACTACGGCCACCCTTTGCCCGGCCGTCGTGGGGAACGTGGCCGTCATGCCGCCCCCGCCGCCGCCGTCACCGCCGTCGGCTCTGTTGCCGCTGATCGTCGAGTTGACGACGGTGTACGGCCCCGCGCTGGAGGCCACGCCGTCGATGGCGAGCCCGCCCGCGACTCCGGAGTTCTCGGCCGTCACCGTGTTGTCCGAGATCGTGGTGCTGTCGATGGTGATGCCCCCACCGCTGCCGACGTAGGTCCCGCCGCCGAAGGGGTTGCCGGGTCCGGTCAGCGAGTTCCCCGAGATCACCGAACCGGTGATCGAATCCTGTGGCGTCCCGTCCAACTCGATTCTGAGCAAACCGCCGCCGAGCACGGTCCCATCTCCCCCGGTTGTGGTCCCGGCCACGTTGGACAGCACCCGGCTGTCCGTCATCGTGAGGTTGCCTGAACCGGTCCTGAAGATCCCGCCTCCGCCGTTGCTCAGGGCGGAGACCCCGGACGTCTCACCGGCCTGATTGCCGACGACCTGGGTGCTCTCGACGTCGAGGTTCTCTCCGGGTCCGCCGGAGGCAATGACGCCCCCGCCGAGGCCGCTCGGCTCGTTCTGGTCGGCCGAAACGCCCGCTCTGTTGTTCGAGATCGTCGCGCCGGTGAGCGTCACGTTCCAGCCCGCTGCGTCGAGCCCGCCGCCGAACCCGATGCCGATGCCACCGTTCCCGCCGGCCGAGTTCCCGTCGATGGTCGTCCCGTCGATCGTGATGGCGCTGCTGGCCGCCGAGATCTCGAGCAAGAGCAATCCCCCTCCTGAGCCCTGAGCCCCGCCGACGCCGCCCCCGGCGGTGTTCTGGCTGATCTCACCGCCGTCGATCGAAACCGTGGTGGCATTACCGCCCTCGGCGACGATCTCCACACCGCCCCCGAGTCCGCTGGCTCCCCCGCCGTCGGCGTGGTTGCCGCTGACCGAAGTGTCGGTGAGATCCATCTGCGTGGTGCCGGTGGTGTCCGCCGCAAGTCCACCTCCCTCGCTTGCGTCGTTGTCGCTCAAAGCGCTGTCGGAGATCGAGAGATGGCCCGCGCCCACGAAGCAGAGACCGCCTCCGATACCCGTCTGGGCCGTGTTGCCGGACACTTCGACGTCGTCGAGGAGGAGGGTGGAAGCCGCCGCTCCTCGGAAATTGACCCCGGCCCCGCTCGATGTGGGAAGCGTGCCGCCCTCGATGGCGACGTGCTGCAGCGTCAGGCTCGGCCCGGCGGCCGTGAGATCGATGACGCGGTCGGACTGGCCCTGGACGATCGCCGAGCGCTGGGTCCCGGTGCCGACGATCTGAAGGTCACCGCCGGCGGCGGTGAGGTCGAGGTCTCCGAACGCGTTGGCGTTCTCGATTCCCGACCTGTCGAGACGGACGTCCATCGGGAGATGGATCACATCCAGCCCGGGATTCAGGTTCGCCGCGTCGACCGCCTCACGCAACGAGCAATCGACCGCGCTCAGGCACGCATCCGGAGCCGGATCGTCGCCGCGGGACACGGTGAACGTCCCCGCGCTCGCGGGCGACGCAGCAACCAGCGCCGCGACGAGAAGGACGAGACAGAGTCGCGACGGGCGGATCGTCCAGATCCTCCCCATGCGGCGAGCGTACTCGATGACCCCGCCCGATTTTCGCAGCGGGGATCGACCATCCGGCCAGGGCTGGCTAGCCCTGGAAGGTGATCAGGCGCTCCTCGGTCAGCTCGCGCACGGTGTAGTGCGGGCCCTCGCGCGTGTTGCCCGAGTCCTTGACGCCGCCATAGGGCATCTGATCCGTCCGGAAGGTCGGTACCTCGTTGATCAGGACGCCCCCGAACTCGAGCGTCTCTCCGGCCTTCTTGGCGTTGCCGACGTCCCGCGTGAAGACGCCGGCCTGGAGGCCGTAACGGGAGTCGTTGGCCATCGCGAGCGCCTCGTCAAAGGTCTTGAAGGTGTGGATCGTCGCCACCGGGCCGAAGATCTCGTCCGTCCAGGTATGGCAGGCCAGCGGCTCGCCCCGGATGACGGTCGGTGCGATGCAGCGGTCCTCGTCGACCAGCTCGCCGCCGGTCAGGATCTCGCCGCCCTGTGAGGCGGCCTCGTCGATCCATTCCTTGATCCGGTCGCGGTCGCCGTGCGAGATGACGGGCCCGACGTCGGTGTTCTCGTCCATCGGGTCGCCGGTGACGAGCGACTCCACGTTGTTCACGAAGCGCTCGGTGAACCGGTCCGCGATCGACTCGTGCAGCAGGATGCGCTGAACCGAGATGCAGCTCTGTCCGGCGTGAGAGTAGGCGTGCAGCTGGGCCTTGTCGGCTGCGGTCTCCCAGTCACCGTCCTCGTTGACGATCAGCGGCGCCGTCGACCCGAGCTCCAGGTTGACCTTCTTGTGCGGCGCCTTCGAGCGGATGCCCCAGCCGACCGGGGCAGATCCGGTGAAGGTGATCGCGCCGATGCGGTCGTCCTCCACGATCGCGTTGCCGACGTCCGACCCCGAGCCGCAGACGACCTGCAGCCAGTTCTCCGGCAGTCCGGCGTCGTAGAAGATCTCGGCCAGCTTGATCGCGGAGATCGGGGTCTGGCCCGCGGGCTTGAGGACGACGGCGTTGCCCGCGGCGATCGCTGGGCCGAGCTTGTGCCCGACCAGGTTGAGCGGGAAGTTGAACGGGCTGATCGCGCCGACGACGCCGTAGGGCACGCGGATGACGATCCCGAGCTTGCCCACGCCCGCCGCTCCGGCCTCCATCGGCACCGTGTGGCCGGTCAGGGTGCGAGCGGCGACGGCGGAGAACTGCATGGTGGAGACGCAGCGCTGCGCTTCGACCCGCGCCGTCTTCACCGGCTTGCCGGCCTCGGCCGCGATGGTCATCGTCAGGTCGTCCTCGCGCTCACGAACGAGCTCGGCCGCGCGGTCGAGCATCGCTGCGCGCTCGTAGGCGGGGAAGCCACCCTCGTCGAAGGCCGAGCGGGCAGCTTGGGCGGCCTTCCCGACGAGCTCCGCATCTCCCTTCGGGACGCGCCCGATCAGGGTGCCGTCGTAGGGGGCCTTCACCTCGGACCACTCGCCGGTCTCGATCCACTCGCCGGCGACGTAGAGCTTGTGATCGGTCGCCTGAATCGTCTCTGTCGCCATCAGTTCCTCTCCTCTTGTACCCACAGCCTAGCCCGCCGCAACTTCCCGCCGCCGGAGCCGTTATCCAGAGTCGATGCTTCGGGGGACCCGAGCCATCCCGCTTGCCGTGCTGATCCTCTGCCTCACCCTTCCCGCGCCGGCCTGGGCGCTGGTCCGCGGCGGGAGCGCGCACAAGGCCGTGAAGGCGAGGGCCTGGGTCGTGAAGGGCTCCGGCTTCGGCCACGGCGTCGGCATGAGCCAGTACGGCGCCTACGGCTACGCCAAGCACGGCTTCGGCTACCGCGACATCCTCACCCACTACTACTCGGGCACGACGATCGGCACGACGGCGGACCGGTCGGTGCGCGTCCTCTTGCGGGACGGGGCGCGGAGCTTCTCCTTCCGCGGGGCGAGCTCCGCCTGCGGCAGCGCCCTCAAGCCCGGCAAGGCCTACGTGGCCGCGCGCAAGGGCGCCCGCGTCGTGGTGCGGAGCAAGAAACGTCGCCTGATCGCCCGCTGCGGGGCGGCGATGACTGCGGTCGGGGCCCCGGCCTTCACGCTCGCCGGCAAGGGCACCTACCGCGGCTCGCTCGAGGTGAGGGCCTCCGGCGGCTCCCTCCAGGCCGTCAACGTCGTCGACGTCGAGGACTACGTCCGGGGTGTCGTCGCCCGGGAGTCACCCGCGTCCTGGCCGATCGAGGCGCTCAAGGCACAGGCCGTGACCGCGCGGTCCTACGGCCTCGCGAGCAGCGTCGGCGGAGGAAATTTCGACCTCTACGACGACACTCGCAGCCAGGCGTATGGCGGGGTCGGTGCCGAGACCGCGAAGACCGACCAGGCGGTCAGCGCCACCCGGCTCCAGGTGGTGCTCTACGGCAGCAAGATCGCTCAGACCTTCTTCTTCTCGACCTCGGGCGGCCATACGGAGAACAACGAGTTCTCCTCGCTCGGCTTCGGCCAGGCACCGGTCCCGTACCTCCGCGGCGTGGACGATCCCTACGAGGCCGACGCCGGCTCGCCGTACGAGCACTGGAAGCGGAAGTTCACGGTCAGCCGCATCAGCTCGGCGCTGCGCTCGATTGGCCTCCGCGGCAAGCTCAAGAACATCCTGGTGACGCAGCGCGGGAGTTCTCCGCGCATCGTCCACGCGAGCTTGATCGGCAGCGGGGGCCAGAAGACCGTCAACGGGCCGCAGCTGCGCTCGGCGCTCGGGCTGCCGGACACCTGGGCGTTCTTCAAGAAGAAGTAGAGACCGCCGCTAGCCGTCGGGGTAGGGCTGCACCGGGATCCCGTGATCCCGGTCGCGGGTGCCGAACTCGTAGGCCGCCGCGCCCTGGACCGTGAGGGTCTGTGCCGGGCGACGATCGACCTGGACCTGGAGCTCGAGGTCGGAGATCGAGCAGTTGAGGGTGTTGTGCTCCGGCCCGACCGGGTCGGCGTAGATCCAGGCGACGAAGTCCTCGGCCGGAGCCCCGACCCTGCCGCGCACGCTCGCCCCCCTGCCACGCAGCTCGAAGCGAGCGCTCGTCGGGCTCTCGGTGACCTGGGTGCTCGGGATGTGGCCGAAGCCGCCCAGCCGGTGGGGCTTCCCGTCGAGCATCAGCATCGCGTTCCCCACCCAGGGGGTGGTCCGGCCGCCCACCTTGATCCGCCCGACCGCCATGTCGAAGTAGTCCTCGGGTGAGCGCCCCTCGAATCCGGACCCCTGGATCCAGACCCAGCGCTCTGCGTGCTCGGTCCCCCAGTTGTGCCCCATCATGCCCCGCCACCCATCGACCTCGATCCGCTCGCCGTCGAGGTCGAGCCGGCCGTTGAAGACGGCGTCGGGATAGGGGCTGAGGAACTTGGTCTTCGGCAGCGGTGCCCGGTAGAGGAAGTCACGCGGCAGATGGTGAAAGGGCTGGTGCTGGTCGGCGAAGGTCAGGTCCCAGCTCGCCTCGAGGGCGTCGTTCTCGACTCGGCCCGTCGCCCGGCCGTCGCTGAGAGTGGCGTCGGCGACCCGGATGTAGGTGTCCGGCGCCGTTCCCAATTGGTCGGCGCCGAACTGCCGCTTGGTCGCGCGCGGCGCCGGCGCGCTCGAATCGAAGAGGACGAACCAGAGCGCGCAGGTCTCGGTCTCGCCGGGGCGCTTGTGGACGGTGTGGCGGATCCAGGCTCCGCGGCCGCCGCCCGGCTGTGTCAGCTTCAGGTAGAAGCTCTCGTAGTGCCCCGCCTTCTCAGGCACGTCCGGAAATCGCGCCGTGGTGCGCACGGCCGGGGACGCTATCGGTCGTCAGGAGGTGAGGCGCGGCGCTCGCGCACGGACCTCCGCGGCCAGCTCGTCCGCCCCTGGAACCACGCCATCCCGCATCAGGACACGCCCGGCGACGACAGTCGTGTCGACGATCGAGCCATTGGCGGCATAGACCAGGTCCGCGTCGAGATCGCCGGCGGAGAGCTCGAGGTCGGAGCCCCGCAGCAGCAGGAAGTCGGCCGGCTGGCCGGGCTCGAGAGGAGTGCCCCTGACGACCTCCGAGCGCAGCCCCCGCGCGATCGCGATCGCGTCTTCGGCCGGGAGCGTCGCCGGGTCGCCACTCGAGTGCTTCTGGACCAGGGCGAGGAACTTCACCTCCTCGAACATGTCGAGGTTCGAGTTCGACGAAACGCCGTCGGTCCCCAGGCCGATCGAGGCGCCGGCCTTCACCGCGCGCCGGTACGGGAAGGATCCGCCGACGGCGAGCTTCATGTTCGCCGCGGGACTGCTGACGACGGTCGCGCCGCGCTGTGCGATCAGCTCGAGCTCCGAGTAGTCCAGCCGGACGCCGTGGGCGAGCACCGTCCTCGGCCCGAGGAACCCGAGCTCGTCGAGATACGCGGCGGGCCGTCTGCCGTGTGCGTCGAGGCATTCCTCCACTTCCTGCTCGGTCTCGGAGAGGTGGATCTGGAGGGAGACCTCGCGCTCCGCCGACACCTCGGCGAACCAGGCGAGGGATTCGGGGCTCACGGTGTAGATGGCGTGGGGACCGAGGCTCGGTGAGATCCGGGGCCCGGCTTCGGAGATGCGGTCGAGCGACTCGAGTACCCCGCCGCGCATTTGCTCGCCCTTCGCGGCGTCGAGCTGGTCGATCATCACCGAGCTGATCTCGGCACGGAGGCCGGCGTCGTCGACCGCGCGCGCCGCCTCGGCGCCGTGCCAGTACATGTCGAAGAAGCGGGTGGTTCCCGAGCGGATCATCTCCAGGCAGGCGAGGCGCGTGCCCCAGTAGACGTCATCCGGGCGCAGCTTCGCCTCGGCCGGCCAGATCTTCTTCCGCAGCCACTCCATCAACGGCATGTCGTCCGCGAAGCCGCGGAAGAGCGTCATCGCCGCGTGCGTGTGCCCGTTGACCATCGGCGGACAGAGCAGCAGGCCCGCGGCATCGATCACCTCGTCGCCGCTCCTGGGCTCGACCGACCCCCCGATCTCCGCGATCAGCCCCTCCTCCTCGCGCAGGCCGACGGTCTCTCCGGCCAGCGTCGCGCCAGTGACCGTGAGGCTCATCTCGCCCGCTCCGCGATGAGGCTCGGCAGAGCCGCCGCGAGCGCGCCCTCCAGAGCCGCGGCGGTCGCATCGCGGCCCCGCCGGTATTCCTCGACGGTGAGCGCCTCCTCCGAGATCCCGTTGGCGAGGTTGTCGACGGAGCAGATCGCCGCGTAGGCGAGCGAGGCCTCTCGCGCGAGCACCGTCTCCGCCGCCAGCGTCATGCCGACGACGTCGGCCACTCGCGCCAGCGCCCTCACCTCCGCCGGCGTCTCGAAGCGGGGGCCGATCGTCTGCGCATAGACGCCGCCGTCGATCAGCTCGACCTGGCCGGCGCCTGCCCAGGCGTTCAGGACCAACTGACGCCAGGCGGGGTCGAAGCCGGGCACCGAGTGCCCACGGGGGTCGTCGTAGAAGCTCGGGGCGGTCTCGGGCGCGTAGAAGTCGTCGGGACAGAGAAAGGAGCCGACCTCGAGATCGGCCCGCAGGCTCCCCGCCGAACCCAGCGCCAGGACGCGCCCGCAGCCGAGTTCGCAGAGCGCCCGGATGTTGGCCCGGTGGTCGACCAGGTGCGCCGGGACGGCCCTGTCGAACCCGTGCCGGGGGAGCGCGACGATCTCGCCGGCGTCAAGCGCCTCCACCGGGCGTTCGCCGCCAGCCTCGATCTGCACCCGCTCCCCCTCCATCGGGTGCGCTCCCTCCGGGAGGCTGTACCCGTAGAGGACGGCGAGCCGGTCGCCGGTCGGACGTGGCGCATCCACGTCGGCGACTCTAGTGCGGTCCCCGCCGCGGCTAGGTCCTGATGTGCACCACGTCACCGTCGCGGACGATGTAGTCGCGACCCTCGATGCGAAGAGTGCCGCGCTCGCGCGCGACGGCGTAGGTCCCCGCATCGACGAGCTGATCCCAGGCGATCACCTCTGCCCGGACGAACGCCCGCTGGATGTCGGTGTGCACCCTTCCCGCGGCTTCGTACGCGGTGCCGCCGCGGGGCAGCGTCCGAGCCATCGCCTCCTTGTCGGTGTCTGCGGTGAAAAAACTGATCAGGTCCAGCAGCTCGAAGGCGGCGCGGATCAGGCGCTCGAGGCCGGAGCGCTCGACACCGAGCTCATGGCGCATCTCCTCGGCCTCGTCCGCGTCGAGCTCGCGTAGCTCGGCCTCCACGCGTGCCGAGATCACCACCACCTTGGCCTTCATCTGCTCGGCGTGGGCCAGTAGGTCCTGGGGAGCGTCGGTGACCCCCTCGTCGACGTTGACCACATAGAGGACCGGCTTGGCGGTGAGCGGCGAGAGCTTCCGCAGGGCATCGGAGGCGGCCTCCGGAACCGGCACCTCCCGGGCCGGCCGGCCCGCCGAGAGCGCCTGCACCACAGCCTCGAGCCAGTCTCGCTCCGCGATCGAGGTCTTGTCCCCCGAGCGCGCCTGCTTCGTCACGCGCTCCAGCCGGCGCTCGGCTCCCTCGAGATCCGCGGCGAGCAGCTCCGTCTCGATCAGCTCCGCGTCGGCGACCGGATCGACTCGGCCCTCGGGATGCGCGACCGAGCCGGCGCCGTGGGCGCGGATCACGTGGCAGATCGCGTCGGTCTCGCGGATCGAGGCGAGGAACTGGTTACCGAGGCCCTCGCCCTGGGAGGCTCCCTTCACCAGGCCCGCGATGTCGTGGAAGTCGATCGTCTCGTGGACCACCTCCGATGAACCGAGGGTCTCCGCCACCCGCTCGAGCCGCTCGTCGGGGACGCCGACGACGGCGACGTTGGGCTCGACGGTGGTGAAGGGGTAGTCGCCCGTCTCCGCACCGGCCGCGGTGAGGGCGTTGAACAGGGTCGACTTGCCCGCATTGGGCATGCCGACGATCCCGATCTTCATCGGCACGACGTCACCTAGAGCGGTAGGAGCAGTCCGAGGCCGATGCCGAGTAGGGCGCCGGCGAGCACGTCCGAGGGGTAGTGCATGCCCAGGTAGGGGCGGCCGATGGATATCGCGGCGGCCAGGACGAAGAGGATCGCCGCCTCAGGCGCGATCCTCGTCATCGCGGTGGCACAGGCGAACGACGAAGTCGCGTGGCCCGACGGGAAGCTGAGGGAGCTCGGGGCGCCACCGAGGGGCGGCAGCCCCTCCAGCACCGGGCGTGGGCGCCTGACGATCACCTTGACCACGTAGTTCACTCCGATCGCGACCGGCCCGAGGATGCCCGCGAGAAGCCAGTCCTCCCCGTTGTCCGGGTCGGCGAACGCCATCACGACTCCGATGACGATCCAGACCGCCCCGTGCGCGCCGATCTGCCCGAGCGCCTTCCCAACGGCTTCGGGGGTCTTGCCGTGAAACTTGGTTCGCAGTGCGTAAAGCAGGCGGTGGTCGAGGCGGGCGAGCACGGCGGGGCAGCATAGATTGGCCGCCGCGCCCGGGGTCAGAATCACGCCGGATGGCCTCCGACTCCGAGCGCCTGGAGGAGTACGAGCACTCCTTCCGCCGCGCCGGCCTGCCGCTCTTCAGCGAGGACATCTCGCCCTACGAGGACATCTTCAACCGCGCCGCCCCGCTGCTCGGCATCGTCCTCGTGGGGGAGCTGCTCGGCGCCGGCAACCTGGACTGGACCTGGTGGCAGAACCTGCTGGCGGTGGCGGCAGGGCTCGCGATCGTCCTGGCCGCGATCGCGCTGCTCAACCGGGCTCGCGGGAGGCCGCCCCGTGCGATCCCCGAGCATCTCGGCCGGCCCGAGCTCGCGGGCTTCGTCCTGATCCCGGCGGTCCTGCCGCTGATCTTCGGCGGGCAGGTGGGCAGCGCGCTCCTCACCGCGGCGGCGAACCTCCTGCTCCTGCTGCTGATCTACGCCGTCGTCGGGCTCGGCCTGTTCCCGATCGTGCGCTGGGCCCTGACGAGGGTCGTGTCGCAGCTTCGCTCGGCGTTCACTCTCCTCGCTCGAGCAGTCCCACTGCTCGCCATCTTCGTGCTCCTCTCGTTTCCCACCCAGGAGCTCTGGGGCATCTTTTCGAACCCGACCAGGGGCATCTACGCCCTGACGATCTCGATGCTGGCGCTGCTCACCGCCGCCTTCCTCACCGTTCGCCTGCCGCGGGAGGCCCGCTCGATCGAGCGGGACGTCGGGCAGGAGAGCGTTCCTCTCCGCCGCGAGCAGCTGCTCAACGTGGAGCTCGTGATGTTCGTCAGCCAGGCGATCCAGGTGCTGCTGGTGAGCCTGATGATCGCGGTCTTCCTCACCGTCTTCGGCCTGCTGGTCGTCGACGAGACCCTCCGCAGCCAGTGGATCGGCAGCCCCGGGCACGAGCTGTTCCACTTCCGCCTCTTCGGGGAGCGGCTCGAGCTCACCAGCCAGTTGCTCCGTGTCGCCGTCGGCCTCGCCACCTTCTCGGGCTTCTACTTCGCAATCGCGATGTTCACCGACTCCACCTATCGCGAGGAGTTCCTCGGGGAGATCACCTCCGAGATGCGGCGCAGCTTCAAGGACCGGGCCGAATACCTGCGGCTCCGGGCCAGGATGAGCTGATCCGCGACAATCGGTCCATGGCCGAGACCGCCAACCGGGTGATGGTGCCTCGCTACCGGCACCTCCCCGGCAACCACTGCGGGTCGACGGCACTCCGCAACCTCCTCGGCTTCCACGGCGTCGAGATCTCCGAGGAGATGGCCTTCGGCCTCGGGGCCGGCGCGTGCTTCTACTACGTCGCTCTCGACGAGCACTCCCCCTCGCGCTTCACCAACGGCCGGGCGGCGCGGCTGGAGGAGAACTTCCTCGAGCTGACCGGAGCGCCGCTGCGACTCCGCACCGATGCCGATCCCGACGCCTCCTGGACGATGGCCAAGGAGGTCGTGGACGAGGGCCGACCGGTGCTGCTCCTCACCGACCTCTACTACCTCGACCACTACGGCCACTCGGCCCACTTCCCAGGTCATGCCGTGGTGCTGGCCGGCTACGACGAGGAGGTGGCCTGGCTATCGGACACATCCTTCGAGGACCTCCAGACCACTACCCTCGACGGCCTCCGCGAGGCCCGCCACGCCCAGCAGCCGATCTTTCCGCTGGAGGGGCACGCGATCGATCTGCCGGATGGCGTGGAGATCGACCGCGATGACCTGCTCTCCCGCGCCCCAGCGGCCATCGAGCGGGCGGCGAGCCAGATGCTCGAGCCGCCGCTCGGGGAGTTCGAGGGACTGCCCGCTCTGCGCCGCTTCGCAGCCGAGGTCGGAGGCTGGCCGGAGACCGCCGAGGACTGGCAGTGGTGCGCCCGCTTCCTCTACCAGGTGGTCGAGCGGCGCGGGACCGGAGGGGGCAACTTCCGCAAGATGTACTCGCGGTTCCTGGAGGAAGCGGGGTATGAGGAGTCCGCGATCGCGGCCGAGGCAGCAGAGGACTGGACTCGCGTCGCGCTGGCGGCCCGGACCGCCAGCGAACCCGAGCGACCCGATCCCGAACATTGGAAGGCGCTGGAGTCAGAGGCCGAGCGCGTGCTGGGCGCCGAGGAGCGGCTCTGGGCCGCGCTCGCCGGGCCCGGCGGCTAGGGCTTCGCGAAGCGGGCGAAGAAGCCGAGCGCATTGCCGGCTCGGCTCTCGTAGCTGAGCCCGGCGCCGCTCGCCCGCAGGCGCAGCGGCCCGAGCCGCACGTAGTGCGGATCTCCGACCAGCTCGCCGACGACCAGGCGGCCGCCCGGCTTCAGCACCCGCGCCAGCTCTCGAAGGGCGGCGTCCTGGTCCGGGATCTCGCCCAGCACGGTGACCAGGTAGGCGGCGTCGAAGGTCGCGTCCTCATAGGGCATGGAGGTCGCATCGGAGCGGGTCGGGGTGACGTTCGCCAGGCCGCGCTCGCCGGCGCGCCGCATCGTGTGGTCGAGCATCTCCTGCTGGACGTCGAGGACGTCCAGCTCTCCGTCGGGCTTCACCCACTCGGCCACGTCGAGCGTGTAGTAGCCCGTCCCCGGACCGACCTCGAGGATTCGCTCGCCGGCGGCCGGATCCAGCGTCTCCTTCAGCCGGTCGCGGGTGATCAGCGGATGTGGCGCCTCCACCCAGAAGCGCTGGGAATAGGGGCAGGCCGACGGGTTCTTCCGCCACCAGAGCGCGGCGCCGGTGACGGCGGCGGCGCCGGCGATCACCAGGTGGCGGAGCCTCATCCGGTGAAGCCGATGCGATGCTCGCCCGGAGCGCCGCGAAGGAAGACGACCTCGCGGAGGTCCAGGGCGATGCTGCCGTCCTCGGTCTCGATGTCGGTCCAGCCGTCCGCCTTGTCGAGCTTCTTGCGCAGGTCCTGCACCTTCTCGTCGCTCATCCTCACGGCCATTACCTGGCCGCCCGAGAAGCCGATCTCCACCCGTCCGGAGGCCATCAGCCATCGCCCTGTCGGCTGCGGCTCATGAATGAGCCTCCGGCGGCTCAACTATCTCCGTCAACACTCCGCCGGTCGATTTCGGATGGACGAAGGCGACCCGCGAGTTGCGGATCCCGACTCGGGGCTCGGCGTCGATCAACTCGATGCCGGCCTGCTTGAGAGTCCCGAGCGTGTCGTCGATGTCGTCGACGGCGTAGGCGACGTGATGCAGCCCTGGTCCCTTCCGGTCGAGGTACTTCCCGACCGGCGTGTCCGGCCCAAGCGGACGCAGCAGCTCGACGTGCCCCTCGCCGACGTCGAGCAGCACCGCCTCGACGCCCTGGCTCTCCACCGTCTCGCGATGGGCGACCGGCATCCCGAGGGTCTCCTCGTAGAGCTCGATCGCGCCCTCGAGGTCGTCGGTGGCGACGCCGATGTGGTCGATCCGGCCGAGCATGGGGCGTGGAGTCTACGTAGCGGGCAGAGGATCGCTCGGCTCGCTCCGGCTCTCGGCTTCCTGCTCCACGCGGAGGATCTCGCCCAGAGCCGCCACGCCGACCTCGAGCTGTTCGGGCGTCGGCTCCTTCGTCGCGATCAGGCGCTGGATCTCGTGACCGGGGCGATGGAAGGCACGGGCGGCCGAGGTCTCCGGGTTGCGATCGCTCCAGGCGAACATCTCGGCGGCCAGCGAGGCGCTCGCCACTCCCACGGCCGCTCGGGCCAGCGGCCCGGGGCTCTCGAGCGTCCGCTCGAGCAGCAGCTGGCCCGCGGTGGAGAGGACGAGCATCGGGACCACGAGGTTCGAGCCGCAGCGGTCGTGCTCCTTGGTCGCGGACGCCGGATCGTCCGAGCCGGACTCGTAAGCACCGATGGCCTTGTGCTCGACGCCGTGATACGCGGCGAGGTTGCGATCGCTGAGTGCGACCATCGCCGGGGCGAGGCCGAGCGCTCCCTGCACGAGCTCGTTGGCGGCGCTCGATCCGCGGCGGCGGAGCGCCCTGCTCGCGACCGAGGCGATCAGCATCGCGGCGACCACGCGCACGTCCTCGAAAGGAAGGCGCGCGGCTCGCAGGCGCATCCGCACCATCGGGATGAGGACGAAGGCCTCGGCGAGCCGCAGGGGGCCGCGCAGGAGTGGGACCCGGACGGAGAGCTCGGGGGCGATCGCGGGCTTCGGCCCCGAAGCGACCTGGATCTCCCCGTTCTCGTCTCGGGCGGCCGCAGCCCAGGACGTCGGGCCGTGAATCAACAGGCCGTTGCGAAGGGCCATGCCACCCAGACGGAGCACGTACTCCTCTTGGGCATCGGCACCCCGGTCGCCGTTCCGGCTCACGTCGCCGTTCGAGCTGGCGTCGCTCACGCGAGCATCCTCTTCGACAGCTCGTAGAAGAAGCCGGCGGCCAGCTCGACATCCGCTGCGGGAATCCGCTCGTCGGGGGCGTGGATCAGAGGCGCGGACTCGAGCAGACCGATCTCGCGGTGGGGGCAGAAGCCGTAGACCACGGCGTCCGGGAAGGCGGTTCGGAACGGGTTGCTGTCGCTGAAGCCGGGCATCACGATCGGCGCGATCCCCGCGCCGGGATCCACCTCTCCGAGCCACTCGCGGATCGCATCGGCCAGGGGCGACTCGAGCGGCGAGGCGTTCCCGACCACCGCCTCGCTGAACTCGACGGTGTAGTCACGGTCGCCGATCACCGATCGCAGGGCCGCCAGTGCCTCCTTCTCGCCGTAGCCCGGGGGAACGCGACAGTCGATCAGCACCTCGGCCTCCGACGGGATCACATTCGCCTTCTTGCCTCCTTGGGCGATGGTCGGCGTCAGCGTCACGCTCAGCATCGGCTCGACGAGAAAGTCCGCGAGCAGCGGCTGCTCGGCCCGGAGCCGCTCCAGCCCGTTCCTGATCCCGTCCTCTCCCGTGAACGGCTCTCCCAGGAGGGCCTCGAGCAGGGCCTCTCCGACCTCCGTCGGTTCCGGCTTCGGCTGCTCCGAGAGCGCGGAGATGTAGCCCGCCAGCTTGATCAGCGCGTTGTCCCCGATCCTGGGAACCGAGGCATGGCCGGCCCTGCCGTGTGCCCTCAGCTTCATCCGGAAGATCCCCTTCTCGCCGACGCTGAGCGCGTAGTGACGGCGCCCGCCGACCTCGACGTGATCGCCGCCCCCCTCGTTGACCACGAAGTCCGCCCGCACCTTGTCGGGGTGGGCCTCGCAGAGCCACTGGGCTCCGAGCCCGCCGCCCACCTCCTCGTCCGCGGTGATGACCAGCAGCAGCTCACCGGCGGGGCGCCAGCCACTCTCCCCGAGCGCGATGCAAGCCGCCGCCTCGGACGCCACCTGTCCCTTCATGTCGAGCGCGCCGCGGCCCCGGACCCAGCCGTCCACGACGTCGCCCGCCCAGGGATCGAAGCTCCACTCCTCGGGGTCGGCCCTGACCGTGTCCATGTGGCCGAGCAGGGCCAGCGTCGGCCCCTCCTCGCCGCGGAGTCGCGCGACCAGGTTCGGCCTCCCGGGCTCGGCCTCCAGCAGCTCGCAGTCGAAACCCGCGGCGCGCAGGCGCTCGCGCAGGATCTCCTGGCCCCCGCCCTCGTTGCCGGGCGGATTGACGGTGTTCATCTGAAGCAGGCGGCCGAGCAGCTCCACCGCGGAGGGGCCGAGGCTCTCCGGGACTGCCGTGATGGCGGTGCCCTCCTCCATGCGGCCAGCCTAGCGGCCGTCGGCGCCCGGTCTACGGCAGGGGCGCTCCCGCCAGAGCGAGCACCGCGCCGACGGCTCCGGCTGCGACCAAGGTCGCCACAACGCTCCTGCGCAGCGCGAGCAGGGCGATCGCCGCGGCGGCGAGGATCGCGATCTGCCAGCCCTCGTCGATTCCACCCGCGAGAGTGACGGCGGAGCCCAGGATCGCCCCGATCGCCGCCGGCCCGGCTCCGTCCAGAAAGCCCCTCGCCCTCCGGTTCGCGCGCAGCCTCTCGAAGCGCCCGCCACCGAGCAGAATGAATGAGAAGGAGGGCGCGAATGCGACCGCCGCGGCCAGCAGTGCGCCTCCCACCCCGTGTGCGGCGTAGCCGACGGCCGTCACCGTCGCCACCACCGGGCCCGGGGTGACCTGGCCGATGGCGACCGCGTTCAGGAACTGGGCATCCGTCATCCAGTGGTAGGCGTCCACCGCGTCCCCCTGCATCAGCGGGATGATCACGAAGCCCCCTCCGAAGGAGAGGGCGCCGACCTTGAACGCGGTCCACGCCAGCGCCCCGAGGCCGCCGGTCGACGTCGCCCCGGCGAGCAGCGCCGCCGGGCTCCAACTCGCGACGTTCCCGTCCAGCCAGGTCCGCCGCGCCACCTCGAAGAGCCCGCAGGCGACCAGGACCAGCACCAGGTACGGCCCGATGACGATCGCCGCGACGGTCCCGGCGAGCAGGTAGGCCAGCCAGCGCAGCCGGTGCCCGTGGCCCTCCATCGCGTGCCGGTAGCTGGGACCGACAAGGTCGCCGCCGGCCCGAACGGCCACGGCGGCCACCGCGGCGCCCGCGCCGGCTCCCGCTCCGCGGATCCAGTCCGGCGGGGCCGAGGCGAGGAAGAGGACCGAGAGGACGAGCACCATCGCGATCGCGGGCACGACGAAGCAGAGCCCGCCCACGACGGCGCCAGCGGGGCCGCCGACGCGGTAGGCACAGAAGATCGCGAGCTGGGTCGACGCGGGTCCCGGGAGCAGGGAACAGGCGGCGTTGGCGTCCTCGAACGAGCTCGCGTCCATCCACCCCCGCCGCCGCACGACCAGATCGCGCAAGAGGCTGATGTGTGCGGGGGGGCCGCCGAATCCGGTCAATCCGATGCGGAGCCAGTCCCGCGCGATCACGCTCAGTGGCGCCATTCGCCACGTTCATACTGGAAAGTGCATGACGAGCCCGAATGCCCGCCGCGTGTACGAGATGCTCGCCGCCTACGAACGGGGCGACGAGGACAGGGTGCGGGAATCGATCGATCCCCAGGGGGAGATCTACGGAGCGCCGGGGATCGTCAACTCGGGCACCTACTACGGCTACGAGGGCTTTCGCCGATGGATCGATCAATGGCGGGAGGCCTGGTCGGAGGAACGGTTCGAGCTCGGAGAGATCGTGGAGGTCGATGAGTCGGTGCTTGTGGTTCCCGCGCATGTCACTGGTCGCGGCGCCTTGAGCGGCCTCGAGATCGACCAAGTTTTCGGCTGGCTCTACGAGTGGATTGACGGCCGGGCTACCAGGTTCCACGTCTATGGAACCGTCGAAGAGGCGATGGAGGCGGCTCAACGGCTGGCCGCCGATCGGGCATGAGCGAGCGGCTCTTCGAGGCGGGCGGCGAGACGCCGCGCACCGGCCTCCCGCGGGACGAGGCGCCACTCGCCACCCGCATGCGCCCACGGGACCTCGGCGAGTTCGTCGGGCAGTCCCACCTGCTCGGCGAGGGGTCAGCGCTTCGGGTCGCGATCGAGTCCGGGGAGCCGCACTCCGCCATCTTCTACGGCCCTCCCGGCACCGGCAAGACCACCCTCGCGCGGATCATCGCCGCCCGTGTCGAGGGCGCCTTCGAGGAGCTCTCCGCGGTCAACGCGGGACGTGCGGAAGTCCGAGAGGTGATCGCTCGGGCCGAGGAGCGCCGCGCCTCCGGACGGCCGACGATCTTCTTCCTGGACGAGATCCACCGCTTCAACAAGGCGCAGCAGGACGCGCTCCTGCCGGCCGTGGAGGACGGCCTGGTGACGTTGATCGGAGCAACCACTGAGAACCCCTACTTCGAGGTCAACTCGGCACTCCTCTCCCGCGCCCAGATCTATGAGTTTCGGCCCCTCACAGATGCCGAGATCGAGGACCTGCTGCGGCGCGCGCTCGGCGACGAGCGCGGGATCAGGGACGCGCCCGAGGTCCCCGACGACGCGCTTGCAGTGCTCGCAGCTCGATCGGGCGGCGACGCGCGGGTGGCGCTGGCGGCACTGGAGCGCGCGGTGGAGACGACCGTGGCGGCCGGCGACGCCGCGGTCTCGATCGGCGCGGTCGAAGACGCCCTCCAGCGCAAGGCCCTGCTGTACGACCGCGAGGGCGACCGGCACTACGACTACATCTCGGCCTGGATCAAGGCGACGCGCGGGTCAGACGTGGACGCGTCCATCTACTACCTGGCGGTGATGCTCGAGGGCGGCGAGGATCCGCGCTTCATCGTCCGGCGGATGGTGATCTTCGCCTCGGAGGACGTGGGCAACGCCGACCCCCAGGCGCTCCTGATCGCCAACGCCGCCGCCCAGGCGGTCGATCGGGTCGGATTGCCCGAATGCGCGCTCAACCTCGCCCAGGCCGCCGCCTATCTGGCCCTGGCGCCCAAATCGAACGCCTCGACGCGCGCAATCTCGCGGGCGTCCGCGCACGTCCGCGAGCACGGCGCCGCGGAGCCACCCCCCTACCTCCAGGACGCCCACTACCCCGGCGCCCGCAAGCTCGGGCGGGGCGAGGGGTACCGATATCCGCACGACGAGCCGGACGCCGTCAGCGAGCAGCCGCTCGCGCCGGAGGCCGTTCGCGGCGAGCGCTTCTACGAGCCGACCGGCCGCGGCTTCGAGGCGCAGCTGGCCGAGCGCCTCGAGTGGCTGCGCGACCGCCTCGGCGGGCCGCGCGGCGACCGTTAGCGCCAGATTAAGAGCGATCGAAACCGGATCGCGTGCACGCGCAACTTTCCCAGCACGGCGTGTTCTGAATGACGTCTGACGCTCTGGCAATCGTGCGGTTCGCCGGAGCCGGCGCGTAAAAAGCCGGGGAGTGGACACGGAGGCCGGGAGCTCGGGGATTGCTCTCGGCCTCCACATCTTTCGTCGGACGAAAGAGCAGGGAGGAGGGGAGACAGCGGCCTCGGCGGGAGGCCGCTGTCCGCCGCCCTAGAATCGCCCTCGACGAGCGCAAGCGACGAGAGGGAGTCACAGCGATGGAGGCCAGCTCCAGCAGGACCAGCACCAGCCGCAAGTCGGGGGGCAACGGGCGGAGCGGCAACGGTGCCGCGCCGAAATCGGCGAAGAAGGCCAAGTCGCAGAGCCGGTCGGGCTCGAAGGGGCTCGAGTCCTTCAACCCAGCGACCGGCGAGCTGATCGGAAGCGTCGAGACCCTGACCCCGTCGAAGGTGCAGACGGTGGTCGACGAGGTCGCCGAGGTCCAGCCGTTCTGGGCCGCCCTGACGCTGGAGGATCGCGCCCGCTACCTCCGCCGGGCCTCCGACGTGGTGCTCGAGGAGATGGACGACCTGGCCGCGCTGCTCACCAACGAGCAGGGCAAGCCGCGGGTCGAGAGCTACACGATGGAGCTTCTCCCCACCGTCGACTCACTGAAGTGGATCGCCGACAACGGGCCGGAGATCCTGGCGGACGAGAAGCAGTCGATGCCGGTCTTCCTGAAGTCGAAGAGCGCCAAGTTCACCTACGAGCCGATCGGCGTCGTGGGAGTGATCGCCCCATGGAACTACCCGTGGTCGATCCCCTTCGGCGAGGTGGCGATCGCGCTGATGGCGGGCAACGGCGTGGTGCTGAAGCCGGCCAGCCTGACCCCCCTGATCGGCGACCGGATCCGACAGGTCTTCGAGAAGGCGGGCCTTCCCGAGGGACTCGTCCGCACCGTCCACGGCGGCGGCAGGATCGGTGACGCACTGGTCAAGTCGACCGCGGGGAAGATCTTCTTCACGGGCTCCGTCGAGGTGGGGCAGAAGGTCGGCGTCGAATGCGCCAAGCGGATGAAGGGATCGGTGCTCGAGCTCGGCGGCAAGGACCCCGCGATCATCTGTCCCGACGCGGATCTCGCCAATGCGGTCTCGGGGACCGTGTGGGGCGGATTCGCCAACGCCGGGCAGACCTGCTCGGGAATCGAGCGCGTCTACGTCCACAGGGACGTGGCCGACGCCTATCTCGAGGGCCTTGTCCGCGAGACCGAGCGCCTCACTGTCGGTGACCCGCGCGAGTGGACCACCGAGATCGGGCCGATGGTCTCGGAGGAGCAGGCGAAGATCGTCAACGAGCTGGTGGACGACGCGATCGAGAACGGCGCGACCAAGCTCACCGGTGGCCCGACGAAGATCGAGGGGATGAAGGGCAGCTTCATCGCCCCGGTCGTCCTCACCGGCGTCACCCACGAGATGCGGATCATGAAGGAGGAGATCTTCGGGCCGGTGCTGCCCGTGGTGACGGTCGACTCCGAGGAGGAGGCGATCGAGCTCGCCAACGACTCCCAGTTCGGCCTCGGCGCATCGGTCTGGACCAAGGACCGCGCCAAGGGCGAGCGGATCGCGCACGAGATCGAGTCGGGAATGGGCTGGATCAAACACCACTCCTTCTCGCACGGGGCCTGCGTCTGCGCCTGGGGCGGCGTCAAGGAGTCCGGGCTCGGCCGTTCGCACTCGAAGTTCGGCTTCTACGAGTGCGTGAACGTCAAGCAGCTCGCCTGGGAGCCCGGCTGGGCCCGCGACATGTGGTGGCAGCCGTACGACCGCAATCTCGGCGACGCGATCCGCTACTCGGCCCAGCTGCTCTACAGCCGCAACGGGAACAGGCTGCAGGCGCTGCGGGAGGGAATCCGCCCGCTGGTCGAGGTCACGCGGCGAACGATGCGAAAAGGCGCCTGAAAGGCCGGTCGCACGCCGACACGGCGCCGGTTTTCCCGCAAATAGCGAAAACGCGAGTCCAATAGTGGGTGGGCAGTGTGTCAGGGCTTGCTAACCTGCCGCGCGCATTTCCGCTGAGTCTCCGGCCAGGAAGGAACGGAGATCGGGGGAACCAAGAGTTGGGGCGAATCGCGGGCAGTACGCCGCGTAGCGCGATCTTTCAGCGCGAGCCCGTCAGCTAACCCCGTAAGCAACGAAAGAGGAAGGTTTTGACGAGCAAGCGTCAAACGGACGGGGTGCGTCCTGCGCCGTCTGCATGATCTTCGCGCCCCGACCTGG
>Ga0081540_1000198_pt1 | contig 62526 bp, 55 predicted proteins | sample TabmetS2T1R1_FD_71024 | JGI IMG/M metagenome (GOLD analysis project Ga0081540, IMG submission 71024) | Tabebuia heterophylla rhizosphere microbial communities from the University of Puerto Rico - S2T1R1 | ecosystem: Host-associated > Plants > Roots > Rhizosphere ...
CTTCGGCGCGCCCTTCCTGCCGCGCCATCCGTCGGTCTACGGCAACCTGCTGCGCGAGCTGATCGGCGTGCACGGCGTCGATTGCTGGCTGGTCAATACCGGCTGGACCGGCGGCATCTACGGCGTCGGCCGCCGCATGCCGATCAAGGTGACGCGCTCGCTGCTCACCTCGGCACTCGACGGCTCGCTGAAGAACGCCAAATTCCGCACCGATCCGTATTTCGGCTTCTCGGTGCCGACCCAGGTGCCCGGCATCGAGCCGCACCTGCTCTATCCTTACAAGACCTGGCAGAACAAGGCGGAGTTCGACGCGACCGCGCGCAAGCTGGTCGGCATGTTCCAGAAGAACTTCACCCAGTTCGAGAACCACGTCGACGCCGACGTGCGCGCCGCGCAGCCCGAGGTGCGCATCGCCGCGGAGTGAGCTGCTTCGCAGATTCGAATGTCGCGATGGCCGGGGCCTTGCCCCGGCCATTTCGGTTTGTTTGCAGATCGTAGGATGGGTTGAACGAAGTGAAACCCATCATGTGAGTCGCCAAATGCGAGTCAGCCGATGGGTTTCGCTGCGCTCAACCCATCCTACGGACTACCAACCATCCGCCGCGCGAACGGCAGCGCCGCGAGCGCCACCGCGGTGAACATCGCGCCGGCCATGAACGTCCCGCTCGGCCCGACCGCGTCCCACAATGCGCCGGCAACCACGCTGGCGGCGAGCATCGCGACCCCGGTGATCAGGTTGAACATGCCGAATGCGGTGCCGCGCAAGTCGGCCGGCGCGGTGTCGGCGACCAGGCTCGCGAGCAGGCCTTGCGTCAGTCCCATGTGCAGGCCCCACAGCGCGGTGCCGAGCGCGATCGCGGCGATGTTTGATCCAAACGCCAGGATGAGATCGGCGACGACGAGTATTGCAAAGCCGCCGCCGAGAAGCCCGTAGCGGCCGATGCGATCCGACAGCGCGCCGGCCGGCCACGCCGCGGCGGCGTAGACCACGTTCATCACCACCATGACCACCGGCACGAATGCGAGCGCGAGCCCGACCGATTGCGCGCGCAATAGCAGGAACGCCTCGCTGAACCGCGCCAGCGTGAACACGGTGGCGATGCCGACCACCAGCCAATAGGCGAGGCCGAGCCGGCCGAGCTCGGCGCGCGACAGCGGCGCACGGACGGCGGTGGTGCCGGGAGCGCGATCGGGATCGCGCACGAAAAAGACGATCACGGCGAACGACAGGAACGCCGGGATCACCGCGATCCAGAACACCGCGGTGAAGTTGTCGGCAAGGAGCAACATGAACAGCATGGCCACGAGCGGGCCCAGGACGGCGCCGATCGTGTCGAGCGATTGGCGCAGGCCAAAGCTCGCGCCGCGCAGATCCGGCGCGGCGAGGTCGGCGATCAGTGCGTCGCGCGGCGCGCCGCGGATGCCCTTGCCGATGCGGTCAATGAAGCGCGCAGCGATCAGCCACGCTATCGTGGGCGCGAGGGGGAATACCGGCTTGGTGAAGGCGGCGAGCCCGTAGCCGGCGGCGGCGAGGAGCTTGCGTTTGCCGAGCCGATCGCTCAGCGCGCCGGAGAAGATCTTCACAATCGACGCGGTCGCCTCGGCGATGCCCTCGATGACGCCGACCGTGACCATCGACGTGCCGAGCACGGTGACGAGATAGAGCGGCAAGAGCGCATGGATCATCTCGGAGGAGAGATCCATCAACAGCGAGACGACGCCGAGCGCCCACACGCCGGGCGGAATCTCGCGCCAGCGGAGGAGGGAGGATGTCTTGGCAGATTCGTTCATCGGTCGCTGCGAGTCGCACTCAAGGGCGAGACTGGTCAAGCTGAAGAATCACCACAAGCACTGCGCGCTCCCTCTCCCGCTTGCGGGGGAGGGGTGGGGAGGGGGCAGATCCGGAATGCCGTGCCGCGCGTGCCCCCTCCCTATCCCTCCAGCCGAAGTCGGATTTATCCGACTTCGGCCGATTCAATAATGCCGAACTCGGGTAAACCCGAGTTCGGATGCAAGCGGGGGAGGGGACGCAAGCGGCGCGGCATGAACGTCGCCTCGGCGCAGAATTCTGCGCAAGAAAGAAAAAGAGCGGCCCTGCGGCCGCTCTTTCCTCACGCAATAGCCCTCCTCGTCACCCGCCGCGCACCTCGCGACGGCCGAGCGTGTTGAAACGCGCCTTCTGCTCGCTCGACAGCGTCGCGTAGAACGCGTCCAGCGCCGGCTTCACCGTCTGCGCCGCCTGCAGCATCGCGTCGGTGCGCTGGTCCATCGCGGCGAGGCGCCCAGGCGGCGTCTGCGGCACGTTGTCGGGGCAGGCGCCCTGCATGATCGACACCGCCTTGCCGGTCGCCTCGCTGAGCTTGTCGAGCGCCGGCTGCTGGCGATCGTTCGGCTGCAACGCCTCCTCGATCCGCTCGATCGGCAGGTTGGTGAGGCCGGGCTTCGCCTCGGCGCAAGCGTTCTTCGCCTGGTCGTCGCTGCGCCGGTCCTCGTTGCGTGTCGTGCGCGGCGACTCGCGTCCGATCTCGGGACCGAGCGCGTTGAAGCGCGCCTTCTGCTCATCGTTCAGCGAGTCGTAGAACGCTTCGAGCGGCGGCCGCACGGTGCGGATCGCAATGAGCGTCGCCTCCAGACGGGTCAGCATCGCATCGAGCCGGCCGGGTGGCGTCAGCGGATAGTTGGTGGTGCACGCGGCCTTGAAGGTCGCTGCCGCCTTGTCGGCCGCCTCCCGGAGGTCGCCGAGCAGGCGTTGCTGCTCGGCGTCGGGCTGCACCGCGTCGGCGATCCGGTCGAACGGCCACGCGGTGATGCCCTTGGCCGGCTCGCACGCCTCGGCGGTCATCTGCTGGATGGCGCGGGCCGCCGGCGGGCCGCCTGTGCTGCCGGTGGTGCCGCTGCTGCGGCCGCGCGGAATGCCCGCGACGATACCCGCCGTTTCCGGCGTCGGGCCCGCATAGGCGTATTCCGAATACGGATTGCCGTACGGCCAGTACACGCTGTCGAGGAAGTCGTCGTAGGCGTAGGCCCAGTAGCCCTCGTCATAGGCATCGGGCCAGAACGTGTAATAGAAGATGTCGTTGTAGGCATACGGCCAGAACACCGGGCCGAGCCAGGCGACGAAGGCCGCCTTGTGATGGCGGCGCCAGGCGCGATGCCACGCCACCGGATCCGAACGCCACCGCTCGCGACCGGCGCGGTTCTGGAAAGTTGCGCCGAACCGGCCCTGCCGTGCCGCCACCGCCGTGATGCGCTCGCCGCGATTGCCGGGCCGGAAGCGGTTCTCGCCCCGCAGCGCCTGGCGTTGCGCGTCGGACCGCTCGGTGCCGGGCCGCTGCGCGTTGAGGCGCTGATCGCGACGCTCAGCGCGGAAATTGCGCAGCTCGCGCTGCTGAGTGGCCCGCATCTCCCGAAGCTGCGTGCGGTTCAGATTGCCGGCGCGTGCTGCACTCCTCAACTCGCGACGCTGGCGCGCCTCGAGGGCGCGGAACTGCTGGCGATCGGCGCCGGTCAGCCGGCGGCTTTCGGTCTGCAGCCTGCGGCTCTCGGTCTGGAACTGCCGCCGCTCGGCGCGGCTGAAGTTGCGGCCGACCGCGGACGGGCGCGACGCACGGAGGTCGCGTTGGGTGGCGCGCGGCGAGGCGACCGACGGCCGGCCGCGGAACTCAGGCCGCGCATGACGAATCTCGGGACGCGCGCCGCGAAATTCCGGACGCCCGCCACGGAACTCAGGTCGGGCAAAATTACGCGGTGCGGAAATCTGCGGCGCGTGTCGCGGCGCGGCAAAGCTCGGCGCGCTGCGCTGCGGTGCCGAGAAACGCGGCGCCGAAATTTGCGGAGCAGCGCGGGGAGCCGACATCTGTGGCATCGGGCGCGGCGCCGAGATTTGTGGTGCCGCTCGCGGAGCCGAGATTTGCGGCGCCGCACGGGGCGCCGCCGCTGGCGCCGACGGACGCCCGCCGCCGCCACCACCACCGCCCTTCTGGAAATGCTGTGCAAAGCTCGCATCCGCAAGGAACGGCGACAAGCCGATGAGCAGTGACGCGGCGGCAATACGGATCGACATGACGAAGGCCCTCGACATCCATTCCCAGCGAACAGGAACGCGAGAGCATCAGATACGTTCCGTCAGCGCATATGGCAGAGCGTTGCGACATAGCGGCGCAACGGGCGCGGCAGCACGGACATGAACGGCTGTAAATCTCAGTCTGCGTCGTGTTGCGTCGCGTTATCGTCGATCACGCCGCGGCGCGTTTCGGCGCGTAGCGGCTGTAGAAACTTTCGCCCTTGGCCGCCATCTCGGTGAGCAGCTTCGACGGCTTGAAGCGCTCGCCGTGCTTCTTCTCCAGCGCCTTGCACAGCTCGACGAAACGCTTCACGCCCATCATGTCGATGTAGGAGAGCGTGCCGCCGGAGAACGGCGCAAAGCCGAAGCCCAGGATCGAGCCGACATCCGCCTCGCGTACGTCGGTGAGCACCTTCTCCTCGAAACAGCGCGCGGTCTCGAGCGCCTGCATCGCCAGCAGGCGGTGCTTGAGCTCCTCGATGTCGATCGTATCCGGATCGAGCTTCTTCTTCTGCAGGTCGGCGAGGCCCGGCCACAGCTTCTTCGGGCCCTTCTCCGGATAGTCGTAAAAGCCCTTGCCGTTCTTGCGGCCGAGCCGGCCGCGCTTCTCGACCATCTCCTCGAGCAGCGCCTTCTGCCGCTTGTCGATCGCCGCGGCGCCGAGATCGGCCTCGGTCGCCTTGAGGATCTTCCAGGCGAGATCGACCGCGACCTCGTCGTTGAGCGAGAGCGGGCCGACCGGCATGCCGGCCATGCGGCCGACGTTCTCGATCATCGCCGCCGGCACGCCCTCGGCCAGCATCAGGTGGCCTTCGCGAATGTAGGTGCCGACCACGCGCGACGTGTAGAAGCCGCGGCTGTCGTTGACCACGATGGGCGTCTTGCGGATGGCGCGCACATAGTCGAGCGCGGCGGCGAGCGCCGCATCGCCGGTCTGCTTGCCGAGGATGATCTCCACCAGCATCATGCGCTCGACCGGCGAGAAGAAATGGATGCCGACAACGTTGGGCGGCCGCTTCGAGGCCTCGGCCAGCGAGGTGATCGGCAGCGTCGACGTATTGGAGCCGAACGTGATCTTGTCCCCGATCGCCGCCTCGGCCTTGGCCATGGTCTCGGCCTTGACCTTGCGGTCCTCGAACACCGCCTCGATGACGAGATCGCAGTCCTGCAGCATGCCGTAGTCGGCCGTCGGCGTGATATGCGCGAGCAGCGCGTCGCGGTCGGCGGCCTTGGCGCGCCCCTTGTTGACCTGATCGGTGATCAGCTTCTGCGAATGCGCCTTGCCCTTGTCGGCGGCCTCCTGGTCGCGATCGATCAGCACGACGTCGATCCCCGCCTGGGCGGTCACGTAGGCGATGCCGGCGCCCATGAATCCGGCGCCGATCACGCCGATCTTCTTGATGCTGCTCGGCGGCTCCGCGGCCGGCCGCCGCGCGCCCTTGTTGAGCTCCTGCATCGACACGAACAGGGTGCGGATCATCGCCGCCGCCTCCGGTGAGCGCAGGATCTTGGCGAACCAGCGCGACTCGACGCGCAGCGCGAGATCCATCGGCAGCTGCAGCCCCTCGTAGACGACCTGCAGGATCGCGCGTGCCGCCGGATAATTGTCGTAGGTCTCGCGCCGGTAGATCGCGTTGGCCGGCGGGAACACCATCATTCCGGCCTTGGAATAGACCGGCCCGCCCGGCAGCCTGAAGCCGTCGACGTCCCACGGCGCCTTGGCCTTGGGATTGGCCTTGACCCAGTCCTTGGCCTTGGCGACGAGATCGGCCGCCGGCACGATCGCGTCGATCAATTTCATTCCCTTGGCGCGTTCGAGTCGCAGCTGGTCGCCCTTGAGCAGGAACTGCAGCGCGTCGCCCGGCGCCATCATGCGCGCGACGCGTTGCGTGCCGCCGGCGCCGGGGAACAGGCCGACCTTCACCTCGGGCAGGCCGAGGCGCGTCTTCGGGTTTTCGGCAGCGATGCGGTGATGGCAGGCGAGCACCATCTCGAAGCCGCCGCCAACCGCGGTGCCGTTGATCGCCACCGCCCACGGCTTGCCGCTCGTTTCGAGCTTGCGATAGACGAGCGAGAGCTTGCGGCTCTCCTCGAACACCATCGTCGCCGCGGCTTCCTCGCCCTTCGACTTGATCAGCGTTGCGTAATTGGCGCCGAACCGCTCCAGCATGGTGAGGTCGGCGCCGCCGCAGAACGTGTCCTTGCCGGAGGCGATCACCGCGCCCTTGATGGCGGTATCGGTCGCGACCTTGTCGACGATCGCGGAGAACTCCTCGATCATCTTCATGTCGATCAGGTTCATCGTGCGGCCGGGCATGTCCCAGGTGACGAGCGCGATGCCGTCCGCGTCGACGTCGAGCTTGAAGTTTTCGTATGACATGCTCGTCTCCCTTTCAGGACTCGGCGTAAGGCTCGCCGGATTTATGCGTGAAGCGCTGCCCGTTCGCGTCGCGGATCATCACCAGGTCGACGTCGGGATAATTCGCGCGCTCGGTCGCCGCGCGGGTGCCCACCTCGAGATAGACGGCGTCGCGGCCGGTCCGGTTGATCAGCTGATGGCCGTTGGCGACGCCCGCCTTCCAGGCGGCGGCGTCGCCCGGCCTGAGCAGCGTCTCGCCGCTGTCCTCGATCAGGGTGATCTCGCCTTCGAGCACGTAGATGAACTCGTCTTCCTGCTCGTGCCAGTGCCGCAGCGACGAGCCGGCGCCGGGCTTGAGGCGCGTGACGTTGACGCCGAACTGGGTCAGCCCGCCGGCGTTGCCGACCAGGCACTTCTCACGCCCGCGCGCGATGTCCTTGAGCTTGCCCGGATAGGGGCAGGTGGTGCGCACCTCGGCTTTGGCGATGTCGATCTTGGGCATGGGTGAGGGCTACTCAGTTCGGCTGCACGTGGGTCCCGGCTCTGCGCTCGGCTTCGCCTCGCTCCGGCCGGGACACGAGGCACGTGTCTGCGGCACTGCCTCGTGTCCCGGGCGAGCCTTAAGGGCGTTTACGCCCGTCTTCGACGGGCTATGGCGAGACCCGGGACCCAGAGACCAAAATCACACCCGCTCGATGATTGTCGCCGTGCCCATGCCGGCGCCGATGCAGAGCGTCACCAGCGCGGTCGACTTCTTGCGGCGCTCGAGCTCGTCGAGCACGGTGCCGAGGATCATCGCGCCGGTGGCGCCGAGCGGATGGCCGAGCGCGATGGCGCCGCCATTGACGTTGACCTTCTCGGAATCGATATCGAACGCCTGCATGAAGCGCAGCACGACCGAGGCGAACGCCTCGTTGATCTCGATCAGATCGATGTCCTTCAGCTTCATCTTGGCGCGCTTGAGCACCTTCTCGGTCACGTCGACCGGGCCGGTCAGCATCAGGGCCGGCTCCGAGCCGATATTGGCGAAAGCGCGGATGCGCGCGCGAGGCTTGAGGCCGGTCGCCTTGGCGGCCGCCTTGTTGCCGATCAGGATCGCCGCGGCGCCGTCGACAATGCCGGATGAATTGCCGGCGTGGTGAACATGGTTCACCGCCTCGACCTCGGGATGCGCCTGCACCGCGACCGCGTCGAAGCCGCCGAGCTCGCCCATCTGCACGAAGGACGGGTTCAGCTGGCCGAGCGACTGCATGGTGGTGCCCGGCCGCATGTGCTCGTCCTTGGCCAGGATGGTGATCCCATTGGGGTCCTTCACCGGCATGACCGACTTCTTGAAGTAGCCGCCGTCCCAGGCCTTGGCGGCGCGCTTCTGGCTCTCGACCGCATAGGCGTCGACGTCGTCGCGCGAGAAGCCGTACTTGGTGGCGATCAGGTCGGCCGAGACGCCCTGCGGCATGAAATAGGACTTGATCGCGATCGACGGGTCGACCGGCCAGGCGCCGCCCGAGGCGCCGATGCCGACGCGGCTCATCGACTCGACTCCGCCGGCAATGGTGAGGTCGTGCTGGCCGGACATGATCTCGGCGGAGGCGAAGTTGACCGCGTCGAGCCCCGACGCGCAGAACCGGTTGATCTGCACTCCCGGAACGCCGTTGCCGTAGCCCGCGACCAGCGCCGCCGCGCGGGCGATGTCGCCGCCGGCCTCGCCGACCGGATCGACGCAGCCGAGCACCACGTCGTCGACCAGGGTCGGATCGAGCTTGTTGCGGTCCTTGATGGCGCCGAGCGCCTGCGCCGCCAAGTTGAGCGCCGTGACTTCGTGCAGCGCGCCGTCCGCCTTGCCGCGGCCGCGCGGCGTGCGCACGTGATCGTAGATGAAGGCGTCGGTCATCGGCATTCCTCCTTTTTTCCCGAAGCGCTCACAGGCTCCGCGAAATCAGCAGCTTCATGATCTCATTGGTTCCGGCATAGATACGCAGCACGCGCGCGTCACGATACATGCGCGAGATCGGATATTCCTCCATGAACCCGTAGCCGCCGAACAGCTGCAGGCAGCGGTCGAGCAGCTTGCCGGTCAGGTCGGTCATCCAGTACTTGGCCATGGAGGCGGTCGTGGTGTCGAGCTTGCCCTCGACATGCTGGCCGATGCAGTGGTCGAGGAACACCTTGGCGACGGTCGCCTCGCTCTTGCATTCGGCGAGCGTGAACTGGGTGTTCTGGAACTCGATGATCTTCTTGCCGAACGCCTGGCGCTCTTTCACGTAGTCGATGGTCAGGCGCAGCGCGCGCTCCATCATGGCCATGGCATGCGTCGCAACGATCAGCCGCTCCTGCGGCAGCTCGGTCATCAGCTGGGTGAAGCCCTGGCCTTCTTCGGTGCCGAGCAGAGCCTCGGCCGGCAATTGTACGTCCTCGAAGAACAGCTCCGACGTGTCGGCGGCGTCGAGGCCCATCTTCTTGAGCTTGCGGCCGCGGCGGAAGCCGGATGCGTCGTTGGTCTCGACCACCATCAGCGAGATGCCCTTGGCCTTCTCCTTTGGGTCGGTCTTGGCGACGACGATGATCAGGTTGGCGTGCTGGCCGTTGGTGATGAAGGTTTTCGAGCCGTTCAGCACGTAGCCGTTGCCGGATTTTTTCGCGGTGGTGCGGACGCCCTGCAGGTCGGAGCCGGTGCCGGGCTCGGTCATGGCGATGGCGCCGATCAGCTCGCCGGTCGCGAGCTTCGGCAGCCAGCGCTTCTTCTGCTCCTCGGTGCCGTAGTGAAGGATGTAAGGGGCGACAATGCCCGAATGCAGCGGCGCGCCGAACGAGTCGAAGCCGGACAGGCTGAGCTCGCGGTTGATCACCGCCTCGTGCGCGAAGCTGCCGCCGGCGCCGCCATATTCCTCCGGCATCGATGCGCACAGGAGGCCTGCTTCGCCGGCCTGGGTCCAGACCTTGCGCTCGTACATGCCCTCCTCGTGCCAGCGCTCGATATGCGGCGTGAACTCGGAGTCGATGAACCGCCGCGCCTGCTCCTCGAGCAGCACGAGGTCCTCGGTCATCCAGGCCGGTCGGGGAAGGTTGAGAACATCCATCATGGTCGAATCGCCAGGGTTACAATGTAGGGCGCGGTGCGGCAGGGTGCGAGGGTTCCGACGAGCGGAACGAGCGTAGTACGGCCGCGAGAAGACACCAGTTTCCCCATTATAGACTACAAATCATTGCGACAGAGGTGAGGAGGATGGGGCGACCCTGGTCCCGACGGGCTGATTGCCCCTGTCCTGGTCCTCTGGTCTTGGTGGCATTACAGCAAAAGTGCAGACGACCAGGCTGTACGCATGCGCCGGTTGATCTGCTGGGCATCCAACTGGCCGATTTTGAGCTGCGAAAGCGGTCTGGACGCGGGCGGCCTTCTCCGCCGCAGCGGTCGTCAATCCGAGTGGATGTTTGCCTCGCGGATGACGGTGGACAGGCGCTCGCTTTCGGTCCTGAGGAAATGGGCGAATTCCTCCGGCGAGGAGCTGACGATCTCGGCGCCCTGACTGGTGACGATCTTCTGGAATTCGGGGTCGGCGAGCGCAGCGCGCAAGGCCCGGTTCAATGTGCCGATGACCGGCGTTGGCGTGCTGGCGGGCGCCAGCAGGCCGAACCAGGTCCCCATGACGAAGTCGACGCCGCTCTCCCTGAAGGTCGGAACATCGGGCAATTGCGGCGAACGGCGGTCATGGCCGAAAGCGATGGGCTTGAGGCTGCCGTCGAGCACGAACGGCAGCGCGGCGACGGTCGAACAGAAGATGACCTGCGTGGTATCCGCGACGGTCGCCACGGTCGCCGGGCCGTTGCCGCTGAACGGCACGTGGGTCAGCTTCGTCCCGGTCGTGCGCTGGAACAGCTCGGCGGCGAGATGCGGGCTGCTGCCGATCCCGTAGGAGGCGTAGTTCAGCTTGTTCGGGTTGGCTTTGACGTGATTGATGAAGTCCTTGAGGTTGCCGACCGGCAAGGACCTCGTCACGAACAGCCCGACCGGCGCGTTCGACACCAGCGCGATCGGCGCCAGGTCGGCGAGTGGGTCATAGGGCAGGCTCTTGTAGAGGGCCTTGTTGACCGCAAGACCGATGCTGCTGACGAGCAGCGTGTAGCCGTCGGGCTTGGCCCGCGCGACCACACCGTTGCCGATATTGGAATTGGCGCCGGGCCGGTTGATCACCACGAAGCTCTGGCCGAGCGCTTTGCTCAGCGCCTGCGCGACCACCCGGCCGGTGACGTCGACGGCGCCGCCCGCCGCAAATGGCACGACGACCTCGACCGTCGAGGCGGGATAGGGGGCCTGGGCGCGAAGGGGCGGGCCGGAGACGGCCAGCGCCGCCGCGGCGATTGCGATCGCCGTCCAAGGCCGGCGGCAGCCCCCCACCCACGCCATCGCGTCCTCCCTGGCCCGATCCGCGATCCTCTTTTGGTCTGGCCACGGCCTGCGATAATGTTGCGCTGCGTGGGTGCGGGGGGCGCGAACAGGTACGGCAGCGCTCGCCGCCAGACAAATGAATTTCGTTCCGGCCGTGTGAGTTTTCGTCCGATAACATGGATCGCCGACACCTGCCCCTGACCGCGCTGCGGAGCTTCGAAGCGGTTGGCCGCCACCTCTCGTTTTCACGAGCCGCAGAGGCGCTGGGCGTCACGCACGGCGCGGTGAGCCGCCAGGTCGCATCGCTGGAGCGCATGCTCGGGGTCAGGCTGTTCGACCGCGGCGCGACGCTGGCATTGACCGAGGACGGCCGGCGCCTGTTCGCCGGCATCGCACCGGCCTTCGACCGCATCGCCGCCACGCTCGCAGGACTGGATCGCGGCGTGGCGCAGCGTTTCCTCGCCGTCAACGCGCCGCCGACCTTCACGATGAAGTGGCTGATCCCGAGGCTTTCAGGTTTCCAGCAACGGTTTCGCGATGTCGACGTGCGCCTGTCGACCGGCATCGGTCCGCTGCACGAATTGAAGATGAGCGAGGTCGACGTCGTCATCCGCCGTCTGGCGGAGCCGAATCTCGGCACGCCGTCGACGCCGTTTCTGTCGACGGTGCTGCTCGCGGTCTGCGCGCCGGAACTGCTCGAACGCGATCCGGTCGCCGCGCCGGAGGATGTCGCGCGTCACCAGCTCATCGAGGCCGAGACCGGCGCGATGGGCTGGTCGGGCTGGTTCGCGAAGGCCGGATGCGCGCTGCCGGCCAAGGCGCGGTTCGCGCGGTTCGAGCACATGTTCTTCGCCCTGGAGGCTGCGCTCGACGGGCTCGGCGTTGCCCTGATGCCGTCCGCCCTGGTGGTCGATGACCTGGCCGCCGGCCGTCTGGCGATCGCCTGGAAGGTCCCGGGCGTCTACGAGCGCGACTACTGCCACGTCCTGTCGCCGCTGACGCGCCAACCGGAGCTCGCGCAGTCATTCGCGACCTGGCTGTCGACCGAGGGCGCGGAGTCGAACCGGCTCGGCGAGTCCGTCATTCGTCCGTGAGCTTGATTGGCCGCAGAGCGGTGCCACACGTACCTCAGCGTTGGTTGAATACCCGCTGGGAGCGCGACCCGCTGTGAGTTTTGCTCGCGGCCTTGGATAACAAATCGATTGTGTCCGCCGGTGCGAGCCAGCATTGCTTTGCGCGACCCGCGCTGCCGACGGACAAACGAATGCTCGCCGATTTCCGTGTGCTCGATCTGACCTGGGTGCTCGGCGGTCCGTTCGCCGGCCAGCTCCTGGCGCAGCTCGGCGCCGAGGTGATCAAGGTCGAGCCGCTCGAGGGTGACCTGTCACGCCGCGTCTCGAGCCACTCGACCGAGCTCGACGGCGACTCCGGTTTCTTCCTCTCGGTCAATCGCGGCAAGTCGAGCATCGCGCTCGACCTGAAGAAGCCCGAAGGCCGCGCGGTGATGCATGACCTCGCGCGCAACGCCGACGCCGTCATCTACGGCTTTGCGCCCGCGGTGCCGGCCCGGCTCGGGCTCGACCGCGCCTCGCTGCACGCGATCAATCCGAAGCTCACGATCGCGCAGCTGATCGGCTTGCACGACCAGCCGCCCTATGCCGATGCGCCTGCGTTCGACCTGGTGGTGCAGGCGATGGCCGGCGTGATGAGCATCACCGGCGAGCGGGACGGCGCGCCGGTGCGCGTCGGCTATCAGGTCGCGGATCTGGTCGGCGGGCTCTATCTCGCGCTCGGCTGCGTCGGCGGCATGCTGAAGTCGCTCAAGTCGGGCAAGGGCGAATGCGTGCAGATCTCGCTGCTCGATTGCCAGCTGGCGATGCTGACGTGGCAGGCGCAGAACTACTTCATCTCGGGCGAGCAGCCGCTCGCCAACGGCGCGCGCCATCCGGTGATCGCGCCGAGCGACATCTATCCGTGCGCCGACGGAAAGTTCATGGCGATCTCGCCGACCGGCCAGGAGTTCTGGAAGACGTTCTGCGCCGCGATCGGACGGTCGGATCTCGCCGACGATCCGCGTTTCGATCATCCCAAGAGCCGCATCAAGAACGTCGCGGCGCTCACCGACGTGCTGCGGCAGGTCTTCCTCGCGCGCACCTCCGGCGAATGGGCCGCGCATCTGTTCGCCGCGCGGGTGCCGGCGGCGCCGGTCAACGGCATCGCCGAGGCGGTGTCGCAGCCGCTCGCGATCCTGCGCAGGATGGTGGAGGAGGTCGAGCACCCGCGCGGCGCTGGCATGATCCGGCTGCTCGGAAATCCGTTCAAATACCCCTCGGCGCCGCCGCTGTCCTACCCGCCCGCGCGCGGCGGCGAGACGCGCGAGGTTCTCGCGCGCGTGTGCGGCTACGACGCGGCCGCCATCGAGCGATTGATCGCGCACAACATCGTTCATCAAGGAGCAGGACATGACGCGTCCAAGTGACGTCAAGCCGCGGGAGGGCGAGCAGCCCGCAGCGCTGTACAAGGACTGGAAGGTAGGCGCGGAATTTCCGCCGCTGCCGTTCACCATCACGCCCGACATCGTGCGCGAGTACATGTCGGTGGTCGACGCCGATCCCAAGAACTATGTCATCGACGGCCGCCAGGCTGCCCCGCCCAACGTCGTGTTCGTCTACATGATGGCGGTGATGTACCGGCTCTATCCGCCGCAGCAGGGCGGCATCATGCTCGGCAACACGGTGCAGTTCCACAATCCGATCTGGGCCGACGAGGACACTGAGGTGGTCGGCACCGGCCGCGTCACCGACAAGTACGAGAAAAAGGGCCGCAAGCTGATCTGCTACGACGTCGACTTCAAGCGTCCCGACGGCACGCTCCTCGTCTCCGTCAATCACACGTCGGCATTTCCCGAGTGAACGCCGCACATCAGGAGAGGACCGTTATGGCCGCACGGCTCGAAAAGACCATCCCGCAGACGCAGGACATGTTCGACGACTACGGCAAGCTCAACGGCGACAACGATGTCCTGCACTACGACGACGCGTTCGCGAAGGCACGCGGCTTCCGCGGCACGCTCGGGCACGGGCTGATGTATACCGGCTATGTCTGCGATCTCGCCGCGCGGAAATACGGGCGCGACTGGCACTATCGCGGCCGGCTGACGGTGAAATACGTGCGCGGCGTCTGCCCCGGCGACCGGCTCGTGGTGACGCTCGAGCCGGACGGCACGGCGCAGTGCAAGTCGCAGTTCGACACCACGCTGGTCGGCTCCGCGACCCTCGCGTGAGCCGGCGCTAGAACGCGTCCCGATTAGAAGGAATCGGGACGCGCTCTAGAGTCTTTGATTGCGCATGTGCTTTTCGGAAAACCGGTGTCCACTTTTCCGGGACATGCGCTAGAACGCGTCCGCCGGCAGCTCCATGGTGGTGCCCGCGCCGGCCTGGATGCGAGCGAGCTGCGCCGCCGTCTCCGGCAGCATCCGCTCCATGAAGAAGCGTCCGGTGACGAGCTTGGCGTCGAGGCGCTGGTCGCCGCCCGCGCCATTGGCGAGCTTGACCTGCGCGGCCTTGGCGATCTGCGCCCACATGTAGCCGAGCACGACCAGGCCGAACATGTGCATGAAATCGTTGGCGCCGGCGCCGGCATTGTCGGGCTTGGCGAGCGCGTTCTGCGCGAACCACATGGTCGCCTGTTGCAGGTGGGCGAGCGCCTTGCCGAGCGGCTCGACATAGGGCTTCATCGCGGCGTCCGTGGCGTGCTCCTTGATGTAGCCCTGCACCTCGGCGAACAGTGCCATGATGGCGCGGCCGCCGTCCTTGCCGAGCTTGCGGCCGACCAGGTCGAGCGCCTGGATGCCGTTCGCGCCCTCGTAGATCATCGGGATGCGCGCGTCGCGCACGAACTGCTCCATGCCGTGCTCGGCGATGTAGCCGTGGCCGCCGAACACCTGCTGCGCGGCGACCGCGTTGGCGAAGCCGAGATCGGTCAGCACGCCTTTGATGACCGGCGTGAGCAGGCCCATCTGGTCGTCGGCGGCCTGGCGCGCCTTGGCGTCGTCGGAGCGGTGAGCGACGTCGGCCTTGAGCGAGATCCACATGACGAGCGCGCGCGCCGCCTCGTTGAAGGCGCGCATGGTCATCAGGTTCCGCCGCACGTCGGGATGCACAATGATGGGATCGGCCGGCTTGTCGGGGAACTTCGGGCCGGAGATGGCGCGGCCTTGCATGCGGTCCTTGGCGTAGATGGCCGCGTTCTGATAGGCGACCTCGGACAGCGCGAGGCCCTGCACGCCGACGCCGAGCCGCGCCTCGTTCATCATCACGAACATCGCCTGCAGGCCTCGGTTCTCCTCCGCCACCAGCCAGCCGGTCGCGCCGTCATAGTTCATGACGCAGGTGGAGTTGCCGTGGATGCCCATCTTCTCCTCGATCGAGCCGCACGAGACCCCGTTGTGCGCGCCAGCGGAGCCGTCGGGGTTGAGGAGGCGCTTCGGCACCACGAACAACGAGAGGCCCTTGGTGCCGGCCGGGGCGCCTTCGACGCGGGCGAGCACCAGGTGCACGATGTTCTCGGCGAGGTCGTGCTCGCCGGCGGAGATGAAGATCTTGGTGCCGGTAATCTTGTAGCTGCCGTCCGGCTGTTTGACCGCCTTGGTGCGGATCAGCCCGAGATCGGTGCCGCAATGCGGCTCGGTCAGGTTCATGGTTCCGGTCCATTCGCCGGCGACCATCTTGGGAATGAAGGTCTTCTTCAGTTCGGGCGAGGCGTGCACCAGCAGCGCCGCGATGGCGCCCTGGGTCAGGCCGGGATACATGGCGAAGGACATGTTGGCCGACGCGAGGAACTCGTTGACCGCCTGGGTCAGCGCGATCGGCAGGCCCTGGCCGCCGAACTCTTCCGGAACCGAGATGCCGATCCAGCCGCCCTCGATCAGGCGCTTGTAGGCCTGCTTGAAGCCGGTCGGCGTGGTAACCCGGCCGTCCGGGTGGCGCACGCAGCCTTCAGTGTCGCCCACCCGGTTGAGCGGGGTGAGGACCTCCTCGCAGAACTTGCCGCCCTCGCTAAGGATCGCCTCGACCACGTCGGGCGAGGCATCGGCGAAGCCGGGCAGGTTGTTGTACCGCTCGATATGGAAGACATCGTTGAGCAGGAACAGGACGTCGTCGACAGGCGCCTTGTAGGTCGGCATGGGCATATCCCCCGGGCCCGGCGGAGGAGCTTGGCATCAGCTCGTTATGCCGCCGGCGATTCGGACAAACATTGCATGAGCCTTTTAAAATAAAGCGAGCGGTCGGGCACGGGAATGCACGGCCTCGTGACCCAGCGGTAGTCCGCTGAGTACGGCCACGGACTTTGCGTCAGAGTTCCGGTGCCTCTGCGGCGCCGTCGGTGCCGCCACGGCGGGTATAGAGCGCGGTGTAATTTCGCCGCAATTCGGCCAGCGCGGTCTCGATGTCCCGCTTTTGCTTTTCCAGCAGCTTGATCTGCGCCAGGCATTGTTCCCGGCTCAGCGGCAGCGCGCTGGGCTTGGCATGCGCACCCTGGCTCGCCACCAGCTCGCGGATCTCGCGCAAGGTGAAGCCGAGACGCTTACCCTGAAGGATGAGCGCGAGCCGTTCGCGGTCCTCCTGGCTATAAATACGCGTCATGCCTTGTCTACGAGGCTTTATGAGGCCCTTGCTCTCGTAGAAACGGAGGGTCCGCAGCGTGACGTCAAACTCTCGGGCGAGGTCGCCGATCGTATATTCATTCGAACTTGTGTGATCGTCCGCCATGGCGATACCTTTCAACTTATAAAATACTCTATAGTAACAAGATGTAGTTCCTGCCAATTCGTAGTATTACTGCAAGTGTTCTTTGGCTTGGCCCCACACCTTGCCGTATCGACAAGTAACAACCCAACGTCAGGCGAGGCAGAAACACCACGCTATCCCTGCGCGATGTTACGGTTACCTGTGCGGCAACCCACGACCTGGCCGGATTCTACAGGGTGAAACGATCATCAAAGTTGTATAAATCGGAGCGAGGCCATAAGCCGTGCTGATTGCCCGCCCCGCGGCTTTGCAAGCCAACTGATTAAATCTAAGGCCGGGCCGCCCTTAACCCGTTCTTTACCATAGCCGGGAAAAAGTGACGGCCGAGGACAGCGGACCGTCGGCCTTCCACGTTTCGTCAACAACAAGCGGTTCCCGGGGCCATCGGCTCTGCTCCTCCCCGTCAGGTCGCGAATGCGGGCTCGAGCATGAATTTTGGCGTTCCGTGGAGTGTCGCCGGCATCCGGCCAGACGCGCGCGAGACCGCGAAGGAGGCAGCGCGCCGGTCCGGCATGTCGGTCGGCGAGTGGCTGAACTCGGTCATCGATATAGCCGCAGGCGCCAACGTCCAGGTGCCGCAGCAGGCCGCGCCGCGCCCGGAGACCATGACTTCGCGCGACGCCATGGCCAGCCTGCAAGAGCGGCTCGACAACCTGTCCCGCCAGATCGAAGGGCTTGCCCGCGAAGCCGGGCCCCGGTCCTGGGCTCCCACCCCCGACGAAGCCCAGGGCTGGCGCTTCCAGTCCGCCATTTCACAGTTCGACGAACGCCTGGAACGGCTGATGGCCGAAGGCCGCAGCGCCGCCGAGGAGCTCGAGCGGCGGCTCAGCGCGTTCGACCGCGCGCGTTCGAACCTTGCGCCGGCCCCGGCACCGTACGAGTCGCGGCCGGCCGCCCCCGCCGCGTCATTCCGTGCCACGACCCGTGCCGCCCACGCGCTGCCACCCGCGCCGCCGCCCGGCGCGTCGCCGCTCGATCAGGCGTTGGCCGAGATCGCCGCGCGCCAGCGCGCGCTCGACGGCGAGCCGCTGGCGCGGCAGGCGCCCCCGGCGATGGATCATTTTGGTGAGGCCGCGGTCGGCCGCCTCGCCGGCCTCGAGCGGCAGTTGCAGCAGATCACCTCCCAGCTCGAGTCGCTCACGCGACCGAGCGGCATCGATGAGGCGATCAGCGCTCTGCGCGCCGACCTCGCCCAGATCGGGCGGACGGTCGCCGACGCCATGCCGCGCCGCGCCCTCGAGGCACTCGATGCGGAGATCAAGGCGCTCGCCAGGCGGCTCGACGCCGAACGCCGGTCCGGCGCCGACACGCAGATGGTCACAGGAATCGAACGCGGCCTCGCCGAAGTCCGCGATGCACTGCGCGGCCTAACGCCCGCGGAAAACCTCGCCGGGTTCGACACCGCGGTGCGGGAACTCGGCTATAAGATCGACCAGATCGCCGCGGCCGGCGGGCAGGGCGGTCATGACCCGGCCGCGTTGCACCAGATCGAGCAGGCCATCTCCGGCCTGCGCAGTATGGTCACGCACGTGGCGTCGGGTGACGCGCTCGGTGAGCTCGCGGCCGAGGTCCGCGCGCTCGCCGCCAAGATCGACATCAGCCTGTCGTCGAACAGCAGCACCGACGTGCTGCGCACGCTCGATCAGCGAATCACCGCGATCGCCAATGCGATCGAGACCTCGCGTCAAGAGGCCCGGCAGGAGAGCGGCAGGAACGAGAGCTCGGCCGTCTCGCCCGAGCTGGATTCCATGCTCAGGTCACTGACCGACAAGCTCGAGCGCGTTCAGAATGTCCAGCTCTCGCGCGGCGAACAGGTCGCGGTCGGCCATTTCGAAGAGCGAATCGCCAAGCTGATCGAGAAGCTCGACGCCTCCGAAGGCCGTCTCGGCCATCTCGAAGCGATTGAGCGCGGCATGGCGGATCTGCTTGTCCATCTCGAGGAAATGCGCTCGGGCAGCGGCATGCGCGGTGCGCCGGCTCCGGCCGAGGGGTTCAAGCACGATCTCGACGAAATCCGGCAGAGCCACACGGCGGCCGAGCGCCGTACGAACGAATTGCTGGAGGCAGTCCACGACACGATCGGTAATGTGGTCGATCGATTGGCAATGATCGAAGGCGGAATCCGCAGCGATGCGCGCCCCGCTCCCGCCCCCACCCCGCCTCCGGCGCAGGTCGTCGAGCGCTCGGCCATACCGGTCTCACCCATCGCGCCGCCGCCCCTGGTCCCGGAGCCCGAGCCCGAATTGGAGCCCGAGCGCGAGCCGGACGAACTGATCGGTCGCCCGCCGACGCCGCCGGCGCCCGAGAAGAAGCCGGCCGGGCCGCTCGCGCAAGTGCGCGAACCGATCGACCCGACGCTGCCCCCGGATTTCCCTCTCGAGCCCGGCTCCGGTCCGCCGCGCGGCCGCGCCGGCGCGGGCGATCCGCGCAAGCGCAGCGCCGCCGAGCGGATCGCCGCGTCCGAGGCGGTGCTCGAACCGGGCCTGACGCCCGGCGCCTCCGGCCAGACGTCGAACTTCATCGCCGCAGCGCGCCGCGCCGCCAAGGCTGCGGTCGGCGAACAGGGCGCGGCCGGCGTGTCTCGCGCGGCCGGCGGCTCGCCCGCGGCTGCCGGCAAATCGCTGTTTCGCGACCGCCTCAAATCGTTCCTCGTCGCCGCCAGCGTCGTGGTGATCGTGTTCGGCGTGGTCCGCGTCGCCCTGAATGTCTTCGAATCGGACGACGGTGCGCCGACCGAGCAGTCGCGGCAGGCGCCTGAGCCGTCGGCCGCGCCCGCGCGTCCGGCGCCGCAAGGCGCCGAGCCTGAGCGCAATGCAAGCCCGCCTGCGCCCGGTCCGCTGGTACCCGACGCGCCTGCGGCCGCGCCGGGCCGTCAGTCCGGTGTCCTGCTGCAAAACCCGGCCATGGTCTTGCCGGTTCCTTCGGCCGGTGTCCTGCAGCCGCCCGGCAGCGCGCGTCCTGCATCGGCGCGTCCGGCGCCGACAGAGGCAGCGCCTCCGCCGGCGGACATCACCGGGTCGGTGCCGCCCCCGCAAGCTGCGGCTGGCGCCACGCCGCTGGCGACCGCACCGTTCATTGCTCCGCCGGTCGGCGGGCCCGACGGGCTTCCGACGACGATTGGTGGCGCGCCGTTGCGAACGGCGGCGCTCGACGGCGACCCCGCCGCTGCCTACGAGATCGCGACGCGCTACGCGGAAGGCCGCGGTGTTCCGATCAGCTTCGAGGAGGCGGCGCGCTGGTTCGAGCGCGCGGCCCAGGCCGGCCTTGCCCCCGCGCAGTTCCGTCTCGGCAGCCTTTACGAAAAGGGCCAGGGCGTGAAGAAGAACCTCGACGAGGCGCGCCGGCTCTACATCGCCGCGGCTGACAAGGGCAATGCCAAGGCGATGCACAACCTGGCCGTGCTCTATGCCGAGGGCGTCGACAACGGCAAACCCGACTACAAGACTGCGGCGCAGTGGTTCCGCAAGGCCGCTGATCACGACGTGCCCGACAGCCAGTACAATCTCGGCGTTCTCTATGCCCGCGGGATCGGGGTCGAGCAGAACCTGCCGGAATCCTACAAGTGGTTCACGTTGGCCGCGCGGCATGGCGACAAGGATTCGGTCCGCAAGCGCGACGACGTCGGCGCCCGCCTCGATGCCCAATCGCTGATGGCGGCGAAGCTTGCGGTCCAGACCTGGGTCGCCGACCCGCAACCGGACGAGGCGGTCACGGTCAAGGCGCCGGCGGGTGGGTGGGACGTCGCGCCGGCCCGCGCGCAGCCGGCCAAGTCGAAGCCCCGCTCCAACAAGGTGTGAGGCTGCGCGCAGGTCGCGCGGCCTCGGGCGCCCATATGCCGCACAGCCTCATTGCGGTCGTTCATCCAGCGCTCATCATCGGGGATATTTACCATCGCTGTTGACGCTTTCGGGACGATGCCTGCCCGTTGCGGAATTGGCCGGTTATAGTGACTTCGCCGCGTCGATCAGGCCCGACCATCGGGTCGTCGACCACATCAAATGACCTGTGAATTCCGGATCGGGCATCCGTCCGCGTACCGGTGGAATGACGCCTTGCAGATCTACCTTCCGATCGCCGATCTTCCGGTCAATGTCTTCCTCGTGTTCGGCATGGGGATCGCGGTCGGATTCATCTCCGGCATGTTCGGCATCGGCGGCGGCTTCCTGATGACGCCGCTGTTGATCTTCATCGGTGTCGCACCCGCCGTGGCCGTCGCCACGGTCGCGAGCCATATCGCAGCCTCGTCGTTTTCCGGCGCAATATCCTACTGGCGGCGCCGCGCGCTCGATCTGTCCCTCGCGCTCATGCTCTTGCTCGGCGGCATGATCGGCACCGCCGGCGGCGTCTGGTTGTTCACGGCGCTGCGCCGGATCGGTCAGCTCGATATCACCATCGGCCTGTCCTACGTCACGCTGCTCGGCATTGTCGGCAGCCTGATGATCCTGGAGAGCGTGCGCGCCATCATCCGCATGCGTGGCGGCAAGCCGACCGAGCTGCGCCGGCCGGGCAGTCACACCTGGATCCATGGCCTGCCGTTCAAGCTGCGTTTCAAGCAGTCGCGCATCTACATTTCGGTCATTCCGGTGCTGGCGATCGGTTTCATCATCGGCTTCATCGGCGCTGTCATGGGCATCGGCGGCGGCTTCCTGCTGGTGCCGATGCTGATCTACTTCCTCCGCGTGCCGACCAACGTAGTCATCGGCACGTCCATGGTGCTCACCCTGGTCACCATGGCCTCTGCCACCGTCATGCATGCGGTCACCAACCATCTGGTGGACGCGCTGCTCGCGCTGATCCTGATGTTCGGCGGCGTGATGGGTGCACAGTTCGGTGCGCGGGCCGGACAGAACATGCGGGGCGAGCGCATCCGTCTGCTGCTCGGCCTGTTGGTGCTCGCCGTCGGCCTGCGCTTCGCGGCCGATCTGGTATTCAAGCCGAGCGACCTCTATTCGATCCGACCGCTGGAGACCGGCCTGTGAGGTGGCGCGCGGCCATGGCGCTCGTTGCCGCGCTGGTCGCCGCCGGCGCCGGCTGGACGGAGCCGGCCGCCGCCGAGCGGCTGGTTACCTCGCTATCGAGCCACCGCGTGATGATCACGCAGTACTTCACCGGTGAGGAACTGGTGCTGTTCGGCTCGGTCGAACGCGACGCCAACACGGTGCCACGTCGCAGCGGCTATGACATCGTGGCAACCGTGACCGGACCGCGCGAGAGCCTGGTGACGCGCCGCAAGGAGCGCGTACTCGGGATCTGGGTCAACGTCGACTCGCGCACCTTCATCGACGCGCCGTCCTACCTCGCCGTCCTGACGACCCGGCCGGCCGCTCAGATCGCCGACGCCGACACGCTGCGCCGCCTGCAGATCGGCATCGACAACACCTCGTTTCCGCAGCGCATCGGTCCCGATTTCGCCGATGTGAACCGCGACGATCCGCTGCGCGCCGCGTTCCTGCGGCTGCAGCGCGCGCACCATCTCTACGTCGAAGAGCCGAACGGCGTCACCTTCCTGACGCCGATGTTGTACCGGGCGACGATTCCGCTGCCGGCGCAGGCGCCGGTCGGGACCTACGAGGTCGACGTCAAGCTGTTCGCCGACGGCGCGATGATCGCGCGCACGACCTCGGCGCTCGAGGTGATGAAGGTCGGCTTCGAGCAGTTTGTCGCCAGCGCCGCACGCGATCACGGGCTTCTTTACGGCATCGCCACCGCGACGATGGCGCTGATGACCGGCTGGCTCGCCTCGATCGTGTTCAGGAAAGACTAATCGAGACACCGCTTGGCGGCGATCGCGTAGATGCGCTGATCGCCCAGCACATGCGCGGTGAATGTCAAAGTCGTGAACACCTCGGCGAAGGCGCGGTCGCGGATGTTGAGCCCGCCGGTGAAGGCGCCGAACGCCGGCATCACCAGCCGCTTGCGATCGGTCACGAAGCAGCGCCGGCTTACCGTGCGGCCGCGGGTAGCGACCCGCGCGACCGGATGCAGGTGGCCCGCGATCTCGCCGTCGGCATTGTCCTTCGCCGGATCGTGCCGGAACGTCAGCGCGCCGACCGCGATCATGCGCACGAACACGCCGCCGACGCCGTCGGCCGGATCGGGATCGTGATTGCCGGCGATCCACACCCAGTCGCGCCCGCGTTGCAGGCCGAGCACCGCGGCACGGTCGCGCGGCGCGAGGCGTGCGGGCCCCTCGCCGTCGTGGAAGTTGTCGCCGAGCGCGATGACGACACGCGGCGCATAGCGCGCGATCAGTGCGCCGAGTCGCGCCAGCGTGGTCGTGGTGTCGTAGGGCGGCAGCAGGATGCCGCGCGCAGCGAAGCTCGAGCCTTTTTCGAGGTGCAGGTCGGCGACCGCCAGCAGGCCTTCGTCGGGCCAATAGATCGCACCGGCGCAATCGGCGACCAGCGACACGCCGGCGACGTTGATCGGCCGGTCGCCTTGCGGAAGGATGCCGGGCGTGCGCCGCGCCGTTGCAAGCTCAGGAGCCATTCCCCATCGCCTCCCGCACCAGCTCTTCCTCCGCCTCGGCGAGCAGCACATCCGACGCTTCGCCGTAGACTATCTCGCGGCCGATCTCCAGCAGCGCCGGAACCGCGAGCGGAGACACGCGGTCGAGCTCTTTATGGATGATTCGCCCCCGGATGCGCGAGAGCATTTGTCCGAGTCTGCGGATATCCAGCAAGCCGGTAGCGGCGTCTGCCCGCGCTGCGCGGAGGAGTACGTGGTCTGCCTGATGTTTGCGCAGCACGTCGTAGACGAGGTCTGTGGAAATCGTCATCTGTCGGCGCGATTTCTCCTCCCCGGGAAAACGACGCTCGATCAGTCCGGCGATGATCGCGCAGTTGCGAAAGGTGCGTTTCATCAGCGCGGACTCGGCAAGCCACGCTTCAAGATCGTCGCCGAGCATATCCTCATCGAACAATGCGGCGAGAGAAAGTTCCCCGTGCCGGATCGCGCGCGCAACGTCGCCGAGGCCCCATACCGCCAGCGCATACTCGTTGGCGACGAAACCGAGCGGGCGCAGCCGCGCGCGCTCGAGTCGGCGTGTCAGCAGCATGCCGAGCGTCTGATGCGCGAGGCGGCCCTCGAACGGGTAGCAGACGAGATAGGTCTTGTCGGAGCGCGGAAACGTCTCGACCAGGAGATCGCCAGGCGCGGGAATCAATGATCGCCACTGTTGGATATCAAGCCATTCGCATACCTGGTCCGGCAGCGTGCGCCAGGCCGCCGGCTCGGCGATGATCCGCCGCACGCGATCGGCCAAGTATGTCGACAGCGGAAACTTGCCGCCCTCGTACGAGGGCACCTTCGGATCCGCCTCGGCGGCGCGCGAGACATAGACTTCGTCCTCGACCAACGCCTCGTAGCGCAACACCTCGCCGGAGAACACGAAGGTATCGCCCGGCGTCATCGTCTCGATGAAGTATTCCTCGACCTGGCCGAGCAGTCGCCCGCCGCGCGCGATCGGCCCGGAATAGCCGGCGCCGCCTTGGCGCGAGCGCACCAGCCGTACCTTGAGCATGTCGGCTTCGACGATGGTGCCGACATTCATGCGATAGCGCTGCGCGATCCTCGGATGGGTGATGCGCCAGCGCCCGTCCTGGCCCTGGCGGATTTTCGCGAAGCGCTCGTAGGATTTCAGCGCATAGCCGCCGGTCGCGACGAAATCGACCACCGCATCGAAATCCGCGCGTGCAAGATCGGCGTACGGCGCCGCTTGGCGCACCTCGGCGTAGAGAGCGTCGGCCGCGAAAGCGCCGGCGCAGGCCGAGCCGAGCACGTGCTGCGCCAGCACATCGAGCCCGCCGGTGCGCAGCGGCGGCGTGTCCTGCGCGTTCGCCGCGACCGCGTCGATCGCGGCGCGGCATTCCAGCACCTCGAAGCGATTGGCCGGCACCAGCACGCCGCGCGAGGGCTCGTCCATGCGGTGATTGGCGCGGCCGATCCGCTGCAGCAGCCGGGACGCGCCCTTCGGCGCGCCGACATTGATGACGAGATCGACGTCGCCCCAGTCGACGCCGAGATCGAGCGACGACGTGCAGACCACCGCGCGCAAGCGCCCCTGCGCCATCGCGTCCTCGACCTTGCGGCGCTGCGCCACGTCAAGCGAGCCGTGATGAAGAGCGATGGCGAGCGAGTCGTCGTTGATGCGCCAGAGCTCCTGGAACAGCATCTCAGCCTGGCTGCGTGTATTGACGAATACCAGCGTCGTGCTGTGCCGTTTGATGAGCGCATAGATCTCGCGAAAAGCATGGCGCGCCGAATGTCCGGCCCACGGCACGTGCTCGGCGCTGTCGAGCATGGTGATGATCGGCTGCGCGCCCGGCGCGGCCACGACGATATCGGCATGCGCGCTGCCGACCGGCGGCTGCGGCACCAGGAACCGTGCGAGCTCTTCGGGCTCAGCGACAGTCGCCGAGAGGCCGACGGTCGTGAGCTGCGGCGCCAACCGAAACAAGCGCGCGAGACCGAGCGAGAGCAGGTCGCCGCGCTTCGACATGACCAGCGAATGCAGCTCGTCGAGTACCACGCGGCGCAGCGCAGCGAACAGATACTCGCCGTCCGGCGAGCCGGTCAGCAGCGCCAGCTGCTCCGGCGTGGTCAGCAGGATGTCGGGCGGATGGCGCCGCTGACGGTGGCGCTTGGAGACGGGCGTGTCGCCGGTGCGGGTCTCGACCCGGATCGGCAGCTCCATCTCGGCGACCGGCTGTTCAAGATTGCGCGCGATGTCGACGGCGAGCGCCTTGAGCGGCGAGATGTAGAGCGTGTGCAGGTTGCCGCCGGGCTCGCCCGGCTTGCGCCGCGTCTGAGGCGCGTGCAGCTCCGTCAATGTCGGCAGGAACCCCGCCAGCGTCTTGCCGGCGCCGGTCGGCGCGATCAGCAGCGCCGAGCGGCCGGCGCGCGCCTTCGCCAGCAGATCAAGCTGATGCTGGCGCGGCGTCCAGCCGCGCGCGGTGAACCAACGCGTGAAAACTTCCGGCAGAGGCGATGCGGCGACCGGTTGGTCGAGAACGGACATTCGTTAGACGTAGCGCGACGGCGCCCCGTGGTCGAGGCGGCTATATCAGAGCAATCAGGATGAGGCAGATGCCCGCGGCTGCCACGTTCCATATTAAGGAGCGGATCAGCGGAACCGCGAACGCATAGAGCGGCAGGTAGCCCACGCGCGCCCAGAAATACAGCTGAGCTCCCCAATACGTGAAAGCGTCATGCCGGTTCGCGACGTGAGCCATCAGCACCGCCGCAGCGAACAACGGGAACGTCTCCAGGAAATTCTGCAGCGCGCGCTCAAGACGACCTGCCATAGGGCCGAGCCGCGGCACCGGATCGTCGCGCGCCCCCGCGGTCCAGCGATAACCGTATTGCCAACTCTTGGCCTGCGAGCTGAGCACGATGTGAACAAGGCCCAACACGATGCTCAGAGCAAGCATGCGCAGTTCGCTCGTCATCTGCTGTTCGGCGCATGGCCGCCTTCCGGGAAGGTCTTCATCGCAACTGTTACGAGGCCTGGGACCGGGACTCCGGCCTCGGACCGCGTTGAGCATTCATGGAGTGAGATCAGCGAGAGCCCCGCATGAGCGATTGCTCCGCGAATATGCGCGGCACCGTGGGTGTAGCGCAGCTTGTCGCCGAGGCGGACGCCGTCGCCCGGGTAGGTCTCGGCGGTGAATGCGAACAGTCCCTCGGGGCTCAGCACGCGCGCAGTGGCTTCGGCGAGCGGCGTGATATCGGCCAAATAGGGCAGGACGTCGGCGGCGGTGATGAGGTGGAATTGGGCGCGACCCTCGGCTTCGCTGGCGAGAAACTCCATCACGTCGGCGACATGAAGCCGGTCGTAGGCGCCCTTGCCGCGCGCCTCGGCGACCATCGCCTCCGACAGATCGACGCCGATCAGCCAGTCGACGAATGGCCGGAACGCGACGCCGGCGAGGCCAGTGCCGCAGCCGAGATCGAGCACTGAGCCGAACCGTATCTTCCGCTGTTCAGCCCGGCACGCCGCTTCGACGGCGGCGAGCAGCAGGTCCGGACCGCGATATTCGAGCCTGGCGAGCGATTGATCGAACCGCGGCGCGTATTGGTCAAAAAGCGTCCGCACATAGGAACCGGCCATCGCAGCGGAAGCGTCCGCTGCACCAAGGCGGGCGAGATGCAATCCGGCGCCGAGGCGGCCGTCGGCGTCGTGGGCGCAGCGATACGCGTGGGTCGCGCCGTCCCGGTCACCGGTCTTCTCGCGCAATTCGGCGAGCGCGAACCAGGCCGAGGCGAAAGCCGGTGCACGTTCGACTGTCTGCACCAGCACCTCGATGGCGGCCGCGAGATCTCCGCGCGTCTCGAGGTCGCGGGCGATCTCGTAACGGCGATCGGCGACCAAGTCGCCGGATGACAGGAATAGTTGGGGTGTGCTCATGGGCGCGCATGTCCCGGAAAAGTGGGTACCGGTTTCCCGCCTGCGCGAAGCCTTTGGCACCATTTTCTGTGTGGCTCGATGCTTCGGCGGGCGAAGGCAGGTCCGAACAGGACATGCGCCGAACGAAAAAGCTAGGGCATCCCGGGTCGATCACCCGGGAAGCCCTAGACTCGTAAACCGCACGATATGGCATATCTGTCGGCCATGCGTCCTGAAGACCTGCTGCGGCCCATGCCGTCCGGCTTGTGCTGCCCCAAGGCCGAGTTCCACATCGATCCGACGCGGCCGGTGGCCAAGGCGCTGATCACGCACGGCCATTCGGATCACGCGCGACCGGGCCACGGCGCGGTTCTGGCCACGCAGGAGACTCTCGACCTGATGCGGCTGCGCTACGGCGAGAATTTCGCGCAGTCGAGCCAGGCCGTGCGTTACGGCGAGACGCTGGATCTTGGCGGCGTACGCGTCACCTTTCATCCCGCCGGCCATGTGCTGGGCTCGGCGCAGATCGCCGTCGAGGCGAATGGCTGCCGGATCGTCGCTTCGGGCGACTACAAGGATGTCGCCGATCCGACCTGCATGCCGTTCGAACTAGTGCCCTGCGACGTGTTCATCACCGAGGCAACGTTCGGTCTGCCGGTGTTTCGGCACGGCGATCCGAAGGCCGAGATCGTCAAGCTCTTGCATTCGGTCGCCATCTTTCCCGAGCGCGCGCACCTGGTCGGCGCCTATTCGCTCGGCAAGGCGCAGCGCGTGATCGCGCTGCTCCGTGCGGCCGGCCACGACCAGCCGATCTATCTGCATGGCGCACTCGAAACCATCACGCGCTATTACGAAAGTCGCGGCGTCGATCTCGGCGAGCTGCGATTGGTACGCGGCTCGAACAAGGCGGAGCTCGCCGGCACCATCTCGATCGCGCCGCCGGCGTCGCTCACCGATCTCTGGTCGCGACGCTTCCCCGACCCGATCACGGCGTTTGCCTCGGGCTGGATGCGCGTGCGTGCGCGAGCTCGCCAGCGCGGCATCACACTGCCGCTGGTGATCTCCGACCATGCCGATTGGGACGGGCTTTGCGCCACCATCGCCGCAACTGGTGCCTCGGAGGTGTGGGTGACGCACGGAGCCGAGGAGGCGCTGGTGCACTGGTGCGCGAGCCGCCAACTTCGCGCGCGGCCGCTTCACATCGTCGGCTATGGCGACGAGGAGGACGAAGCAGCAGCCAGCGAGGCGGAAGCATGAATCACTTCGCCGAGCTGCTCGATCGGCTTGCCTATGAGCCGGCGCGCAATGCGAAGCTGACGCTGCTGGCCGATTACTTCCGCTCGACGCCCGATCCGGACCGCGGTTATGCGCTCGCCGCGATGACCGGCGCACTGTCGTTCAAGCATGCGAAGCCGAACCTCATCCGCACATTGATCGCGGAGCGGACCGACCCGGTGCTGTTCGAGCTGTCCTACGACTATGTCGGCGACCTGTCGGAGACCGTGGCGCTGATGTGGCCAGCCAGCGGTACGAGTGCCGCGGAGCCGCCGCCGTCGCTCTCAACGGTGGTCCGCACGCTTGGCACGCTCGGCAAGACCGAGCTGCCGCGTAAACTCGCCGCCTGGCTCGACCACCTCGACGAGACCGGGCGCTGGGCCCTGCTCAAGCTGGTCACCGGCAGTCTTCGCATCGGCGTCTCGGCGCGCCTTGCGAAATCCGCGGTGGCGTCGCTCGGCACCGTAACGGTCGACGAGGTCGAGCTCGCCTGGCCGGGCTTGACGCCGCCCTATCTCGACCTGTTCGCCTGGATCGAGGGCCGCTCCGGCAAGCCGGTCATCGAGGATCCGGCGCCGTTCCGTCCGGTCATGCTCTCTCATGCGATTGAGGAGCGCGATTTCGCGACCCTCGACCCCGCCGCGTTCAGTGCCGAGTGGAAATGGGACGGCACCCGCGTGCAGGCGGTCGGCGGGCACCGCCCTGACGGCGAGCTGGCGCATCGGCTCTATTCGCGCACCGGCGAGGACATTTCGGTGGCGTTTCCGGATCTCGCGGAGAGTCTCGACTTCGAGGGCGCGCTCGACGGCGAGCTGCTGATCGTGCGCGACGGCCGTGTGCAATCGTTCAACGTGCTGCAGCAACGGCTGAACCGGAAGACGGTCACGCCGAAGCTGCTTGCGGAGTTTCCGGCGCATCTGCGCGTCTACGACCTGCTCGTCGACGGTCGGGAGGACCTGCGCGAGAAGCCGCTTGCGGAGCGTCGCGCGCGGCTCGAGGCGTTCGTGGCGCGGCTCGCCGATCCGCGCGTGTCGCTGTCGCCGCTGATTGCGTTCTCGGACTGGGCGGCGCTCAAGGCCGCCCGAGCCAATCCGGCGGAGGCAGGGGCCGGGCCGGACGCCGACGCGGTCGAAGGCGTGATGCTCAAGCGGCGCGATTCGCCGTACGTGCCGGGACGGCCGAAGGGGCTTTGGTGGAAATGGAAGCGCGATCCGTTCGTGGTCGACGCGGTGCTGATGTACGCGCAGCGCGGCCACGGCAAGCGCTCGTCGTTCTACTCCGACTATACGTTCGGCGTCTGGACCAATGGCGGGAGCGGCGACGAGCTGGTCCCGGTCGGCAAGGCCTATTTCGGCTTTACCGACGCAGAGCTTGCGGAGATCGACCGTTTCGTCCGCCGCAACACGGTGGACCGGTTCGGCCCCGTACGCGAGGTGGTGCACGAGCGCGAGCAGGGCCTGGTATTCGAGGTGGCGTTCGAAGGGCTGCAGCGTTCGACGCGCCACAAATCGGGGCTTGCCATGCGCTTTCCGCGCATTAGTAGATTGCGCTGGGACAAGCCGCCACGCGACGCCGACCGGCTCGAGACCTTGCAGCGGATGCTCGGCGTGGAGGATACTGGTGGGTGAAATCCTGGGGCCTCGAATGAACGACAACGTCGTATCACGGTTTTTCGGCGGACCGCCGCTTGCGGTGGTCGTAAAACTGATCCTGCTGTCGATCGTGGTCGGCGTCATCCTCGCCGCGCTGGATCTCGATCCGTTGCACATGATCCGCAGCATCGAGCGGCTCGCCCGCGCGATCTGGGACATGGGCTTTGACGCCGTGGTGTGGGTGTGGCGTTACTTCGTCCTCGGCGCCATCCTGGTGATCCCGATCTGGCTGATCGTGCGGCTGGTCCGGCGAGCCAGCGGCAGGGCGTGAGTCGGCGCCGTCGTTACGGCGTCAACGCGCAATAGACGTGGCACGCAATCGTGTCGTGGTTCCCTGGCAGCGCTTTCGTCTGGATTCCGTCATGCACTTCCAATTTGTCGGCTGTGGCGATGCATTCGGCTCCGGTGGCCGGTTCAACACCTGCTTTCACGTGGTCGGTGACGAGGGCGCGAACTTCCTGATCGATTGCGGCGCGACCTCGCTGGTCGCGCTCAAGCGCTGCGGCATCTCGCGCGATGCGATCGACACCATCCTGATCACGCATTTCCACGGCGACCATTTCGGCGGCATCCCGTTCTTCATGCTCGACGCGCAATTCGCCAAGCGCACGCGTCCGCTGGTCATCGCGGGTCCGCCGGGCATCGAGGCGCGCTATGCGCAGGCCATGGAGACCGCGTTCGAGAACTCCTCGAAGGTCAAGCCGCGCTTCGATCTGACGCTGATGCCGCTCGGCCCCGAGCGTGCGCACCCGATCGGTCCGCTCAACGTAACCCCATTCCCGGTCGAGCACGGCCATTCGGGCGGGCCGTTCTTCGCCTATCGCGTCGAGGTCGAAGGACGCGTTATCGCCTATAGCGGCGATACGGAGTGGAACGACAATCTGATCGAGGCGGGACAGGACGCCGATCTGTTCGTGGTGGAGGCCTATTTCTACGAGCGGCGGGTCAAGAACCACCTCGATCTCAAGACCATCGAGACCAACCTGCCGGAAATCAATCCGAAGAAGCTGATCCTGACGCACATGAGCGACGACATGCTGGCGCATCGCCACGACGTCGAGCATCTCGTGGCGGAAGACGGCATGATCGTGACATTGTAGTTCGTGACATTGTGAATTTTCAGGTTTCCTCCCCGCACACCGAAGTCACCCATGCCCGCGTCCTGGCGATCGCCGGGCCGATGACGCTGGCCAGCATCACCACCCCGCTGCTCGGCATCGTCGGCACCGCGGTGATCGGCCGACTCGGTCAGGCGCAGCTCCTTGGCGCGGTCGCGATCGCCGGCGTCGTGTTCGACTGCATGTTCTGGCTGTTCGGGTTCCTGCGGATGGGCACCGTGGCGCTGACCGCGCAGGCGCTCGGCGCGCGCGATGTCGCCGAGGAACGTGCCGTGCTGGCGCGGGCGCTGCTGATCGCCGCTGCGCTCGGCGCGGCCCTCATTCTCCTCCAGCTTCCGCTCGCTTATGCCGCCTTCGCGCTGATGGGCGCCAGCGACGACGTCACGGCGGCCGCCAAGACCTACTTCGCCATCCGCATCTGGTCGGCACCGTTCGCGCTTGCCAACTACGCGTTGCTCGGCTGGCTCGTCGGCCTGGCGCGGGCGACCAGCGCGCTCGCCTTGCAGATCGCCATCAACGTCGTGAATGTCGCAGTCACGGCGTGGCTGGTGCTGATGTTGGACTTCGGCGTGGCCGGTGCCGCCTTGGGCGCGCTGGTGGCGGAAGCATCCGGGACTGCGGCGGGCATTCTGATGGCGTTGCGTATCGTCCACGCCGACTCGCTCAGCTGGGCCACGGTGCTCGACCGCGAGAAACTCATCCGCATGGTCGTGGTCAACCGCGATATCCTGCTGCGTACGGCGGCGCTGATCGCCGCCTGGGGCTTCTTCGCTGCGCAGGGCGCGCGGTCGGGCGACGTGGTGCTGGCGGCCAACTCCGTGCTGCACAACCTCGTGCTGATGGGTTGCTTCTTTCTCGACGGCTTCGCGTCCGCGGCCGAGCAATTGTGCGGCCGCGCCGTCGGCGCGCGGGATCCCCGTGGATTTGGGCGCGCGGCGAGGCTTTCGCTCGGTTGGGGTTTCGGCTTCGGCGTGGCCGCGACGCTGGTATTCATCCTCGCGGGGGCATGGCTGATCGCGCTGATGACCGCGAGCCCCGAGGTGCGCATCGTCGCCGGGCAGTTCCTCGTCTATGCGGCGCTCACCTCGGTGACTGGCGTGTTCGCGTTCGGTTATGACGGCATCTATATCGGCGCGACCTGGACGCGCGACATGCGCAATCTCATGCTGGCGTCGCTGCTCATCTACCTGGCGGTCTGGTGGCTGCTGCGGCCTTACGGCAATGCTGGCCTGTGGATCTCGATCCTGATCTTCCTCGCCGCGCGAGGGGGCTTGCAGGCGGCGCGGTATCCGGCCTTGGCAAGGGCCACGTTCAAGTGAACGAGCTCGAATGAATTACTTCGGCCACGGCTCCGCGGTCATGGTCGCCGCCTCGATGCCGACCAGGTCGGACAGCCCGGTCGGGCGCGCCTCGTTCAATTCGTCCAGCATCGCCGCCTTGATCTCGGCGACCAGCCCGAGGCCCTTGAACACCAGACCGGAGTAGAGCTGCACCAGGCTTGCGCCGGCGCGCAGTTTCGCCACCGCGCTCGCGCCGCTGTCGATGCCGCCGGCACCGATCAGCGGGAAAGCTTCTTCCGCTCGCACGAAGGTCTCCGCCAGCATGCGGGTCGCGAGCGGGAACAGCGGTCGGCCCGACAACCCGCCGGCCTCCTTCGCTTTGTCGATCTCGCGCAGTCCCGGCGGCCGGCCGACCGTGGTGTTGCCGACTATCATGCCGTCGACCGCGCGGCGCCGCGCTACTGCCACCACATCATCCAGCTCCGACAGCGTGAGGTCGGGCGCGATCTTGACCAGCACGGGGATCGCGCCCCAGCGCAGCGACACACGTTCGCGCGCCGCGACGATGCGCGCCAGCAGGTCGTCGAGCACCGCCGCCTTCTGCAGGTCGCGCAGGCCCGGCGTGTTGGGCGATGAGATGTTCACGGTGAAGTAGCTCGCGACCGGTGCGAAGGTCTCGATCAGCCTGAGGTAGTCGGCGCCGCGGTCGTCGCTGTCCTTGTTCGCGCCGACATTGACGCCGACGATGCCGCCCCTCTGCGCGCGGGCCGCGAGCCGTTTGAGCGCGAACTGTTCGCCCTCGCTGTTGAAGCCGAGCCGGTTGATCACGCCGCCGTCGCCGTCGAGCCTGAACAGGCGCGGGCGCGGATTGCCGGACTGCGGCTTTGGCGTAACCGTGCCGATCTCGACGAAACCGAAGCCGAGTCGCAGCAACGCGTCGGGCACCTCGGCGTTTTTGTCGAAGCCGGCGGCGATGCCGACCGGATTGGGAAAGTTCAGTCCGAAGGCACGCACCTGCAGCCGCGCGTCGTCCGGCGCCGGGCGCGGCAACGGCGTGAACTTCAGCGCCTTGACCGCAAGCGTGTGCGCGTCCTCCGGGTCGAGTGCCCAGATCAGCGGTCGGGCCAAGCGGTTGAGCAGGCCAATCATCGTGCAGGCTCCGGCACCACGTGGTCCGGAAACATGTCATCAGGAAACATATGGCGGCCGTCGGCGTTCCACGGCAGCGGCTTGACCCAGCGCACCGGGCCGGCAACGGGCAAGGCGCCGTACAGGTGCGGGAACAGGTCGCCGCCGCGCGAGGGCTCCCACTTCAGGGCCGGCCCAAGGGCCTCCGTATCGACGGCGATCAGCAGCAGGCTGTCGATCCCCGCGAAGTGCTTGGCCGCCGTCTCGGCGACCTGCGCCGCCGTGGAGAAATGGATGAAACCGTCCGTGAGGTCGATGGCGGCGCCGCGGAATATGCCGGCACGCTCCGCCGCGCGCCAAGTCGCCTCGTCGCAGATCTTGTAGATGATCGTCGACACCGTGGCCCCATCGAATTTGCCGGGGGGACCGTAACCGGCGCGATGGGGGGTCTTCAAGGAATTGCCGGGTGTTCTTCAGTGAAATGAAAGGCCATGGCGACGCGGGCCGTTTCAGGTTATAATTCCTAAATCCCTAGGATAATTGTCAGCCGGTCCCGGCGACCTATCCGAGGCGGTGATCATCATGGCCATGCTTACCCACGCGCAGATCTGGACCGCGCTCGACCGGCTTGCGGCGCGCGCCGGTCTCTCGCCCTCCGGGCTCGCCAAGCGCGCCGGCCTCGATCCGACCACGTTCAACAAGTCCAAGCGCATCACGTCCGACGGTCGCGCCCGCTGGCCATCGACCGAGTCGGTGGCGAAGTCCCTCGAGGCGACCGGCGTGTCGTTCAGCGAGTTCGTCGCGCTGATCAGCGACGCGCCACGCCACGGCACGCAACCGATGCCGCTGATCGGCCTGTCGGCCGCGGGCAGCCCCGGCCTGTTCGACGACGCGGGCTTCCCCACCGGCAAGAGCTGGGACGAGATCGCGTTTCCGCAGGTCGAGGACGAGCACGCCTATGCAATCGAAATCTCCGGTCCGTCGCTGCAGCCCGCCTATCGCGACGGCACTGTGGTCGTGGTGTCGCCGGCGGCGCCGATCCGGCGCGGCGATCGCGTCGTGGTCAAGACCAAGGACGACGCGGTCACCGTCGCGGAGCTCAAGCGCAAGACCTCGAAAACAATCGAACTGGCACCGCTCAATCCTGGTGAGTCGGACCGCACGCTCGCATTGTCGGAGGTCACCTGGATCGCACGCATCCTGTGGGCGAGCCAATAGACGCCTGTGTCATCGGGGGACCGGCCTTGCGGCTGGCGCCACTCGCTAACAGCTTCCAGACCAGTCGCCGCCGGCTCCGCCGTCGGCAGACTGACGTACAAAGAAGGAGATGATCATGCACCGACGTCAGTTCATCACGGCCGCGGCCGGGCTCGCGCTGTGCCCGCTCTGCGCGCCGGCAGGCTTCGCCGCCGAAGGTCCGCACTGGGGCTACACGGGCGACACGGGTCCCGATCATTGGAGTCACCTCGATGCTGCCAGTCAGGTGTGCGGGACGGGTGCGCAGCAGTCACCAATCGACATCGGCGAGACGACGCGGGCACAGCTGCCGGTGCTTGATGTCGCCTGGACGCGGCACGCGAACACCATCGTCAACAACGGCCATGCGATCCAGATCGACTGCGGTGAAGGCTCGACGCTCGGCGTCGGCAAAGACAAATATTCGTTGCAGCAATTCCATTTCCACCGGCCGAGCGAGCACCTGATCGGCGGCAAGAGCTTTCCGATGGAGGCGCACTTCGTCCATCGCAACGGCGCCGGCGCGCTTGCGGTCGTCGGTGTCCTGATGGTGACCGGCCGTTCCAATCCGGTGTTCCACAAGATCGTCACGACGATGCCGCGCGAGCCGGGCCCGCCGGTTGCGGCGGACACGGCGATCGATCCAGCCAGGCTGCTGCCGGCCCGGCGCAGCTACTACACCTATGCCGGGTCGTTGACGACGCCGCCATGCAGCGAGATCGTCACTTGGTTGCTGCTGACGAATCCGATCCAGGTGGCCGATGCCGATATCGCCGCCTTTGCCAATCTCTACCCGATGAATGCGCGCCCGCCACAGAAGCTCGACCGCCGCTTCGTGCTGCGCTCGGGCCCGGGCGCCGGCGCTGCGTCACGGTCGTCGCGTAGTGCGCACTTCTGAGAAGTTCTACGCGCTTCGCGCCAGCGCGCCGTCGATCATGTCGACGGTGTTCTGCAGCCCGTACACCGCGACGAACGAGCCGAAGCGCGGGCCTTTCTCCATGCCGAGCAGCACCTGGTAGAGCATGTTGAACCAGTCGAGCGTGACGCCCGGCTTGCCGTCCTTCGCCGGCTTCTTCTTGTCAAGGAACGGCTCGCGCCGGCCGACCTCGTAGACGACGTCCTGGATCGCTTCGGCAGTGGCGTCCTTCGGCAGGTTGGACAGCGCGTCGCGCAGGTCGATCAGCGCCGCGCGCTCTTTCTCGACGGGCTCGCGGAACTTCTTTTCCGGCAGCACGAAGTCGCGGAAATAGTGGATCGCGTATTCGACCAGCTCGTTGAGCTTGGGATGCGTCTGCGGCGTCACACCCGGCCGGTAGCGGCCGATGAAGCCCCACAGCGTCTCGGCATTCTCGGCGTTCGACGCGGTGACGAGGCTCAGCAGCATCGCGAAAGTGATCGGCATGTCGAGCTTCGGCGGCGCGCCGGAATGGATGTGCCAGACCGGATTGGTGAGGCGCTGCCGCAGATCCTGCCGCTCGTAGCCGCCGAGGAACTGATAGTACTCGTCGACGTGGCGCGGGATGACATCGAAGTAGAGCCGCTTCGCTGCCTTCGGCTCGCGGTACATGAACAACGACAGCGATTCCGGGCTGGCGTAGCGCAGCCACTCCTCGATGGTGAGGCCGTTGCCCTTCGACTTCGAGATCTTCTGGCCCTTCTCGTCGAGGAAGAGCTCGTAGTTGAAGCCCTCGGGCGGCGTGCCGCCGAGCGCGCGGGCGATCTCGCCGGATAGCTTGACCGAGTCGATCAGGTCCTTGCCGGCCATCTCGTAGTCGACGCCGAGCGCGACCCAGCGCATCGCCCAGTCGGGCTTCCATTGCAGCTTGCAGCGGCCGCCGGTGATCGGCGTCGACATGCGCTCGCCGGTCTCGGGATCCTCGTAGGTGATCATGCCGCGCTTGACGTCGCGCGCCACGATCGGCACCTGCAGCACATGGCCGGTGCGCGGCGAGACCGGGAGGAACGGCGAGTAGGTCTGCGCCCGCTCCTCGCGCAGCGACGGCAGCATGATCTCCATGACCTCGTCGAAACGCTCGAGCATGGTGAGCAGCGCCGCGTCGAACCGGCCCGACTTGTAGCATTCCGTCGACGACATGAACTCGTAGTCGAAGCCGAACGTATCGAGGAACGAGCGGAGGCGCGCGTTGTTGTGCTCGCCGAAGCTGCCATGCGTGCCGAACGGATCCGGCACCTTGGTCAGTGGCTTGTTGAGATGCTGCGCCAACAGCTCGCGGTTCGGCACGTTGTCCGGGACCTTGCGCAGCCCGTCCATGTCGTCGGAAAAAGCTATCAATCGCGTCTTGATCTTGTCGTCGGTGAGCACGCGAAAGGCATGCCGCACCATGGTGGTGCGCGCGACCTCGCCGAACGTGCCGATGTGCGGCAGTCCGGACGGGCCGTAGCCCGTCTCGAAGATCACCTCGTCCTTGGGCTGCTTCTTCAGCCGCGCGACGATCTTGCGCGCCTCCTCGAACGGCCAGGCGGTCGACTGCTCGGCGACCTCGCGCAGCGAGGCGGGATTGGCTTCGGCGATGCTCATCGCATTGTCTTAGGCCGAGCGGCCTTGAAGGTCAAAACGGGCTGATCGGGAAATAACGCAGCCACAGGTCGATGAATCGGCCCTTCTCCCACAGGCGGAACAGGGCCCAGTTGAACGCGAGGCGGAGGGTGTCGTTGCCTTTCTTGACCGCGATGCCGATGCCCTCGCCGAAATAGCGCGTCTCCGTAAACGGTCCGCCCTGGAACACGCAGCAGTTCCCGGAATCCGTACCGTTGAGCCAGGAGGCGAGCGCGAAGCCGTCACCGAACAGGAGATCGACCTCCTTTCGCTTGAGCGCCTCGCGCGCGTCCTCGTCGTTGCGATAGCGGCGGATCTCGACCTCGGTGAACAGCGCGCGCAGATAGGCTTCGTGCGCGGTGCCGGCGACGACCGCGACCTTGCGCGCCTCGAGCTTCTCCGGCGTCACGTCGTCGAGCGGCGCGCTGCGCCAGCCGACGAACCGCGCTACCGGCCGGTAGTAGGGATCGCTGAAATCGACGCGCTTGCGCGCGTCGTCGCCGACCGCGATCGACGCGATCGCGGCGTCGCCGCGGTTCTCTGCGAGCGATGAGAACAGCGTGTCGAACCGCCGCATCTGCACGGTGCAGGCGACCTTCATCTCCTCGCAGATCAGGCGGGCGAGGTCGACGTTGAAGCCGAGCGGATTGCCGTCCGGCCCCGCGTAGTTGAACGGCGGGTAGTCGACCTCCGTCATGAAGCGCACCAGCGTGATGCGCGAGATGTCCGGCCGCTCCGGCCGCCGCCGCGGGTCCCAGAAGCCGGGAACCGGCACCGGCACGGCGCCCTGTACCGCAGGCTGGCTCTGCGCAAGCGTCGTGTCCGGCGCGGCAATCCCGGCCGCGGCCGCGACCAGCGCCGCGGCGAGCCAGCGTGTGGCCCACAAGGAAGCTTTCATTCTCGCCATCGTCGGTTGCATCCGGCCGGCCCAAGTTGAGGGTTGCGCAGGCTTATAGCCAAAATGATGGCTGCGCGAACAGCGAATAGTGTGGGGCGTGCAACATGCGGATGATCCTGGCTGATGTGCCGCGGATGAGGCGGCCGATGCGGGCGCCGCCGCGCGGTTAACATGCGGTTAACTTTTGCTAACGCGCTTGGACTCAGTTTCAGTGTCCAGCCTGACTTTTAATGTGCATCTTGAGCTTGCATTCGTCGGCCGCCGCCGGGCGCTGAATGGCATCGAACAGGCCGCGAGGGGGCACGGCGCCTCTCGCCAGTCCAGTGCTTGCTGTTGCGGTTTTCCATGCTCCGCCGGCCGGGTGAACCCGGTCGCATGGACGGGCAGACGTTAGACGATGCGCTGCCCGCCGGCCAAGCAGAACCGCGCGCCAAACGCAGGTCGGGAAAACTCTGTGAATAGCCCTGTGTGCAGCTCACGGAGCCCCGCGTTTCTGCACCCAGACCCGGTACATGCCGCCGAATGCGGTGGGATTGTCGGTCTCGAACGCGCGGCACAGGGTAAGGTCCGTCATGGTGCGGTCCTGCGGATATTTGCGGCGGTAGCGTTGCAGCACCGACGCCTCGACTTCGATGCCGAGAAGCTCGAGATCGTTCTCGGCCACGAAGGTATCGATCTGCGGCAAGGTCGGCTGGTGGCCGCTGCCGGACATCATCAGGTCGCGGCAGCCGTCCATGGTGAAGAATTCGGCGCGGCGCGTGATTGCCTTGAGCACCGCGTCGTCCGGCAGGGTGGTGAGGGCGTCACGGGCGCGGCGCACGTCGACGTCGGCGAGCGTGGTCCCGCGCTCGCGTACGAATGCATGCAGCGCATCGCGCTCGCGCCGCGCCGGCTCGCTGAGCAGGCCGACCGCCATGAACCCGCCGGGACGGAGCCGGCCGAGCAGGGCGCGCCAGCCCGCCAGCGGATCGACGAGGCGATGCAGCGCGCTGGTCGCGAGGATGACATCGAAGCTGCGCTCCAGCGCATCGAGCTTCATCGGATCGGCCTGGGCGTATTCGATATTGTGCAGGTCCAATGCGCGCGTCTTGCGCCTGGCAAACGCGAGATTGGCCAGCGTTCCATCGGTCGCCAGCACGCGCGCGCCGATCAGGCGCCGCAATGCATCGATTGCGGTGCGGCCGGTCTCACAGCCGACCACCAGCACATCGAGTGGCTCACGGCGGCCGAGCGGGCGGAAGAACGCAAGCGGAAACAGGCCGCGCAGCCACTTGTCGACCGGCACACGCTTGCCGATCGGGGCAGCGCTGGTCCAGCGCGGATGCGGCGCCGGCTCGGCGTCGCGCCGCGCGGACCGTGCCATCTCGTCGACGGCGGACAGCCGCGGGATCGATTGCCGCAACGCGATCTCCTCGCGCGGCTCGCGCAGCTGCTGATTCAGCAGGGCGAGCATCGGCTCGGGCCAAGATTCGCTCGAGCTGCGGCCGATCAGTGCCGGCGCGTCGGGCAGCGTATGAAGCGGCGCATAGGCCGCAATGGCGACGATCCGCAGCAGCGGAATCGCGGCTCCGGACGATAGCGCAGCGGCAACTTCGTCGCGCAGCCGCCGCGCCACGTCGATCTCTGCGTCGGCTTGCGCGAAGACGTATCCGTTGAGAAAGCACTGCTGTGCCAGCGCGCAGGTGAGCGCCACCACGTCGTCCTCGACCGTCCCGGCCTCCGTCGTCTGCGCCGCGGTATCGAGCAGCGCGTGCCGCATCGCGGTCAGGAAGCGTTCGAGCGCTGCGTCGGCAACCGGGGTTCGCGTGAGCAGGCAATGCAACAGCGGATCGGCGGCGATCGCACCGAGGCTCGCGCCGAACAGCAGATCGGTGCTCGGATGGATCGGCCAGGAATCATTCGCGTGCTTGATGCAGTCGCCGACCTCGCCCTTGCTCTTGAGCACGTTCGCGGCGATGCCGGCGAGCTCCTCCGGTGCGCCCCATGACTCGGTCATCGCCCGCACGATCACATCGCGCAAGCCGGCGGCGTCGGGCTCGCCGGCGACGGCTTTCAGGCAGCGGACGAGCAGGATCTTGGTGTCCTCCGTGTCGCGCGCCTCGAGCGCGCGCACCGACACGCCGAGCGCCAATGCCGGCTTGCCGTCGGCGATCTGGGCGCGCGCCAGGTTGTTGTAGGCCTCGACGAAATCGTCGCGGCAGGCGAGGGCGCGCCGAAAGCACTCGATCGCGTCCTCGGAGCGGCCGAGCGCCATCAGCACCGTGCCGAGATTGTTGTGCGCCTCGGCGAGCTCCGGGCGCGCCTCGGCCGCCTGGCGGAAATGCTCCTCCGCGCCGTCCGGATTGCCCTGGGCAAGCAGCAGCGCCGCCAGGCTGATATGCGCGTCGGCGTCTCGCGGGTTGAGCTCGAGCGCGCGCCAGAACTGCGCCGTGGCCTCGTCCACCTGGCCCTGCTCCGCCAGCAGATTGCCGCGCGTGATGTAGGCCTGGGTCAGTTTCGGATTGAGCGCCAGCGCCCGCTCGACGTGCTTGCCGACATCCTGCAGCTTTCCCTGCGCCAGCAGCACGTTGGCGAGATTGTTATGCACTTCGGCGAAATCGGGATCGAGCGCCAGCGCCCGCTGGTAGTGCGCGATCGCGTCGCCCGGCGCGTCGGCCGCCAGCACGTTGCCGAGATTGTAGTAGGCCGCGGCGGAGTCGGGCCGCAACCCGATCACGCGCTTGTAGCACTTCGCGGCCTCGGCAAGCTTGCCCTGCTGCTTGAGCGCATTGCCGAGGTTCATGTGCGCCTCGGCGTAGTCCGGCTTCAGCGTGATGGCGCGCGCGCAGTGCGTCACCACCTCGCCGATATGGCCGAGCGCCTGATAGGCGATCGCGATGTTGTAGTGGTACTCGGGATTGCCGTCCGCGACCGCGATCGCGCGGCTGATGAAGTCGACCGCCTGTTGCGGCCGGCCGGCCCGCAGCTGGATGACGCCGAGATAGTAGAGCGACTCCGCATGGCGCGGATTAATCACGAGCACCTGCCGATAGAGGCTCTCTGCTTCGGCGATGCGGCCGGCTTGATGGTGGCGCGCGGCGACCAGGAACGCCTGGGTGACATCCGGCTCGGGCGCGCCCTGGCGGTTACTCGGATCCATGGCCAGAGGATGTGGAATGCCTTGCGATCCGTCAATTCAGGCCAAGCGGGCCGCGCGTCGCCGGGCCCGGCCGGATTTAGGGCTAGAGAAATTTGCGCAGGTCGGCCGCAGCTTCCTCCGGCCGCTGCTTGATGTTGAAAGGCCGGACGAACTGGCCCTGCTTGTCCATCAGATAGACCAGCGCAGTGTGGTCCATCGTGTACTCGCCGCTCTCGAGCGGGACCTTCTTGTAGTAGACCCGGTAGGCCTTGGCGACCGCGGTGATCGCCGCCTCGTCGCCGGTCAGGCCGGTGAGATGCGGGTCGAAGCTCGACAGATAGTCCTTGAGCTTGGCCGGATTATCCCGTGCAGGATCGACGGTGACGAACAGGGCGCCGACCCGGTCGGCGTCGGGCCCAAGCGTGCGCAGCACCTCGGAGACCTCGAACAAGGTGGTCGGGCAGACGTCGGGGCAATGGGTGAAGCCGAAGAATACCAGGAACGGCTTGCCCTTCATGTCCTGCTCGGTGACCGTGGCGCCGTTCTGATCGGTCAGGCGGAACGCGCCGCCGATCGCCGCCGCCTGCCGGATGGCTGGCGCCGAGAAGCCGCCGCCGATCAGCAGGATCACGCTGAAACACAGCACCAGGCCCGCGAGAAAGGCGCCGAGCACGAGCAGAACGCGGGTGCTGCGAGGGCTCATCGAATTCCCCGATGCTGGTCAGAAACAGGCCGCCAGGCCGGCGACGATCATCTCGTAGAACACCGCGCTCCCGTAGTGCGCCCATAGCGCAGCGGCGCCGGCGACGAGGATGATGGCAACGGCCGCGGCCCCGATCATGACGGGGCGCGAGCCAAACCGCGGCGAAGACGTGGAGGTGTTGGACATGATCGGTGCTGCCGATCATACCAGATAAGCCCGATCGGGCCTGCCGACAACCGTTCGGGAACCAGACCGGCCCGGTTCAGCTGAACCAGGGCCAGTGTGGTCGATTGCCGGGATATGCGCGGGCCGGTCGTCCGGTCCCCCAGGCTGATCCGGCTCAGCCGCAGCGTGGAACGTAGGCCGCCAGGTCGTTGCCGCGCATGTAGATCATGTGGCCGTTGAGGCCGCCCCGGCTGCGGATCCAACGCTGCACCGACGGCGGGTAGATCGCCATCACGCGGCGGGTGCCTTCGCTGGTCGTCACCAGACGTCCGGAGTCGCTGACATAGCGTGCCGCATGGAAGCCGAGATGCGCCCGCTCGGTGGCGCAGACGCGATCGCGTGGAATGACCGCGAGCAGCAGCGTGCAGGCCGACAGGCAGGGCCCGTCGATGATCACGCGCTCACCGGATTGCCGGATCAGCGCGAACTTGTAGAGGTAGGAACCCACCTCCCCGCCGCCGTCTGCGCGGATCCGAACGTCTGCCGATGCGGGGATGATGAAACCAGAGAGCGATAGACAGGCGCCGACGATCGCCGCGCACCACTTCATGCGAGCCTCCCCTCCATGAACCGTGCCCCGTGCAGTGCACACTAGAACGAGCTGCGTGCGCGGGGCAACTACGGCATTTTGCTCATGCCGGTTCCTCCACGGGAACGCATTGCGCTTCCATCTCGCCGCGGCGACAATCGGGAACCCACCTTGGTTGAATTGAATCCTCCGAAATGATCACTGAACAGCGCGTCTTCATCGCCGGCGCAGGACCCGTCGGCCTCACTGCGGCTGCGTTGCTGGTGCGCCGCGACGTTCCCGTCACGGTGCTCGAGGCGTCCAATGACCTGAGCACGGAGTCGCGTGCCTCGACCTTCCATCCGCCGACGCTCGATATGCTCGACGAGCTCGGTTTTGCAAAAGAGCTGATGGCACAAGGACTGGTCGCGCCGCGCCTGCAATATCGCACGCGGCAGGACGGGGTGATCGCAGCGTTCGATTTCGGCGCCATCAGCGATCTGACGCGCCATCCGTTTCGCTTGCAGGCCGAGCAGTTCAAGCTCACCCGCATCATCCATGACCGGCTCGCGCGCGATCCGAACTACGAGATCGTGTTCGGGCGGCGCCTGGTCGGCGTGACGCAGGATGCGGACGGCGTGACGGTCCGTCTCGCCGCAGCCGACGGCATGATCGCGGAGCGCCGCGCTCGGTTCCTGATCGGCGCCGATGGCGCGAAGAGCGAGGTGCGCGACGCGCTCGGCATCGAGTTCGAGGGCTTCACCTGGCCCGAGCGCTTTCTGGTCGTCTCGACGCCGTTCGACTTCAACGCCGTGGTGCCCAACCTCGACGCGGTCAGCTACGTCGCCGATCCGGTCCGCTGGCATTTCTATCTGCAGATCCCGGGCGGCATCTGGCGCATGATGTTCCCGATCCCGCCCGACGTCTCGGACGAGACGGCGCAGCGCCGCGACTACGCGCAGTCCTGCCTCGCGATGCTGGTCCCGGGCGTGAACGACTACGAGATCGTGCACGTCACGCTCTACCGCGTGCATCAGCGGGTGGCGAAGACGTTCTGCGCCGGCCGCGTGTTTCTGGCCGGCGACGCCGCCCACATCAACAATCCGCTCGGCGGCATGGGCATGAACGGCGGCATCCATGACGCGGTCAATCTCAGCGAGCGGCTGGCGCGCGTGTGGCGCGGCGAGGCGGATGCGGCGGAGCTCGACGGCTACGACCGGCAGCGCCGGCTGATCACGCTCGAATACGTGCAGAAGCACACGATCCAGAACAAGAAGAACCTCGAGGCGACCGACCCGGCCGAGCAGGCGCGGTTTCGCGACGAGCTGCGTGGCATCGCCGCCGATCCGCAAGCGACGCGCAATTATCTCAAGCGCGTGTCGATGATCGCGAGCCTCGAGCGCGCGCGCGAGTTGGGCTGAGGGCCTCGGGCGACAACAAAAGGCCGGCGACAACCGCCGGCCTCCTGCTGCTTGGCGGGTTCTGGACGATCAATACCGCCCCGGCGACTTGCCGAACCAGTCGCCGAACTTGAAGTTCAGGCGCGCCCGGACCACGTCGACCGATGGGTCGTTCCAGGCGAAGTTGGCGGTGCCGGCTGGCGTCGCGACCGATGCCGAGGTGCCGTCGAACTCGTAGTGCAGATATTCGACGCCCACGGTCCAGTTCGGAGCAAAGGCCCATTCGCCGCCGCCGCCGACCACCCAGCCGGTCTTGGTGTCGCTGAGCGCCGTCGTGGCGGTGACGCCGCCGAAACTCGCCGTTGCACTCTGGTCATAGCCGCCCCAGGCGACGCCGCCGGTGGCGTAGACCAGGAAGCGATCCCAGGTGTAGCCGACGCGGCCGCGCACCGACGCGAGCCAGTTGAGATCGCGATTCATCGCCACCGTGGCGCCGGGCACCGTTGCGCTCCCGGAGTTGTTGATGTCGGCCCAGGAGGCGTCGCCTTCGATGCCGATCAGCCAATTCGGAGCGACTTGCCAGTTGTAGCCGATCTGTCCGCCGCCGACGAAGCCGGCATCGCTGTTGGTGCCGAGCGTCACCGGAGCAATGACACCCGGGACAGCGAACGACTGGTCGTCATTGCTGGACCAGCCCGCACCGGCATGGCCGCCGATGTAGAAGCCCGTCCAGCTGTAGATCGGAACGGGCGCCGCGACCGGTGGCGGCGCCTTGTAGACCGGCCTCGACAAGTCCGCAGCGAGCGCCGGGGTGACGCTTGATGCTGCGAGCACGCCGAGGACGGCGAGAGTACGCTTCATTATGAGAACCTCCACCACGTAGGAATGCGCCCCCCGAAGGGCGCGAACCTACAGGCTTCGGTCGGTGGTGGCTGTAACGTTTGTGCAGGGTTGCACAAACAATTTCAGTAAATGGAACCCGGTCTCGTCGTATTTTCAACAGATTAGCCGTCGCAGCCACGCCTCCGTCACGCTGTCGCCGGATGCGAGCCACAGTCGGCCGCGGAGAGCGCTGGGCGACGTGACGCGCCGTGAGCGCGTCACGTGCCGCTGCATGTGCGATCAACGCCGCGTCCACAGCGTCGGTTCGCCGAACCTGTAGTTCAAGCCGGTGCGCACGACGTCGACCGACGTATCCTTCCAACCGAAGTTGACGGTGCTGCCGGCGATCGGGACCGTGCGCGAGATGCCGTCGAACTCGTAGTGCAGATATTCGGCGCGCAAGCTCCAACGCGGTGCGAACGCCCACTCGGCGCCGCCGCCGATGACCCAGCCGGTCTTGGTGTCGCTGAACGACGTCGAGGCGTTTGCGACAAAGCTTGCCGTCGCCGCGTAGCTGAAGTTGCCCCAGGCGACGCCGCCGGTGACATAGAACAGCATGCGATGCCACGAGTAGCCGAGACGTCCGCGCATGGACGCGAGCCAATTGAGGTCCCGGCTCGTGCTGAGATTCGAGCCGGCGGGTAGAGGGACAGCGGCCGGCGCAGCGGGCGGGGCAGGCGGCGCCGGTGGATCGCAGTCCGGCGGGTAGTAACCGTGATGTTTGCCGCCTTTCGTTCCGCCGGCGATCGGGGCCGGGTTGGCGCCCGGGATCGTACCGGTGATCGGCGCGGTGTCCGACGAACCGATGTCGGTCCACGAGATGTCGCCCTCGACGCCGAGCACCCAGCTCGGCGTGAACTGCCACACATAGCCGGCTTGTCCGCCGCCGACGAAGCCGACAGCGCTGCCGGAGCGCAACGTGATCGGATTGATGTCGCCGAGGCCGCTGGCCGAGAAGGTGACGTCGCCGCTGCCGGTCCAGCCGGCGCCGGCATGACCGCCGCCATAGAAGCCGGTCCAGATGAAGGGAGGCGGTGGCGTGGCGGGCGGCGCCTTGTAGACCGATCTCTCCAGATCGCGCGCGAGCAGCGGAGAGCTGGCGGCCGGATGGAAGGTTGTCGCTGCGAGAACGCCGAGAATGACGAGAGAACGCATACAAAATCTCCCCCGTAGACAATTGACGTTACGGAAGGAACACTAGCGAGTTCCCGCGCGCGGGAACCGCTCTGGTTCCGCAACGCTGCCTGCGCGTTTGCCCGGGAGATCGAACTTGGTTCTGGCGCAATCAACGAAAGCGGCGAGGTTCGATCGAAGTTCAATCAGAGTGTCGCCGTGCGCGTGCCGCATCGGCGGCGTTGCTCGCGGTTTTGCCACCAATTCGCACACGTGAAATTCAAACCGGCACGTGCGCATGTGCGGTGCCGATTGTCGCCGGTGAGGAGCGCATGATGGCAATTGACACCACGACATGCTCGGAGCGCTGGCTGCGCGCGCTGTGCGTGACGGTGCAGGCCGTGAGAATGCGCGCGCTCGCCGTTGCGGTGCTGGTTGCGGCGGGACTGAGCGCATGCGACGAGCCGAGCCCGCCGGCGCGTGCTCAGGCGCCGGATACGCCGGAGCGGATGGTGACCTTCACGCTCGGCGGCACGTCATTCGCCATGCCATTGCCGGAGCAGGTGAAGGTGGAGCCGTCGAGCGTGCGCGACGAGATCAGCTTCGATCTGTCGCGCGGTCGGAGCCTGCGGTGGCTCGAGCTTGCAACAGGTCCCAATCGGTGGGCCGAACTTGAAAAGGCCAGAACCGGATCGGACGTGATCTACGATCGAAGCCTGCCGCTGGAGAACGGCGGCCGTCTCGAATTTCACATCTCGGACGACACGAGCGGAGGGAGCGGTGGTCCAAGCGCCGTATTGCTCGGGCGCATTCAAATACGCAACATCGCCCTGCCGCTGCGATGCGGCGACCAGGACAAGGTCAGCGTTCTTCGGCCCGATTGGTGTCTGCCCTATCTCCGACGCATGACGATCGTCGAACGCGGCCAATGAGCGATTTCTGTCAGATTGGAGCGGGCGATGGGAATCGAACCCACGACATACAGCTTGGGAAGCTGTCGTTCTACCACTGAACTACGCCCGCGCCGGCGTCACCATAGCAAGCAAGATCAGCCGGCGCGAGATGGTATTCTAGGTCGGGCGGCGTGTCCGTATCAGGGCACGCGCGGCCAAGGACGAGCATGGTCGACGCTGGTCTCATTGCCATCAAGCTGCTGCTCGGCCTCGCCGCGTTTCTGGTCGTCAGCTATGTCGGCAAGGCGCATGACAAGCGGATCGCCGGCGTTCTGCTGACCTTCCCGATCCTCAACGGCATCGGCATGCTCACCGGCGCGGACCCGCTCGCCGTCGCTCAGTCGATCTATCCGTTGGTGATCTTCAACAGCCTGCTGTTCTATGCGGCGATCACCTGGGGCGATGCTTGGCCGTTCGCGCCGGCCACATCGCCCGATCGCACGCTGCTTGTGCGGCTCGTGGCGTGGACCGCGATCTGGCTTGCCGGCGCGTTGGTGCTCACGCTGCTGCACGACCGGCTGCCCGGCGCCACCGCGTTCTTCAGCATCGCCCTCGTCCTTGCGGTCGTGGTGGCGATCGGCGGCTGGACGAAGCCATCGATTGAGTCGCCCACCGAGCGGGATGGTCACGTGGCCAATTTCGTCGCGTTGTGGTCGACACCTGACGCGGCCAAGCGGATCGCCCTGTTTCTGGTGTGCTTCGCCATCGTCCTGGTGGCGTCCTACGCCTTCGCGTCGAAATGGGTCGGCATGGCGAGCGCGCTGCCGCTGCCCGGTTTGTTCGCGCTGGCGACGCTCTCCGCACTCGAGCCGCCGAAGCGCCTGTGTCCAATCCGCGACACAGTGCTGCTCGGTCCGCTGCTCGTCATCCCGTTCAACTGGCTGCTTGCCCGCGCCGTGCTGCAACTGCCGGGCGGTCTGCTCCTGCATGCGGCGCTCGGCGTCGTCATCACGCTGGCTTTCTGGGCGATCGCCGGCACGTTGGTGATCTTCGGCGTGCCCGCGCTCGCCGCACAGTTCGACCGATGGCGCGGCACAGAGCGATGACTCACACCCGGAAATGCTTGGAGAGCTTCAGGCCCTGCGCCTGGTAGTTCGAGCCGATGCCCATGCCGTAGAGCTTGTCGGGCGGCGCGAGCATGCGCTCATAGACAAGGCGGCCGACGGTCTGGCCGTGCTCGAGGATGAACGGCACCTCGCGCGAGCGCACCTCGAGCACGGCGCGCGCGCCTTGCCCGCCGGCACCCTCGTAGCCGAACCCCGGATCGAAAAAGCCCGCATAGTGGACGCGGAATTCGCCGACCAGCGGATCGAATGGCACCATCTCCGCGGCGTAGTCGGGCGGCACCTGCACCGCCTCCTTCGAGGCGAGGATGTAGAACTCGTTCGGATCGAGGATCAGGCTCTCGTCGTCGCGCGCCGCGATCGGCTCCCAGAACTCGGCAAGGTCGTAGCCCTGGCGACGCTCGACATCGATCAGGCCGGTGTGGCGCTTGGCGCGGTAGCCGATATGCCCTTCGGCGTTCTGCGGCGTGAGGTCGACCGACACGGCGACGCCGCCCGTCATGTCCGCATCGTCGTTGTCGACCAGCCGTTCCTGGGCGTGCAGCTCGCTGAGCGCCGCGGAGTCGAGCACCGCATGGCCGCGCCGGAAGCGGATCTGCGAGAGCCGCGAGCCCTCGCGCACCAGCACCGGGAACGTGCGCGGGCTGATCTCCGCGTAGAGCGGTCCGTGATAGCCGCCGACGATCTGGTCGAAGCTGCGCGCGCCGTCGGCGATCACGCGCGTGAACACGTCGAGCCGCCCGGTCGAGCTCTTCGGGTTTGCGGCGGCGGCGATGTCGGACGGCAGCGCCAGGCTCTCGAGCAGCGGCACGATGTAGACGCAGCCGGTTTCGAGCACTGCGCCGTCGGTGAGCGCGATCTCGTGCAGCTTCAATTCGTCGATGCGCTCGGCGACGGTCGCGCGCGGTCCGGGCAGGAAGCTCGCGCGCACGCGATAGGCGACCTCGCCGAGCCGCAGGTCGAGGCTCGCCGGCTGGATCTGGTCCGGCACGAAATCGTAGGCGGGCAATATCCCACCGGCCTGCGCCAGCGCGGTGATCATGCGGTCGGGCAGAATGCCCTTGTCGTCGGCGCGGAACACGAGCGCCATGGCGGTCCTTCGTTTTAGCGCGGCCAGGGTCTGCGCTAGTCTCAACCAATATCGCGGTCGGCGCCTTGACGGAAAGCCATGCGGCGTCGTAAGAGCAGGCTTATCCCGTGGTGATTTGAGCCGGCCGGCTTGCGAACCACGTAAAACAAATCGCTAAAAGGCCGGGGACGCGTGAGCAGCCCGGCCAGGATATTTCCGGCCGGGATTTTTGTTGCCCTAAAGGAGGGCCGCATGCCTGCGTCCAAAGCATCTGCCGCGAAGTCGCGCGATTACCGCCCGGAAACCCGCCTGGTTCAAGCCGGCACACTGCGCTCGCAGTACGGCGAGACCTCCGAGGCGCTGTTCCTGACCCAGGGCTACGTCTACGACAGCTCGGCCCAGGCCGAGGCTCGCTTCAAGAACGAAGACCCGGGCTTCCAGTACTCGCGCTTCGCCAATCCGACCGTGTCGATGTTCGAGAACCGCATGGCGGCGTTCGAAGGCGCCGAGGCCGCGCGCGCGACCGCGACCGGCATGGCGGCGGTGACGGTCGCCCTGCAGGGCCAGCTCAAGGCCGGCGACCACGTGGTGGCGTCCAAGGCGATGTTCGGCTCGTGCCGCTACATCGTCGAAGATTATCTGCCGCGCTACGGCATTCCCTCGACCTTGGTCAATGGCTGCAATCTCGATGAGTGGAAGGCCGCCGTGCGTCCGAACACCAAGACTTTCTTCCTCGAGAGCCCGACCAATCCGTCACTGGAGGTGATCGACATCGCGGCGGTCGCCAAGATCGCCCACGACGCCGGCGCGACGCTTGTGGTCGACAACGTGTTCGCGACGCCGATCTTCCAGAGCCCGCTCGCGCTCGGCGCCGACTGTGTCGTCTACTCGACCACAAAGCACATCGACGGGCAGGGGCGCTGCCTCGGCGGCGTCGTGCTCGCGTCCGAGAAGTTCATCATGGACCACATCCACATTCTGATCCGGCAGACCGGTCCGTCGATGTCACCGTTCAATGCCTGGGTCATGCTGAAGGGCCTGGAGACCCTGCCGGTGCGCGTGCGCCAGCAGACCGAGACGGCGGCGAAGCTCGCCGACGTGCTCGCCAAGCATCCGAAGATCGCGCGCGTGATCTATCCGGGCCGGCCCGACCATCCGCAGGCTGCCGTCATCAAGAAGCAGATGAGCGGCGGCTCGACGCTGGTGGCGTTCGACATCAAGGGCGGCAAGGCCGAGGCGTTCCGTTTCCAGGACGGGCTTCGCCTGGTGCGGATCTCCAACAATCTCGGCGACGCCAAGAGCCTGATCACCCATCCGGCGACCACCACGCACCAGCGGCTGTCGCCGGCAGCGCGCGCCGAGATCGGCGTCACCGACGGCATGGTGCGGCTGTCGGTCGGGCTCGAGCACGCCGACGACATTGTTGAGGACGTGCTGACCGCGCTCGAAGAGGTGTGAAGCGGCCGTAGGGTGGGTTAGGCGCCGTCCACGAAACCCGCTCTCACCACGACGAGCATCGGCGCCGTAACCCACCGGCTGACTCAGATGGTGGGTTACGGCGCCGGAGCTGTGCGTGTTGAATCTCAACGCCGCGTGCGGCGCCTAACCCACCCTACGAGTCCGTGCGTGTAGAAATCCTACCGCGTTGACGGCATCGCCACGGCGGTGGCCGATCCGCGCGTCGCGGCCTCGGCGATCGAGCCGGCCAGCAGCTTGGCGATGCAGGCGTAGCTCCAGTCGTTGAGGTGCAGCTCGTCGGGCGACAGGAACGTGGAAAACTCCATGCCGTCCACCAGCCTCCAGTGGCGCATGAGCGTGTAGCGGCGGAACACGCCGACGTTGTTCGCCTTGGCCGCGGCGTCGATCAGCGTCACCATGCCGTCGATGTCGTGGCGGATGATGATCTTCGGGGCGAACTGAGGATTCATCAGGACGACGTCGGCGCCGATCTCCTTGATGCGCGCGACGCCCTCGGTGATCCGCAAGGTGGCGGGCTCGATCGGCTCGTCTCGCAGCAGCGAGTTGCTGCCGACCTGCCACAGCACGAGGTCGGGCTTCTCGGCGATCACGTCCCGCTCGAAGCGCGCCAGCATCTCGTTGGCACGGTCGCCATTGATGCCGCGGTTGAGGACGGTGATCGGCACGTTGGGAAAGCGCGCGCGCAGCTCGATCTCGAGCCGGCTCGGGTAGGACGCCGCCGGTGAGGTCGCGCCCGCTCCGGCGGTCGACGACGAACCGATGGCCACGATCTTGACCGGCTCGCCGCGACGCAGGCGCGCGGCGGTGCGGGTGAGCGTCTGGTCGAGCCGCGTCGCGTCGGTGATCCCCTTGCAGGCCGGCGCCACTACCGCCGCGGGCTGTGCCGGCATGGTCTGCGCCGACGCGACCGATATGCCGTCGAGCGCGAAGGTCGCCGCAACCAATATGGGTGAACAGGTGGCCGCAACGGCCGCGATGGACGAAAGCCTGCCGAGCAACATCTTAGCGAATATCCTTTGGCTCGCTCGACCCGGTCGATCCGACCTCCGCCAGCTTGGCGGAGTCGATCACGAGGTCGGCGAGCAATTGACCGAGACACCCATGGACGCGTTCGGCCATATCGGTATTCTTGGTCGCCGCGTAAAGATCGAAAGTACCGAGCTCATACCATTGTCGCATGATCGCCAAGCGATCGAACAGCGGCACCTCGCGCTGCAATCCGACCCAACGCATGACGTCCGCGTAGCTGGCGGCGGCAATCATCGTGTCCGTGCGCGGGCTGTATTGCATGTTCATCAATACAACATCCGCGTGGCCGTTATGGAGCGTATCGACGCCTTCATCGAGCGTGGCGCGAAATTCGTCGAGATCAATTCCACGTATCGCTTCAACGGTACCAGTCTGCCATATCACCAGGGCCGGTTTTGCGTCCATCAGGATTTTTGCGAAATCCTTTTCCATGTCCGCGGCGGTTTGGCGCGGCTTGGCGAACGAGGTGACTTTAACCGTGATGTCTTTCAGGCGGCTGGTCAGGGCGGCTTCCAGCTTGGTCGGGTAGGCCGCGGCCTTGGTGGCGCCGGCCAGAATCGACGACGTAGAGCCGACCACGACGATGTCGAGCTGCTTGTTCTTGAGGGCGGCGGCGACGTGGGTGAGCGGAAAATCTGCATGCACGAGGCTTGCAGCCGTCAGGCAAGCATTATCCTCTGCGCCAAACGCGCACCCCGCATACGCAATTATCCCGACGAGCGCGGGAATGATCCATCTCATACCTCGCCTCCCGCGAGGGTTGCGCCCGGTGGCCGCGCAGGCGGGCCCGGACGTCGTCCTTCAACACCTTTGTACCATGATATCAGGCCCGCCGCGGCAACCATGATGAGGATGCCGGCCGTGCTGAGCGCGATTTGCATGGCCACGCCGCTGGACACCTCGATCATCACGAAGTGCCCGGCAAAGCTCAAGAATACCCCCAAACAGAAAACTTCGAGTGAATGCTGGCCACAAAGGATGGCAGGGTAAAGCATTGGTGACTTCAGCCAATGCCAGTCGCGCGGCACGAAGCGCACCGTAATTGCTGCAAGTGCGAGAAAGTGCGCAAACCGCAGCACGTCGAGGTTCGTCTTGTCGATCGGGTACATCCATTCGGACAGAAGTTTGGGCACAAAATGGGCATAACGCGGCAGATGCCAAGTCATGCAAATGAGGAACGCGAAAACAAGATAGGCAACCGCGATTCCGATCGTAACCCATGACCGGCTCAAAGGTGCAATCCGCTCGGCGCCGCCCAGCGCACACCAGCCGCCGAACACGAACAGCAGCTGCCAGGCGAACGGATTGAACACCCACTCGCCGCTCGGATAGGCGGGGAAATTCCAGCCGAGCTGCCAGGTCAGCGCGTAGAGCAGCGCCGAGGTCGCCAGCGCCAGCGTCGGCTGCCGCAACAGCAGCCACAGGATCGGCGGCATGGCCGCGAGCAGCACGATATAGAGCGGCAGGATGTCCATGTTCGCCGGCTTGAACTTGAGCAGCAGCGCCTGCACCAAGGTCACGTCCGGTTGCTTGAGGAAATCGAATATGCCCATCTCTTCGTTATAGAGCGGGTTCTCGAAGCTCGACGCGACGTAGGCGATCTCCGCCATGTAGATGACGAACAGGAAAATGTGCGCGACGTAGACCTGCCACGCGCGCTTGAGCATGCGCGCGCCGGAAACGATGAAGCCGCGCTCCTGCATGGCGCGCCCGTAGACGAACGCCGCCGTGTAGCCGGAGATGAAGACGAAGATCTCGGTTGCGTCGCTGAAACCGTAGTTGCGGATCGTGATCCAGCTGACGATGTTCGACGGGATGTGGTCGAGAAAAATCAGCCAGAGCGCGATGCCCCGAAACAGGTCGAGCCGGAGATCGCGTTCGACCGTGACAGCCGGAGCCATTCCGCCGATTCCTTCGCCGCTGCCGTCGCCTCCTGCGTAGTAGTGGCACGGAGGCTGCCGGGGGGCAATTCTGCCGGGTTTTTCTGCCCGATTTTGCGTTCGAGCGATGACCTTATATATGCTTGACGCGCCGCCAGGGCCCATCGGTTTCGATGCGGCCTGACGGCGCATCGGCGTTTGCAGGAACTTCAGATCGGCGGCATCAACCAGGTATTTTGCACAGGGCGTTTCGAAGGGCCTTTTATGTATCGAACGGTCACCCGCAATATCGAGGTCACGGTCGAGCCGCGCTTCCTGCCGGAGCGGTCGTCGTTCGAGAAGAGCTATTTCTTCTGGGCCTATACGATCGAGATCACCAATCGCAGCGACGAGACCGTGCAGCTGAAGACGCGGCATTGGCGGATCACCGACGCGAACGGCAAGCTGCAGGAGGTGCGCGGCGCCGGCGTGGTCGGCGAGGAACCGGTGCTCAAGCCGGGCGAGTCGTTCGAGTACACGAGCGGGGTTCCATTGCCGACGCCGTCCGGCTTCATGGTCGGCAGCTACGGCATGGTCAGCGACGCCGGCGAGCGGTTCGACATCGAGATTCCGGCCTTCTCGCTCGACAGTCCGAGCGAGCGACGCACGGTCAACTAGCTTTCATTGTTTCTATTTGTTGCCGGCCTCGACCTCGCCGGGATCGAACACGTAGGTCGCGTTGCAGAACTCGCAGGTGACCGAGATCACCCCGTTCTCGATCATGTGGTCGCGGTCGTCCGCGGAGAAGCTCGTCAGCATGCGGCCGACGCTCTCGCGCGAGCACGAGCATTCGGCCTTGACCGACGCGTCGCGGAACACGCGCACGCCGCGCTCGTGAAACAGGCGGTAGAGCAGACGCTCGCCCGACAGCGACGGGTCGACCAGCTCGAGGTCGCCGACCGTCGCGATCAGCGAACGGCCTTCGACCCAGGCGTCGTCCTCGGCGATCACGTGCGGCGTGGTGCCTTCGGGCGCGTCGCCCGGATGAAGATCCGGCTGGCGCATGCGCTCGGATTTCTTCGGCAGGAACTGCAGCAGCATGCCACCGGCACGCCAGCGGTGGCGCGGCCCCGACCTGTTGGCGGAAAACTCCTCCGCCACCGCGAGGCGCACGCGCGTCGGGATCTGCTCCGAGCGCAGGAAGTATTCATGCGCAGCATCCTCGAGGCTGCCGCCGTCGAGTGCCACCAGCCCCTGGTAGCGGCTCATCGCCGGCCCCTGATCGATGGTCATCGCCAGATGGCCGCGCCCGAGCAACTCGCCCGACGACGATTGGCCGGCCGCGATGGCCGCGGTCACGCGGTCGCGGTCGAAGCGCGCGCAGGCGCGCACTTTTCCCGGCGTGGTGAAATCGACCACCAGCATGTGCACCGGTCCGTCGGTTTGCGTCTGCAGGATGAAGCGGCCGTCGAACTTGAGCGCCGAGCCGAGCAGGATGGTGAGCGCGACCGCCTCGCCGAGCAGCTTGGCGACCTGCGCCGGGTAGTCGTGTTGTGTGAGAATGCTGTCGAGCATCGGCCCGAGCCGCACCACTCGCCCGCGCAGGTCGAGCGCGGCGACTTCGAACGGTAGGATCGTATCGTCCGCGGTGGTGTCGGCCGGCGCGCGGGCGGGAATGGCAATGTCGGGATTGTTCATCGTGAGCCCAATATAGAAGTGCACAGTCGCGAATGCGACCCCGCGCGGCGTGCAACCCACCGTCCCGTTCCGTACCTGCAAGCGCATGTCCCGGAAAAGTGGACGCCGGTTTCCCGAAAAAGGACATGCGCAAATCAAAGAAACTGGAGCTCATTCCGATTCCCTTAAATCGGGATGCGCTCCAGTGGTGGGCGCGTCAACGCTAGTCGGCGTTCAGGCACCAGGCGAGAATGCCCTTCTGCGCATGCAGGCGGTTCTCGGCTTCGTCGAAAACGACCGATTGCGGCCCGTCGATCACCTCGTCGGTGACCTCTTCGCCGCGATGGGCCGGCAGGCAGTGCATGAAGATCGCGTCGGGCCGCGCCATCGCCATCAGCCGGGCATTGACCTGGTAGGGCTGCAGCAGGTTGTGACGGATGGCGCCATCCTTGTCGCCCATCGACACCCAGGTGTCGGTGACGATGCAGTGCGCGCCCGTGACCGCCGCTTCCGGATCACGGCCGATCTCGATCGAAGCGCCGGCTCCTTTGACCCAGTCGAGCAGCCATTTCTTCGGCGCCAGCTCGGGCGGCGACGCAACGCGCAGCGAGAAGTCGAAGCGCTGCGCGGCATGCATCCACGACGCCAGCACGTTGTTGCAGTCGCCGGTCCAGGCCACGGTCTTGCCACGGATCGGGCCGCGATGCTCCTCGAAGGTCATGACATCGGCGAGCACCTGGCATGGATGCGAGCGCCGGGTGAGGCCGTTGACGACCGGCACGGTGGCATGCCGCGACAGCTCCATCAGCGTCTCGTGATCGAGCGTGCGGATCATGATGATGTCGACGTAGCGCGACAGCACCCTGGCGGTGTCGGCGATCGTCTCGCCGCGGCCGAGCTGCATCTCCTGTCCGGTCAGCATCAGCGCGTCGCCGCCGAGCTGGCGCATCGCCACGTCGAAGGAGACGCGCGTGCGGGTCGACGGCTTGTCGAAGATCATCGCCAGCATCCGCCCGGCGAGCGGCTTGTCGGCCGATGCGCCGTCGCGCTTGCGACGTTCCTTCATGGCGAGGCTCGCCGCGATCATGCTGCGCAATTCCGCGGCGGGAATGTCGCAGAGATCGAGAAAATGGCGGATGGCGCTCACGGCGCTGCACTCTCGAGCTTGGCCTTGTCGGCGAGCGTGCGCTCGATCCGCGTCGCGGCGCGGTCGATGCTGTCGATCGCCTGCGCGATCTCCGCCTCGCCGGCGGTGAGCGGCGGCAGCAGGCGCACGACGTTGTCGCCGGCGCCGACCGCGAGCAGGTGCTCGGCGCGCAAGGCAGTGACCAGATCGCCGCTCGGCACCACCGCGCGCAGCCCGAGCAACAGGCCTTCGCCGCGCACGTCGGCGATCACATCCGGATGCCGGTCCTTCATCTCGGCGAGCCGCTGCTTGAACAGCAGCGCGGTCTTGCGCACGTGATCGAGAAAGCCCGGCGCGGTCACGACGTCGAACGTCGCATTGGCGACTGCCATGGCCAGCGGGTTGCCGCCGAACGTGGAGCCGTGCGTGCCGGCGACCATGGCCTTCGCCGCCTCGGCGGTCGCGAGGCACGCGCCGACCGGGAAGCCGGCACCGAGCCCCTTGGCGATCGCCATCACGTCGGGCGTCACGCCGGTGCGCTGATAGGCGAACAGCTCGCCGGTGCGGCCGACGCCGGTCTGCACCTCGTCGAACAGCAGCAGCAGGCCGCGCTCGTCGCAGATCTGGCGCAGGCTCCTGAGGAAGTGGTGCGGAAACACGCGCACGCCGCCTTCGCCCTGGACCGGCTCGACCATGATCGCCGCGGTGTGCTCGCCGATCACCTTCTTGGTGGCCTCGAGATCGGCGAACGGCACCTGGTCGAAGCCTTCGACCGGCGGGCCGAAGCCCTCGAGATATTTCTTGTTGCCGGTGGCGGAGAGCGCCGCGAGCGTGCGGCCGTGAAACGCGCCGTCATACGTAACGATACGGAAGCGCTCCGGATGACCGGACGCGAACTGGTATTTGCGTGCGACCTTGATCGTCAGCTCGATCGCCTCGGTGCCGGAATTGCAGAAGAACACCAGGTCGGCAAACGTTGCCGCACACAGGCGGTCGGCGAGCCGCTCGGCCTCCGGTACGCGGTAAAGATTGGAGACGTGCCAGACCTTCTTGGCTTGCTCGGTCAGGGCCTCGACCACGTGCGGGTGACCGTGACCCAGCGCATTGACAGCGACACCGCCGGCGAAATCCAGGTAGCGCTCGCCGTTGGTCGCAACCAGCCAAGCGCCCTCGCCGCGCTCGAACGCGATGTCGATGCGTGCGTAGGTCGGCATCACATGCGATGGCGTCGTCTTGAGAGCGGAAGTCACGGTGAGCCCCGTTCGTGCGTTGTGTATGGCTGAAATGAAATGTGCCGCCTTCGCCGGCGGCACTGGCGAAGCATTGTAAGGCGGGGTCCCGTGCTGATCAACATGGTGCTGCGCCTGCGGCTCGCCACAAACCGGTGCAAAAATCGGCCCCGGCGGGTGGAACATGTGGAATCCGGCAAGCCCGACTCTTGCGCGAGACTCACGCCATATTGTAGCGTTTTGGCCTGTCAACTACGACATCTCGTGCGGCGGACCACTTTCTGAGTACCTCTGGTAGGCGTACCCGTCGGGGCGGCCAAGGGCTGTCCAGGCGTCGAGGAGGGATTCTGTCCATCGCTTGCGGTGCCGTGCCGAGGAAGAAAAAACCATGAATTGGACGGACGAGCGGGTAGAGCTTCTGAAGAAACTCTGGTCCGACGGTCTTTCGGCCAGCCAGATCGCCGGCGAGCTGGGCGGGATCACCCGCAACGCTGTGATCGGCAAGGTGCACCGTCTCGGCCTGTCGGGCCGCGCCAAGAGCCCGTCATCGGCGGCGCCGCGCCCGCGCAAGCCGCGCGCGGCATCGCACATGATGCGGATGCCGCGGCCGGCGATGCGCGGCAACACCGCGCTGGCGACGCACGCGCTCTACGAGCTGGAGCCCGAGCCCGAGCCGGAGTTGATCGAGAACATCATCCCGATCGGCCAGCGCTGCTCGTTGCTCGAGCTCAACGAGGCCAAGTGCCACTGGCCAATCGGCGATCCGGGCACGCCGGAGTTCTTCTTCTGCGGCGGCAAGACGATCGAGGGCCTGCCGTACTGCAACTACCACTCGCGCGTCGCCTATCAGCCGGTCTCCGACCGCCGCCGCGACAAGCGCCCGGTCCGCGGCTGAAGTTTCTTCGCCGCCGCGCTGCTCGGTCGCAGAGCAGCGCAGCCGACCTCCGGCCGCGTGTCACAAATCTGTGACGCGCGAAAGAGACAAACTCTCTCGCTGGCGCGGCGTCGCCCGCCACCCGAGCATCGAGAGGTTTGTCATGCGCTTCGGCCGTTTCTGCATCTTCATGACTGCATTGGCCGTTACCGCGCTGCCGCCGGCGGCGAGCGCGCTCGACAGCCGCTTTACCGATGCGGACGGCGACATGGTCGCCGACACGCCGTCCGACCCGAAGGACCAGATCGATCCGCCGACGCTCGTCTTCGCCTACACGCCGGTCGAAGATCCGGCCGTCTACGTCAAGGTGTGGGAGGGATTTCTGCGCCACCTCGAGACCGTGACCGGCAAGAAGGTACAGTACTTCCCGGTGCAGTCGAACGCGGCCCAGCTCGAGGCCATGCGCGCCGGCCGCCTGCACGTCACCGGCTTCAATACCGGCTCCAATCCGATCGCCGTCAACTGCGCGGGCTTCGTGCCGTTCGCTATGATGGCGTCCAAGACCGGCGACTTCGGCTACGCCATGGAAATCATCACCTATCCGGGCTCCGGCATCGAGAAGATCGAGGACATCAAAGGCAAAAAGATCGCGTTCGCCTCCGAGACGTCGAACTCCGGCTACAAGGCGCCGTCGGCGTTCCTGCGCGACAAGTACGGCATGGAGGCGAAGAAGGACTACGAGCCGGTGTTCTCCGGAAAGCACGACAACACCATCCTGGGCGTCGCCAACAAGGACTATCCGGCCGGCTCGACCGCCAGCGTCGTCAAGGAGCGCATGCTCGCGCGCGGCGTGGTGAAGGCCGAGGCGATCAAGGTGATCTACCGTTCGGACCTGTTCCCGACGACCGGCTACGGCTACGTCTACAATCTCAAGCCGGCGCTCGCGGCCAAGATCAAGGAAGCGTTCTTCTCCTACGACTGGACCGGGACCGAGCTCGCCAAGGAATTCGGTAAGACCGAGCCGCCGATGGAGAAGTTCATCCCGATCTCGTTCAAGAAGGACTGGGCGGTGGTGCGCGAGATCGACAAGGCGATGAACGTCAGCTACGCCTGCAAGTAGCCGGGCGGTCGGCCGATGCTGCGCATCGAGGACCTGACCAAACGCTATGCGAGCGGTGACCTCGCGCTGCGCGGCGTCTCGTTCACGGTCGGTCGCGGCGAGATCGTCGGGCTGATCGGGCCATCAGGCGCCGGCAAGTCGACGCTGATCCGCTGCGTCAACCGGCTGGTCGACCCGACCAGCGGCCGCATCTTCCTCAACGACGAGGAGATCACCGGCAGCCGCGACCTTCGCCGCATGCGGCGGCGCATGGGCATGATCTTCCAGGAATTCGCCCTGGTCGAGCGGCTGACCGTCATGGAGAACGTGCTCTCCGGCCGGCTCGGCTACGTGCCGTTCTGGCGCAGCTTCCTGCGGCGTTTTCCGCGCGAGGACGTGCGCAACGCGTTCGCAACGCTCGATCGCGTCGGCCTGCTGGAGCATGCCGAGAAGCGCGCCGACGCGCTGTCGGGCGGCCAGCGCCAGCGGGTCGGCATCGCCCGTGCGCTGTTGCAGAATCCCGAAGTGCTGCTGGTCGACGAGCCGACCGCGAGCCTCGATCCGAAGACGTCGCGCCAGATCATGCGGCTGATCTGCGAGCTGTGTGCCGAGCGCGGCCTTGCCGCCGTGGTGAACATTCATGACGTCGGCCTCGCGCAGATGTTCCTGAAGCGGATCGTCGGCCTGCGCGCCGGCGCCGTGGTGTTCGACGGGCCGGCGAGCGCGCTTGATCCGGAGGTCCTGACCCGCATCTACGGCGAGGAGGACTGGACGCGGTCGAGTGCGGCCGCGGACGACGCGGACGATAACGGCGGCGACGTCATCAGGTTTCCGATCGCCGCCGCGGCAGGCTGATGTCAATGTCCGTCACCGACTATCCGGACCGCTGGCGCCGCCCGCCCTTCATTGCGCAGTGGCACTGGCGCTGGGCGGCCTATGGCGGCGCGCTCGCCTATGCGGTGCTGGCCTTCGGCTCGATCAACGTCAACTGGAGCCGCGTCGCCGAGGGCGTCGTTCGCGCCGGCCGCCTGTTCTCCGGCTTCCTGCATCCGAACTTCATGAGCCGCTGGAGCGACATCGTCACCGGCCTCCAGGAAAGCCTGACCATGACGGTGACGGCGACGGTGATCGGCATTCTCATATCGGTGCCGCTCGGTATCGGCGCTGCCCGCAATCTGTCGCCGATGCCGGTCTATCTGCTCTGCCGCGCCGTCATTGCCGTGGCGCGCACCTTCCAGGAGGTGATCATCGCCATCCTGTTCGTCGCCATGGTTGGGTTCGGGCCGTTCGCGGGCTTCCTCACCCTCGTGGTGGGCACCACCGGATTCATGGCCAAGCTCCTGGCCGAGGACATCGAGGACATCGATCCGACGCAGGCCGAGGCGATCCGCGCGACCGGCGCGTCATGGCTTCAACTCGTCAGCTACGGGGTGCAGCCGCAGGTCATGCCGCGCCTGATCGGGCTCAGCCTCTATCGCGTCGACATCAACTTCCGCGAATCCGCCGTCGTCGGTATCGTCGGCGCCGGCGGCATCGGCGCGACCCTGCACACCGCGCTCGACCGCTACGAATACGACAGCGCCGCCGCCATCCTGCTGATCATCATCGCGATCGTCATGGCGGCCGAGTACAGCTCGAGCTTCATCCGCCGGCGGATCCAGTGATGCCCGTTTCCCCTGCACCCGACGGTGACTTGCTGTGGCGCCGCCACCCGCGCTGGCGCACCGTGCTGCATTGGTTCGGCTGGCTGCTGCTGGTCTCATTCACCGTGTTCTGCTGGCAGCTGATGACCAAGGACACGATCTGGGCCTTCGTCTGGGACGCGCCCCGGCAGATCTCGGACATCGGGCAGCGGATGATGCCGCCGCGCTGGGCCTACATCAACGACCTGTGGAAGCCGCTGCTCGACACGCTCCACATCGCGACGCTTGGCACCGTGCTCGCGATCCTCGTCGCGGTGCCGGTTGCCTTCCTCGCGGCGCGCAACACCACGCCGAGCGTTCTCGTCGTGCGTCCGATCGCGCTGGCGCTGATCGTCTCGTCGCGCTCGATCAACTCGCTGATCTGGGCGCTGCTGCTCGTCATCGTGCTCGGGCCCGGCGTGCTCGCCGGTATCGTCGCCATCGCGCTGCGCTCGATCGGCTTCATCGGCAAGCTCCTCTACGAGGCCATCGAGGAGATCGAGATGACGCAGGTCGAAGCCATCGAGGCGACCGGCGCGACGTCGCTGCAGGTGATGGACTACGGCATCGTGCCGCAGATCCTGCCGGCCTTCGCCGGCATCAGCGTGTTCCGCTGGGACATCAACATCCGCGAGTCCTCCGTGGTCGGCCTGGTCGGGGCCGGCGGCATCGGCCTCAATCTCGAAGCGTCGCTCAATACGCTGGCCTGGGCGCAGGTCAGCCTGATCCTGATCGTCATCTTTGCAACGGTGCTGATCAGCGAGACGGTGTCGGCGCGGATCCGCCACGCGCTCATCTGACGGCGGGTTTAGCGCGCCATCAGTGCCAGACCGTATGCAACATCTGGATGGTTTTGGATGATGCGAATTTTTGCGACGATGTAATCCGCGTTCGCGCGCATTTCGAATTGCGGTGCAGCGGCAGTCACTTGCGCCAGGTCCTCAACAAAAATGCCCGGTCGCGGCGTGCAACATGAAACGGCCCCCGCGCGGTGGTCGTCTGCCCTATAGCGATTGTCTCTGGAGATTGTGTGTGGAGATTGTGTGTGGCGCTTGTCCACGCTCCGCCGGCCGGGTGAGACCGGGCGTCACGAGCAGTCACCAGTAGCCGAGCCGCGCTCGTCGCCAAAGCAGAATCGTCACTCGCGACGTTCTGTGAACAAGCCTGTGGGCATCGGCGCGCCGGCAGCTACGCCGTCTTGCTCATCCGCTCGTCCTTGCCGAAACGCTCGTCGAGCGCGTAGCCGGCGCCGCGCACGGTGCGGATCGGGTCGATCTCGCGCCCGCGGTT
>Ga0081540_1000199_pt1 | contig 62482 bp, 60 predicted proteins | sample TabmetS2T1R1_FD_71024 | JGI IMG/M metagenome (GOLD analysis project Ga0081540, IMG submission 71024) | Tabebuia heterophylla rhizosphere microbial communities from the University of Puerto Rico - S2T1R1 | ecosystem: Host-associated > Plants > Roots > Rhizosphere ...
GCTTCAAGTTGAGCCTCGCGGCTAGCCCTTGCATCACTCGGGGCCGGGGCGGCTGGCTAGGCCTTACCCCGTGGAAGACTTGCACCTCCTATCCTTTGCCAGCGTAACTGGCGCACTCCGAAGGGGGTCAAAGGCTGTCCTACGTATTTGCCTTCAACAGACGGAATTCGTGTCCGAAGCTCCCTCGATTTCTGCCATGGTTTCGTAGGCACTCACCCACGTGTCGAGACTCGAGGCCATGTTGGCCAGCATCCGGTCGCCGCAATCTTGCTTGAAGCTGCGAGTCGAGAGTGACCAGGGGCTCGCAGTGGGTCAAAAAAAATCTGAACGGAGACCAAATTGGATCATCGTTCATGCATGGTTTATGGGCTCGCGATTTTTTTGGGTATTCACACTGTTGCAGCACGGGCGCAGACGGCGGACGAGCTGCGCGCCATTTATTTTCGCGGCGACATCTCGCGCATGGAGGAAATCGCCAGCGCAGGTGATGTGAGGGCTGAGGCCTGGATGGGCCTGATGCTGCTGAACAGGGGCAGACGGCTTGAGGCTAAGGAATGGTGGCGGCGGGCGGCCGAGAAGGGCAATCGGTGGGCCATGACCAACCTCGCTCGCGTGCACCTCGCGGACAAGGAAGACGAAGAGGCAGCACGTTGGTTCGGCCGCGGAGCCGACGCCGGCAATCTCGACGCCATGCGCGAATACGCGTTTCTCGTGCTGCAAGGCCGTGGTGTCACAAAAGATCAGCCGGCGGCCGCCCGCTGGTACTCCAAACTGACCGCGCAAGGTGACAAGTTCAGCTATCTTCCGCTCGCCGAACTCTACGCGAGTGGAACGGGTGTTGCATATGACCTCGTAGAAGCCTACGCGCTCGCAAGCATCGCAGAGGCTGTCCTCGACGACAGCGATCTGTTCGGCGAGCGACTAGGGCGCTTGAAAGGGACGCTCGAAATGGAGCTCGCCCCCACTCAAATGAAGGCGGCCAGCTTACGTGCCCGAGCTATGCGACCAGATCTAAAGCGGCTCAGATTTGCGAAGGAGGAGAGCCGACCGTCTGCGCCGATCGCGCCGCTGGTTCTTGTGGCCTTAGGCTTGGGGACGATTGTCGCGATCGTAATTTATCGAAGTGCTCGGCGCGCAGCCCGATAGATGGATTGCCGAATTCGTGCTCGAACCGTCAATTGTGTCTGGCGGAAGCAGTCGCGCGCTGGGCGGGTTTAGCAAATGTCGGGAAGGGGTCACGAACGGCATCGTACTCGAGGTGCTGATCGGGTCTCTTGAACCCCCAATAAACGGACTGGCTTGCCGCAGCGCCGAAGACGCCCGCCTCGTGCCACAAGCGGCCATCGCGTCGCTAGTAGTTGACCAGAGACGGGGCTGGAGGGAATTGCGCATGTCTTCTTCTGTTCTGCACACTCTCGAAAGCCCCAAAATGTGGCATGATCGTCCGCATGCACGTTGCAGTCTTGGCACCTTATAAGAGCTGAACCTGATCGGGAGGTACGCCGGCCCATGAAGGTCACCACAGGAGATCTGATCAAGCTTGCCTTGGAGGGGCAGTTCGATGTGATCGTCCACGGTTGCAATTGTCAGTGCGTCATGGGAGCGGGCATTGCGAAGACAATTAAGCAAACTTTCCCGGAGGCCTACAAGGCGGACCTGGCTACGACAAAGGGTAGCCGCGAAAAATTAGGGTCCATGTCCACCGCTACAGTTACGCGTGGCGGTCGGCAGATCACGATTGTCAATGGCTACACGCAGTTTCATTGGCGTGGGCCTGGGGTGCTCGTCGATTACGATGCTGTAAGAGCCGTCATGGCGGAAGTTAAAGCGAGATTCGGGGGCTGCCGCCTCGGCTATCCCAAGATAGGGGCTGGTCTCGCAAAGGGTGACTGGGGACTTGTTGCGCAGATCATCGATACAGAACTTGCAGGAGAGGATCACACCCTGGTGGAATTTGCGGGTGAGAGCACTCTTCGAGGCTGATCATGGAAAGCTCGTCAGACCCCATCGCGAAGGCTGTCCGCCGACTCCGGACGCCGTTCGCGTATCCTTTTGGAGATCGCAATCTGGTAGTCGCCTGTCTCAGTCGTAAAGCCGACTGGAGACCGCTCAGGGCTCCCTGGTGGAGAAAGAAGGAGGCGTGCATTATTGGCGCCGACTTGAATGGGAATTTCTTTCTGCGTCACTGCGATGGAAGTGTGCGGTATTGGGAGCACAAAACACAAACCGATACTATTATCGCGCGGAGCGTTCGAGACTTCGTTAGCAAGCTCGTGGAGATGCCGCTCTGACTACATCCGAGAAGTCGCCTTTGGGTCAGGGCCGGCACTGCGGCCGGATCCTATAAACCTTCTGGCGCGTCAGGTGAACTCCTCGATTCCGGACGCGGACCCGGCGGCAGGGTTCAATGACGTGCCAGGAGCGGACCTGCACAATCCGTTACCGGCTCCGGCGCACTGGCGAAAGTGGATGCCAGCGGCTGGCGACACTCGTCCTCGCCGGCGCTTCCATCGATGGCGGCTCGAAGCGGTCGACATCGAGGGAAAACGACGGCGTGCCCTTTCGCAAGTCCTCGAGCGTGAATCGCGAAACCACGCCGGGCCAGGCAACCCAGAGGTTGGCACTCGCATCCCAGGTCGCCCACCGCGCCCCCTCAAGGAGATGCGGGTGCTCGCTGAGAGAGAAGGAGAATGTGTAGCCGTGTGCTAGGTAACCAACAAATCGCACGCTTAGCTCGGGGTGCTTGCGGGACGGCCTGCGGCTCCAGCCGTCATCGCCAACGCATTCGACCTGATACGTGCGCGTCATGAGCTTGCGTTGCTCACCCCAATTCTTGCCGAGGCGCGTGAACCCGTCGCGCTCGAACCGCTCGTAAACGACGCCAAGGTCTTCGCCACCGTGGCGCGACTTGTATGCCTCGAGCCCAAAGGGGACGTTTCCCTGGGGCGAGACCGTTTCGCCAAGCCGCCAGCCGTTCGTTCTCAAGATGCGCCCGCTCGCGAAATAGCCGCCCCCGAACCAAGTTCCAGTGTTCTCGGCATCGACGAGAGTCGTTAGCCACGGGAGGCGGCAGATGCCGTTCCAGGTCTTCCCGCTGGCGCCCATCGCCAGATAGACCATGAACTTGCCGTCGAACGACACGTCGCAACGCATCGGAAAGAGCTTACCGCGAAACCACGACCCCTCGGTGATCCGAAGCGCCTCGGTATCAACCACGATTACGTGGAACAGCTTGGATCGTTTACGCTGGAGGATCGCAATAGTCGGCGCCCTCCTAGCTGCGAGGAGGTGGATGCGCGACTTGTATTGCCTGGGGGGCATCGAGCTGGTGGATCCTCGTCGTCCTCTACCCTGGGAATAGTGCCTCGCCAGCAATCGGTACAGCCTCCGTCGAGGTGACGCCGGAGGGAGTTGGGGCGGGCTCAGGTGATCGCGACTTCCGAGAAGGGTCATGGACAGACGGAGAAGAGGCCCGGCAGACACGGCTATCTCGCGTCCGGTCAACCCCTACGTGCGGAACCGCCGCGACGCTCTGGTCAACTTTCGGCTGTGTGCCACACTTTCAGACCTGAGCAGCTGCAGTTGAATTTCCGTCCACCGCCGGGAAGCCGATATCCCAGACGTCGATCAGTTCCGGCCACAGCCTCTTGTTCGGCTCCCCTTCGATGTGGCAGCCGAGCGCCCGCGATTGCCGGCCTTCTGAAAGTGCTCATCGCGCTTCAGCATGAATAGTCGGCCAGCGATCGAAGCTTTGTGGCTCAAATGATACGGAGGGCGGTTTTTCACACAGCCCCTCTGTTCTCGAATCATTTTTGGGCGGCTCGTTTGCGCTGCCGACAAAACGAGGCGCCCCAACGTGATTGGCGAGTGTTCTTTGAGGTCGTCATGGAGAAAACGTTCATCTGCACGCTGGAAAGACCATGCTGTGATTTGTGCGGCAAGAAAACCGAGAAGCCAGTCTACTTCAAGTTCGAAGACAGCTGGCACCTTTGGTTCTTCTGCACCAAGGAACACCAGTACGCGTTTGGAAAACGCGGCCCCGATGGCTATGTCACCCTCCAATAATTAAGGGCGGGAAACCGCCCCTGCACCGGGGCATCCAGATGCGGAGTCCGGACGCGACACGCGAATTCGTGCCGTGCGCCGGCGATGCGTTGCCCACGCCAGTCGCGATGCCCGCCGCCTTCCCGATCAGCTCATCTCAGCAATCGGATCAAGATAGCAGTATCGTGAGCAGCGGTGCGACGATTGGTGCGCCGCAAATGCGCGCTCTGGCCGGGTCTCCTCCGGGTCAAACTCAGCCGACACGGGCGAGCCTCAAGGACCTCCTCGGCGCGTCGGCTGACCCTCCGATACCTGACGCGCTCGCTGCAACCGCTCAGTGGGGCAGCCATGTGCCAAATCCTGACTCGTGCGCTGTGGCAGATGCGGCGCGCGGAACGCCAAAGCCGCTGGGCGAGAAGCGCAAGGATTGTCTCGCAACGAATAATCTCAACCCCTCAGCGTCACGATGTCGAAAACCACCAGCCGTGAATCGGGCTCCATTTCCGGCGGCGCGGGTAGCACTTTGGCAACGAGCAGCGGTCTGCGGTCCGGCAGTGCGTTCTGCAGGAAGCGATCGTGCTCGTTCAAGGCCTCTCCTTCGAAGTACATCTGGGTAACGAGTTCATCGTCATGGCCAGAAAGCCGAAAATGAATGTGAGGAGGTCGTATGGTGTTGGACCCAGTTGGGTAGGCCCCCGGCTTTATCGTTTTGAACTTATACCGGCCCTCGGCATCGGTCTTGAGCAGAGCAAAACCGTCGAAGTTCGGATCGAGCGGTGTCGTGTTCGTGTCGGCCGGATGCGTATAGCGACCGTGGGCATTGGCCTGCCAAACTTCAAGCTTCGCTCCGCGCACGGGCTCCCCTTTCATGTTCAACACTCGACCCATCACGTTGAGGACTTGCCCTTCGGCTCGCCCAGGCCGACCAGGCACTTGCGTTAGGTCGCCAGCTAAGTCTGGCGTTTTCGATACAGGGTAGAAAGGGCCGAGGATCTGGTCAGGTGTGCGCTTTAGAGCCGATTGGGCAAGCGCGAGTTTGACAGGTGAAAGTGCGCTCATCGCGCCGAAGACGGCCGCTATATGAAGCACATCGCGACGGTGCAGAATCTTCTCTGTCATGGCTCTGTCCCTCGTGTTGAAACCTAGCTCGGCAATTCGACTCCACGAAAATCGGTGCGTTAAGTCACGACGAGATGCTCGCAGTATCAAACAGGCCCGACGCCAAATCCCGCGCCGACAAAATCAAGCGCGAGGCGATGAACCCGTACTTCCCTTCAAGACTTCTTTAGTGCGGCTTCTTGCAGGGGGTCATCACCTTGAGTGAGCACACGCACAGCAAAAGCTTATGCGCAGACCTAGAGAGGTGCTGTGATCTACAGCACTCGGATTGATGTCGGATCCGGATACAGACTCGGCCGCCGCAGGGGTGAATGTTAAGAGGAGTTCTTACATGCCTCTCATCACTCACATTATCCCGACGTTTCTCGTGCTCATTGCTTCATGCCTGCTTAGTTCGGCTGCCAAGGCCCAGTCATTCCCCAACCGCCCAATCACGGTCAACGTCAGTTTTGCCCCCGGAGCACCACAGGACCTGGTGATGCGGGCAATTGCAGAGATCGCTTCCAAGGACCTCGGCCAACCCATCATCATCGACAACAAGCCCGGCGCCGCGGCAACGCTCGCTGCTGCCGTCACTATGACGGCAAAACCCGACGGCTATACGCTCGCCACGGCCGTCAGCACCATCGTCCTTGTCCCGCAAATGCAGAAGGTGGCCTTCGACCCCTTCAAAGACTTCACATATATCCAGCAGTTTGCCGCCTTTCCCGTTGGCGTCACGGTGAAAACGGACTCACCTTTCAAGAGCTGGGCCGACGTCATTGCGCACGCCAAGGCCAATCCTGGCGTTGTCACCTATGGTACGCCGGGCCCGGGCACCAACGTGCATCTCGGTATGGAGCGCGTGCAGCGCCACGCCGGGATCAAACTGACGCATGTTCCTCATACCGGCGCCGTCGCCCTTATCCCGGCCGTGCTCGGCGGCCACGTCATGCTGCAGGCGAGTGGCATGGAATGGAAGCCGAGCGTCGATTCTGGACAAATGCGGGTCTTGATCATGGGTACGCCAACGCGACATCCGAGCTATCCCGATGTCCCGACGCTACGCGAGGCGGGCTTCCCGTTCGACATCGAGGTGCCATTCGGACTTGTCGGACCGAACGGCATTGATTCAGCGATCGTCGCCCGGTTGCACGATGCCTTCAAGAAGGCGAACGAGACGCCCTCCGTCCTGTCACTCTACGCTAAGTTCGATATCATCCCGCGCTACGCCGCGGGGCACGATTTTCGCAAGCTATTTGAGACCATCCACGCCGGAATGAAGCCGGTGATCGAGGGTCTCGGTCTGCAGCGCAAGGAATAGACAATCGCCAACAAGGAGAGTGCACCATGGGCAAAGGCTTCACCATCAGCCGCGTCGGGCACGTCGGCATCCATGTCACCGATATGGATCGCTCGCTGGCCTGGTACCGGGACATCCTCGGGCTCACACTGACGGGCCGCTGGCCGGTGGGCAGCGGCGAGATGGCCTTCATGCGGTTCGACGAGGAGCACCACAATATCGTGCTCTTCACGCACCCGACCAAAGTGACCCCCGAGAATCGCAATGCTGGTTACAACGCGCTGCAGCACATCGCGTTCGAGATGGACAGCCGCGACGAATGGCTGAAGGCACTTCACGACTTGCGCCATAAGGGCGTCAAGATCGAGCGCGGTCCATTGATCCATGGCCCCGAAGGCGGCGACGGACCGGGCAACTTGCTCGGCGGAAGCGGCAGCCGCTCGTTCTATTTCAACGACCCCGACGGCAACAGCATCGAACTTTATACTGATATGATGAAGGTGCCCGCTGGTGAGCAATTCCCGCGACAGGAGTATGCCGACGTCTTCAAACGGTAACCGTCGATACTGCCCGCCACAAAGACACCGGCCCTGTCTTCGTTAACTCGGCAGCGAGCTTGATGGCGGCGACGTCGTCGCATGAGGGAGAACCTACATCGCCAGACCATTGAGTCATGGCCGTTGTGGGTCAAGGACCGTCCTCTTCGGCTAGCTCCGTAGCCTCAAATCCGTGTCCGCACTACCCCTAATTCCAGGCATGTCGGCGATGGACCGGGGCCCGTACGCTTCGTGCCGGACTAGGGGACCACAGCATGCGTTACCCTCGTCGATCGCGGCGCGACGCGGGCTCACCGTACACTCTCACGATCGCCTGACCTTCAAAATTCGGACGCGAGCGGTAGGTCATTTCGATTTGTCTAAGGTAACTCCTGTCACCCCTGAGATCGACACGTAGGTCCCCACCGGCTCTAATTTGTCGGTCCACGCGAAGGTCCTCGCTGTGACCGTTAAGATAGACCAACCTGATGGCCATCATGTGGACGTCATTGCCGTCAGCGTGAAAGCGCAACGCACCGAAGGCGCGGCTCCTAAACCAATCTTCTGATTGACCGATGTTGATCGTGTCTCGGTCGACTCGGAAGCCCACTCGCTGTTCACCAAGCAAAACCTCTGCTCGTCCCACTTGTTCAGCATCAGGCCCGTCGGGGCCACGACGGCGTACCGACTCGCCGTAGACTTTGATCACGGCCTGTCCGCCGAAGTCGGGTCGCGAGCGATAGGTCATTTCGATCTGCGAGAGATAACTCCTCTCGCCTCGAAGATCCATTGGTAGGTCCTCGCCGCGGCGAATAAGTCTATCGACCCGGAGGTCCTCGCTGGAACCATTGAGATATACGAGCCGGATTCCGATCATGTAGATATCGTTGCCTTCGGCCAAAAAGTGCAAGGTCCGGTAGCGACGGTCCCTGAACCAGTCCTCGCTCTGACCAACGTTTATGACGTCACGGTCGACCCGGAATCCGACGGTCTTCTCGCCCAACAGTTCCCAGCCGCGCTCACGCGCGCGCCTGTCGTCCCTATCGCCGCGACGATCGTCCCGATCCCAGCGCGGACTTTCGTCGCGATCTCGTCGTTGTGCCTCGGCACTCGTCGCCGTTATGGCCGCAAGTACCAGTAGACCGGCAAGCGCACCCGCTATGGCTCGAAAGCACATTTTTGCCTCCCAATACGATATTCAGAACCCCACTATTTGGCAGTGATCGCGGCGTGAGCATGGCCGAACGGTGCTCCGGCCTGCCGCATCAACCAGATGGGCGGGGTGACAGGGGCTCCCCGCCAAGAGTACGAAGCGGTGCGACGACCGGGCTTATCGAAACGTTGACCGTCGCACGCCAGGACCTGATCGGCGCCGATTACAACGGCTTCAGGGCGCTTCGCGCTCACGGTTGGCGCTTTTTTTCCGCGACCCGGGCTCCCAGGTCGGGAGTGGCTCAGGCGCTGTCCTGAATAACCCCTCCACCTCGCGGAATTTGTGTCCGCAGACCACTCGATTTCTGCCGTGGTTTCGGGGTGGGAGTTCATTCACACTATGTGCCAGAAGGCGACATCACGTCAGTTGCTGGGAGGACGCCTCGGAACGCGCAGAAATCCTCAACTCGAGTGCCGTATAAACGCACCCCGCACAGCCACCGGCGCAGTTTGTCTATACGAGGGCGACTTATTGGGCTCGCTTCCAAACGACTTCAGCGGTGCCGAACGCAACTGGAGCGGTCAACTTCAGCTGGTCTCCAGTGATTGCAACAATGCGTTTCTGGTGGGCCCCGTTCCAATTCGGGAACGAACTGCCGTCAATATGGATGGCGATGGTTGCGGTCCGCTTCGCTTACCGTGTACGTCTCAAAGTAGGTCATGGTTCCTTGCGCCGTTGCCTTGTTTTCCTCGGCTGTGCCCTCGGTGAAGCTATTAATCGTGTATTTTGCACGATCTAAGCGCACGACCGTGATGCTGTAGTGACCAGCGGCATCAAAAAAAGCGATGCCTTTCGGATTAGCACCAAAGGTCGGTTGTTTGCTGCCGTCCGGGCGCACAAGTTCAAAAGAGACGAGTGACCAAGCCCCTACCAGTTGCTCCTTCATGGACTTTTGCTGACTGACGCCACCGCTTGGGAACAAGGCCAATCCCAAAGCCGTCATCGCGGAGATACCGATCGTGCTGCGCCGATCCATTGTGTTCCTCCCCTGAGCTGAAGGCTGAAGGTGATCAGGATCCGCTCCAAGATGACGCGCACGCCCACAGGCGCTGTGATCTAAAGCACAGCTTGCATACGGATCGATGTCGGATCCGGGTCAAAGAACGGCCATCGGCCTGAAGGGACGCAGGACATCAAAATTTAACTTTGGCGCGTGGGAAGGCATGCAAAAAATTGGCCTGTGTGATCATCGAGCCGCCGGATTTGGAGTATCGGTGGATACCGCTCGCATCGTGAGTGCGGGACACAACAAGGCAAACATCTGTAATTGGTCACGGTGACCTGCAATGAGAGCGTTGCTCAGACGGTATTTTAGGCGAAGGCGGCTTAAGGCCGTCGTGAGCACTTTGCCAGCGCAGATAGTTAAGTCCTTCGCGATGAAAGACCACTGCACGATTGGGCAGGCAACGCGGGTGATACAGACTTAAATCTTCGGCAGTCTGTGCAGCCATACGCTTATGCAGCCGTCTGCGATCAGCGTGAGTTGGAAAATTCCCTCCATCTATCCGCCGACGACTACAAACGGCTGAGGGCGGAGCTATTCGAGTTGTTCAACCTGCGCAACCCGGACTTCAAGATCAAGGACCTGCTCAAGGAGCGCTGGTACGACCAGGGGAACTCCGCGCACGTGTCACTCGGGGGCGGTGTACAGTACGATGGAGGGAATGGGAGCGGGGGCGGATAGACAATAAGGCGTGTGCCTGCCGCCAAAAAGTTGGGAGCCTACCGAGCGATGAGGACGCGGAAGATCAAGGGCATCCCCGATGTTGCTCCTGGCGGTCGCATTCGCAATGGTGTCCATCGCTTTGAGTGGCGCACCCTTGTCCCTCTCGCCTCATTGTACCTTTTGCTTTTTCTGGTTGTCGCCATGAGCGCCGAAGGCGTAGAGCTAGATATCCCGTCGATGGCACCCGAAGGCGAGAGTGTCTTACCTGAGAACACCAACTTAGCCGCAGAGTGCCTTTTGCCTTGGAACAACGTGATTACAAAAAGTGGCTGGGTGTTGGGTGCACCACTCGTAACGCAGAGCAAACGATGGGGCGAAATTTTGCGGGTGGACTTCAAGATACCTAATGAGGATCTTTCACCCTTGGTCAATCGGCTTATTTGCTGGCGGACGCCTGCTGGGAATTTGCAATTGAACGTCGCTATTGGACAGAAAGTGCCGCCGCTGGGCAAGCCCAATTAGCGCGGCGCTTAACAGCATCGCCGGGACCACGTTCAAACTGTGCCAAGAATGTATGGCCCGGCCGTGCGTCGCAAGGCGGAAGGTTGAGCGGGCGAACGTGAGAGCTGCATTAATGATGGGATGGACAGCCCCGCTTTCCAAGGTCGCAATCAATCGAGTGATTGATTCGCGGCGAACAAACTGGAGGCGGAGATGACGGTGAAGGTGATTGGGCTGGACATCGCAAAGAACGTCTTTCAGGTGCACGGCGTGAACGAGACGGGCGAGGTTATCCTAAGGCGAAGACTGCGGCGCGCGGACGTGCTGCGACTGTTCGCCGGGATGGAAGCAGCGAGCGTGGGCATGGAAGCGTGTTCCACAGCGCACTATTGGGCTCGAGAGCTTTCTGCACTCGGACATCATGTTCGGTTGATGCCTCCGCAGTTTGTGAAGCCGTACGTGAAGAGCCAAAAGAACGACGCCGCTGATGCGGAAGCGATCTGTGAGGCTGGGCGAGCATGTACCGGGACGGTTGGCTCATGGCGTGCCAATTGTGCCGCAGCCTACGGCCTTAAGGGTACAGCTTTGATATTTAGCGGCCGATTAGAAGAGGGAAGAACCTCGGACGAAATTTGCCTTAGATTAGATCCGCTCGATCCCAATCGGGCCTCGCGCTTTACAGAATTTGCCATTTCGCAATATTTCGAGCGCAACTATGAAGAAGCAATCAAGATATGCCGGCAAGCCATTAGGCAATATCCCAACCATTTCGCAAGCTATAGGTTTTTGCTGGCGTCCCTAGGACAGCTTGGCAAACACGCAGAGTGCGAAGCTCTCATGGAAATCGCACCGGCCGGTTATGATCACTATGCGCGTCATCGGCCACCATGGTTCGGGCTACAGGACTTCGAACACATGCTGGAGGGACTGCTTAAGGCTGGTTGGTCGGAGTAGTCGAGTGCCCACCCACTCTGTCGGCACTCCACATTGTCCACTTCACCCCGATTGTAAAATCTGCCAGAAGCAGACCCGCTGGGCGACGCCGTCGGAGCGCTCGGCTCATCGTACCGGAGGGTCAGGGGGGCGGGTCATGAGCGCTAGATGTATTAACGCACGCCGTGGGACATCACCGTCGCGGAAACGAGAGCTCGTGATTACCACGCTACTGATGTTCTATGTGGGGAGCGCTGGGGCCGCGGCGCAGCAGCCGGACATCGCACCCGAACTCCTCGCCCGGATGGCAAAGGAAAAAGAGGCGCGACGTGCCTGCAAGGTCGAAACTTGCACTGCATTCGCCAAACCCGCTACTGGCCCACCGATCACCTGCGATGTCACCCAGACCATAACGCAACAAGAGATCCTCGCGCGGATCATGGGCGGTAGCTACGTTTGGGGCTATGGGCACGTTCAATGCAAGGTAAGGGTTTCTCTCGACCGCGGTCTCATCGTCAAGGCGATGACAGAGGCGAAAGGGACCATCACCCTTCCGGAGCACACTTTAATCTGCGATGTTGACGATAAAGATTACGCTAAAGGTAAAGCTTTCTCGGCCAAAGTTACGGTCACACCCGTGGTGACTTTTGAAGAACGAAGGGCAAAATCAGCAGCACTCGAGGCCGTAAAAGCCGAGGGCTCGACAATCGCATCGGCAGCAGTGGCGTCCCTAATGGCATTCGATAAGGCATCCGGCGTTCTCTCGCGCGCTGTGGTGGTAGAAATCAATAAATTTCTGTTCGAGAGATGCAAAGATGAAGGGGTCGAGATGCCACGCAAATGATGGGCGCGGCCGATGCGTGACATCGCCAGACTGAAGGCTTCTGAGGGAAAGATGACCGCCCCAGAGAACCATGTTTCGTACAATCGCGACACGTCGCTGGCGTGTCAGTCCCGGCGCAGGATGCATCGAAGCGGCGAGCTTCGACTATACCGCCTTGCCCAGGCCAAATCGTTCATGAGGCGGTGGATTTGATCGCCGTCAGTGCCTGGGCGTCGGATCGTCCGCCTGATTTTCATACACGGTGTCGGTTGGCCCGGTGCCGGTGATCAGCACGATCACGGGCTCGTTGCCGGTCATGGCGAAGTGCGGCTCGCTCGAGGGTTCCGTGTAGACGGAGCCGACGGGCAGCGTTTTCAGGTTGGCCTTGTCGAACTTTGTGCCATAGCCGAAGTGCCAGGTTCCTTTGAGCACGGTTCCGACTCGGTCACCGGCGTGATGATGCGCCGCGATCTGCGCGTTTGCCCCGACCTTGAGTAGTTGCGCATACGGGCCCGGTTTGGAGGCATCGCCAAGGATTGTAACCACTTGAACCTTGGCATTGCCCGAGCCACCTGCACCACCGGTCGGCTGCACTGCGGACAGTTCCGCAGGCGTCTTCGAATAATTCGGGAGTTTAGGGCTGCCGTCCTGCCCGAAGCCAGACATTGCAGTGAGTGCGACGGCCGCTGCGGCCAACGTTCTCGCGATCGTCATGTGGTTTCCTTTCGAGGTCGTATCGTCTCTTCACCCTCCTGCATCGCCTGCTTAGGCCCATCCTCCGGCAGCTGGAAGAATTCAAGCGTGATTCCGTCGGGGCCGCGAACGTATGCGAGGCGAAGCCCTTCGCGCTCGCCGAACTCAACCGTCTGAGTATTGCCTAGGGGCATCCAGCCGCTCCTTGCGACGCGCGCAATCAGTGCATCAATGTTCTCGACGTAAAAAGCTACGTGGACAGACCCGACGTCACATGATCTCGGCTTGTAGGTTTGACGCTCCTTAGGTGAGGCGTATTCAAGCAGCTCGATCATGTGCCCGGGTCCCTCGACCATGGCCAGCTGCAGCGCCGCACCTGGCACACCTACCAATTGCTCTGTGAAGTGGCTGGTTTCGAAGGTCCAGGTGTATAGGTGCCGAAATCCGAGCACATCGACCCAGAAGCGCAGGGAGGCGCTCAGCGAGGAGACCGTGAAGCCGGTGTGATCGGCGCGCTTAATCCTGAACGGCTCCCGGATTGAGGCAGGTGCCGAAGGCGCGCGCCCGGTCATGATGCATTGACCTTGGCCCAGAAGCGGCGGAGCTGCTCCAGTATGAAGTCGGTCTTCTCTTCAAACACCCAATGCCCGCATTCCTCGATGACGCCGCCCTCGGCGTGAGGAGCCATCGCTCGAGCGCTGTCGATACAGTGCGAACCAAAGGACGATTGGCCACCCCATGCCATAACGGGAATGGTGAGCTTTTTTTTGGCGAGTTCGGCGAGTTGGGCCGACTTCTCCCGGATGAAACCATAGTGATTGAGGCTAGCCCGCAAATTGCCGGGCTGCTTCATCTGCATGATGTACTGGCGAACTTCCTCCTCGGGGATTGCGTCGGGGTTGTAGGCGAAGTCGCGAAAGAAATGCCGCAGGTACTGCTCCTCCCTCCCTTCGATGAGGAAGCGTGCAACATCCATGGCTGCGTGCATGCCGAGGTGCCAATAGGGCACCCGTGGGTCCTCATAGCCGGGATAGTCCAATCCGAAGAATGGCGTCTCGATGGTTGCCAGCGACAGTGCCCGTCTGGCGCCATATATGCGAGGGCGACCGATGGTGGCCCGCCCAGGTCGTGGCTGAGAATGTGAAAGCGACCGGACGCCTCGACATCGGCGAGCGCAAGCATGTCCTGCGCGATCGTAGCGGGCAGATTAGTCGGCGTATGGCTTTTCACAGTCTGCGTAACCACGCAGGTCAGGTGCTATAAACCGGTAGCTGTTCGCGCAGCTTTCGAAGAAGGGCAAGAATTCACGATGGTTCTGCGGCCACCCGTGCAGACAGAGAACCGCGGGACCACTGCCCACGGTCACGTAGTGAAGGCTGACTCCGTTGACACTTGCCCGCTTGTGCGTCAGGTGCAGCATGACCGGCACTCTGGTGGTTGCGGATCGCCCGCAATGATGGGCTCATTAATCTGCCCACACTCTGGCTAGACGAGGTGTGCGGAGTCCATCGGGCAACTTCCTGAGTGCTCATCAAGAAAAACCCCTGGGTCTAGCGTGAGCGGCCTTAAACACCGCTTCGGGTCAAGTCCCGCCTCGCCCGCGGGCTTCTGAGATCTTCAATCCGTGTCCGCAGTACCTCAGCTTTCATTTCGATTTGTCTAAGGTAACTCCTGTCGCCCCTGAGATCGACACGTAGGTCGCCACCTGCTCTAATTTGCCGGTCCACGCGAAGGTCCTCGCTGTGGCCGTTAAGATAGACCAACCTGATGGCCATCATATGGACGTCATTGCCGTCGGCGTGAAAGCGCAACGCTCCGAACGCACGGTTCCTAAACCAATCTTCTGATTGACCGATGTTGATCGTGTCCCGGTCGACTCGGAAGCCAACTCGCTGTTCACCAAGCAAGACCTCTCCTCGTCCAGCTTGTTCAGCATCAGGCCCGTCGGGGCCACGACGGCGTACCGGCTAATGAGATCGAATGCGCGCGCATATCCATGGTGGCCCGGAGCAGGTGAAAAACGCTCCGCATTCGAGGCCTGATACATCATTAATGCAAGACCGCAGCACCACCAGCCGAACTGTCATCCCTCTTGCAACGCGCGGCCGGACCATACATTGGGGTCAGGGGCTGTCCTGCGTACCCGGCCTCAACACACCGAATTTGCATCCGCAGCCCCTCCGATTCCTGTATTCCTGTCATGGCTTCAGGGTGAGAGGGCACCCACACTTTGTGCCAATTTCTGCCGTCACGATCCGGCCATACTGTCGCAATCGAAATGTGGAGCTAGGGCAGGCGTACGCAGAACCTGGTGCGCCGGCTGTCTGCCAATTCTGAGGGCCGGGAGCTGGCCCAGGCGCGGACGCGTGACCAGGCAACTGGGTGGATCTCGCGGCTAAGCGCCGCCTCCCGCGTCAGAATTGCACTCAGCACCTCTTCGAGAAGCCGTCGCCAGTCCGTCGCCTCTTCGTAAACCTCCACGACCAATCCCGCTGCCTCAAAAGCGTTCGGATACGCATTGAACGCCGGCGCTGACACCGCCGCGCTCGGCGCCTTAAGTTCAAAGGTGGTCCCTGCGAAACGCGCTCCAGGCTTAAGGATGCGCGCCACTTCGCGCAGGACCCTGTCCTTGTCTGACACGAACAACAGCACGTCGAGGCTCACGGCGCCGTCGAATGTTGCGGCGGGAAGGTCTGTATCCTCGATATCGCCAGTCTGAAGAGTGATTTTGTCGAGAAGGTCGGCACACAGTTCTTGTGCAAGCCTTATCGCCATCGGATTGGCGTCGATGCCGACAACGCGCTGACCAAGGTCACGCGCAGCGAAGCGGAGGAAGCAGCCGGAACCGCACCCGAGGTCCACAATCCGTGACCCCGCTCCATGTGCGCCCAATCGATCCGTCACGAACCGGACATCTTCGATCGTCGCTTGCGTCCACGGTGGGTCTAAATCGGGCCAAAACCTGCCGCCATAAACCTCCGCCCAAATCGAGCGCAGAGTCGGGCTCACGATCACGGAACGGTAGGCTTGATAAGCATTCTCATCCATTGCCGGCATCCCGTCGCTTTGAACGTTCTTCGCAGTTCACGCGGGCGTAATGCTGTAGACCTCGGATACTCGTGTACCACGGCAAAAGTGGGTCAAGCGACGGAGAAAGAGTCTCGGCGGCAGTGCCGACTCGCTTCCGGTCAACTCCCAGGTCCGGACCTGCCCTGTCAACATTCGGCTGTGGGCCAAGACTGGCCGGTTCACCCTAGACTCCACACAATGAGCATTGGTTCAACCATTGGTGCGATGGCCATCCGCTCGACCACAATTTTGTCCGCCGAAAAGCCCATGTTGGCGCGCAGCATTATTGGAGGAGCACACATGCTCATATCCCGCTGCGCCCATGCGCTCGCCGCCGTTGCTCTCCTCGCGGTGGGAGTTGCCGTGGGCACACAGGTGCCCCACACACCTCGTCTGCGCACGGAGACGTTCGATCCACCGTATCCCGAGCATAATGCCGCGGGCGATGCCATCCTCGCAGTGCATGAGGGGCGCGTGCCCTGCTCCGTGCCGGTGTGCGAGAGGCTGAAGGTGCAGCTTGTACTGTACGGCCACACGCCCGGCTCACCGCCCACAAGCTACTGGCTCGGCCTGGTCGGTGCTCAAGGCAGCGATCGGGAGGTATCGAGCGGTAGGGTGCGCACCGGCTCTGGCGTCGCCGGCTACCCGGAGGCCGTCGTCTACACGCTCGATCTGTCTTCTGGCACCGATCCAGGATTTAGCTCGCTCTGGCGTGTCAGTGATGACATCCTGCTGCCGATAGATGCGCAATCGCGCCCCAAGCCCGGCAACGGTGCCTGGGGGACAATGTTGAGCCGATACACCGGGACGTACGGGCCTCGCCGGTATGAGTGGTGGGGATAGCGGAGCGGGCAGCGCAGGGACTGTGGGTCGGCCGAAGAGGGCTCCCGGCAAGCACACGCTGTGTAGGACCGCTCAGGGTCACGGACAGACTTCGCACTGAGTTTCTGAGGCCCTCGATCGGCGTCCGCACCTCCCTCGATTCCGGCCATGTGATCAATCAACGGGCGCAATGGCGCTTGGTGCCAATAACAGCCGCGAGCAGCTGCAGAAAACGTCCAGCACCAGCGCAGGGACTGACGGTCGAATGGAGCTTTGATCTAGGCCCTAAAGTTTGGTGCCGCCGTCCACGGAGATCGTGTCGCCGGTGATCCAACGTGCTTCATCTGACGCGAGGAAGGCAATCACTGAGGCCACGTCCGCAGGCTCTGCGATCCGTTTCAGCGCCTGCATTCTGACGACTGTCGCCCGACCTTCCTCAGTCTACATGAATCGAGGGATATCGGTGTTGATAAAGCCTGGAGCGACAGCATTCACGCGGATGCTGCGCTGGCCGAGCACAGCGGCCAAGTGCTTCGCCATACTGTCAATTTCGCCCTTGGTGACGGCGTACGCCGCGAGCACCTTCATGCCAGCAGTGGAGCGCGCCGTTTCATCAAGGCCGCGGCTTTATGACCGCAACCCGCGACCGGCAAAATGATAGGCCAACCTGACGCACTCATGGCGCGGCTCAGGTTCTCAACGCGAACCTCCTCGGTGGTCGAGGAGCCGGGGGAAAGGTGGCCGGGCACCCTGTGCCGTCCGACAGTCGAGATCGCGACCAGCACGGGGTGTCGATCTTGGGCTTCGCCATTCGCGCCTTTCCCGCGGCGGCGCACGGAGATTTGACGCGATTTGAATGGTTTATGTCTACCGACGCGATAGCCTGCGTTGGCCTAGCGAGGTCCCCATGGCAGGCAAGCGACGAAAGTCTTTTCACGTTGGCGATCAGCTAGGCTTGATCGCCGTGCCAATGGCGACGACATCAGGCGGTTCAGACCGCTCCGTTAGCGTCCAATCGAAAAGAGTACCGACCGCGGTGAAGACGGTCGGAGGCGTGCTCATGACTGTCTTGGTGGTCGTAGGCCTCGTCGTACCTCCTGGCCCTGCTACGGACTCACCCACTCCATCTCAAGCAGGCACCTCAACGCAGTACGCTGGGTTGTGTGCGCATTTGAACGCCCCGGTCATCTTCGCCTCTGATCACCCCCTGCGGGAACTATTCGACTGGCTTTGGATGATCCAGCGCTAGAGTTCAGCGATCCCAACGAGCTTGTTCCGTCGCTGGCGCCGGCTGGCCGCACGTCCTTTTGGGGCTAGGTGCTTCGGGTTCTATTCCTGGATGCTGCCCCGATTAATGCTTGCTCTCTGATGCTGTCTGTAAGGCCTCCCGGAAGAGACTGGCGCGCCGCCCAATCCCGCATGGCCGCGTTGCACAACTTCGGATCCATGCATTGCAGCATGGTCGAACCCAAGCTGGGGCGCTAACCTGGGGTTCGGTCCGCCAATGTTCGCTATGCGGCATGAGCAAGGGGCGAACTGCTTTCTCCGGCGATTGGTCCGGCGTCGCGAAATTCGCAATGGAGTGCAAGATGGCCAAGAAGGGATACTGGGTCGGTCACATCGATGTCACAAACCCAGAGCGCTACAAGGATTACATTGCGGCCAACGCCGCACCTTTGAAGAAGTACGGGACGCGGTTCCTGGTCCGGAACGGCGCCTGCGAAGTGTACGGCGGCGCACTCCAAGGGCGCCGCCACATCGTCATTGAGTTCGAAAGCTACGCAACAGCCAAAGCCTGTCACGACTCATCGGAGTATCAGGCGGCGGCAAGGATTCGTGACGAGGCCAGCACCGCCGATTTCGTGATCATTGAGGGCCACGAGGACTAACAGCGTTCTTGTCGATGACCGCGATCATTCCCAAAATCGACATCGGACGAGGACTTCCGGGGCGCTTGAACGGCGGTCGCGAGGCCTGCGGGCTGGTTGAGCGCATGGCAGTGCATCTCGACCGCCGGCGCCGTCCGTTCATCACCCAAAAGAGAGCTGAAATCATGCCTGACAATCACGCCGAAGGATTTGCTTGGCAGCTTCGCGTCTGGGACCGGATGGCTGATGTATATGAGAAGGAGATCGACACGCGTTTCGGTCCCGTGGTTGAACACGTCTTGAAACTCGCTGACCTGCGGCCTGGAGAGACCGTTCTTGACCTTGGGACGGGTACTGGAGCGGTTGCCATTTGCGCGGCAACCCAGGTGGGGACAAGCGGTCGCATCAAAGCCGTCGACATCAGTCCAGAGATGCTGAGCAAGGCCAAAGAGCGACTACGCGGCCTTCGCATAACGAACGTCGATCTTGCGGAAGGGCGGGCGGAGGCGATTCCCGCTGATGACGCCAGCCTCGATGCGATCATTGCCTCCCTGAGCCTCATGTATGTCATTGATCGCGCTACAGCTGCGAAAGAGGTAGCGAGAGCGCTGCGCCCCGGTGGGCGGTTCGTTGCGGCAGTCTGGGCCGGACCGGCAGAGGCGGACATCGTAAAATTTCAGCAGACAGCGGGGAGCTTTGCGCCGACACCGCCGGTACGAGGCGTCGGTCCCGGTGCGCTCGCTGATCCGACCGAGTTTCTCTCCCAGCTGCGAGCCGCTAGGCTCGAGGCGAACTGCGAAAAGGTGACCACGACCTTCGAATTCGCCAATTTCGACGCCGCCTGGGACGCGCTGGCAGGGGTCACCACAGCCGCTTTGGAACCCAACGTTCAGGAGGACGCCAAGGCGGCGGTACGCGCACTCATGTGGCCCGATAGGACAGGGCCGCGCACATTTTGCAATGCCACGCAGCTGATCTTCGCAAGGAAGGCAGCCTGAACCCAGCGGTCCCACGACCACGGTATACTGCACGCAGCGGCGCCCTTGGCTCAGGGCTGCAATGGGTCAAGTCCCGCCTCGCCCGCGGGCTCCTGAGATCTTCAATCCGTGTCCGCAGTACCTCACTGTTGCGGAGACCTCGGCAACATTGCTAGCTGGCGAAAGGTAGTTGGTTACAGACAGGCCAAATGGCAGCCGCTTTGGATCGGCCATCCGTCATTGTCGGCCCTGTATCGCGCGCCGCGGTTGATCATCAGCAGCCCACATGATGCGGAGGACCCTACGGCACACCGGGCCGTTTGCCCGGACCAACTTCAAGTCGCTATTGCGGCCGCGGAGATCGAATTGGAGCGATTTGCTCGACAAATCGCGGTAGCCCTACCATTAGACTACTAGGTGGAATCTGAGCTGATGGGTCGCAAGCTCGCTGGCTTGGGTCAATGAAACGTTCGTGGGGAGCACGGCGACCGCAACGACACTACCGGGGCGGCCCCCAGGCTCCGCCGCCAAAGCGGACCAACTGGCTTCGGGATCGTCAGTCGATAAAAGCGCCGAAGCAGAGGCTATGATGGCGGGCCTAGATGAACGGCCACGGCCTAACCTCGATACCCAGATCCCGTTCGTTGAGCACCAATTGCGCTGGGATATCTTCTGACTCGAAATACCGCATCGGCTGACCCAACGCCGGCCTCGCGCTCCAGTCACCTGCCTACGACGTGGTTGGCGTTGAAAGCAGATCTCATTGCCTCGGCTGGCACGCCCGTGCGCATTCGATCCCTGCCACTCCCCCGCTCGTGCCGGACCAAAAATCCGCCTAACGTGCCGGACGCCTCAACGACCATGGCGGCAAAGCGCCACCCAAGATTTTGTTCGAAGCCTCTTTGCAGCTTCGCTAACCGCAGTCGATTGGGACGCCCCCGCCTCAGCTGGCTCTCAGCTCCGCATAAGAAACCATCACGTGCTCTTGAAAAGTTGCGCGTGAGGCCAGCCCGTCGTAGTAGCGTCTGATCGCCGGGTGGGTTGGGCGCTCGACCTCCAAGTCGAAATAGCGGTAAAGTATGTGGCCGAATTGGATATCCGCCAGCGTCAGCGCATCGCCGCAGAGAAACCGCCGCGAGGCGAGCCGCGCCTCCGCAATGTCGAGAATTTTGCTCAACCGCGCCAGCGCCCGAGCCACCTGCGCCCAGTCGACCTCACCCGGCGCAGTGCGCACCACGCGCCAGAAAATGGGTACCGTGAACGCTAAGGTAACGTTGATCTTGGCCCACTCGGCCCACATGTCGACCTCGGCGCGCGCGAGCAGATCGGGCGGCCAGAACGAGGCCGTGGCGTAGCGACCGCACAGATAGCGCAGGATGGCACCGGACTCCCACAGTGGTGGACCATCGCCGTCGCGAAGGACGGGGATGGTGCCGTTGGGATTCATGGCGAGAAACGCCGGCGTGTCGTTGCCGCCGTAGATGTGCCCGACATCGTGGCGCCGATAGGCGAGCCCGAGCTCGCCGATGCACCACATCACCGCCTGGACGTTGGACGAACTTTTGCGGCCCCACACGGTCAGCATGAGCAACCTCCATCCAGGCCGGCCTCTGTGCCCGTTATCGCCCCCCGCTATAGCCAGCATCAGCGGCGGCCCGCAAGCATGCTCGGGAGCGCCCCGCAGCCGGCCCCTTCGCCTGTCGGTTTTGGCGCGGGTTGCGACCGAAACGGTCATTGATCCGACTTGCGAGCCGTGCTGTGTTGGCGCCGGACGGGCTGCGCCTGCTGGCTCCTCACATCGGGCAAACCCGGGCCGTTGTCGTCGGCCCACGCCGCTCGGCGATAGCAAGGTGCACGGGTGCATGACGAGGATTGCGGCTGTGTTGGCAAGCGCCCGAGCAACGCTCCGCACGTCCATTTGCGCGCCGAAGACCTAGGGGTAATTCATGGTTGACCTCAGCGTGCGCAGCATGCGCCCCAATGAAATCGCCATTGCCCTCGACTGGGCAGCGGGCGAAGGCTGGAACCCCGGCCTTGCCGACGCGACCTGCTTTGCCACGGTCGACCCGGACGGCTTCTTTATCGGCGAACTCGACGGCGCCCCGGCGGCCATGGTGTCCTGCGTCAATTACAGCGCCGGCTTTGCCTTCCTCGGCTTCTACATAGTGCGGGCAGACCTGCGCGGCCGCGGGCTCGGCCTGCGCCTATGGCAAAGCGCCATCGCGCATGCTGGCCGACGCGTGATCGGCCTCGACGGCGTCGTGGCCCAGCAGGCGAACTACACAAAGTCGGGGTTCGTGCTGGCCTATGCCAATGTCCGCTATGGCGGCATCCTCAGCGCGCCCGGCGCGCCGGCGACGGCGACCACGACGCTGAGCGCGGTGCCGCTGGCGCTGGTGGCCGCCTCCGACCGCACGGTATTCCCGGCCCCGCGCGCAGCCTTCCTGCGCGCCTGGATCGACGCCCCGGGACATATCGGGCGTGCCCTCCTGCGCGATGATCGGCTGTCGGCCTGGGGCGTCATTCGTCCTTGCCGCACGGGCCACAAGATCGGCCCACTGGTCGCGGAAGATCGCGCCGCCGCCGAAGGCGTGCTGGCGGCCTTGCTCACGGCCCAGGGTGGTGGCGAGATCTTCCTCGATGTCCCCAGCATCAACCGCGACGGGATCGCGCTGGCGCAGGGCTTGGGGCTGGCGCCGGTGTTCGAGACGGCGCGCATGTATACCGGTGCGATCGACCCATTGCAGCTCGAACGGGTGTTTGGCGTCACCACCTTCGAGCTGGGCTAACCCGGTCTTCGCAAGAGAGGCGAAAAGTCCGCGGACTACCGCACCTGGGCCGACCGCGGCAGCAGGAACGTCAGCAAGCCCAAGGCCGGCAACCCGGCGCACAGCTTGAACACCGCGACGATGCCAATCTGGTCGGCGAGCAAGCCGAGACCGGCCGCCGACAGTCCGCCCAGTCCGAACGCAAGGCCGTAGAACAGTCCACCGACCAGCCCAACCCTATGCGGCACCAAATCGATGGCGTAGATCAGGATCGACGAGAAGGCGCTCGCCATAATGAGGCTGATGACGACGCTGAGCGCACCGGTCCAGAACAGGTTCGCGTAGGGCAGCAAGAGCGCAAAGGGCAGCGTTCCCACGATGGAAATCCAGATTACGCGGTGGCGACCAAATCGATCACCGATCATGCCCCCGACGATCACGCCAAAGGCGCCGACCACCAAGTATAAAAACAGCATCACCTGTGCCACCTGCACCGACACACCGAACCGCTCGATCAGGTAAAAGGTGTAGTAGGAAGTAAACGCGGCGGTGTAGGCATGCTTTGACAGCAGGAGAACGATCAGGATGGTCATGGCCAGCAAGACGCCTCCGCGCGTCAAGATGGGCCCGCTTGCTGTCGTCGGGCGCATTTTTGTCGCGGCCACCTGCGAGCTGCGCATTTCGGCGTAGCGCGCGCCAATCCAGGCCATCAGCAGCATCGCCAGCAGCGCCACCACCGAGACCCAGGCGATACTCGTCTGCCCCCGCGGCACCACGATCATCGCCGCCAACAGCGGCCCAATCGCGTATCCGGCATGCCCGCCGATTTGAAAAATGCCCTGGGCAAAGCCCTGCTGCCCGGCGGCCGCGTGGCGCGCCATGCGCGTGGCTTCGGGGTGGAACACCGCCGAACCGAGCCCAATCAGGGCCGCTGACACCAGTACCATGCCGTAGTTGCCCGCCGACGCGAGCCCGACCAATCCGGAGAGCGTTGCCGCCATGCCGGCCACCATGGCGTAGGGCCATGGCTTGTGGTCGGTGACAAAGCCGAGCAGCGGCTGTAGCAGCGAGGAGGTCACCTGGAAGGCGAGCGTGATCAGTCCGATTTGCGTGAAGTCCAGCCGGTACGCCTCCTTCAGCAGCGGATACATCGCCGGGATCATCGACGAAATCAGGTCGTTGAGGAGGTGCGCCCCGCTCAGCGCCAGGAGAATCGGCAGCAGCGGGCGGTGGGTTGCACTGGCGAGCGTGGTCATGGCTCGACCCTTGGACCACCACGGCGGTGGTCGCGTCAACCTCCCCCGCGTGCATAACTCACCTCGGTTCGCTGCATCGCCCATGCAAAAAGCAAGTCTTTTGGGCCGCGAAAGGCGCCGTTGCGCCGCCGCGCCGAAGCAAAGCCCCGTTAAGCAAAGCTTTCTTAGAGCGGGACGGTCCGCGCCGCCGCGGACAGCGCAACGACAACTATCCGCGCGCCCCTTCAATTGCGGCCGTCAAGCTGCAGTGCCGACCGCGACCGCGGTCGGCATGACCGCGCAAACGCCATGGCGAGGCAAGAGCCGCTAGTTCGCCGCCTCGGGAAAGGCCGGCAATTTTCCGACGTCGCGCGCATCGTGTTGGATGATGAGGGTGGCCTTCAAGTTCGCGGCGAGCTTTTTGATGCGATCGATAGAGGCCAAGGTCTGCGAGCGGTCGAAGTTAAAGATGGGAACGCCGGGGCCATCGTAGTTCTCTTGGAAATGCACGGCGTCGCCGCTGAGGATGACCGCGCCCTTCTGCGGCAACTTGACGAGGAGGCTGTGATGGCCAGGGGTGTGTCCGGGCGTGGCCAACATGACTACGCTGCCATCGCCGAACACATCCTTGTCAAGCGGCACGGGTTCGACGGTTCCCCCACCGCTGATCCAATTGGAGACCAGCTGTGGATTGACGTTGGCCGGCGGCTTGGGGCTCGTCAGCACATCCCAATCACCTTTGCCGATCAGCAATGTCGCCTTGGGAAGCGCGTTGGCCTGACCGATGTGGTCGCCGTGAAAGTGACTGATACCGACAAACTTCACCTGCTCTGGGCCAACCTTTAGCTGAGCCAGTAGCTCCACCAGCCCGACCTTTGGGGCCACCGCGCCCGCGCTCGTCGCTTGGCCCGTGTCCCAAACCATATAGTCGTCGCCATGCTTGATGAGATAGCAGCTGTAGACGAATTGCAGCTTCACTCCCGGGTACGAGTAGGTGTCCGAGAAACGGGTGTTGACGTCCGTCGGTGCCTGCGGGATTCCACAGTCAAGACGCGTGAGCTTGACGTCCGGCCCGGCTTGCGCAACCGCGGCCGTGCTCGAAAACGCGATGCCGACGGCCAGAGCCAACAACGATCCACTGCGCTTCATCGTCATCGTCGTTTACTCTTTTCTGGATACGCTTTGAAGACTTTGTTGATGCGGTCTTAGTCGGAAGACTTAGGCAATCGACCACCCTGCGACCTACAAAACCAAAGCCCCGGCGCTCTCTCGGCTCAGCTGTGGCACAGCCCACCCAGACCAAAAACACAAAAGCGTGTGATGACCTGGCGTCGCCACTCGAGGCGGTGTGCGCTACTGTGAGGAGGCACATCAAGAGCATCTGGAGGAAACCATGAGGCTACTCGCGGGTTTGGTGGTGGTCCTGGCGTCGCTGGCCGGCACCGCATCCGCACAGTCGGTGACGGACTTTCTCAAAAGCGTCATGGCGAACTGGACCAAGCCGACCGAGCCTTTCAAAGTCATCGATAACATTTATTACGTCGGCACCAATGGCCTCGCCGTCTACCTGATCACCACACCGCAGGGCCACATCCTGGTCGACACGGGCGTTCCCGAAGTGACCGGGCAAATCCGCGACAGCATCCAAAAGCTCGGCTTTAAGATCGCGGACATCAAATACATTTTGAACACTCAAGCGCACCTCGACCACACCGGCGGATTTGCCGAACTGAAGAAGGAAAGCGGCGCTCAGCTCATCGTTGGTGAGCGCGACAAGCCGCTGATCGAGGGTGGATACTACCCGGGACAGGAGAGCACGGCCGAGTTGAAATTTCCGCCCGCCACGGTCGATCGGGCCGTCAAGGATGGCGACACGGTCAGCCTCGGCGGCGTTACCATCACCGCGCACGACACCCCAGGCCATACGCCTGGTTGCACGAGCTGGAGCCTGAACGTCAAGGACGGCAATGACACCCGCTCGGTCATCATGTTTTGCAGCGCCAGCATTGCGCTCAACAAACTGGTCGGGAACCCGACCTATCCCGGGATCATCGATGACTACCGGAAAACCTTCGCCTGGGCGCGGACCTACAAGGCGGACGTGTTTCTGGCACCCCATCCAGAAATGTACGGCATGGAGGAAAAGCGCGCCAAGATCACAGCGACCGGTCCCAACCCGTTCGTCGACCCGGCCGGCTTCAGCACCTACGTGGCCGGGCTGGAAAAAGCCTTCGATGAGGGTCTAGCCAAACAAACCACCGAGGCGGAGGCGAAGAAATAGGCGCGTCAAAGCTGCCGTTCCGCAACGGCATCTTGGCGCCCTGCAGCCCGACCCTAGCTGCGACAATCGCGAGGCCAGCCGGCGGCCGGCCTTTCATAGCTGACAACCTCGGGGCCAACGGTTGTCGAGGGTTGCAAGGTTCTCTGCTCCCAGTCGATATTGCCCAAATCATAGTCGATGAAGCTGACGAGCCAAATTCCATCGCCGACCTCCTTGCTGCCGAGCCGCTGTCCGGCCAGGAGATGTTGAATATCCCTCCACCACCGCGACGTCCTCGTCACCGCCTGCGGCCGCATTTGCCTGACCCGTACAACAACGGGTGTTCAGTGTGATGGATTACCTGAGGGCGCACCCGCCTCGGCATTGGCGCGGTCCAGCCTTTGACTTTCCTGACGAATACCGGACCCAGCACGACCTTGCTCCGCAGCTGCTGATGTAAGGCATTTGCGAGATCTGCGATCACCCCTCGGTGACAGCCCCTCCTAGCCCGAGAGCTCTGGGATTAACGTTGTGCTCTTCACATCCACACATTAAAGGTGGCATCGCTGATGCATTTTATGAGCTGCAGCTGCGACGACATCGGCACTGCTTACCATATGCAGCTTACTGTGCTGTTCGACTATTCCGTGTTCTGATGTTGATGGTGTGGTGCCAGATTGCTTGGCTTGTTCATAATCTACTGCGCCAAACCGAATTGTGCCATGGTAGGCGGCAAAGGCTGACGGCCGCAATCGAACAAGGAACTAGATGAGCTTGTCCGGAGTGGTTGCGCGGATGGTCGCGCTAACGGGCGGCGTCGCGCTACTGTGGCGCCGCTATATGCAGGGCGCAGCACCCGAGCCGGCCTGGGGGAGTGCGCCGGTGGTGCCGCCGGCGAAGTCGCAAGGTGCCATCCCGACGCTCAAGATGCCGACGGCCAAAGGCTGGGCCGACGGGCGGCGGCCGGTGACCGCGCCGGGGCTCAAGGTCAATGCGTTTGCGACTGGTCTGCAGCATCCACGCTGGATCAACGTGCTGCCCAATGGCGACGTTCTCATTGCCGAGGCGACGCAGGTCGCCAGTCCGGTCGGCAGCTTATTCAGCTACGCGATGCAAGCGACCATGCGACGTGCGGCCGCGCTTGGCATCAGCGCCAACCGCATCACGTTGTTGCGCGACAAAGATGGCGACGGCGTCGCGGAAACTAATGAAATCTTCATGCAGGGACTGAACCAGCCATTCGGAATGGCGCTGCTGGGCGACACTTTCTATGTCGGCAACACCGACGGCGTGGTAGCCTTCCCGTATGTGGCGGGCGCCGACCGCATCACCGCGCCAGGGCGTAAGCTTGTCAGCTTCAAATCGGGCGGGCATTGGACACGAAGCTTGCTGCCGAGCCCCGACGGCCGGAAACTTTATGTCGGGGTCGGCTCGCTCAGCAATATCGCCGAGAATGGCATGGCGGTCGAGGAAGGCCGGGCTGCCGTTTACGAGCTCGACCTGACAAGCGGCGAGAGCCGCATCTTTGCGAGCGGTCTTAGAAATCCGGTGGGCCTCGCATGGGAGCCGCAGACCGGCGTGCTGTGGACTGTGGTGAATGAGCGCGACGGCCTGGGCGACGAGACACCGCCAGACTATCTAACCTCGATCCGCGACGGCGGCTTTTACGGCTGGCCCTATTGCTATTGGGGGCAGACGGTTGACGATCGGGTACCGCAAAATCCGACTGCGGTCGCCAAAGCCATCACTCCGGACTACGCGCTCGGCGGTCACACCGCGTCGCTAGGCCTTTGCTGGCTGCCAGCGGGCACGCTTCCGGGCTTTCCGGACGGCATGGTGATTGGGCAGCACGGGTCTTGGAATCGCAGCACGCTGAGCGGCTACAAGGTGGTCTTCATCCCCTTCCTGAATGGACTGCCGGCCGGGCCACCGCGGGATATCCTGTCGGGCTTCCTCGCGCTAGACGAGAAGGTGTCCTATGGGAGACCGGTCGGCGTCGCACTCGGTCCGGATGGTTCGCTGCTGGTGGCGGATGATGTGGGCGATGCGATCTGGCGCGTCACCGGCGCGTAGCAGGTTCGGGGAGTGAACGGTAGGCAGTCCTTGGTCTGCTGGACGCATTTCTCATGATTCGAATCGCAAATGACGCGCTTCACCAACGCATTCTTCGCGTGAGGTCGACTTTGTTGCTGCGCACGAAAAATTTCGTGTTCCGGCACACTGCGTCGGGTGACCAAGCACGACGGGCCCCGAGAGAGCAACGCTCCGGGCTCCCGCTGAAAGTGCGTCAATTTACAGCTAGGCGGCAGAGCCACTCGAGATTGCCTTAACCTCGACGTACTCCTCGAGGCCAAGCGGCGCCACGCGCGGCCGTTGCCCGATGGCTTGTAGCCCCCGAATGCCGTTTCCTGCTCTCAGCTGCTGCGCGACTTTTCGCGCGCGTTCGAGGTTACCGGACCACCTAGCCAGCGAGCCCATAAGGCGGGCCGTCGTCACTGGTCGCTAGCTGATGCGCGGCGGCAACTTAGCGGGTATCGCCCGCTTTCCTGACGCAGAAGCTACCTCATCGGTTTCTCCCAATGGTCTGCGGTGAACGGCGCCAATAGGGGTGCGTAGAAACATGGAACGCACAAGTTCACGCGGTCTTGGAGAGCGACGCCGGCGGAAGCACGAAAGGCCGACCGTCCGCGGGCGTTCTGTTCACATGCACTGGGCAGCCGTACGCCGCCGTCAGAAGGTCGTCGCCAACACTGCCGCGGCAGGTCCCTCGGCCAGAAGCACCCCGCCCGACAGTAGCAGCAGCTGGTCGGCGAGCGTGGAGGCGAGGTTTAAGTCGTGCAGCACCGCCGGGACGGCGCAGCCTTGCTGAGCTTGCCCGCGAATGATTTCCAGCAGCAACGACTGGTGAGCCAGGTCCAGGCTCGAGGTCGGCTCGTCGAGCAGAAGATACCGCGTCAGGGGCTTGGCGGCGGGAGCGGCTGCCAGTTGGCACAGCGCGCGGGCGATATAAACGTTGGCGTTCGCCGCCCGACAAATGCAAGTAGTTCTGGTCCCTCGCCGCTGCCATGCCGAGGCTTTCGAGCGTGCCCAGCGCGATCTGGCGCGTCGCCTCGCTCTCCTTCCCAAAACCGGGCACTGTTGCCCCCAGCAGAGCGACCTCGAGCGCCGTAAAAGCGAACGTGAGCAGGCTTGACTGTGGTACGACCGAGCGCCGGGCGCCGAGTTCCTCAGCGCGTAAAGTGCCGATGTTGCGAGCATCGAGCAGGATTTTGCCCGAAGTCGGTTTGAGTTCGCCGGAAAGCATCCGCAGCAGGACAGACTTACCGGCGCTGTTGGGTCCGATCAGGACGACGATGCGTCGGGGTACCAGCGCGAGATTCACGCAGTCCACTATCTTACGTCCGCCGACTGCAAACGAAACATCGCTGGCTAGGAGCATGGGTCAGCCTCCCGCCACGCCGCGCCGGATTACGAGATGAAGAACGCTTTCGCTCGAGAGCGCACGCATGTAGCCTACGCTCGCTTTTTCCTTCAAGGCTTCTGGCGGATAGGTGCTGGTCCGTGTCGACGGCAACAATCCGTTCAGCAAGACCGAGCGCATAAATGATCTCCGTGACGTCGCCGCCGATAGAAAGGATCCGCGACGTGTCGGCGATGTTGAGAGCGCCGCCACCGGCGTCGGTGACGGTACCGGCGTTCCCGAGGCTGGAGGCAAAAGTGGCAAGGGCGGCCATCGCAATCACAACAATGCTTGCATGGCGTCTTTGCCGAACCGTCGCAGGACGTTGTCGCATGTGCGCCTCTCACAACGTTTTCCCGTGACCCATTTTCTTGACTAAATAAGTCAATAAAGATAGTTTGCAAGCTTTCACACGCTTGGTGCACAGGGTTATCTGCCGACCCACATCCTGTCTTTTACGGGAGGTTCCCCGACACCTCTGACGGCTTGAGTACGGGCACCTTTGGGTCGGACCGTCGGAGCGCCAATCGCGCGCATCCCTTCACGCCCTGGCTATGCTATTGTGATCTGTTCGGCATCTACAACGGGACTGAGAACATTAACAATTTCTTCGCCGTGGGATATACATCGGCATTGTCCTCGCCACCCACGTAACCTGCACACCTGCGCGCGTCACCTGCAATGCCGGTCGCGAGCGCGGCCTTATTCATGCTCACGTTGAGGACCCAGTTCTAAAGTCTCCCGCTGCGCACGAAGTGGAACTAGCCATGTACATCGCTATGAATAGGTTCAAGGTTCTGAAGGACGCAACCAAGGAATTCGAGGACGTCTGGTTCGGCCGTGAGAGTTATCTGCACGAGCTTCCCGGGTTTGTGGCGTTCCACTTGTTGCGGGGGCCAGAGCGCGAGGACCATGTTCTCTACGCCTCCCATACGGTCTGGCGCTCGCACGCCGACTTCGAGGCGTGGACGAAATCGGAGGCGTTCCGCAAGGCGCATGCAAGGGCGGGCTACAGCAAACCAACGACCATCGGGCATCCTGAATTCGAGGGCTTTCACGCGCTGCAGGAAGTGTCCGCTGATGGGATCGTCAAGCGGATGGCTCCGGAATAGGCGTCTCTACATCGGCATCTTTTCGGCCGCCGCCGCGTGAACGGACGTCAAAGGCCGCGCCTTGCTGGTGAAGAGCATCAAGATCGAGGCCCGCCAGATCTTCTCGATCGAGGAGAGCCCATAGCCCACCGACTGCACGCTACCCAGCAAATGCAGGTGAGTATCGCAGAAAAACCACTGCATCGCATATCTTGCCCGACGCCGGTCGGATTTGAGACGCTGATGACGTGCATCGGTACCGATCGTCCTCAACAAGCGCCGCGTTGCCAATAGCGGCGCTGGACTGCAGACCCGCCGTGGACGGCAGGCCGCAACCAAGGCGAATGTGCGGTGACACGCTCCGCGCACGCGGCGCACCCGCACCGTTGGTGGTGGCGGGCGGCGTACCTCGCGACAACGGCCCGGGCCAGAGAGCCGGAATGCTGAGGACCATAAATGCTGAGGATCATAGAGGGCGTGCCGATCCTTTCACGGGCTATACCCGAGCATTAAGCCCTTGAAGATGGCCGGCCAAGCGAGGAACAAAGTTTGGTGCTGGTCGTTCCCGCTGCCAGATCGCACCAGTGCGAGGGCCCTAGCTGTCGTGCGTGCGCCCAACGGGCTACGCGCAGATCCGTAGGCCTCTCTCACAGCTCAAATCGGCCACCAGGCAAACGGGAAGACAAGATGAAATCGCTTCTGATGTCGTTCTTGGGCCTGGTCATCGCCGGTAGCCCAGCAGCGTTGGCGGATACGCCGGTGTCGCCAGCTGAGACTGAGAAAATCCAGGCGGCCTTGCAGGCCTGGGGTTGCTCGGGCGGCAAGATGGAAAAAGAAACTGAGGCGACGGGGGTCTATGAGGTCGATGATGCAAAATGCAGGGACGGCCAGTATGACGTTAAGCTCGACAAGGATTTCAGGGTAATTGTTATCACGCGCGACTGACTGGCAGCTGCTAGTCGCGTCTTTTGCAACCGAGCCCCAACCACGCGCCCCGATGTTCGCGAAACCGCACCAAACATTGCTTCGGCGGATGCGTGACCTTTTATCGCCATAAGGAATAAAAGCGACGTCGCCACAAACAATGGCCGGCGCCGGAAATGCTGCCAATTTGCTCATGCGCTCGAGGTCGGCAGCAACCTGACGACGATCGACACACCGCTGCTCGAAACATCGCAAGCCATCTCGGTCGTGACGCAGGACCAATTCCAGCAGCAGGGCGCGCAAAGCGTCAAGCAGGCCTTAGCGAGCGGTTGCGGAAACGCCAGCAGCCCCAGAGCCATTGGTGATCGCCGCGGGGGCCGGTCTAGATGCCCACACTGCCGCGGCTGCGTTCAGTCGGGTCAAGAGCTGCTACCTTTGTTGATCGCATTGAGCAGCGGCGGCGGCCTCGTTTTTGCACTCGTTGGTGATGGCTGGTGGGACGCCCTTTCCTGGTTCGCCGTAGGCTTGCCGCTAGCCGTGGCCGCGCGCTTTCTGGTGCGCTGGCCGCTTATTCGGGCTGACGACCGCGGCTAGCTTTTCAATGTTGGCTGGCTATGTGGCTTAGCTTGCTAAGGGAAACGCCCGGATGACTTCGCCATAGGAAACCCCGGGTGGCGGTCGTGGATAAGCAGTCGTCGCCCGCTCCAGCTTAGGCCGCCTCGCTAATGTCCCGCTTTGCCGTCTTTGCGTAGTCCTCAATTATTCCGACAGTGCGAGCCAACGACTGCTTTGCGGTGCCTTGGAGGCGCGAGGAACGATAACTGCGCGTGAACATGTCGACACGCCAACTGATGCCGCTGACGGTCTGGCTCCCTTATTGAGGTCGCGGCCACGAAGACAATGCTTGACCGCACCGACATCCGTTGCGGTCCGAAACCAAAAGCCCACCGGCCCCCGACACGGGCTTACGGGACGGGCAAGTTCCTGTGGTGGCCAACCGATGCCAACCCCGGTCGTTCGCTCGGCCGGGGCTTCTTGCGCGCCAGCATCTGCAGCGCCCGCCGTGTGATCGGCTGCGCAATAGGTCTTGGCGGCAGATCCGATAAGGTGCGAGGCGTTACTTGGACACGCAGTCGCGCTTTTTGCGGTCCCAATACTTGCCAACGCCGCACTTGCCCGGGCCTTTACCTTTAGCCTGAGCTTGCACGACCAGGGCTTCCCCAACCTGCAAGCCGGGCGCAAATGGAGATGCCGCCTGAACTTCACGCGTTGGCGAGAGCAACACAATCGCGACCGCCAATCCGGCTGTGAGAGCCATCATTCTCTGCATTTCTTACGTCTCCCTGTTTCACCTTCGCCATGCCCTGCGAGAACGCCAGCAGGCGAACTCTGTCGCTCATCCCGATTTTTTCACCACTAAGGTTAAGCGAGTAAGGCTCCGCGCTGGGTCGCCGCAATCCGGCCGAATTACGAATGCCATTTGCGCGACGCGCGGACACTCCGGTAAATCCCCGATAACTGCGCGGTCGATGACCGACGCTTTGTATCGTCGGCACGATGAGCGGCGCTGCGCTCAAAACGGCACAAACGTATTGCCGGTTCATTTGGGCATTCCCTTCCGGCCACTTCCGCGGGCACGAGGGGGCCCGTGTGTGCCGACCCGTCGCCGACGCTTGCCGAGCCGGTCTCAGACCTCTCGAGCGGGCGTATGGCCCACTCGCGCTGTCCGTAGCAGCGGCCGCCCGCCGTCAGCTAGGAAGCGTCGCACTTCGTTAACGAAACCTCGCCAGGCTGGATCGCGGGGCAGGAGGATGTGGTTGCGGCTCTCGAGCGCCACGAACCTTGCTTGCGGAATGCGGCTCGCGATTAACCGACCTTGCTCGAAAGGCACAGCCGCATCATCGCGGCAATGCACGACCAGCGTGGGCACCGCAATATCCGGCAGCAGGTCGAGAACGTTGAAATCCCCAACCGCCCGCAGCAGTCGGGCGGCGTTCTCGGCTGACGCCGAGAGCCGCTGCAGGTCATTGAAGCAAGCCATCTCTTCCAGTGTCGCATCGGGTACGAACAGCGACGTCAGCAGCTGCCGAAAGGCGGGATTATCCTGAGCCCAGCCATTTCTGATCAAAGCGATGATGGCCTCGCGCCGCTCTAGGTCGGAGCCATTTCCCTGCCTGCGGTGAGCGAAAGTGCCGTAGAGAACCAAATGCGACACGCGCTCCGGGTGCCGCGCCGCATAGGCAATCGATGTCGGACCACCTTTCGAGCTGCCGATCAGCGCGAACTGTTCGAGCTCGAGCGCGTCAACTACCGCCTCGAGGTCGCGAACGAACGCATCGAGGGAGAAGTCAGGGTTCTCCCAATCAGAAAGCCCATTACCGCGCTCATCATAGTGAACAAAGCAATGGTCCTGCGCGAATTCCTGCGTCCAGTGACGCCAGATGGGGCTTTCCCAGCTGTAGGAAAGATGGCTCAGCCAATGCGCCGCCCACACCAGCGGCGGGCCCTCCCCAACCGTGGCGTAGGCGATGCGCACGTCATCCGAGGTCCTGCAAAACTGCACCTCCGGCAAGACGGCACGGACAGACGACCGTTTCGCAAAAGGCCGAGAAGCAACTACGCCATCCGCGTGCGCCGGAGGTCCGGCGTATCGCGAGACCTGAGCGGCCCGCCGCAGAGCTCCGGTGCACACCGCGTCGCAGTCCGCGAGTTGCCGCTCGGCTCGCCGAAAATGCTCCTCGGCCTCGCGCTGGCGGCCGGCGCCGCGCAGCAATCGAAGCAACGTGGCTTGGGCCTCCTCATCGGTTGGTTCGAGGAGACTGAGCCTCCGCGCATGCGGCAGAGCTTCCTCAGGTACGGTCTCGAGGCGGACTATCAGCGCCGTCAGAAGCCGCACTCGCAACCGCCGTGTTTCCTCACGTTCCCCGACGCACCAGCTCTGGAACGCGTGGCAGTCCGGTAGATCGAGGCCCTCGAGGAAGTCGCCGTCCAGCATCTTGATCGCCTGCTGCAGGGCATCGATCGAGATGCAATCGACGCGGTTTCCCGCGATGCTGCGTACCGAGAGGATGTCCACCGCAGTTCGACTGAGGTTGAGCGCGACGTTATTCCGATCGGCGATGATCCTTCGACAGCCGGGCTCGTCGACCAGTGGGCGCAGGTGGGTCAAGCTCCACCGCAATGCGGCACGCGGATCATCCGGCACGTGCCAGAACATGCTGCAGAGACGCTCGCGGCTGTGCGGGCGCGCGGTGACGGCCAGATAGGCCAGCAGGGCGCGCGTCTTTTTTGACGACGGCAACCTCACGCGTGTCCGCCCACGGAGCACGGCTAAGTTGCCCACGACCGAGACGTGCAAGAGCTCTTGCGTTTTCATCGCCGATGCCCTCGGCCGCGCCGTATCGCTCACCGGCAAATTCCAACGCAACAATCGGCCTTTTCTACGTTAGTGACAACGGATTTTCCAACGATCGGCCCGCAAAAAGAGGGCCGACGGTCAAATCGGAGGTTCACATGACCATTCGGCGACTGGTTCTGGGGTTGGCTCTGGCCGCGTTCAGCCTATCCCTTCAACACTCGGCATTGGCGCAATCGCAGGGAGGTGGAGCAATGCAGAAGTACGTGATCGAGCGCGACCTACCCGGCGCTGGCAAGCTCTCGGCAAGTGAACTGCAAGCGATATCGAAAAAGTCGCGCGAGGTTCTGCAGAACATGGGAACGAAAATCCAGTGGGTCCAAAGCTACGTCACGGACGACAAGATTTACTGCGTTTATCTTGCCGAAAACGAGGCCGACATCCGCAGCCACGCCAAAGCCGGCGGCTTCCCGGCCAATCGCATATCGCGCATTAAGACAACCATCGATCCAACCAGCGCCGATTGAGCTGGCCAGGCGGCGGCCGCAGCAGACTGTGGCGCGATGCAAGGGTACGGCCGTCGTCATTTCTTGCTAACTGATTGGGTTGCGGCCCGCGGGCTCATCTCCGCTATCCGGCCTTTAATTGCCTTGGCGCATTGGCCACGTCTGCGAGAAGGCATTGTGGGCGAATTGGCGCTGCCAACGGTGATTACACTATGATCATTGGCGCAGCATTGTGGATCGGGTAGGCCTGGCTGAGCCTCACCCGCTCAATCCCTCGGCAGCCGGCCACGATCGGCGACAATGAGCCGTCCCCCGTGCCGGCAATGCGACCGGATCGGAGGTCATCGGCGCAGAAACGGCTGCCGCACCGAACCTGCGCCGCAGCGCGGGCAGCGGAGATCGCAGACCGGTCGCGCGATCACGTGGCCGCGCATCCTGTCCCTTTGGCCGGCCTTGCACGCGCCCGTAACGTCGCTCAAGCCACCCGCGAACCGGCCGCTGTTCCAGCGCCCAGCGTTCGGCATTATTCTCGTGACGAGCAGGGAGGACGCTATGGACAGGGACAAGGTACGCGCTTTTGCCGATAAGGTTTATGCCGACACCGCCGGCGCCATGGCGGCCGGCATGGCCTACGTCGGCACCAGGATGGGTCTCTTTCGCAGCATGGCCGGCAAGGGCCCCCTCAGCATCGAGGAGGTCACAAAAGCCTCGGGCCTGCAGGCGCGCTATGTCGAGGAATGGCTCAAGGGCATGGCGTCGGCCGGCTATCTCGACTACCAGGCCGAATCTGAGACCTTTGCCCTGCCCGAGGAGCACGCCTATTTGTTGGCGTCCGAAGGCTCCGACCATTTTATGGGCGGCCTCTTCCTGTTCATGCCCGTCCTGCTCAGCGTCGCACCCAAGGTGGCCAAGGCCTTCAAGGACGGCGGCGGCGTGAGCCTGAGCGAGCTCGGCAGCGATGGCATCGAGGCGCTGGATTGGCTCAACTGCGGGCAATACCAAAAGCGCTTCGCCAGCCTCTGGCTCAACAGTCTGCCCGATGTCGTCGAGCGATTGCAGCAGGGCGGCCGGGTCCTCGACGTCGGCTGCGGCGTCGGCCGGGTCAGCACGGCGATCGCCGAAGCCTTCCCGAACGCGGAGGTGATGGGCCTCGATCCCGATGAAAATTCCGTGCTGCGCGCGCGTGCGCTCGCCGCCGCGGCCGGGGCGGGCCAAAACCTGTCCTTTGTGGTCGGCACGACGCGCGAGCTCGCCGCAAACGGTGGCTTTGATCTGATCACGGCCTGCGATTGTGTGCACGATTTTGCCGCGCCCCGGGCAACGCTGGCCGAAATCCGCTCACTCATCAAACCCGACGGTGCCTTGTTTGTCATGGAACCCAAAGCGGCCGACCGCCTCGAGGACAACAAGAACGCTCTCGGCACGCTTTATTATGGCTTCAGTATCTTCCATTGCATGACGCAATCCTTAGCCCACGGCGGCCCGGGTCTGGGCACCTGCCTAGGGCCCGCTCGCACCGAACGCCTGTTGCGCGAAGCGGGATTTAAGGATTTCCAACGGCTCGACATCAGGAGCGCAACCAATCTGTTCTACGCGGCCCGGCCCTGAGCTTTGCGCCGGACACCTCCGAGCGCGGGCCTTTTCATTTCACCAATGTTGCACTCTGCCGTCATCCTCACCTTGATCTTGAGCGCGAGCTGCGACCAGGGGAGCCGCATAAGTCGGGGCCGGAGCACAGCTGGCTTGATCGCGCCGACCGCGCCGCGGCATTAACTCTGGCGCCAAATGTCTGTTGCGCCAGTTGTCGCCGAGCTGCATGGCCCTGGCACTGATTTGCCCAAGCGAGGCAACGACGCCGGTTTGACCCCGATCAAACCTGGCCGGGTTGGGGCCCGATAAACGAGACGGCTGTCGCCGGCCGCCCCCGAACCAGGAGAGATGCCATGTACAAGCGGGTGTTGATCGCCACCGATGGCTCGGAATTGGCGGAAAAAGCGGTGACGAGCGGCTTAGCGCTGGCCCAAGCTTTGGGCGCACAGGTGGTGGTTGTGACGGCGACCGAGCCATGGACGGCGATGACCCATGGCGAGGGGTTCGCCTTTAGCTTCCCCGTCGATGAGTACGAGAAGGCGGCGGCCGAACGCGCCGAACAGATCCTGGCCAAGGTTCATGACAAGGCCCAAAAAATGCCCGTCGCCTGCGAAAGCGTGCACGTCAATGATTTTCCGGCGGAAGGCATCCTTGCCACCGCCAAGGCCAAACAGTGCGACCTGATCGTCATGGCATCACACGGACGCCGCGGCGTGGCTCGACTGTTGCTCGGTAGTCAGGCCGCCCAGGTTGTGGCACTGAGCACGATCCCCGTGCTTGTGTGCCGCTGAAGAGAGGGAGACAGACGGGCTGGCACGGTGCCAAAGCGCTGCCCGCGAGGGGCACACGCCCCTTATGTGCCGTACACGCGTACGGGGGTGGACGTGTGCGACAAGACTTTATCGTCCCGCGACCTAGCGCCGTGCCGGTCAACCCGTGCTGGCCATGCAACAACTGTCGCGCGCGACGCCGCGCTCGGCACGGGAGGCACCCGCCCCGAACCCAGAGACGGGTTATGATCAGCGAAGGCTTGCCGAGGCCTTTAAACCGATCGCCGCGCTGGCACGCTGAAAGGTTTGCTCGGCGCTCCCGTCGGCATTTACAGGCCGCCAGCGTCGCGACGGCTTGCTGGCCGTCTCAAGCTGGGCCTCGACGACGCGGGGCGTGGCATCGGAGGCGTCCTGCCGACGGGTCGCCACGCGGGCGAGCAACCGTCTCGGATCCGCCTCGAGCCAGAAACCCGTAAAGGCGACGCCAAGCGCATCGGCCATTGCCTCGATTTGCTGGCGATCGCTTGCATTGGCAAAGACGGCATCGACGATGACCGAATGCTTGGCTTTGAGGGTTAGCTTCGCCTTCTCTCGTAGCCGTGCATAGATGTGGCGGCGTGCCTGGGGCGTGTAGGAGGTATCGGGCAGGCGCTCGAATTCGCCCACGCCCGCGAGCGCCTTGCGCTCAAGATCGCTCCTTAAATGCACTGCCCCCGGCGCGCCGCCGATCCAAGGCGCAAGCGCGGCTGCGAGCGTGCTCTTGCCCGTCCCGGAGAAGCCGCCGACGGCCATCAATTCGGGCGCTGGCGGCACCAGGTAACTCAAGGCAGCATCCAGAAAACGCCGGGCATCGGCAATTGCCTTACTCCGCACGTGCGCCGGCTGTTGCCCGGCGCGGTCCCCCATGACCCGGGCTCTGACGGCGGCACGCAAGGCCAGGAACGCCGGCAGCGCCGGCAGGCCTCGTAAATGCCAGTCGTCGCCGCTCAACCATAAATAGTGGTTCAGGACAACGTTGGCGGCCGGCCGCAGACCGTGGACATCAAGGTCCATCAGCAAAAAAGCCAAATCATAAAGGGTGTCGATCGTTGCCAGCGCTTCGTCAAATTCGATGGCGTCGTAGAGCACCGGCTGGCCGCGCCAAAGCACGATATTGGCGAGGTGCAAATCCCCATGACAGCGACGAACGTAGCCACGCTGAGCGCGTTGATTGAGGACGCCGGCAGCAGCATCAAGCTGTTGGCTGAGCCCCACCGCCAGGCGGTCGATATCTTTGTCAGCAAAGACACCTTGCCCTTTAAGCCCCACAGCGATGGAACGGCAAAGCTCCTGGAGCGCCTCCAGTCCAGACGACCGCGGAGCGCAATCGGCGCCGTCGTGACAGGCGTAGACGGCATCTGCCACTTGCTTGGCAAGCGCGCTGTCGATGCCAGCAATGCGCGCGCGTTCGCTCAGCAAAGCCTTTTGCTCAAAGCGTCGCATGCGCACGGCCCAGTCGATGATGGCGCCATCGCCGCCTAAGGACAGCCGCCCGTTCGGCAAGCGTCGGATCGGAATGGCGCCAACGTATAGGTCGCCGCCGCAGCGCCGATTGACTGCGACTTCGCGCTCGCAGGCAGCACGGCGCTTGCCCAGCGTGGAAAAGTCCATGTAATCGAAGCGCACGGCGCGTTTGACCTTGAAGGCGTCGTCTCCGGCAACAAAAACCAGGTTGCCATGGGTCTCGAAGCACCGGACCGGCTGACCGCCATGGCTGGCAGGATCGGCCAGGAACTCGATCACGGCGCGCTGATCGGGCTCGCCACCAAACTCCAAGGGCCGCTGGGGACCAGCTTGCGACATCCCATTCACTCCCGAGCCTCTTGTTGACCACAACGGTTTTGGGGCAACGAGGGTTCAGCCGGCGGGCCGGCCGAAACGCCGACGCCCAAAGCGAAGGCCACGGCGGCGGCGCGCAAGCCCCTGCGGCAGGTTCCAATTGCCAGCTTGCACCCGAGCTCCGCCCGCGGAGCCGGGTGCGTGATCAGAAACGCCGCCCGCGCCTTGGGGGCGATCGGCCCTCCACAACGTTATCCCGTCGCAGCACTGGCCGAGGCGCTCGCCGCGCGCATTGTGCAACGGGAATGCGCGCGCGCTGAAATCGACTGGTCTTGGATTTAACTCGCCCTTCACGGCACAAGGACCGCGGCGCCGGTCAGCCGACCGGAGCGCAGGCGGTCGAGGGCAACATTGGCGTCGGCAAGCGCAAAGGTTTCGACGTGGGTCGCAATGGCTGTTCGGCCGGCAAGTGCCAAGAACTCTTTGGCATCCTGCCGGGTCAGGTTGGCGACGGATCGCACCGTGCGCTCCCCCCACAGCAGGGCGTAGGGCATGGCCGGAATGTCGCTCATATGGATGCCGCCGAGGACGACGGTGCCGCCCTTGCGCACCGACGCCAGGGCGGCCGGCAGCAAGGCGCCCACCGGCGCGAAGATGATGGCGGCATCGAGCTCGACCGGTGATCGCTCCTCAGAGCCGCCGGCCCATACGCATCCGAGCTGGCGGGCAAAGGCCTGCGCCGCGGCATCGCCTGGGCGCGTAAAGGCATAAACACTGCGCCGCTCTACTTGCGCCACCTGTGCCACGATGTGGGCCGCGGCGCCGAAGCCGTAAAGGCCCAAGCGGCTGCCGGGGCCCGCCATCTTTAGGGCTCGGTAGCCGATCAGTCCCGCGCACAGCAACGGTGCCGCCGCAACATCGTCGTAGCCGTCGGGGAGTTGAAATGCGTAGGCGGCCTCCGCCAGGGTCGCCTCGGCATAGCCACCGTCGATCTGGTAGCCCGTGAACCTCGGTGCATCGCAGAGGTTCTCTGCCGCACTGCGGCAGTAGGGGCAGTGGCCGCAGGTATGGCCGAGCCAGGGAATGCCGACCCGGTCGCCAAGCCGAAAGCCGGTGACTTCGGCACCCAGGGCCTCGACCCGGCCGACGATTTCGTGGCCCGGAATAATCGGCAGCTTCGGCGCGGTGAGATCGCCGTCGACCACGTGCAGATCGGTGCGACAGACACCGCAGGCACTAACCTTCACCAGCACTTGTCCCAACCCAGGCTGCGGATCAGGAAGACCCTCCTCTTGCAGCGGTGCTCTTGGCGTGTGCAGGACCATGGCGCGCATTGGTTAGCTCCGCCGCAAATTGAGGATGACGCGGCGGACGTTTGCATCGGTGGGATCGGGCGCCACGCCAAAGCCCAGTTGCTGGCACATCCGCAGCATGCCGGTGTTGTCGGCGAGCACAAAGCCGTGCAACTCCTCGAGCCCCTCGTGCTTGCCGTAGTCGATCAGATGCTGCATGAGGCGCCAGCCGAGACCGCGGCCCTTGAGGTCGGAACGCACGAGAATGGCGTATTCGGCGCGGCTATAGTCGGGGTCAGCGATCATGCGCACCACGCCGAGCAGGGCATTCTTCTCCTTGCCGATCGCCACAAAGGCCATTTCGCGCGCATAGTCGATCTGCGTCAGCGTCGCCAGCAGGCTGTGCGTCAACCTGGGGCCCGCCCCGAAGAACCGCAATCGGCGGTCGGCCGCCGTCACGCCGGCAAAGAATTGCGCATAAAGCGCCTCGTCATCGGGACGAATAGGTCGAATGCTGACGTCACCGAGCGTGGGCACCGCAACATCGATTGCCCATTCCGTAGGGTAGGGTCGAATCGCCAGCGGCTGCCGCGGCGCATCGGCGATGCCGACACGGGCGTCGAGCGCGATCACGCCATCGGGGTCGGCGAGCAGCGGATTGATATCGAGTTCGCGGATTTCGGGGTGGCGCGCGATCAGATAACTGAGCCGGACCAGAGCATCGGCAATGGCGTCTAGATTGGCGGCCGGGCGATCGCGGTAGCCCTGCAACAGGCGCCACACCCGGGTTTGGCGCATCATGTCGCGCGCCAGATTGTGATCGAGCGGCGGTAGGCCGTGGGCGGTGTCGCGCAGAACCTCCACAGCGGTGCCACCGGCCCCGAACATCATCAAAGGGCCGAAGGTTTGATCGACCGACATGCCGAGGATCAGCTCATGCGCGTAGGCACGCCGGATCATCGGTTGCACCGTGAAGCCTGCAAGGCGTGCGCTGGGCAACTTGCCGGCGATGGCCTCGAGCATGTCTTGGGCAGCGCGCTCGGCAGCCTCCACCCGCACCCCTAGGCGCACGCCGCCAACGTCGGACTTGTGCGAGATGTCATCGGACAGGATCTTGATGACGATGGCATCGGCGCCCAGGCGTCGCGCCAACCGGCCGACCTCGGCCGGGTCATGCCCGATCTCGGTCGGCACCACCGGAATGCCGTAGGCGGCGAGCAGCGCCTTGGCTTCGAACTCGGACAGCAACGAGCGTTTGGCGGCGAGCGCCGCGGCGACAAGGGCCTCGGCGCGCGCGGCGTCGAACGCCACCTCAATGGGCCGCGACGGCGGGGTCCGCATCAGCGCGTGCTGGGCTCTGGCGTGTCCTACCAGCTGCATGAAGCCATCGATCGCTGCGGAGGGCGTGGCGAAACTAGCGATCTGGTGCGCCGCAAATTGCTGGCGAGCCTCGCCGCTGGCGGCGTCCCCGAGCCAGGTGGCAAACACCGGCTTGGAGGCGCTGGCTTGGTCCCGGTGCCGTGCGATCACGCCGATGATGGCCTCGGCGATGCGCGTGCTCGAGGTGAGCGCCGTGGGGCAATTCATCACCAGAACGGCATCGACGTCCTCGGCACCGAGCAAGACCTCGAGCGCTCGGCGGTAACGTTCGGCGTCGGCATCGCCGATGATGTCAACAGGATTGCCGTGCGACCATGTCGGCGGCAACACACCGCCGAGCTCACTCAGGCTGGCCGCACTCAGCTGCGCCAAGCTGCCGCCGAGATCGTGCAGGCAATCGGCGGCCAAAACGCCGGCGCCACCACCATTGCTGAGAATGGCAAGCCGCTCGCCGGCAAGCCGGGGTTGGCGCGATAAGATTTCCGCCGCGCTGAACAGGTCGTCGAGGTCTTTGACGCGCAGAACTCCCGCGCGTCGAAAAGCTGCCTCGTAGGCGCTGTCGCTGCCCGCCAAGGCCCCGGTATGCGACCGCGCCGCCTTGGCGCCGGAGGCGCTGCGGCCGGCTTTGACGACAATGACCGGCTTTGATCGAGCGGCGCGGCGAGCCGCGGACATGAACTTGGCGGCGTGGGTGACCGCCTCCATGTAGAGCAGAATGGCCCGCGCTTGCGCATCGGCCGCCAAATAGTCGAGAAGATCGCCGAAATCGGCATCGGCCATATCGCCGAGGGAGACCACGTGCGAGAAACCGATGTTGCGACCGCGCGCCCAATCGACGATGCCGGTGATGAGCGCCCCCGACTGCGACAGAAAGGCAATGTCGCCGGCCGGCGCCGCGAACGAAAAGCTGGCGTTCAGACCAAGGCGCGGCAGCATAAGACCAAGGCAATTGGGCCCCTGGATGCGCAGCGTGTGGACCTGAGCCGCATCGAGCATCCCCTGCTTGAGATCGCCAGCAATACCGGCGGTGATGACGACGGCGGCGCGCGTTCCCTTGGCGCCGAGCTCGGCGATGAGTGCCGGGATCGTTTGCGGCGGGGTCACCAACACGGCGAGATCGGGCGCCGCTGGCAGCGCCGCAACGGTGGCAAAGCAAGGATGCTCGGCCAGCCGTTGATATTTCGGATTGACGAAGAAAACCGGGCCGGCAAATCCGCCGCTGATGAGGTTTTGGGCGACAATCGAACCGACGCTACCTTCCTTCGTGCTCGCCCCGAGCAAAGCCACGGAGGCAGGCTTCAAGAGGCTGTCAAAGTTGCGAATGGTCATTGGTGCCACCGGGCGCGAGGGCAACTGGGCATTAGCCAATCATTGCACGCATCCCCAGCATGGCAATTCGTGGGAAGCCTCCTGTTCTCAACCGCAAGCGACGCTGTTAGGCGCCGAACGCCGTCGCGTCTGACCTGAGCAAAGGCTGATAATGTCGCGACCAAGCCAAGACTTTTTGTTTGCTGCAGGCGAAATGCCCAAGCCAAGACGATGCCGAAAAATGCGCGCGCCGCTCGACCAACGGTCGCGTGCTTGTGTTTTGCGAACTGAGCCTGTGCCCTTCGACTTTAGTATTAGAATTGTCTCCTGCGGGGGTGCCAGCCGTTGCGGCGACGCAATGCCGTGTTGGTGCCGCAGAACGAGGTCGCAACGGCATGTGCTTTCCGACGCTCGTTCAAGCCAAGGCGTTCTCGTGGAACAGCCACGACCTATCCGCAGGTCTGGCACCACCTCCTTTGTATGGGAGCCCTTCCAAGATCCGCCGCGGCAATTGTTATTGTCGGCGCCGCAACGCCCATTGGGCAAAAGGGCATGCCCTACAGAAGCCCCCTTACGCAGCAGGCCTCGAAGCATTGCACACGTGTCACGGTGTGCAGATTGCGCATTCCTGAGAAATGCGCCTTAGCCGACAGGTCGGGGCGAGTTGCTCGATTCCGATCCGCAGCCACGGCGGACATGATGGTCTACAAGCTCTTCGACCGCGACCAGGAGCATGGCCTCGAGGCCCCGAACCGACCGCTCCCGCAGGCCCGTCCGATACGCCAACCGGCTCCCCAGCCAAGTCGAGAGCCTGATCGTCAGTCTCAAGCGCGGCAAGCCACACTGGGGCGCCCGCAAGGTCAGGGAACTTCGCCTGCGCCGGCGGCCCGGCGATCTGGTCCCGCTTGCGGGGCCATGTCCCGTGCGGACTGCCCATCACGAAACGTGCCAGCGGTCGCAGGCTTGGCAGATGTCCGACGCAAGGGTGGCGCGGGAGAACCCATGCCGCCGCAACTCCGCGTCTGACAGCCTGCACAGCTGCTGGTAGGTGGCGGCCGCGCTGTAGTAGTCGGCGGCCGTCGCGACCCAATCAGCGAACCGCGTAGCAAACGACGAGACGCTGTTGGCAAACGTAACTTCCGCTTCCGATCGCCGAGTTGTCTGAGCTGGCGAGAGGTGGTCGTGCCCGGTCACGGCGACAATCCATGCTCATGGGCATGGCGAGAGCCGGCGATGCGCGGTTCCTGCTTGGCGGCGGCAGCCAAGCCTCCCGGTTGCACCCTCGGGCGGCCGCTCGGCTCGGCTCCGCCAGGCAACGATGTGGGGGTCTCGGTCGCCTCACCGCGCATCGCATAAGATTCTGGCTCGAGCGACGGCGCGAACACGAGGTAGGCGAAGCAGCCCGCGCAGGTTTCACTTGCAACAACCTGAGGTGTTGAGGCTGCTTGTTGTGCCGCACACGGCATCGCCGCTGTGGCGGTCAGGAGAAGCGTGACAAGGGCTAAGTGGTTTTGGTTCACGGCAGGTCGCTCCCGGTCTCACGCGTCCAGCCAACCTGACAAGCCAATCAGCCGCTTGACCTCGCCACCTGACCCGGTACTCTGAAGATGCCGAAGCCACGGCGACGTATCTTACTGACGTTCATGTCCATGGTTGGCGAAGCTGCGGGGTTTTACTTCAGCCCAGCTGAAGCGGCCGCCAATCGGAGTGCCAGCGCTGCTTCTTCATCGACCCTGTTCATCGTATTCCCTCGATGACAAAAGCAATTCAGCCAGGATCGATAAGTAGCGCGGAGGGGCTGTCATCGTCCTGATGGCAGGACGATGACAGACCGATGTTTCGACGAATGGGTGTAACCGGGGGAGCCTTAGCGGATGAGTACGCTTCCGCCTAGAGTGCTCTGTTTCGATCGTTTTGCGCTCGATCTGACGCGCGGATGTCTGCGACACGCTGACGAGGAGATCGCTCTGCCGCCAAAGGCGTTCGAAGTGTTGCGCTATCTTGCCGAGAATGCAGGGCGGCTAATTCCCAAAGATGAGCTTATCAAAGCCGTGTGGCCCGACGTTTTTGTGTCCGACGATTCTCTTGTGCAGTGCATCGCACTGCTGCGCAGTGAGCTCGGCGATACGGACCGCCGATTGATCAAGACTGTGCTGCGCCGGGGATACCGCTTCGACGCTCCGGTATCGTTGGAAGCCTCCGTCGCTGCGTCCGGACCGGGGGTAGCAAGCTCGGAGTGCCACGACAACAACGCAGATGAACCGGGGCGGCATGAACGAACGCCACAGCATGAAGCGGAGCGGCGCCAGCTAACGGTGATGTCTTGTGAGCTGCTCGACGCGCCGGCCGTCGATCTTGAGGAATTGCGCGAGGTGGTTGGTGCTTTTCAGCGCTGTGTTGCTGAGACCACTGGCCCCTTAAATGGATTCGTCGCCAAACACATCGGCAATGCAGTACTGGTGTATTTCGGCTATCCGGCGGCGCACGAAGATGATGCCGAGCTGGCCGTTCGGGCCGGGCTTGAACTGTGTAGCGCGCTCAAAACGCTCACGTCCGATGCTGACGTCACATTGCGGTGCCGGGTCGGCATTGCCAGCAGCCTCGTCATCGTCGGTGATCTTGTCGGCGTTGGCGAGCAGCAGGAACGGGGGATAGTTGGTGTAGCACCCATCCTGGCCACACGATTGCAGGCATCGGCGCAACCCGGCACGGTGGCGATCGACCAGACCACCAGGCGCCTAATTGGTGGCCTTTTCGATTGTTCCCCCATCGGTGCGATCCCGCTGCTCGAGACCAGCCAAACGACCCAGGTATGGCAGGTACTGGGAGTGAATGCTGTCGAAAGCCGCTTCGAAGCATTGCGCGGTGCTTCGCTAACCCCGCTCGTCGGACGGGAAGAGGAAATTGATCTGCTATTGCGGCGTTGGCAGCGCGCTACAGCCGGCCGTGGGCAGGTCGCGCTGGTTTCCGGCGAGCCGGGCATCGGCAAATCGCGCCTCGCCGCCTCGCTGCAGGAGCGACTTCGTGAGCAGCCGCGCACGCAACTGCGCTATTCCTGCTCCCCACAGCATCAGGATAGCGCACTATATCCGGTTATCCTTCAGCTTGAGCATGCCGCTGGGTTCAAACGCGAGGATATCCTTGAGACCAGGCTCGACAAGCTCGAAATCTTGTTGGCGCAAACCGATAAGCTCAGCGCCGAGATGACCGGCTTGCTAGCCGACCTGCTTGGCCTCGAGGGTATGGGCCGTTATCCGGCCGCGCCGGCGGACCCACAACGCCGGCGTGAGTTGATTCTGGCGGGGCTGATTTGGCAGCTTGAAGCGCGCGCGAGCGAGCGACCGGTGCTAGCAATTTTTGAGGACGCACATTGGGCCGACTCCACATCCCTCGAATTGCTCGACCGTATGATCGAACGGGTCGCGGGTTTACGCGTCTTGCTGGTGATCACGTTTCGGCCGGAGTTTGCGGCCCCATGGGTGGGGCAGCCGCATGTGTCAGCGCTGTCTTTGAACCGGCTTGCGCGCAGCGATGTCGCAACAATGGTCAAAGGCATCACCGCCGGCAAGGACCTGCCACCCAACATCCTGGACAGCATTGTCGAGCGCACAGATGGCATCCCGCTGTTTGTCGAAGAACTGACAAACAGCCTACTCGAAGGCGGATTGCTGCTCGAAGAGGATGACGCCTACGTACTCGCCGGCCCGATACCACCGCTGGCCATACCGTCGAGCCTCCAAGCTTTGTTGTTGGCCCGGCTCGATCGGCTGCATGGAGTGAAGGAGGTGGCCCAGGTGGGCGCCGCGCTTGGTCGCGAGTTTTCCTACGAATTGCTCGCTACTGTCGCCCGCTGCGGGGATGCCCAATTGCGCATGGCGCTCGGACAGCTGACGGACGCCGGCCTGCTTTTCGGTCGTGGCATGCCGCCGCGGGCCTCGTACCTGTTCAAGCACGCCCTGGTTCAGGACGTCGCCTACAGCACGCTGTTGCGCGACCAGCGTCAGAAGTTGCACGCAGGGATCGCAGGGGCTTTGGAAAAGCATCTGGCCACCCATTCAGAGCATGCGATATCGACAAGAGGACATACCGCGTTACTTGCTGATCACTGGTTCAGAGCGGGAAACGTGGAGAAGGCTTTGAGCTATGCGCTCGAGGCGGGCAGAATTGCGGCAAAAGTCTACGCCCGGCCGGAGGCGATCAGCCACTATGCGCAGGCCCTCGATTTGCTCGAAAGCCTGCCTCCGACGCCCGAGCGGAACCGGGTTCACATTGGGACCATCTTCGCGCTCGTGGACTTGCCTGGCTGGGAGCGGACCGAGGCAGGAAAGGCGAAGATATTGCGCCATGTGGATCAAGCGCTGGCGCTCGCGAACCAAGGGGGTCAGTTGAGAGCGATCGCGTTCCTGGAGAGCCTGAAGGGCGTGCATTGGGAAGATGAGCCACTGCTTAGGAATGCAATCGCACATGCTGAGTCGTCTGGAGATGTTGAGCTGCGCCGTTACACCGCATTCAACTACGGAACCTATCTCGGGAAATGTGCTCGATACACCACGGCACTGAATTACATTGCAGGTGCGCTTGCGATCACGGACCTGCCCCAAGAGCCACTAACCTTCTGGCTGGCTATGGGCGGGCGGTGCTTCAGTGCTCGAGCCGGCAATTTCACTGCATCCCTCGACTACGCCAGGCAGGGTCGAGCCACGGCTGACAAACTCGCAGATGCGCGGATGCGCGTCTGGAGCGCGATGGAGGCCGAGCCCTACATGTACATGGGGCTCTGGGACAAGGTGATCGGCGTCGCCGAGGAATGGCTGCCCCTGGCGTGGGAGATTCGCGAATGGCCCGTCGTTTTCTGGTCCTCGGCGTGGCTGGCGATCGCCTACCTCAAGCTGAAACGGCCGGCCGGGGCCAACCAGGTTCTCGATCGCGCCTTCGCAGAGATGCCTGCGCGTGCTCTGGATGATCGTGAGGCCTATGCCGTGCCCTACGGGCATATTGCCGTTGCCCAGCTAAGACTTCAGATGGGTAATCTCCCCTTAGCGCTCGATGCCGCCCAACAGGCGCTCATTTCGGCGCAGGAGACCCGTGCCCCTTTGGAAGAAGGTGCGGCCCAGCGCGCTCTCGGCCAAGTGTACGAAGCCATGGGCACTCGTGGCGAGGCCGAGGCTGCGTTTCGCAGTAGTCTTGGCGTCCTAGAGCAAATCCAATGCCCTCCCGAACTGGGCCAGACACTGCTTGCCTACGGTCGCTTTCGACAGGGCGACAAGGCAGGCGAGGACATGACCCCGATCAAACGCGCCTTAAAGGTCTTCGAGGAGATGCGCGCGACGGGATGGATCGAGGAGGCGCGCGCGGCGCTGGATCTTGCTGAAAGTCACCGACAATAGGGTATTGCTGCTTCTGTAGGGCGGCCCACGTTGGTGAGGCTTGGGTCGGCAGGCTTAGGAGCCTCTTTCCGGCTTGATCTGGATCAACCCCGACGGCCACCACGTGCGGGTACACTGGCGCCAAAGCAGCCGCGAGCAAGTACGATGCAGCGACCAAAAGCCTGCCTTGACTGTGCCGCCAAAGACAAGGCGCTCACGCCTGAAGACTTAGCCAGGCTCAATCGTCTGTCCTACCGCAAACGCTATGCTGCCGGCCAACTGATTGCGGGCCTGTCAAACAATCCTGGCCGGGGTGATCAAGCTCACCAAGTCTTTGCCCGCGCGGCCGTCATCACACGCGTTGCCCGGCGCGGCATTACGATTTGCGGCCCGCGCGAACTCGAACCGTTGCGGCTGAGCGTCTGCAATAGCTGAGGACTTCCAGTCACAGGCGTTAAAAGCGCCGCGGGGAGCAGGGCGATCGCTTGCACGTGGTTGAATGGGATCTGAGCAAGGTCGCAAAACATTAGTTTACCTTGGTCCGATAACGAAGTGGCGCCGTTATCGTATGCAAGGAGGAAATGACTGCGTCGTAGTGTGGTGCTATGACTGCGAATACTCTTCTTCAGGCTCCCTTGCCCGTTGTGATGTCGATCGTCCAATGGTGGCGGGCTCGCAGCCGCGCGCACAAGCTTACCACCTCGGTTTCGCTCGTGATCGTGCTGGCGACGATCACGGCGTGTGTGGTGGTGGCCAAGCACATCCAAGAACTGCTCGCCAATAGGGCTGCCGCCACCACCGCGCTCTATATGGACAGCGTTGTTGTGCCGCTTGTGCAGGAGCTCGCCGTCAAACCATCACTATCGGAGAAAAACCGCGCCGCGCTCGAGAACCTGATGTCGCCGGCATCTACTGGCAAGCCCGTCGTCGCCTTCCGAGTTTGGCTGGGTGATCGGATCGTCTTCAGCACGCGCGGTGAACTGGTCGGCAAGCAATTTCCATCCACGCCCGCCCGCGATCGCGCTTTCGCCGGCGAGGTCGTCGCCAGCCTTGGGCTCGATGGCGATGACGAAGAAGACGAGCGGGCGCTGCAGGTGCCGATTCTCGAAATCTATGCCCCGGTGCGCGAGACCGGCACCAACAAGATCATCGCTCTTGCCGAAACATCCGAGCTGGCGGTCGAGCTGATGCGGGAAATACGCACTACTCAATATACCAGCTTTGCCGTGTTGGCCGCCGGGGCAGCCGGCCTGATTGCGACCCTGTTCGGGCTAACAGGCGGATTGCAACGGCAGATTGGTGAATTGGCGCGCCAGCAAATGCAGGACGCGCTGCTGAGAAAGCGGGTCTGGCGTGCCAACCGTCGGGTCCTGGAAAGCAACGAAAAAAATCTGCGCCGCGTCGAGAAGGAACTGGGCGCCGGCCCCTTGCAGCTGATCGCCTTCGCCAAGTTGCGGCTCGATGCTTTGCGCGAAACACCCGACAAGCTCGGCGACGAAGTCGCCGCCATCAATGCGGCCCTAACCGAGTGCATGCGGCAAATCCGCGGGGTATCAACGGGATTGACGCCAGCGGATTTGCAGGAGCTACCGCTCCCCGAGGTCATCGGCACGGCCATATGTCTGCACGAGGCCCGCACGGGTAGCGTTGTGAGTTGCGACTTTCGCGATCTGCCAACGGACGCCCCGTGCGCCCTCAAGAGCTGTCTTTATCAATTCATTGAAGAGGCCTTGGGTCATGTGTTCCAGCACTCGCAAAAGGCCTTAGTGCACGTCCTTGCCAAGTGTGAAGACGACCGCTTGGAGATGGAGCTCAGCTGTCGCCTCGAGCCTCCGGCTGCCCACCTTGCGGAAACCCTTGAGCGTTCCAACGAAAGCCTGCGGCATCGGTTCGAGGCCCTCGGCGGCGGGCTATCGGCGCAGTCGCACTCCGACCAGAACCTCACCATCGCCGCAAACTTTTGGATCGGCGACGGGAGCGACCGGGTGTGAGCCAACCACTGCGCATCGCCGTCGTCGACCCCCACCCGATTTTTCGGCAGGGTGTCATTCGCACCATTGCGCGCTCACAATGCATGGAATGCGTGGGCGAAGGAACGACGGCAGAGGATGCACGACAACTCGCCGACCAACAGCACCCGGACGTCCTCATCCTCGACATTGCCATCGACAAGGGGCGCGCCATCGTCGCCGAAATCGTCAAACGTGGCATCAAATGCGTGGCGCTCACCACGCTCGACGATGTGTTAACGGTCTCCAGCGTGCTGGCGAGCGGTGTCAATGGTTACATTCTCAAGGGCGTGAGCGGCCTCGAGCTCATCGGCGCCCTGGAAAATATCAACAATGGCGTCCCCTACATTACCGCCGAGCTGGCGGCACGCTTGCTGATCGGCAAAACGCTGCTCCCAAAGCGGACGGCAAAAGTGCAAGATGCGCTCAGTTATCGAGAGCAGCAACTCCTCGACCACATCACCAAGGGCTATACCAACCAGGAAATCGCCAACAGGCTCGGTCTAACCGTCGGCACCACCAAGGTGTATTTGACGCAGCTGTTCAAGAAAATGCGCGTGCGCAATCGCCTGCAAGCGGTCATTGCGGCGCGAAACCAACAACCTTGACGACAAAGAGAGGCAGACGATCTGCTGCTGCCTGATCATGCTGATCGAACCCGGGGTATGACCGCCTGCGACGCGAACCCAGCGCTGAGGTGCCATACCGTGGCGCCCATGGCCGACGTCTGCCGTTGCACCCGTCGCAGCAGCGAGCACGGCTTCGCCATCCTCGTTGTCATATCGGCGATCGGATTATTGGCACTCGCGGCCGCTTTGTTTGCCCGAGTGACAAGCTCTCAGGTCAGAGCAAGCGCCGTTGCGGTCGAGACGGCGCGGGCAAGGGCGCTGGCCGCGGCCGGCATCAACCTCGCGGTGCTCAAGCTCTTCGACTTCCGCACCAACCCAAACGGCAAGAGCCGTGGTTTTGCTATTGGCCGCGAGACCTTTGGCTGTCGCCTCGATCGCAACCTGATCGTCGCTGAGGCGCAAGACGAAGGCGGCAAAGTCGACTTGAACTTTGCCGGCGAGCGTCTCCTGGGCGCCCTGCTGCGTGGTCTCGACCTGGAAGCAGCAAGAGCCGACGCGCTTGTGGATGCCATTCTCGATTATAGGGACGGCGACAACAGCAAGCGAGCCAAGGGCGCCGAAGACGCCGAGTATCGCGCCGCCGGCCGGGCCCAGGGGCCTAAGAACGCACCGTTTGCGGCGGTGGAGGAGCTCGAGCAAGTCTTGGGCGTCGACGCGGACCTGTTGGCACGGATAGCACCCTTTGTCACGGCCCACTCGGGCAAAGACGGCGTCGACCCCGTGGTTGCGCCCCGACGCCTGATCGAAATTCTGCGGCGCGGCGATGCGCCACTTGCCCCAAGCGATGCGGGATTGGACCTGCAGTTCGACGATCAGGGCTCCGATCTGCCCGCGCCTTTTGTTGCCCCGTCCACACGCAACACCTTCAGCGTTCGCTCCGACGTGGTCATGGCCGGTGGCGTCCGTTTCGCGCTCGAGGCAATCGTGGATATCGCCCGCCTGCGCCCAGCTGCCGCCGCCGGGGTCCGGCAGGCGCCGGTTTTTCATCTGTGGCGGTGGCGTCAGGTCCCGTCCATCGAACGGGACGGTGTGCCCGCTGCCGCCGACCTCGCTCTGCCGGAGTGCGAGCTATTGCCTTCCAGTTGAGCGGTACTCCGCCTCCAACTGCTCCGGGCTGGCAAAGCCGTCAATCCGCACCCAACCGCGCGCAGCCGCAGGCCGGTAAAAGGTGGCAACCGGATGGTTCATCTTATCGCGACTGAGAACGCCGAAGGCCTTTTGCATCGCGGCGCTTGCCTCAAGGCTGCCCGTGTAGAAACGCCAGCTCGCGTCGGCCCCGAAGTGCTGCCGATAGGCCGCAAGCCGCGACGGCGTGTCGTACTCGGGATCAATTGAGAGCGAGATCAGGCGCACCTTGCTCCGGTCCGGCCCGAGCCGGTCGGCCAATACGGAGAAGGTTTGGCTCAACACCGGACATACGCTGCCACAGCTCGTATAGATAAAATTGAGGTAGATCGGCCCCTGCCGTTCGAGCTCCGTGCCGATCTCGACCTTGGCGCCATCATCACGCACGAGGGTCATGGCCGGAATGCGCGGCTCGATAACCGACCTCTTAAGTGCGCTGTGATGCTCGTGTCCGCTGTGCGCGGCGGCAGGCAGCGTCTCAATCGCCATGTGAAACCCCAGGACCAGCGCGAAGCCAATGGCGAAAAACTGCGGCAGCATGCTTTTTGCCCTTTCCGATTTTTAAAACGGATTCCCCACCTCGCGCATCATAGTCATTTGGCCAAGCCTTAAATCGGTCGTTGGTCCGGAAATAATTATTTACCTTGGTCGCTTACCGACGAAATACGCGCGCCGTAGTTTTCCTGGCGGGACCGATACAGGGAGGCCAAGATGTTTACCCGGCGCACGTTCCTGAAATCCACGAGCGCACTCGTCGCCTTGAGCGCAACCGGCGGGCCGTCGGCGCAAGCCCTGGTCCGGCGGCGCCGGCCTCTTGGCCTGCTGGCGTCGCCGCCCTTTGACCCCAGCGCCGTGCGTCAATTCGCAAACCCGCTCCTCAACCCGCTCAACCCAAGTTTTCCCGGGATACGACGCCCGGCCGCCGGCACCGATGTCCGCCTCACCATCAGGGAAAGCATCGGTTCTTTCGGTCTCAACCGTCCGAACGGCGCGTCATTGGCGACGCGCTTCTGGGGCTATGCCCTCGATCAAAGCAACCAGGAAACCCTGCCGGGCCCCACCTTTGAGGTCGATCGCGGCCGCGCCCTCACGGTGACCTACGTCAACGGCCTCGACGGCGTGCCAAACCGGATGCCCGTCGACACCACCTTGGAATGGGCCAATCCGGGCTCGCTCGGCGGCCTGGCCCCCGTGCCACTGGTCACGCATTTGCACGGCGCGCGCTCGGAAACGCGTTCCGATGGTTTGCCGGAGGCCTGGTTCACGCCCAACGATCAATACCGAGGCCGACTATTTGCCAAACCCTATCACTACCAGAACGATCAGGAGGCCGCCCACCTTTGGTACCACGACCATGTTCTCGGCATTACGCGCTTGAACGTCTATATGGGGCTGGTGGGCTTTTATTTCATTCGCGATGCCAACGAGGATAAGCTTCGTGCCACAAATGTATTACCCAAATATCCCTATGAAATCCCGTTGGCGTTGATGGATCGAACCTTCGATCAAAACGGCCAACTATTCTATCCTTCGGAAGATCCGGAGAACCCAGATTTACCGCACCCGACGCATTTGCCGGAATTCTTCGGCGATGTCATCCTTGTTAATGGCACGGCCTGGCCAAAACAAATTGTGGAACAGCGCAAATATCGCTTCCGTATTCTAAATGCCTCCGATTCGCGCTTTTATGCCTTGAAGGTCCAACGCCAATCCGGCGGCTCACCATCGACACCGACGGGCCCAACCCTGCCGCTGCTCGTCATCGGCACCGAGTTGGGCCTGTTGAACGAACCCGCCCTCGCACGCTGGCAAACGCCGCCGCTGCCGGATGGCAGCGCCAACGGCATAAACCAAGCGGACACGCTGTTGATCGGCCCCGGCGAGCGCTACGACGTTGTCATTGACTTCAGCAGCGTGCCGGTGGGAACCCGCCTGCTGCTGTGGAACGACGCCGGCACCCCCTTTACCGGACAGGTCCCGGACGGCGTCGACTACGTGGCACCGACGCCCGGCTTGAGCGATCGCGTGTTGGCCTTCGACGTGGTACCGCGCACGACCAGCATGCCAAATGCGAGCGTGGCGCTTGGCACGCCGCTGCGCGTGTTCCAGACCTCCCCACTACCGGCGGCCACGGCCGCTGGCGCGGCGGCCACCCGCAAGATCCTGATGTTTGAGGGCACCGACGCCTTCGGCCGGCTCCAAACCATGCTTGGTACGCTCGATCAGGGCACGCTGGTCTACAGCGACCCCATCACGGAAAAACCGCGCGTCGGCACCAAGGAGGTGTGGGAGTTCCACAACACCACCGCTGACGCGCATCCAATCCACATGCATCTCGTCGATTTTCAGATCCTGAACCGCGAGGATTTCACCATCGCCACCACGGACAAGACCAACTCCGATGGCTCGACCGGGGCTCGCGTGCTGGGTAAACCCAAGCTCCTGGGCAACAAAGTCAGTCCCAACGCCTATGAAGCCGGCAAGAAAGACACCGTGATCGCCTATCCCGGTCAGATCACGCGCGTGACCCCGAACTTCAGTCATGCCGGTGAATTCATCTATCACTGTCACATTCTCAGCCACGAAGACCACGAGATGATGCGGCGCTACGAAGTACCGGCGCTGGTCTAGGGTCGCGAGAGATCCGAGCTGGAACGCGGTTTCACGGCGGCACGAGCCAGTCGTGGACCAGTTCCAGCTCGTTCGTGCTTGGGTCCTTGAACCTGACGATATAGGCCCCCTTCGAGCTATAGCGTTGACCCGGACCGAGCCCGAACCTGGGGAAGGCCTGCGCAGCCGGCGCGTTGCCCATGCCGGTGGGATAGTTCTGGATCATCTCCACCAGGTAGTCCCGAAAGTATCGGCCCCGCAGGCGTGACATGCTCTCGGACAAGAGCTGGCAGGCAGCCAAGGTGTTGCCGAGCAAGATCTCATCGGTAGCTTCGATGCCCTGCGTCTTGAGCCACGGGTGCAGGTTGAACTCAAAACGTGCCGCGCGGCGTTGCGGCGCGTCTATCGGGTAGACCATCAAGGCGAGGCGCTTCCAGGCGGCGGGGAGCGGGGCATTTTCGAGGCCGCTCTGCCAGCCCGAGACCACGACGTGCCCCCCCGGCGGTGGTGGCACGCCGGCCAGGCTTTTAAGTTGGTTGCGCTCAAGCCAGATCACCAGCATGTCGCTCGGCGTCAGGTCCGCAAGACGTGCCGCGATCTCGTCGGCCGTTGCCTGTTGCAGGACGCGGTCCGTGACGGCGATCGCTTGCGGCTTCAGGCGGCCTGCCAAGACGGCGGCGGCCTTGCTGCCCGCGCTGCCTGCGACCGCCAGTTGCACCACCCGCTGCACCCCGGTGGTGGCCGCGGTTTCAATGACGTACTGGCCGAGAACCTCCGCTTCCAAGATCACGCCGCGCGAGAAATAGAAACTATAGGCGTCTGGCTCGGCGGCCGGCGCGAGATCGAGATTTGGGAACAGGCTTGGTAGTTTTGACGATTGGGCGAAGCGATGCACGGGCTCCCAAACGTCGGCGCCAAGCCCCGAAATCAGCGCGAAAACCGGCTGCGCTGCGTATTTCGCCTCGAGTTGAGCTTGCCAGGTGTCGGGGGCACCGGCGAGTTCCCAGACCAGGAGTTGCCAAGCCTGACCACCGGCCTCGGCGGGATGGCGCTCACGAAAACAAGCCCGCAGCACCTCGATGAGGGCCTTGCTGCGCCCGGGCTCGGCATTGGGCGCAATCACGGTTGCGAACTGTGCCGTCGTGGGCTCGATACCGGGCGAGGGCGTTACGGAAAGCTGGCGCAAATAGGCAATCAGCGCCGCCATATCGTCATCGTTGAGCACATAGCGCGGCATCAGATACTGAAAACGATATCCACTTGGCGAGACGCCCTCGCGCAGTGCGTCGGCCAGACTGTTTGCCTCGTAGGGCGGCCGTGTCAGGAACGCAAACTCTTCATGCTCGATGCCCTTGGCGCGGCGGGGCGCCTGTGCCCGGGGCTGGGCCCTGTCGAATAGACTGGGGCCCGTCACGGGCGGCACCAGATTGGCGCCTTCGAACAGGCCGAAGCCACTTTTCTGGTGACAGTTGATGCAGGCCGCCGCCTGACCCGTGACACCCATGCCTTGGTCGCCGCGCCTGGCGAGGAGACGCTCGCCCGATCTCAACTGACCCGTCTCATAGATGCGGCGACCTTGCTCGACCAATTCAATCGGCGAGGGCGCCGGCTGCCCGCCTGCGGCGGGCCCGGCCTGGAGGGCCGCGAGGAGGCCGACGCTGGCCCCGACGCCGCCAAAGGCGCCTTGGGCAAGCTTCCGCCAAGCAGGCGCGTGAAGTGGTGCCATGCGATAAATCATAAGGACCTGGCGGTTAGATTTTCAATCGGCCTATTGGCCGGAGCCGACAGCCGCCCGGCGGCCCTTTCCACGACTTTGGTCGTGCCTCCCACCTGGGTCCCCTTCGCCCAGCGATAAAGACCGACCTATGTGGGCGGCGCCTGGCAGACGCCCCGCGCCGCAAGGCGATCATTTCTTCTTTCGCCCAGCCGACTTGCTAGTGGAACCGATCCGGTTGTTGCGCAGGCGCAGCCCGTCGACGAACACATCGAGCAGCCGCTCAACCGTCTGTTGCCAGCCCGGTTGATCGTGCATGTAGCACATCCCGACCAGGGCCCGGATCAGATCTTGGGCGCTGACATCGCCCCGGATCTCGCCGGCGGCCACCGCACGGCCAAGCAGCGCGCTGGCCGCCGTGGTGAGACGCGCGAAGGAATAGCTCCGCAACTCCGGGGAGGCTTGCGCGGCGAGCGCAAGCGCGGCGGACATACCCTTCTTGGTCGCGACGAACTCGACATTGCAGCTGAGCCAGCGGCGCAGCGCTTCGAGCGGCTCGGGCTCGTGCTTTAAGTGCTCCGCGAGTTCGCCGAGCTGTTCGACCTCGCGCCGATAGACCGCCTCATACAAGGCCTCGCGGGTCGGGAAATGGCGGTAGAGCGTGCCGATACCGACGCCGGCACGCCGCGCCACCGCCTCTAAACTCGCATCGGCGCCGCCGCTGCTGAAAACCGTCTTCGCCGCCTCGAGCACGCGCTCCCGGTTGCGAAGCGCATCGGCACGGGGCTTGCGGGCGCGTAGCGCCGATGTGTGGGTCATCTCACGTCTTCGTGTTCCGGCTTGCAAACGGAGGCATCCTCCGTATATTGCCGACATAAGCGGAGGATACCTCCATATATAGGCGCGCCGCAACCGTTCCAGGGCGGGCTGAAGCGCCGTTTGGCCCTCCAGCAATTGGAGCCTTGCATGCCCCACGCCATCAACTCCAGCGCCAACGGCGTACGGCGGGTCATCGCCCCTGCCGGCCCGAGCCTGACCGTCGACCTCTTGCAGGCGCGGCCGCATCCGATCCGAACGTACGGGCATTCTCGTTTTCGCTACCACGATCCGGGGCGTGGCCTTGGCGCGCAATGAAGATCTGTGGTCGATTCACCGCTCAGGCCGCGTAAAGAGGGCGAAATTGGCCCGCATGCACGTGCCCGCGCCTGCCAATGCACGAACGCGCTTTCCAGGGTCACGGGACATGGCGCCCACTTGTTCCCTGATCCCGATCGAGGGCCTCGCAACCTCACCCACTTAGGCCTGGCGGTCGCGCCTAACTTGATAGGACAGTGATAAATGACAAGACTTTCACCGGCCATGCGGCTGGTCATTCGTATTGGCAGCGGTTTGCTGGTGGCCACCTCGATCGCCGTTGCGCTGACGGTGCCGGCGCCCGCCGGCTCAAGCTGCGGGCCCGCAAAAAAAGGGGCTGCTTACAGTTTTGCGGAAGCTCCCGCTGGCTCAGGTCCAGGCGCGCGATCGCCAGTAGGCAAGCAGCCAAGACCCTCAAGCGTGCTGCGCACGGCTTCATCGATCGGGGTGTGCGGCTCGCTGCCCAGGAATGCCACGAGCTTGGCATTGTCGAGCCTCACGGGGCGTTGCCATAGGTAACGCAGCTCCAACATCTCCCGGAAGACGGTGACGAACGGACTGAGGGCGTAGAGGAGGATCCAGGGAAACCGGCGGATGCGAGGCTTGGGCTCGGCAACGACGCGCTGGATGGCATGGGCCATTTCAATGCCGGGCTCGCACCAGTGGCCTTTGAAGTGGAACACGTCGAACCCGGCAAGGTCACCGTCGCGCTCGAGCAGTTGCACAATGCTTGCGGCTACGTCGGGCAGATAAGCCCAGGCGTGTCCGACGTGCCGTCGGCCCGGATAGCGAATTGACCTAACCGGCCGGCCCGGCTTGATCAGACCCTGTGCGAACCAGCTGTTGCCGCTGCGCGGTCCGAAAAAGTCGCCGGCGCGCACGATAAGGGTGCGCACGCCGTCGCGGCTTGCGGCCTCGAGCCGCTTTTCCATCTCGACGCGGATTTGGCCTTTACGCGTCAGCGGCTGCTGCGGCGAATGTTCGCTAAGGCTGGGAAAGGCGTCGGGTCCAAAGTTGTAGACGGTGCCCGGAAACACAAGCCGTGCGCCGGACGCTTTGGCCGCCGCAATGGAACTCTCCAGCATCGGCAACGCGAGACCGCGCCAGTTGCGGTAGCCGGGCGGATTGACGCCGTGCACGATGACGTCGGCGCCAGCAGCCGCCGCCACGACGTCATCGCCGCGCATGGCGTCGCCCGCGATCCACTGCACCGCGGCAAGATGCGGCGCCCGCGATGCTGCCCGCGCGGGCTCACGATGGAGGCTCAGCACGCGCCAGCCCCTCTGCAATAGGGCAAGCGCAACCTCGCCGCCGATGCCGCCGGTCGCTCCAAGCACAAGGGCGGTTCGCGTATTGGGCATTGGCTCACTCCATGTTCAAGCGTCGTTGCCCCCAATCTGGTGTGCGCGCCCTATAAAGAAAATTGTCGAAAGCCATACACCTGTTATACATCCACGTATGGAAGCAACTGGTGAACCCGGCTGGGAGCTCTATCGCTCGTTCCTGGCCGCGCTCCGCACCGGCAGCCTGTCCGGCGCCGCCCGTGACCTAAAGCTTACGCAGCCGACCATCGGGCGCCACATCGACGAGCTGGAGAAATCCCTTGGCGCCGCGCTATTCACGCGCTCGCAGCACGGGCTGCAGCCGACGGAAGCGGCCGCCGAGCTGGCACCGCACGCGGAGGCGATGGCGGCGTCGGCCGCCGCGCTGATGCGGGCAGCATCGGGGGCCTCGCAGGAGATTGCCGGCACGGTACGGCTCAGCGCCAGCGAGGTGATCGGCGTGGAGGTACTGCCGCCGATGCTCGCCAGCCTGCGCGCGCAGTATCCGCGATTGGCACTTGAGCTGGTCGTCTCCGATGCAATCAGAGACCTCTTGCGCAGAGACGTTGATCTTGCCGTCCGCAACGTACGGCCGACGCAAACCGGGCTCATGGCCAAGAAGATCGGCACGGTCGCGCTCGGGCTGCATGCCCACCGCCGCTACCTCGAAACGCACGGCATTCCGCGCACTCCCGACGACTTGAATGACCATGCGCTGATCGGCTACGACCAAGAAACGCCAGCCGTGCGGTCGCTGCAGGCGAGCGGCATGCGCTTCCGGCGCGCAATGTTCGCGCTGCGCACGGACAGTAATCTCGCCCAACTCGCCGCTATCCGCGCCGGCTACGGGGTCGGGCTTTGCCAAGTCCCCCTCGCCCGGCGTGACGCCGATCTCGTGCAGCTATTGCCAAAGCACTTCGCGTTCGGTTTGGAAATCTGGTTGGTGATGCACGAGAACCTGCGCGGCAGCCCGCGTATGCGCGCGGTGTTCGACCACCTCGACGCACAGTTGTCGCTCTATGTTGCAGGGGAGCGTCGCAAGCGATGAGGGCCCTGCCGTCAAACGCGGTCAGACGATCGGAACTGACCCTCCCGGCAGCTCGCGCTGGCGTTCGATCGCCCAGCGGTTGACCGCCTGGTGGAAGTTAAGCGGACCCGGCACGGTGACGTAGGTCTTAACGTACTTGAACCCAAACCTTTGTAGCGTTCGGTTCGGCGCCACCTTGAATGCTCCAGCGTGGCGCGATGAAAAATGGTCGATGATGCGCTGTGTCTCTGCCAGCGTCATCGCTCGAAGCTGGATGCACATGCGCGCGCTCGCGGAACCCGCCTTGTTACCAGGCTGTGATGGCCAAGCTGGCAGGCGCGGCCCAAGTTCGGTGACCGATCAATGAAGTTGGCTATTGGCGCCTACCCAGGTTCGCACCCGCCGTGATCGCGACCGGCGCTGGGCGGCGTGACCGCCGATCCTTTCCCGTCTCTCCATGCACAGGATTGTGAAGTGTGCCGTCTTGACGGTTGCACCGTGCCGAACGATAGATAACCATATGGTTGACTTTAGCGATGTCCGGCTCGATCGCGCCTTTGGCGCGCTGGCTGACCCGACGCGGCGCGCGATCCTCGATCGCCTCGCACACCGGCACGCGCGACAAGCCCGAACGCGTCCTCGCGTCGTAACCAACTGACCAACTAACGAACTAGCTAACAAGGGAGACGATTATGGCGGCACGGACGGCCCGCAAGCCGCTAGCGCAAGCCGGCCAAGGAGCTAAGGCAGGGGCGGATTGCGATCCCAATATCGGGGTCGGCGAATTTGCAGCAGCGTTCTGATAGTGTCTCAGTCACGCCCGAAGGAGAGAGCCAATGAAACTCTATTGCTTCCCGCCGTCGCCCAACACCTGGAAGGTGCGCGCGTTCGCTCATCAGATCGGGCTGCCGCTCGAGCTCGACATTGTCGACCTGACCAAGGGCGCGCAGAAGAAGCCCGAATACTTGGCGCTCAATCCCACGGGGCGCACGCCGACGCTGGTCGACGGCGACCTGAAGCTTTGGGAATCGAGTGCCATCATGCAGTACCTGGGTAGCCAGCAGAAGACGCCGCTCTGGCCCGACGATGCCAAGAGCCGGGCCGACATCATGCGCTGGCAGAGCTGGCATCTGCAGCACTGGAGCCGCGGCACCACGACCTTCTTGTTTGAGAACTTGGTGAAGGGGATCCTGAAGGTCGGCCCGCCCGATGAGAAGGCGCTGGCCCAGGCGGCCGAGTTGTTTCACACCGACGCCGCCGTGCTCGACAAGCACCTGAGCACCCATCCCTACCTAGTGGGCGACACCCTCACGCTCGCCGATTTCACCGTGGCGGCGCCGCTGTTCCTGGCCGAGGCCGGCAAGATCCCGCTCGAGAAATACAGTAACGTCAGCCGCTGGTTCGGCGCGCAGGCGGCGCTGCCGGCGTGGCAACAGACGGCGCCGAAACGGTGATACGGCGCGATCAGCCCGTTTTGATCGCCCGAGTGCCATTAAGCTCTGCAGATCCAGCGATCGACCGGTTTCTCCATGCTTCACCCCCCGGTCGGCCGTACCCGACAGGCTCCCGGCCGACCCTAAGCTGTCCTACCATCGATGCGCTCAAGCCGCCTGCTTGAAGAATGGCTTGAAGGAGGCGTAGTAGTGTTTGCCGGCGCTCTCGGCGTGGCCGAAATTTTCTGGAAGCGGTCGTCCTTCTGCCAACCCCAGGCGCCGAGGTCGTGGCCGAAACCTACGTGCTGATTGCGGACGCCAGCAGGCTATTCTGCTTGCGCAGGATAGCCACAGCCTCATTGAGCCTGGCTGCAAGCGCCGATGAACCGCCGCTATCAGGATGGTAGAGCAACATCCTTTCACGATATGCCCGCCGTACGTCGTCCGCATTTGCACTTTCGCGAAGTCCAAGCAAAGCGAGCGCGTATTCTGGCGTCAGCGGGCCATCATATACCAGAAGCTCTCGCCACGATGGAAACTCCCGACTGAGATGACGTTCCAATAGCTCTGCTGCGGGCGCGTCTAGCGAAAGCCAACCCTGCCACAGCAGCGCCAGGCCGAATGGCGAAAGATGCGCCACAGCTCGCGCGGCGTTTCGCTTAGTGATGTCCCGCAAGTGATACGCGTCAGGTACCTTTTGATGCTCGTAGAATGCGCGAAAGATGATTAATGCATCAGTCAGATCCAAGACTTCGCGGGCAAGAACAACTTCCGAATTGCCAGCTGATCCCGCAACACATTGCACCTCCG